>Ga0105246_10002501_pt1 | contig 11117 bp, 7 predicted proteins | sample KBSM64metaG_FD_99694 | JGI IMG/M metagenome (GOLD analysis project Ga0105246, IMG submission 99694) | Miscanthus rhizosphere microbial communities from Kellogg Biological Station, Michigan, USA - KBS M6-4 metaG | ecosystem: Host-associated > Plants > Roots > Rhizosphere > Soil | place: Michigan...
ACAGCTGTATACAACCAATGGCTTGTGGTTTGGTGAATTCAGCCTCCTGGACAACCTGTCAGACCTTTTCACCTATCAGGACGGAATCTTTGCCCAGTGGCTTTGGAACACCGTGGTCTACGCGACGCTGGGCTCGGTCGGGTTAACGCTGGTTGCCTTGGCCGCAGGCTATGCCATCGCCAAGTACCACTATCTAGGGCGAGGGTTCACCATGGGCCTCATTATCGCTTCGTTCCTCATTCCTGGAACCCTCATGATCGTCCCCTCCTTTGTGCTCTTCACGCAGATGGGTATCTACGACACGATCTGGGCCATGATCCTGCCCGGTATGTTTGGCTCGTTTTCCGTCTACTTGGCGAAGGTATACGCCGAAGGAGCCGTCCCCAGTGAGCTCATGGAGGCAGCAAGGATCGACGGCGCCGGTGAATACAGGATCTTCTTCTCCCTCGGTCTCAGGCTCATGACAACTGCGGGTGCAACAATATTTCTCCTTCACTTTGTGGCTTCCTGGAACACTTTCATGTGGCCTCTGGTCTTCCTCAAGGGCGCAGACAAATGGCCTGTCATGCTCGGACTCTATTCATGGCTCGAGCGCGGAACTGACAGTCAGTATGACCTGACCGGTCTGGTGATCACAGGATCCCTCGTCTCCACGATTCCCATGATCATCCTCATGATTGCCATGCAACGCTATTGGCGCTCCGGCGTGACCATGGGAAGCCTGAAGTAAGACATTTCGCGACAGAAGCGGCTACGGGAACTCCCGTTTAGTGGACGCGATCCACCTGGTTCGGAATAACGCTGCCGTCCCCGCGCACCACCGGCCCCTTGCTGCTGTCCGGGTTGGTGTACGCCTTGGTGGTGCATGGATACGGCTCGCTACGCTGTGGTTTGGGGTCGATGAACATTGGGGTGATCAGCCACTTGCCGTCCTCGTTGTCGTAGGCTCGGCACATAATTTCGGCGTTGTTCCGGTTCACCACCAGCCTGGCTTCGGTGGCGTCGCCAACGAAGGTTACGTCTGTGCCGGAGTCACCGGCGGCGAGGATCTGGCGGCGTTCGGCAGGCAGTTGCTCAAAGGCTGAAGGACCCTCGACGCCGAAGATCACCTGATTGGCCCAGCAACGTTTTCCCTCGATGTAGGTCATGACGGAATCTTCGCCGTCGGGTATTCCGCCGCAGCCTTTCAGATGGGAGGTTTGGATGCCATCCTCGTAGACGCTGCGGACGCCCACGACATGCCCGGCATCGATGCCAACGTCGCCGGCCCACGCCTTAACCACCGGCTCCGGTGATGCGGACACCACCCAGGTTTCGATGCCGTGTGCCTGAAGGACGCCGATGAGGTCCTCGATCTGTGGGTAGATCCGGATGTAACCGTCCACCTCCTGGCTTCCAATGGTCTGCATGCTGCCTTGTGCTGCGGAGAGGTTCTCCTGCTTCATCGCGAGTGCGAACTGGCCGAGCTGTTCCGCGGTATAACCGGCAGACAAGGCAGTACCCCAGGCGTAGGCGCCGACGAGGTGCCGGGCATTGAAGCCCTCAAAAGCTGGCTCGCCCGAACGGGTCTTGTCCTCGAGGATGGCGAGGATTTCATCAGCGCAGTCCATGTTGCTGCTGGTTTTGAGGGGCTGGCCAGCGGGTGTGTCTGTGCCGCATGCCGTTGACAGCGCCGTCGCTGCCGCATCCGTAAGGTAGCGGTTTGTGCTCTTCCAGTCCTTATTCGCCGGTTGCAGGACTTTGTCATGCCGCAGCATCCAAAAGTTCGTGCCGTAGCCGATGTCGTTCTTCACTACAGTGTTGTCCCAGTCAAAAATCGCCACCGGAGCTTTGTCTCCGCGGGCTGTTCCTGTGCAGCTGCTGTGGGCGTCAATGGTCTTTTGCAATTGTTCCCGGACCTCCCCTGGCCACGCCAGTTGGGCGTCGAGTTGGCGGCATTCAGCTGCTGGCCCGGCGTTGTTTGCAAGAGGCGCGGCGCACGCAGTGGCCGCCATGAGTGTCGCCAGTATCGCAGTCGTGGTTGCAACGCGGAGATAGGGTTTTCTGCGCGTTTCCTTGCTGTGCGTGTTGTCATCCTTGACCAGCCCTGACGAAAATGTGGACATGCTTCCCCCCGGTTCTCAAGATTTCTTAATGGTCTGTAAATAGTCCAAAGTCCTGAGTAAGTGTGTGCCATATCACGGGAAATAGTCAAGGAGTTAGAGGGAATTTATAGCAGGAAGTTAGGGTCGGCCACTCTGAAACAAGCGACATTGGCGTCTTTTTAGGCCAATCAAGCATCAAGCGCCGACGTAAACCGCCAAATGCTTGCCGGTTAGCGTCGAGCGGTCGGCCACAAGGTCAGCTGGCGTGCCAGAGTAAACGATCTTGCCGCCGTCGTGTCCGGCGCCAGGTCCGAGGTCGATAATCCAGTCGGCATGTGCCATGACCGCTTGGTGATGCTCGATCACGATGACTGACTTGCCTGACTCGACCAAACGATCCAGCATGCCGAGCAGGTTCTGGACGTCGGCGAGATGGAGGCCTGTGGTCGGCTCGTCCAGGATGTAGATGTCGCCCTTCTCCGACATTTGCGTGGCAAGCTTGAGCCGCTGGCGTTCCCCGCCGGACAGTGTTGTGAGCGGCTGTCCCAGCGTCAAGTAACCGAGTCCGACGTCGGCCAGGCGGTCCAGGATCTTGTGGGCGGCCGGTGTGCGGGCTTCCCCTTCGCTGAAGAAGGTCTCAGCCTCGATGACAGACATTGCAAGCACTTCTGCAATATTGCGCCCGCCAAGCTTGTACTCCAATACCGACGCCAGGAAGCGCTTTCCTTCGCATTCCTCACACGTTGATTCCACCGTCGCCATGACGCCCAGATCCGTGTAAATGACGCCCGCGCCATTGCAGGTGGGGCACGCGCCCTCGGAGTTGGAGCTGAAGAGTGCCGGTTTCACATTGTTGGCCTTGGCGAAGGCCTTGCGTATGGGCTCAAGGAGCCCAGTGTAAGTTGCAGGATTGCTTCGGCGGGAACCCCTGATGGCACCTTGGTCGATCACCAGGACGCCGTCGCGTTTGGCCACCGACCCGTGAATCAGCGAGCTCTTGCCCGATCCGGCCACACCTGTGAGCACACACAGCACGCCCAGAGGAATATCAACGTCCACGTTTTGAAGATTGTTGGTGGAAGCTCCACGGACCTCAAGAGTGCCGGAAGCTGTCCGTACCCGCTCTTTTATGGATGCGCGATCGTCGAGGTGGTGCCCAGTGATGGTGTCACTCCCCCGCAGCCCGTCCAGATCGCCTTCGAAGCAGACCGTGCCGCCGCCTGTGCCCGCGCCAGGTCCGAGATCCACCACGTGGTCAGCGATCGCAATCGTTTCAGGCTTGTGCTCGACCACCAGCACCGTGTTGCCTTTGTCCCGCAACTGCAGCAGCAACTGGTTCATACGCTCGATGTCATGCGGGTGCAGGCCGATAGTTGGCTCGTCGAAGACGTAAGTGACGTCAGTCAGAGATGAGCCCAGATGCCGGATCATCTTGGTTCGCTGCGCCTCTCCCCCGGACAAGGTACCGGCAGGCCGGTCCAGCGACAGGTATCCGAGACCTATCTCGGCGAAGGAGTCCAAGAGGTGCTGCAGTCCCTTGAGAAGCGGAGCCACTGAGGGCTCATCGATTTCCCGGATCCATAGAGCAAGGTCACTGATCTGCATCGTGCACACATCCGCAATGCTCTTCCCTCTGATCTTGGAAGAACGTGCCTCCGGGCTCAACCTGGTGCCCTCACACTCTGGACAGGTGGTAAAGGTGATGGCCCGCTCCACGAAGGCCCGGATGTGTGGTTGAAGTGCGTCAACGTCCTTGGAGAGCATCGATTTCTGGATTTTTGGTATGACGCCTTCATAGGTGAGGTTGATGCCTTCGACCTTGATTTTGGTCGGTTCCCGGTACAGGAGGTCGTGGAGCTCCTTCTTCGTGAACTTGGCAATTGGCTTGTCCATGTTGAAGAAGCCTGACCCGCTGAAGATCCGGCCATACCAGCCATCCATCGTGTACCCGGGAATGCTGAGCGCGCCCTCGTTCAAGGACTTGCTGGCGTCGTACAGCGCGGTGAGATCGAAATCGTTGACTGAGCCCATTCCCTCGCATCGTGAGCACATGCCGCCCAGGCGATTGAAGCTGGCCTTCTCCGTTTTGGTTTTGCCCTCGCCGCGATCCACCGTGATGGCCCCGCTGGCCTTTACGGTAGGCACGTTGAACGAGTACGCGTTCGGCGATCCGATGTGGGGCTGCCCGAGCCGGCTGAAGAGAATACGGAGCATGGCATTGGCATCTGTAGCGGTACCCACGGTTGAGCGCGGATTTGAGCCCATCCTCTCCTGGTCCACGATGATGGCCGTTGTCAGGCCTTCCAGCATGTCCACGTCCGGCCGCGACAATGAAGGCATGAAGCCCTGAACAAAAGCGCTGTACGTCTCATTGATCATTCGCTGGGACTCCGCCGCGATGGTGCTAAAGACCAACGAGCTCTTGCCCGAGCCGGAGACACCCGTGAACACCGTGAGGCGACGTTTGGGGATCTCGATGCTGATGTCTTTGAGGTTGTTCTCGCGCGCACCCTGCACCCGTATGAGGTCGTGGGTGTCTGCTACGTGCGACGCAGAAGACTGCGTGTCGGGGCTCGTGGCAATGCTCATGATCTCTCCATCTGTTAGGCGGCATCTACAGGCCACCACCTGTTGGTCGGCATCTGTTGGTCGGTGCTGCCCAACAGTCCCCCGTCGGCGCCGCCTGGCCAGGACTGACCAACGTGAGGCCAGTACGTAAAATTCTCGTTCGTCGTCACGAATGCGGCAACGGTCACTGTCCACACTAACCGCACGTTCTGCAGGCCTTGGGGAGGACGCGAAGGCCGAGCCGTTCCAACCATTGTCATCAGCCGCCGACTCGCTAAGAATGAAGCATGCCGGTATACATGAGGTCCCTTGAAACCGCAGTTCCGCCAACCATCCTCGTGCAGTCGCAGGCACGCGACGTCTTCGCAGCCCAACCAGGCCTGACACGGCTCGGGTCGCGGTTGGTTTCCACCTGCTTCGATTCAGCCGCAATAGATACCCGGTATACGGCGGTGGAAGAGCTGAGCCTCGACGCGCATCCGGAAAATCCGCGATTCTTTGACCCTTCGACCAATCACGTGCTTAGCCCCAGCACCAAGGTCCGGAACGAGATTTTTGCCACGGAGGCCACCAAACTCTTTATCGAGTCCGGCAAGGCTGCAGTAGCACGCGTGCCGGACATCGACCTCGATGACATTACCCATGTCATCACTGTGTCCTGCACGGGATTCTTCAATCCTGGCCCCGATTACAAGGTCGTCCGGGCGCTGGGACTGAACCCCGCCGTGCAGCGCTACCACCTCGGTTTTATGGGCTGCTACGCCGCTTTTCCGGCCTTGAAGGCAGCCAAGCAGTTCTGCCTGGCGGATCCAGCCGCCGTCGTTTTGGTCATCTGTGTGGAGCTTTGTTCGCTGCACGTGCGCACCTCCAACGACCCTGACACGATCATGGGCTCGGCCATCTTCGGCGACGGTGCGGCCGCGGCCATCGTGACGTCCAAGGAACCCCAAGGACCCGAACCGGTGATCAGGCTGGACCACTTCGAAACGGTCCTCACCCCCGTTGGTGAAGAGGCGATGGCCTGGAATATTGGTGACGAGGGTTTTGAAATGGTCTTGGGTTCCTACGTGCCCCACATCATCGAGGAGCACATCACGGGGGCGTTGGAGCCGTTGCTCGCCAAAGAGCCGCAACTGGCAGAACTCCCCTATCGCGATATAACGCACTGGGCCATTCATCCCGGTGGGCGCAGCATTCTGGATAAGGTCGAATCCAAGCTCGAACTCACCACGGAGCAACTGGTCCCGGCAAGGGAAACACTCAGGGAATACGGCAACATGAGTAGCGCCACTGTGCTGTTTGTCTTGAAGTACATGCTTGGGCAACCCGCAAATCAACGCGAGGAGCGAATCTGCTCCATGGCGTTCGGTCCTGGCCTTACGGTAGAGACTGGCCTGTTTACGTTGGTCTCTCCGGCCCTGTGAGCCCGTGGGGATCCCTGAAGGACAGGGACGTGGACGCCATCGAGGACATGGACCGGCCTGATTGTGACCTCCAGCGGCTGGATCGCAGCTACGCCCGCTTCCCGGTGGTTAACCGCCTCCTTTCGGGATGGCACCGGACCTACCTTGACCGCTTCCGTCCACTTCTTACAGCCGGCGGCACGGCGTCGGTCCTGGACATCGGGTGCGGTGGTGGGGACGTCGCTCGAAGCCTGGCCAGATGGGCCGCAAAGGATGGATTTGCGTTGAAGGTAACTGCCATAGACCCTGACGAACGGGCATACAGTTTTGCGACCCGGGCGCCAGCGGTGGAAGGCGTCACCTACCGGCGGGCGCACAGTGCGGATCTTGTCGCGGAGGGCAGGAGGTTCGATATCGTCCTCTCCAATCACATCCTCCACCACCTCGATGCTGACCAACTCGCCGGGGTGTTGAACGACTCAGAAGTACTGTGCCGGAGGCTCGCGCTGCACAATGACCTCAAGCGGAGCAACATGGCATACCTTCTCTTCGCGGCAGGCTTCTGGCCTTTGGGCGTCGGCTCTTTCATCTGCGGTGACGGTTTGGTCTCCATTAAGCGCAGCTTCACCTCCGGGGAGCTCCAGGCTGCGGCTCCGGAAGGATGGAGGGTGGATCGAAACGGACCGTGGCACAACCTGCTCGTCCATGAGCATGCCGGCGATGGATCCTGGACGTGAGGGACGGACGTGCTTGACGTCATCATCGTGGGTGCCGGCCCGGTCGGTTTGTTCATGGGGACCTTGTTGCTCAAACAAGGGCACCGGGTCCGAATCCTTGAACGCCGTCTGACCAGGAGCCACCGTTCAAGGGCAATAGGGATTCACCCGCCAGCGCTCCTTGAGCTGGGCCGGGCCGGTCTTTCCGCGGCGCTGTTGGCATCCGGTGTGCGGATCCCGCAGGGCGTTGCGTACAGCAAAGGCAAGAAAATCGCCGAGCTCCCCTTTACAGGGGACCCGGAGTTCCCCTTCATCCTCGCGGTCCCGCAGCCAGTGACGGAGCAGGCGCTGGAGCAAGCGATCCTGGCGTTGGACTCTGAGGCGATCATCCGCGGCGCGGACGTGCGCGATTTTGCCGACGACGGCGGCACTGTCAGCGTCCGGGCGGCCTCACCTTCCGGAGAACACACCTTCACCAGCCGTCTTTTGGTGGCAGCTGACGGAGCCCACTCGCTGATACGACAACGTCTTCTCCCCGACCTTCCGGCCCGCAGCTATCCGGATAGTTATCTGATGGGAGATTTCGTTGATGGGACAGGCCACGGAGACAACGCGGTCCTGTATCTGGAACCCGAGGGGATCGTGGAGTCGTTCCCTTTGCCTGGGGATGTTCGCCGGTGGGTGGTACGGCTTGGAGCCCCGGCGGATGGGGCGACGGCGGCTGACCTCGCTGTCATGGTCCAAGCCCGGACCGGCGCCGTGCTGGATCCGGAAAGCAACACCATGTTGAGCGCATTTGATGTCCAGTCCAGGCTTGCGGGCCGCATGATCCATGGCCGAACGGTGTTGTTGGGCGATGCCGCCCACGAGATCAGTCCCATTGGTGGCCAGGGAATGAACCTTGGATGGCTTGATGCTGCTGCCCTGGCGCCTCTTATTGATGCCTCCCTCAGGGGACAGGCTGTCGGTCGCCAGCTTCAGGTGTTCGAGAAGGACCGACGCCGGGCAGCGGCCCGCGCATCCTTGCAGGCGGGATTGAACATGGCACTTGGAAGGCCCCTCCCTCCGGCAATCATGGCGGCCAGGAACTCGTTTTTTAGCTATGCGTTGGAGTTTCCTGCTGTCTCAGCGTTGGTGGAGCGGCGCTTCACCATGCGCTAGCTCGTGCGCGTTCCTTCAGGACGTTGCCTGTTCAGGGAGTGTGTAGTAGCAGTCGTAGGTGTCCTGGCTGATGATCAAACCGTCCCGCAGCTCAAAGACAGCGGTGCTCCGCGCACGTATGGTTTCGCCGGCGTCCCAGTGTGGGAGGTCCAGGAGCAACGTGGCTGACCAGTTCATCTCCAGGACTACCCGGTTGCCTTCGCAGGTGGTCCGGACCACCTCAAAGCTCTGGTTCGCCACGATGTTCTTACTGTGATCCGCGCCAGTGAGAGTCTCCTGAAGGGACCTGGTGGAACCGGTCTTGGATAGTGCGTGCGGCCATTCCGTCAGTGTGAAGTCGTGGGCCAGGTACGGGCTGATCTCAGCGGCGCCGCCGCCGGACTCAACCGTCCTGATAAACCCGAGTACATGGTCCAGGGCGTTGCTTTCAGTCATCCGACGAGCCTAGCTGAACGCGGAGACCGAGGCCTGGTAAGGGCGCACCCGGGCGCAGGACACAGGCGCGAAGAGGAGCCTTCGCGTTAGGCTCAAGTCATGACGCAGCAACCTCACTCCGAGGCGCCCAGCCCGGCTACTGACTTTAATCCCCTCCAGATCAGGGACGCAGTCCTGCGGCTACTTGAAACAGAGGAACTTCCGCCGATCGTTCAAGCCGGGCACCCGGTCCTCCGGCAACAGGCCGCGCCATATGACGGCCAGCTTGAAGGCGCTGAATTGGCGGCGTTCATCGAGCGGATGCGTGAGGTCATGCATGCGGCACCGGGGGTTGGACTGGCGGCTCCGCAGTTGGGCATTCCCTTGCAGTTGGCAGTCCTTGAAGACAAGTACGAGGTGGATCCGGAGTCGGCAACTGTCCGGCACAGGGAGCCGCTGGAGTTCATGGCTGTCCTCAACCCGAAATATCGGCCTCTGGGAAACGAGACAGCGTCCTTCTATGAGGGGTGCCTGTCCGTTAACGGCTACCAAGCGGTGGTCACGAGAACCCGCAATGTGGAATTGAGCTACCTCACGCCAGAGGGCCGCCCTGTGGAGGAATGGTTCTCAGGGTGGCAGGCACGCATAGTGCAACACGAAACGGACCACCTGCAGGGAATCCTTTACGTGGACAAAGCAGAAATGCGATCGCTTTCCAGCAACGCGGAACACTCATTACGGTGGACCAACCCGGACATTGAGGACGCGCGCCGGACCCTCGGCTTCCTGCACGGCTAGCTGGTCCGTGGCTTGCATCAGTCCGCCATATGGTTTGATGCAGTCGGCAGATACCTGGCCCACCACCCAAGGATGTGTTGGAACCGCTGCTTGCGGTGATGCGGTGTCCCGGAACGCGACAATTCATGGTCCTCGCCCGGGAAGACGAGTAACGACGTCTCAATTCCCCTCTCCTTGAGGAGCGCGTAGTACCGCTGCCCTTGTTCGAGAGGACACCGAAGGTCGTTTTCGCTGTGGATCACCAGGGTCGGTGTCACGACGGAGCCGCCTACGGCCAAGGGGCTCTGAGCCATAAGCTGAGCGGGTGCGGCTCCAGCGTACTCGCCGCCAAAAAACCAGCCGATATCGGACGTGCCCGCAAAGCTGACTGGGTCCAGGAATCCGCGTTCGACAATTGCCCCTTTGAAACGGTGGTCGTGTGCGATGGTCCACGCCGTAAGGTAACCGCCATAGGATCCACCCATGATGCCCACGCTGTCCGCGTCCAAGGTTGCGTGGGCGGATAAGGCAGCGTCCAGGAAAGTGAGCACGTCCTGCATGTCCACGGTTCCCATCCGCTCCTTGATGACCCGTCCATGGGATTGTCCATAGCCTGAGGAGCCCCGCGGATTGCACATCACTACTGCGTATCCTGCAGCTGAATAGACTTGCGCTTCGTCGAAGAAGGCTCCCGTGTATTGGGAGAACGGACCCCCGTGGATGGTCAGCAGGACAGGGTGCGGTCCGGGGCCGTCGGGTAGCACCAACCAACCGTTCACGGGGTATCCGTCGTCGGCGGTTGCCTGGAAATCCACAGGCTCACTGACCCGTGAGCTGTTCCGAAGTCCCGCCGAGAAGTCTGTCAGCAGACGCAGTTCACCACGCTCCAGGGAGGCGACGTCGCCAGCGGTGGCCGCATCCAGGAAGCTCACGGCAATTTCGCCATTGGCACCAACTGTGGCTCCAATAACCACGCGGGCGCCATGGACCAGTGGCGTAATGCTTCCCGCCGCCGTGACATCGAGGAGCTCCACGCTACCCAATGCTGTGTTCAAGACCAGGACGCTGTCCGCTCCGCTCGGTTCCAGCGGACCTGAGACGTCCAAATGCTCGACGTCGGTGAGGGCCACGGCATCTCCCCCGATGACAGGCATTGAGTAGAGAACGCTGTTGCGCGCGACAAAATCCCGTCCTGTATCGCCCAGGTCCTGCGCGGTGAAGAAGAGCGAGCGGCCATCGGTGGACGCCCGCACCGCCGTGACGGTCTGCAGTTTTGGGTTGTGGGGTTTGACGAGCTCGGGTTCGCCGCCTGTTGCGTCAATCCGGTACACGGACGTTACGAGGTCCTCATCATGCCCGTCGTGGAGAGCGGCTACGAAATAGAGGAATCTGCCGTCGGCCGAGAAGCATGGCGCCTCATGGTCCGATTCGCCGAACGTCATCTGCCTGGCATCGGGAACCCCGGTTACCTTGGCACCTGGCCGTTCGTGGGCGGCTCTGCCGCGGGGAATGACAACAGGCTCGCCTCCCAATTCCGGCACGTCAACCACAAACAGTTGCTGGCGCTGGTCCAGGACGTACCCCACACCGTTCGTCCGGTACTGGTTCACGGCGATAAGCCGGGCGTCTTCGCTGCCGGAAGCAACGCCGTCGACCGTTCCATAACGGCCCGGTTCCGCAACACGGCTGGTGAAGACCACCCGATGGGAATCGGGAGCCCACGCAAACCCGTTGACCCCGCCGTGCTGATCCGTGACCTGCTGTGGTTCGCCCCCTGCCGACTCCACAACGAACAATTGTGCTTTTCCCTCAAAGTCGCTCCGCAGGAAGGCCAAAACCAGGCCGTCAGGGGAGAAAGCCGGTGAAGTGTCCCTGAACCCACGGGTGATACGTCGCGGGCGCTTGCTGGTGTCCAGCGGTACATTCCACAATTGACCGACGTAGGCATCGGCGTCGAAATCAGGCCTGACGACGGATACCACGGCTTTGGTACC
>Ga0105246_10002504_pt1 | contig 11115 bp, 11 predicted proteins | sample KBSM64metaG_FD_99694 | JGI IMG/M metagenome (GOLD analysis project Ga0105246, IMG submission 99694) | Miscanthus rhizosphere microbial communities from Kellogg Biological Station, Michigan, USA - KBS M6-4 metaG | ecosystem: Host-associated > Plants > Roots > Rhizosphere > Soil | place...
ACCTGCCCATTCACCGGTGAAGTATTGGCGGCCGTGCCTTCGGTGCGCCCGGACATCACCGTGATTCACGCGCAGAAGGCTGACCGCAAAGGCAACGTGTTGCTGTGGGGCATTCTCGGCGTGCAGAAAGAAGCGGCACTGGCTGCCAAACGCTGCATCGTTACCGTCGAAGAAATCGTCGACGACCTCAATGCACCGATGAACTCCTGCGTTCTGCCGACCTGGGCCTTGAGCGCGGTCTGCCACGTTCCCGGCGGCGCGCATCCGTCCTACGCGCACGGCTACAACGAGCGCGATAACCGTTTCTACCAGGCTTGGGACCCGATTGCCCGCGACCGTGACACCTTCACCGCGTGGATCAACGAGTACATCCACGGCTGCGCTGACTTCAGCGAGTTCCAGGCCAAACTGGCCGCTGCTTCGGAGGCCAAGTAATGACTTACACCACCAATGAAATGATGACCGTCGCCGCTGCCCGCCGTCTGAAAAACGGTTCGGTGTGTTTCGTCGGCATCGGCCTGCCGTCGAAAGCCGCCAACCTGGCGCGTCTGACTTCCTCGCCGGATGTAGTCCTTATCTACGAATCGGGTCCGATCGGTGCCAAGCCGAGCGTACTGCCGCTGTCGATCGGTGACGGTGAGCTGGCGGAAACCGCTGACACCGTCGTCCCGACCGGTGAGATTTTTCGCTACTGGTTGCAGGGCGGACGCATCGACGTCGGTTTCCTCGGCGCCGCGCAAGTCGACCGCTTCGGCAACATCAACACCACCGTGGTCGGCGATTACCACGCACCGAAAGTCCGCCTGCCGGGTGCCGGCGGTGCGCCGGAGATTGCCGGTTCGGCCAAAAGCGTGCTGATCATCCTCAAGCAGTCGGCGCGTTCCTTTGTCGACAAACTCGACTTCATTACCTCGGTCGGCCATGGCGAGGGCGGTGATTCGCGCAAACGTCTCGGCCTGCCGGGCGCCGGTCCGGTCGGCATCATCACCGACCTGTGCATCATGGAACCGGAAGCCGGCACCCATGAGTTCGTGGTCACGGCGCTGCACCCAGGCGTGACCCGCGAGCAAGTCACCGCGGCTACCGGTTGGGCGATTCGTTTTGCCGAGACAGTTGAAAACACTGCCGAGCCGACCGAAGTCGAGCTCAAGGCACTGCGTGATCTGGAAGCCCGCACTGCCGCGGCCCACGGCCAAGCACCCGGAGAAGCCTGATGCGTGACGTTTATATCTGCGACGCAATTCGCACCCCCATCGGCCGTTTCGGCGGTGGCCTGTCGGCGGTTCGTGCCGACGACCTCGCCGCTGTGCCGATCAAGGCGCTGATGGAGCGCAACCCGTCGGTGGACTGGAACGCGGTAGACGAGGTGTTCCTCGGTTGTGCCAACCAGGCCGGCGAAGACAACCGCAACGTGGCGCGCATGGCGCTGTTGCTGGCGGGGCTGCCGGAAACCATTCCGGGCGTGACCCTCAATCGCCTCTGCGCCTCGGGTATGGATGCCATCGGCACTGCATTCCGCGCCATCGCCAGTGGCGAGATGGAGCTGGCGATTGCCGGCGGCGTCGAGTCGATGTCCCGCGCGCCGTTCGTGATGGGCAAGGCGGATGCGGCGTTCTCGCGCAACATGAAACTGGAAGACACCACCATCGGCTGGCGTTTCATCAACCCGTTGATGAAAGCCCAATACGGTGTGGATGCGATGCCGCAAACCGCCGACAACGTGGCTGATGATTACGAAGTGTCCCGCGCCGATCAGGACGCTTTCGCACTGCGCAGTCAGCAGCGGACAGCCGCCGCGCAAGCCGCAGGATTTTTCGCCGAAGAAATTGTTGAAGTGCGCATTGCCCACAAGAAGGGCGAAACGGTCGTCAGCCAGGATGAACATCCTCGCGCCGACACCACCCTGGAAACTCTGGCCAAACTCAAACCGGTCAACGGTCCCGACAAAACCGTGACCGCCGGCAATGCTTCCGGGGTGAACGACGGTGCCGCGGCGTTGATTCTGGCCTCCGGCGACGCCGTTAAAAAGCACGGTCTGACCGCCCGCGCCAAAGTGCTGGGTATGTCCAGTGCCGGTGTCGCACCGCGTGTAATGGGCATCGGCCCGGTGCCGGCGGTGCGCAAACTGACCGAGCGCCTCGGCCTGGCCGTCAGCGATTTCGACGTGATCGAACTCAACGAAGCCTTCGCCAGCCAGGGTTTGGCGGTGCTGCGTGAACTGGGGCTGGCGGACGACGCGGCCCAGGTCAACCCGAACGGTGGCGCCATTGCCTTGGGCCATCCGTTGGGCATGAGCGGTGCCCGCCTGGTACTGACCGCGCTGCATCAGCTGGAAAAGACCGGTGGCAAGAAAGGTCTGGCGACCATGTGCGTCGGCGTGGGCCAGGGTCTGGCCTTGGCGATCGAACGGGTCTGACGCGCAGCGTTGATGAATAAGAACTGAGGAATGCTTCATGACTGACAAGCCTGGTTACCGCCGCCCGCAAGAGGGCACCCAGCCGGAATACCTGCACCCGGCCTATCAATCCACCAACCGTCGCTCGCCGTCCAAGCCGTTGGTGTTTTTGCCCCATTCGCTGTCGGAAATTACCGGTCCGACCATCGGCGCTGATCGAGTGCAGGAGAAGGACAACGACCTGACCGTCCAGCACAAGGGCGAGCCACTGGGTGAGCGCATCATCATTCACGGCCGCGTGCTGGATGAAGATGGTTTGCCGGTGCCGGGCATTCTGGTGGAGATCTGGCAAGCCAACGCCGCCGGTCGCTACAACCATGACCGTGACCTGCACGATGCGCCGCTGGACCCGAACTTTACCGGCACCGGCCGCACCGTGACCGACGCCGATGGCTGGTACCAGTTCCAGACCATCAAGCCCGGCGCCTATCCATGGGGCAACCACCACAACGCATGGCGCCCGGCGCACATCCATTTCTCACTGTTCGGGCCGAGTATTCTCACGCGCCTGGTCACGCAGATGTATTTCCCGGGCGATCCGTTGCTGGCCTATGACCCGATCTACAACTGCGTACCGGATACCAGCGCCAAAGAGCGTTTGATCGCCCGTTTCGATCTGGAAAAAACCATCCCTTCCTATGCCCTCGGTTATCGCTGGGACATCGTCTTGCGCGGCCGCGAAGCCACGCCGATGGAGAAATAAGATGACGCTGAACGCGACCACGTCCCACACCGTCGGGCCGTATTACCACATCGGTTTGACCTGGCTGAACCGCGAAGACCTGACCGTCGAACAAACCCTGGGCGAGCGCGTGGCGATCACCGGGCAAGTCATCGATGGCAAGGGCGACGTCGTCAACGACGCGATGCTGGAAGTCTGGCAAGCCAACGCCGCCGGCAAGTATGACCACCCCGAAGACGATCAGGACAAACCCCTGGACCCGAACTTCGAAGGGTTTGGCCGGGTGCCGGTGGATGCAGAAGGGCGCTTCCGCTTCACCACGATCAAGCCGGGCACGGTGGAAGGCCTGAAAGGCACGACCCAGGCGCCGCATCTGGTGGTGCTGGTGTTTGCTCGCGGCTTGGTGAAGCACTTGCTGACGCGGATTTACTTTGATGGCGAACCGGCCAACGTGGCGGACCCGCTGCTGGAATGTGTACCGACTGAACGCCGCAGCACGTTGTTGGCGAAGAAGGATGCGTCAGGCGTTTATCAGTGGAATGTGATTCTGCAAGGCACTGATGCCGAGACGGTGTTCTTCGACTACTGAAAACACCGCAAATCCCTGTAGGAGTGAGCCTGCTCGCGATGGCGGAGTGTCATTCAGCATTGATGGCACTGATACACCGCCATCGCGAGCAGGCTCACTCCTACAGGGGGGCAGCATTGCAATCTGTGGAACGGGGTTGTTGCAAAGTGTGTCTAGACTCTCACAGTCCCCATTGAGTAAAAAACAATGACAACTAACACCGCTACTACAGCGCACTACACCGGTGAAGAGCGCAGCAAAAGGATCTTCGCGATTGTCGGCGCCTCGTCCGGCAACCTCGTCGAATGGTTCGACTTCTATGTCTACGCCTTCTGCGCGATCTATTTCGCCCCTGCCTTTTTCCCGTCCGATAACCCGACTGTGCAGCTGGTGAATACGGCGGGCGTATTCGCCGCCGGGTTCCTGATGCGGCCCATCGGCGGCTGGATCTTCGGCCGGCTGGCGGACAAGCACGGGCGCAAGAATTCGATGCTGATCTCGATTCTGATGATGTGCTTCGGTTCGTTGCTCATCGCTTGCCTGCCGACCTATAAGGACATCGGCGTCTGGGCGCCGATCATGCTGCTGTTCGCCCGCTTGTTGCAGGGCCTGTCGGTGGGCGGTGAATACGGCACCACGGCGACCTACATGAGCGAAGTCGCCCTCAAGGGCCAGCGCGGTTTCTTCGCCTCGTTCCAGTACGTGACGCTGATCGGTGGGCAACTGCTGGCGGTGTCGCTGGTGGTGATCCTGCAACAGTTCCTCACAGAGGATGATTTGCGCGCCTATGGCTGGCGGATCCCGTTTGTCGTCGGTGCGGCGGCGGCGTTGATTTCGCTGTTCCTGCGTCGCTCGCTCAAGGAAACCACCAGCAAGGAAATGCGCGAAAACAAGGACGCCGGCAGCATCCGTGCGCTGTTCCGCGACCACAAGGCTGCGTTCATTACCGTGTTGGGTTACACCGCCGGTGGCTCGCTGATTTTCTACACGTTCACCACGTACATGCAGAAGTACCTGGTGAACACCGCCGGTATGCAGGCGAAGACTGCCAGCTACATCATGACCGGCGCACTGTTCCTTTATATGTGCATGCAGCCGCTGTTCGGCATGCTCGCGGACAAGATCGGCCGACGTAACTCGATGCTGTGGTTCGGCGCCCTCGGGACGTTGTTCACCGTGCCGATCCTGCTGAGCCTGAAAAGCGTCAGCAGTCCGTTCCTGGCCTTCGTGCTGATTACCGTGGCACTGTCGATTGTCAGTTTTTACACCTCGATCAGTGGCCTGGTAAAAGCCGAAATGTTCCCGCCGGAAGTGCGCGCATTGGGCGTCGGCCTGGCGTATGCGGTGGCGAATGCCATCTTCGGTGGTTCGGCGGAATATGTGGCTCTGAGCCTCAAGGCCGGGGGCATGGAAAACTCCTTCTACTGGTACGTCACGGTGATGATGGCGGTGGCGTTCCTGTTCAGCCTGCGCTTGCCGAAACAGGCGAAGTATTTAGAAAACGACCTTTGATCTTTACCCGTGGGCCTGACCGGCCCACGCCTCCAGGGACTGTTTATGAACGAGCGACCGGGCAATCAATTGTTCGATGCCTATTTCACTGCCCGCGACATGCGTGAAGTGTTCTGCGATCAGGGTCGGGTTCAAGCGATGCTTGATTTCGAAGCGGCACTGGCCCGGGCCGAAGCGCGAGTCGGGCTGATTCCGCAAACGGCAGTCGCACCGATTGAAGCAGCTTGTCAGGCCGGGCATTACGACTTCGCCGCCCTCGGCGAGGCGATTGCCACGGCGGGCAATTCGGCGATTCCGTTGGTCAAGGCGCTGGGTAAACAGATCGCGGCCAACCATGCCGAAGCCGAGCGCTATGTGCATCTGGGCGCGACCAGCCAGGACGTGATGGACACCGGTCTGGTGTTGCAACTGCGCCGGGCACTGGAGCTGATCGAAAACGATCTGGCGCAATTGGGCGAAACGCTAGCGACCCAAGCGATGCGTTACGTCGCGACACCGCTGGCTGGGCGCACCTGGTTGCAGCACGCGACGCCTGTCACCCTCGGCATGAAAATCGCCGGTTGGTTGGGCGCCGTCACTCGCAGCCGTCAGCGTCTGCGGGAACTCAAACCGCGATTGCTGGTGCTGCAATTCGGCGGCGCCTCCGGAACCCTCGCGGCCCTCGGCGAGCAGGCGATGCCGATTGCCCACGCGCTGGCTGAAGAATTGAAACTGACACTGCCGGATCAACCTTGGCACACCCAGCGAGATCGCTTGGTGGAGTTCGGCTCGGTACTGGGATTGATCGCCGGCAGCCTCGGCAAACTCGGCCGCGACATCAGCCTGTTGATGCAAACCGAGGCGGGGGAGGTGTTTGAACCCTCGGCACCGGGTAAGGGCGGCTCTTCGACCATGCCGCACAAACGCAACCCGGTGGGCGCGGCGGTGCTGATCGGCGCGGCGACTCGCGTACCCGGTTTGCTCTCGACCCTGTTCAGCGCCATGCCTCAAGAACACGAGCGCAGCCTGGGCCTGTGGCATGCCGAGTGGGAAACCCTGCCGGAGATTTGCTGCCTGGTGTCCGGCAGCCTGAAGCAGGCGATGCTGGTGGCGGATGGACTGGAAGTGGACGCCGAGCGCATGGCCCGCAACCTCTATCTGACTCAAGGGCTGGTGCTCGCCGAAGCGGTGAGCATCGTCCTCGCCCAACGCGTGGGGCGCGACACTGCGCACCATTTGCTGGAGCAATGCTGCAAGCGTGCAGTGGCTGAACAACGCCATCTGCGATCGGTACTCGGCGACGAGCCGCAAGTGACCGCCGAACTGTCGGATGCTGAACTCGATCATCTGCTGGACCCCGCCCATTACCTCGGTCAGGCCCATACCTGGGTCGAGCGAGCGGTGGCTGAACATTCTGCGTTGACTGCCTGAAGGAGATTGCTGTGGCTTTCGTACAACTCGCCGAGGGCGAACTACATTACCAACTTGATGGCCCGGCAGATGCGCCGGTGCTGGTGCTGTCCAACTCGCTGGGCACCGACCTGCACATGTGGGACGCGCAGATTGCGGCGTTCACCGAGCATTTTCGTGTGTTGCGTTTCGACACCCGGGGTCATGGCCAATCGCTGGTTACACCGGGACCGTACAGCATCGAGCAACTGGGCCATGACGTGCTGGCGCTGCTGGATGCGTTGCACATCGAACGCGCGCATTTCTGCGGTCTGTCCATGGGCGGGCTGATTGGCCAGTGGCTGGGGATCAACGCGGGTGATCGCCTGAACAAACTGGTGGTGTGCAACACCGCAGCGAAAATCGGCGATCCGTCGGTGTGGAACCCGCGCATTGAAACCGTGCTGCGTGACGGTCCTGCCGCCATGGTCGCTTTGCGTGATGCGTCGATTGCGCGCTGGTTCACCGCGGATTTTGCTGAAGCCAATCCTGCTGCCGCGAAGAAGATTACTGACATGCTCGCGGCCACCTCGCCTGAAGGGTATGCCGCGAACTGTGCCGCCGTGCGCGATGCCGATTTCCGCGATCAGTTGTCCTCGATCAAAGTGCCGCTGCTGGTCATCGCCGGCACCGAAGACGCGGTCACGCCGCCGTCCGGCGGGCACTTCATTCAGGAACACGTGCAAGGCGCCGAGTACGCCGAGTTCTATGCGGCGCACCTGTCCAACGTTCAGGCCGGTGCTGCGTTCAGCGAGCGCGTGTTGGCGTTTTTGTCAGCTCATTGAGGGGATTGTTGTGGACGAGAAACAACGTTACGACGAAGGCCTGAAAGTGCGCCGTGCCGTACTCGGCGACGCCCATGTCGATCGTAGCCTGAACGCGTTGACCGAGTTCAACTCGGAGTTTCAGGAGATGATCACCCGTCACGCCTGGGGCGACATCTGGACCCGTCCGGGCTTGCCGCGTCATACCCGCAGCCTGATCACCATGGCCATGCTGATCGGCATGAACCGCAACGAAGAACTCAAACTGCACCTGCGCGCCGCCGCCAACAACGGCGTGACCCGCGGCGAGATCAAGGAAGTGATCATGCAGAGCGCGATCTACTGCGGCATTCCGGCAGCGAATGCGACATTCCATCTCGCAGAGTCGGTGTGGGATGAGCTTGGGGTTGAGTCGCGGGAGTGATCCTGGCGATTTGCGGTATCTGAGCTGACGCCTTCGCGGGCAAGCCTCGCTCCTACGGATCTACGTGAACCCGTAGGAGCGAGGCTTGCCCGCGAAAGCGATGTCATGTCTTACACGGTTGCGACGATGAATATCCGCTTGAACGGAAACAACGTGTGCCCGTCGCTCTCCGGCGGGTAATGCGCATGCACGCGCATCAGGTAGTGGTAGATGAACCGCGCCTGCTCATCATCCTTCAGTCCCTGCATCACCGGCCTTAGCGCCGAGACTTTGACCCAGTCATAGATCGGCGACTTGCCGTCGACAACCTGTAGCTGTTCGGTCTCCCAGATATCCAGTGTCCGGGTGATCGGTGAGAGCAACCGGTAGTAACTTTCCAACGACAACAACGGCCGTGCAGCCATGGCCTCGCGCAACTGCGGGGTGCCGAGTGGTTTGCCACCGGGGCCGGCCTCTTCAAGGGTGTCGAGCATCAGTTGATACCACAGCGCATCCCGCCAGTCGGGCATGTGCGCGGCCAGGCATCCACCCGGATTGAGCTGGCCGAGCAGTCGCGGCAATAACTGTTCGTGACCACTGACGAAGTGCAGTACGGCGGCGGCGAACAGCAGGTCCGCCGGTTGTTCGGGTTGCCAGTCGAGTAGATCGCACTGTTTCCACAACGCCTTGATCGGCAGGCAACGCGCCTCGTCCAGCATTTGCCCGGAACTGTCGATGCCCTGCAACTGCGCTCGAGGCCAACGCTTGGCCAACAGTTGCGTGGCGATGCCGGTGCCGCAGCCCAGGTCGTAGATGCGTTTGGGCTGTTTGAGTTCGACACGGTCGAGCAATTCATTGACCGGTCGTTGCCTGAGGCGGGAAAACTGCTGGTACGCCTTGGCGTCCCAGTCGGCGCAGGCTTTCCCTGCCGATTCAAGTTTGACGCTCATGAGGTGATCCTCTCTGGCGGTTACAGTTGTCTTCCGATGACGTTCAGTGTTTTCAGGACAACCGCCAGGCCCTTGCGCGTGTCCGGGTCGTTCAGCAGTTTGATCAACGCATAGGCTCCCGGCGGCTCGGGGGCGGCGGCGACCTCAGCCTTGGCCAGGCGCACGGCATTACTGACTGTCCAGGTGGCCGCCGTCGCGTTTTCGAACAGCCGCGCCAGTTTTTCCACCATCGCTGCGTCCAGCAGGTCGGTCATGTCCGAGACCAGCGATAGCACATCGACAATGTTGTCCAGCCGACCGCCGTCGATCAGCGGCTGAATTTTCGCCATCAAGGCGGTGAGCCCCGGCGTCACTGGCAGGCCGGCAGCGCTGGTCGCCAGCGTTTCTTCTGATAGGTTCGTCATTGTTTACGCCTCCCTGGGCAGATCAAAGCATTCCACGGGCAACCGCCCAGTACAGGCCACGATTGAAGCCATTTCTCAGCAGGCCGCCGAGTTTGGTCGGCGGTGTTGGCAGGACGTCATGGGCGTAGTCGTACCACAGCGGCATACCGGCGTTGAGCCCCATCTGCGCCACGGCCTGAACCCTTCCGTCGTAGACGCTGTGGGGCGCACCGAGGCGAATCTCGGCGGCAATGTTGTTGGCGATGACCGGCGCCTGGTTATGACAGGCACCCCCGGCCTTACTCACCGGCAGGTCGACGGTGTCGCCAATCACGTAGACGTGTTCCAGACCGTAGACCTGCAGGGTCTCGTGGTGGGTCGGCAACCAACCTTCGTTGTTGGGCGCATGAGACGCTCCGGACTCCAGCACCGCATCGACGGCGCGGATCGGCGGTGTCGCCATCAGGATGTCGAAGGGTTGCTCTTCGCCTTCTTCGGAGTAGGCGATTTTTCGCTCGGGATCGACGCGGCTGAGGGTGAAGCCGCGTTGGAAACGGATGTTCTTCTGCTCGAAAATGCCGGGCAGAATGTCCCCGGTGGGGCGTTGCAGGAACAGGCAGTTACGCAGCAACTGAGCCGTGGTCGGGTAGGTGTAGACGATTTCCACCTGGTCCCGCACGCCCCGACGACGCAGGAAGTCGTCGAGCATCAGCGTCGTTTCTACCGGCGCAATGCCGCATTGGTGCGGCACGTTGGGTGTCTGCGGGAAAGACACCGTGATGAAGATCCGGCCTTTTTTGATCGTGTTCAGCCGTTCTGCCAACTGCCGGGCTGGCTGATATTGGTAGAAGTGGTCGCCGGCTTCTTTCAAGCCTTCGATGCGCTCCGGCGCGGGCACGCAGCCGGTGGCAATGACCAGAAAGTCATAGCCATAACGCTTGCCGCTACGGGTTTTCAGGCATTGTCCGGGGAAATCGAAACGCGTGACTTCTTCGACGTAAAAGCTGATTTCCGGGCGCAACAGTGAACGTTCCGGGCGCTTGAGTTCTTCTTCAAAGAACTGATTGAACGCCACGTACATGAACGCAGGTTTGTAGTAGTGATCGGGGGAATTGGACAGTAGTGCAATCGAGACTTCGCCGCGCAGGATTTCTGGATACAGCTTGCTGGCCAGTTGATTGGCCAACATGGTTCCACCTACGCCGCCACCGACGATAACTATTCGCTTGCTCATACCTGACCTCCGTGGTCATGGCAGCTTCGCGTACAGCATCCGGAGATAACGGAAGAAAAAAGGGGCTCCTACATCAGGATGGAGAATTAAACACGCTTCCTGACTGTATCTGTGAACACACAAAGCGCTAGTTTCGGCCGACCGGTGGTTACAGGCAGGCGACCGCGTTAATCCTGCGGTCGCTGCCTGAACGCGGTTATAGCAAGCTGATCGGATAGCTGACGATCAGCCGGTTTTCATCGAACTCGTTGTTGCTGAAGTCGCGGCGAATGGTCGAGTTGCGCCATTTGACGTTGAGGTTTTTGAGCGCGCCGCTTTGCACGGTGTAACCCAGTTCGCTTTCGCGACCCCATTCCTTGCCGTCGGTGATGGTGCCGGTGTGCACATTGTCGCCGCTGATGTAGCGGTTCATCAGGGTCAGGCCGGGAATGCCGAGGGCAACGAAGTTGTAGTCATGCCGTACCTGCCAGGATTTTTCCTGAGCGTTGTCATAACTGGCGTTGTAACTGTCGTTGGCCAGGGTGCCGCCGCTGGTGCCGTTGACCCGCATCCAGGCGTTGTCGCCGGTGAGTTTTTGCAGGCCGACGTAAAAGGTGTTGCCACCGTATTTGGCCGAGAACAGACCCGACCAGGTCTTGTTGTCCAGCTCGCCCGCCCGGGCGCTGCCGTCATCCTTGCCGTAGAAGAACCCGAGATTGGCGCCCAGCGTCCAGTCACCCAGCGGTTGGGTGTGGAT
>Ga0105246_10002505_pt1 | contig 11109 bp, 10 predicted proteins | sample KBSM64metaG_FD_99694 | JGI IMG/M metagenome (GOLD analysis project Ga0105246, IMG submission 99694) | Miscanthus rhizosphere microbial communities from Kellogg Biological Station, Michigan, USA - KBS M6-4 metaG | ecosystem: Host-associated > Plants > Roots > Rhizosphere > Soil | place...
CGGGAACCTCCCCGCCCAGTCCTCACCCACGAGCCGACCCTAGGCCGACCCGATGCCGGCCCGATGCCGGCCCGATGCCGGCCCGATGCCGGCCCGATGCCGGCCCGATGCCGGGGAGCGTGCCAGGCTGGCGGCATGTTCGTGGTGGCACATGTCAGCGACACGCACTTCGGCAACGACGTCCAGGACCCGGGCGACCGCGCGTCCGCCGTGATGGAGCACCTGCTCGCGATGAAGCCGCGCGCCGACCTGCTGGTGCTCAGCGGCGATGTCGCCGACCACGGGCTCGCGCACGAGTACGCCGCGGCCCGCGCCTGGCTCGACCGCTGGCCCGGCCCGGTGGCGGTCTGCCCCGGAAACCACGACGTCCGGTCCGCGTTCGTCGAGGGCCTCGGCGTTCCGGCGCGGTCGGTGGTCGAGGCCGGCGGCCACCGGTTCGTCCTGCTCGACTCGCTGATCGACGCGGTGGCCGGCGAACGGGTGGACGAGGGCCGGCTCGGAGACGAGCAGCTGGCATGGCTCGACTCCCGGTTGGGCGAGTCCGAGGCACCCTCGTTCGTGTGCCTGCACCACCCGCCCACGACCATCGGGCTGGAGCTGATGGACCCGATCCGGCTGGTCGACGGCGACGCACTGGCCACGGTCATCGGCGCCCATCCGCACGTCGTCGCGACCCTGGTCGGTCACGCGCACACCATGAGCGTCACGACGTACGCCGGGCGCCCGCTGCTGGTCGGCGGCGGCGTCGTCTCCACGGTCACCGCGGACGCCGAGGACCTCGCCACGGTCTGGTACGACGCCCCGCCGAGCCTGGCGCTCCACCTCGTCGACCCCGACCGACGGATCACCACCCATTGGCGGGCACTGCCGCCTCAGTAACCTCGAACCCGTGCTCCTCGCGTTCGACACGGCCACGCCGTACGTGACCGTCGCCCTCCACGACGGTGAGGACGTCGTCGCCGAGCGTCGGTCCGAGCAGCGGATGCGGCACGGCGAGCAGCTGGCCCCCTTGATCGAGGAGGTGATGGGCGACGTCGGCATCGTGCGGCAGGACCTGACCGCGATCGCGGTCGGGGTCGGACCCGGACCGTTCACGGGCCTGCGCGTGGGTCTGGTCACGGCACGGACCCTCGCGTTCGTCCTCGAGATCCCGGTGTACGGCGTGTGCTCGCTCGATGTCGTCGCGCTCGAGGCCGCGCAGGACGCACCGGTCGGAGGCAAGCTCACCGTGGCCACGGACGCGCGGCGCAAGGAGGTCTACCTCGCGACGTACGACGACCAGGGCCGCCGGCTCGGCGGCCCCGACGTCGTCCGGCCCCACGACGCGGCGACCGAGGGTCCCGTGGCAGGTGAAGGGGCGCTGCTGTATCCCGAGGCGTTCCCCGACGCCCGTGACCCCCTCCTGCCGAGCGCGGGCTGGCTGGCCCGGGCCGTCGTCGCCGAGCTCGCCGAGCTCCACGATCCCGAGCCGATGTACCTGCGCCGACCCGACGCGGTGGCTCCCGGTGCGCCCAAGCGGGTCTCGTGATCAGGCCGGCGGAGGCGGAGGACGGGCCGGCGATCGCGGCGCTGGAGCGCGCCGCGTTCGGCTCGGACGCCTGGTCCGACGCGTTGGTGTCCGAGGGCCTCGGTGGCCAGGTCCCCGGCGCGCTGTACCTGGTGGCGACCGGATCGTCGCGCGGCTCCAGCGAGATCGTGGTCGGCTACGCGGCGGCGAGCCTCTTCGCCGACGTGTCGGAGCTGCAGCGCATCGCGGTCGAGAGCACCGAGCGCCGTACCGGCGTCGCCAGCGCGCTCCTCCGGCGGATCGAGGAGGAGGCGCGGCTGCGGTACTCCGAGCGGCTGCTGCTCGAGGTGCGCGAGGACAACGCGGCTGCCTGCGCGTTCTACGCCGCACGGGGCTTCCGGGAGCTCGACCGGCGTCCGCGCTACTACGCCGACGGCACCACGGCCGTCGTCCTCGCCAAGGAGCTGGACCGATGACCGACGAGCCCCTGGTGCTCGGCATCGAGACGTCGTGCGACGAGACCGGTGTCGGGATCGTGCGCGGTCACACGCTCCTCGCCGACGCCGTGGCCAGCAGCGTGGAGGAGCATGCCCGCTTCGGTGGCGTCGTGCCCGAGGTCGCGAGCCGGGCCCACCTCGAGGCGATGGTGCCGACCATCGAGCGGGCCTGCGCGACCGCCGGCATCAGGCTCTACGACGTCGACGCCATCGCCGTCACCAGCGGCCCGGGCCTCGCCGGCGCGCTGCTCGTCGGGGTGGCGGCGGCCAAGGCGCTGGCGATCGGGCTCGGCAAGCCGATCTACGGCGTGAACCACCTCGCCGCCCATGTGGCCGTCGACCAGCTGGAGCACGGCGCTCTCCCCGAGCCGTGCCTGGCGATGCTGGTCAGCGGTGGCCACTCCAGCCTGCTGCGGGTCGAGGACGTCACGACCGGGGTCGCACCGCTCGGCTCGACCATCGACGACGCGGCCGGCGAGGCCTTCGACAAGGTCGCCAGGCTGCTCGGCCTCCCGTTCCCGGGTGGCCCGCACATCGACCGCGCGGCGAGCCGGGGTCAGGTGACGATCGACTTCCCGCGTGGGCTGACGAGCCGTCGGGACCTCGAACGGCACCGGTTCGACTTCTCGTTCTCCGGCCTCAAGACCGCCGTCGCGCGTTGGGTGGAGACCCAGCAGCGGGACGGTGTGGCCATCGAGGTGGGCGACGTGGCGGCGAGCTTCCAGGAGGCGGTCTGCGACGTCCTGGTGCGCAAGGCGCTCGACGCCGCCACCGACCAGGGCATCGAGGACATCCTGATCGGAGGGGGCGTCGCCGCCAACTCTCGTCTACGGGCGATGGCGACCGAGCGGGCCGAGGCCCGGGGGATCCGGGTCCGGGTCCCGAGACCCGGACTGTGCACCGACAACGGCGCGATGGTCGCCGCGCTCGGTGCCGAGCTGGTTGCCCGGGGCCGCCCGCCGTCCTCCCTCGACCTGCCTGCCGACTCCTCGCAGCCGGTGACCGAGGTCGTGGCGTAGCGGGGTCGGTCCGGGCGGCGCGGCCGATGTAACGCGGGGTTATCGCCGCATCAGACTTCGCCGGACTTGTGCGGTGGTGTTGCCTGTTCTGCGGTGCTGTCACAGCTCTGGTGCGGCGATAACCCCGCGTTACAGCCAGCGACACGGCGGCCGCCGGCTCAGTCCCCGAGGACCAGCCCGCCGACGGAGAGCACGAACGGGTTCGCCACGTCTTCACCCGCGACAGGGGGCACGGCGTACTCCATCGAGCTGTCGGAGGCGACGCGGACGATCGACCACTGCCCGGCCTGGAAGACCGGCGCCAGCACGTGGGTGTCGTCCTCCCACTCCGCCCCCGGGTAGAACGACTGGGCATCCTCGGTGGAGTGCCGGTCGAACAACCGGTTGCCCTCCAGGTCGTACATGGCGATCACGCCGTTGCCGATGCCGTCGTGGTACGCCGGATCGGCCAGGATCAGCCGTCCGTCCGGGGACAGCGAGGTCAGGGTGTGCTGGCAGGTCTGGAAACCCTGGAACTCCCCACCGCCGAGCAGCCTCGAGCAGGACCCGGAGTCGGTGAGCTTGGTGTAGCCGACGCTGAGGCCGGACTCGGTGGCGTCGGCCAGGAAGAGGTAGCCGCCGTCGCGGGCGGGCTCGGTGCCGTTCACCGAGACCACCCACGGCTGCGGCGCGGCGCGCTGGGAGACGTTGACGTACACCTCGCAGGAGTCGGCGGGTCCTCCGCAGTCGTCGCCGAGGAAGGGACCCATCCTCAGGTCGTCACCCGCCGGCACCGGGTCGCCGTACGCGAGCGGCTCGGTCGCCCCGACGCTCATCACCATGACCTGGCCGTTCGGCTGCACCCAGGCGGCAGCGTCGTGGCTGCGCGTCACGGAGAGGCCGAAGCTGCTCGGGAGTGGAGCCTGCAGGTGGCCCGCGGCGTCCTCGACCTCGATCCAGGCGTGGCCCTGGTCGTCGGCGGTCTGCCAGACGTGCGTGCCGTTGCTGAGCACCGCGAAGGAGCTCACCGGCTGCCGCGTCGGGATGTCGACCGTGCTGCCGTCGACCTGGTGCAGGACCTTGCCGGCGGTGACGTACTCGATGCTCGGCGCCTCGCCCGTCGGCAGGTCGGACACGTCGAGGACTCCCGGTGAGGGCTGGTGACCGTCGTCGGTGGCCGCCTGCGTCGGCGAGGGCGTCTGCGTGATCGGTGCGGGCTCGTTGTTCGAGCCCCCAGTGTGACTGGCGAGCGCGACCGTCGGGATGATCACGGCCACGGCGGCCGCCGCACCGACGACCGCGGTCGCCATCCGCCGGCGCCGGAGCGAGCGAGCTCGTCCCTTGACCTCGGCCAGACCGAACGACGTCCCCGACATCACGTCGGAGCGGTCGGTCAGGCTGCGGGTCAGCTGGGTGGTCAGGTCGTCGTCGTGCTCGGTCATCGGTCGTCCTCCTCGCTCGCGCGGGGGTTCAGGTTCTGGGATGCGCGTTCGCGCAGGGTGGCCAGCGCCCGGCTGGCCTGGGACTTCACGGTGCCGACCGAGATCCCGAGCACGGCCGCGGTCTCGGCCTCGCTCATCTCCTCGTAGTACCGCAGCACCACGACGGCGCGTGCCTTGCGAGGGAGCGTCTGCACGACGTCCCACACCGCGTCGCCGAGCCCGTCGTCGTACGTGTCGTGATGGGGCTTGTCGAGGCTGCTCAGCACGGCGTCGTCCGCGGTGTGCTCGCGCCTCTTCCAGGCGCGGCGCCACAGGGAGTTGTGCTCGTTGACCAGGATCCGGCGGACGTAGCCGTCCATCGACCCCGTGTCACGCACCTTGTCCCACGACAGGTACAGCTTGGCGAAGGCGGACTGGACGAGGTCCTCGGCGTCGTGCCGGTTCCCGGTCAGCAGGTACGCCGTACGCAGCAGGCTCGGCTGCCGCGCGGCCAGGTACGCCGCGAAGTCGGCGTCGCGGGCGTCGCGTGCGCTGCGTCGGTCGGCCACGGCCGTTGCCCCCGTCCCGTCCTCAGGCGGTCCGTCCATGTCTGCTCCTCACGTGTGTCGCGACCAAGACGCGAGGCGGAGGAGGAAGGTTGCAATCCTCGCAGAGGCAGGCCTCCGGGGCGCAGCCAGTCGACGTGCGCCTGCGGGCTCATCGCAGCGGCAGGTTGTACGGCGCGAACTCGCCGATGGCCTCGACGCGCGGACCGGCGTACTCGACGGTTCCGTCGGTGCCGATCCGCACCAGACCCCAGTGCCCGTGCGTCCGCAGGACGCCGAGCAGGTGGTGGCTGTCCTCCCAGGTGAGCTGGGAGAGGCTGCGGTGACGTCCGGCGTCGAAGCTCCAGGAGCGGACGGGGTGGCCGTCGTGACCCAGGATCGCGAACCGCCGCACACTGGCCCACTGCGCCTGCGACCGTTCTGCCAGCACCCGGCGTCCGTCGGGCGAGAAGGCGTCGAGGTAGTAGTCGCAGGTCTTGAAGACCCGGTGGCCCGAGGTGCGGAACACGCCCCAACAGGCCCGGTGTCCGTCGGTGTGGCGGGACACCAGGCCGGCGACGCGGCCGCGCGCAGACACGTCGGAGACCTCGAGCATCGGGCCGACGGTCCCGACGATGCCGTGCGAGCTCGAGACCCAGACGTGGCGCCTCCCGTTCACGAAGACGGTGCAGCCGCCGCCCTCGGGGTCCTGCTCCTGGCAGGTGTCCGTGCCCCAGATCGAGGCCAGGACGGCCCCGTGCGCGACCGTCGGCATCGTGAACCGGCGCCTGCCGCCGCCCTCGACGACGTGCGGACTGCCGTGATCGCCGAGCCAGCCGACGAGCTCGTGGTCCGGGGAGACGCCCAGGCCGAAGTGCTGGATCAGCCGGGACCGCACGCCACCGGTGCCGGAGACCTGCTGCAGCTCCGGACCCGCCTCGGTGCCGGCCATGCCGATCGCGCCGTCGCCCATGGGTGCCCAGGCACCCCAGGTGAGCGTGGGCAGCTCCAGGGAGGTGCCGTCGGGGCGGAGGAGCTGCCAGTCACCCTCGCCGAAGGTCGGCTCCGTGGCGAAGGCGTAGGCGATCCGGGGTACGTCGCCGGTGTCCAGGCCCGAGACGGGGAACGGCGTCGGCGCGCGCACCGCGGCCGTGCGGGCGACGTACTCGTCGTGGGTGTGGGGACGCTCCGCGGCGTACGACGTCGCGGCGGGGATGGCCAGCAACACCAGTGCCAGCGGGGCGACGGCAAGCAGGCGGGAACGTGTCGGCTGCATGGTGCTGGGACCTCCCCAGCCGGTTGAAAGTTGTCGCAACGCCCGGCTCGCGGTCGGCGACGGCGACCTCATAGGCTGCCTGCACCGTCGTTCAGGAGGGTTCCATGCATCAGGTCCAGGGAGTCGTCGCCCGCGCCAAGGGCGAGCCGGTCAGCATCGAGACGATCAACGTCCCCGACCCCGGGCCGGGCGAGGCACTGGTCCAGGTGCAGGCGTGCGGCGTGTGCCACACCGACCTCCACTACCGCGAGGGCGGCATCAACGACGACTTCCCGTTCCTGCTCGGGCACGAGGCTGCCGGCGTGGTCGAGGCGGTCGGGGACGACGTGACGTCGGTGGCCCCGGGCGACTTCGTGATCCTCAACTGGCGTGCGGTGTGCGGCAACTGCCGGGCCTGCAACCGAGGCGAGCCGTGGTACTGCTTCGCGACCCACAACGCGACCCAGCGGATGACACTCTCCGACGGGACCGAGCTGTCGCCGGCGCTGGGGATCGGTGCGTTCGCCGAGAAGACCCTGGTCGCCGCGGGCCAGTGCACGAAGGTCGACGCCTCGGCGCGCGCCGCCGCGGTCGGCCTGCTGGGCTGCGGCGTGATGGCCGGGCTCGGTGCGGCCCTCAACACCGGCAACGTCTCGCGCGGCAGGAGCGTCGCGGTGATCGGCTGCGGCGGCGTCGGTACGGCCGCGATCGCCGGATCGGCGCTGGCGGGTGCGGAGACGATCATCGCCGTCGACATCGACGACCGGAAGCTCGAGGGTGCGCGCCGGATGGGGGCGACGCACACGATCAACAGCGCGGACGCCGATCCGGTGCCGGCGATCCACGAGCTGACCGACGGCAACGGCGCCGACGTCGTCATCGACGCGGTCGGACGTCCCGAGACCTGGAAGCAGGCGTTCTACGCCCGCGACCTCGCCGGCACCGTCGTACTCGTCGGGGTGCCGACGCCCGACATGCGCATCCCCGACATCCCGCTGATCGACGTCTTCGGACGAGGTGGCGCGCTGAAGTCGTCGTGGTACGGCGACTGCCTGCCGACGCGGGACTTCCCGATGCTGGTCTCGCTGTACCAGCAGGGCCGGCTCGACCTCGACGCCTTCGTGTCCGAGGAGATCGCGCTCGGCGACGTGGAGGCGGCGTTCGAGAAGATGCACCACGGCGACGTGCTCAGGTCTGTGGTCGTCCTGTGACCCCGAGCCTGTCGAGGAGGTCGTCCAGCGACCGTCTCGAGACCAAGGAGACGTGAGCCATGCGTCTCGACCACGGGGTCAGCAGCGGGTCGTCCGCCTGAGGGGGTGTTCTAGGAGCGCTGGGAGCGGACGACTGGGTGGGTGTGAGGGTCGTCCGCCTGGAAGGGTGTTCTAGCAGCCGCTCAAGCGGACGACCCGATGGAGTGGGTCTCAGGTGGTGGCGGGAGCGGGGTCGCTGGTGGCGGCGGTGCGGTCGCGCAGCGCCCGCTCCTGACGGCGTACGCCGGCGAAGCCGAAGACCAGGTAGCCCACGAAGCCGATCGCCAGCGCCACCGGCACACCGAGGTTGGCGTAGGCCCAGCCGCCGCCCGTGCCACCGAGGTCGAACCAGGTGTGGTGGAAGCTCCCCACGTCGACGGTGATGCCGTCCAGGAAGTAGCCGAGCCAGCCGAGGTGCTTCCCGGCGCCGGTGGTATCGATCACCAGCCCCCAGCCGACCCAGGTGCCGAGCGCCATGAACAGCACCGAGCTCAGCCGGAACCGGCCGTAGATGCCGGCGCCGGTGAACAGGGACGCCTCGTCGTAGTCCCGCCGGCGCATCAGTACGTCGGCCAGGAACACGCCGCACCACGCGGCCATCGGCACACCGAGGATGATCAGGAACGCCTCGAAGATCACCACGAAGTCGCTGTCGGCGTAGAACACGATGTAGATGGCGCCGACGACCATCAGCACACCGTCGATCGCGGCGGCGACCCAGCGCGGCGCCGGGAGGCCCAGGGTGAGCAGGGTCAGGCCCGAGGAGTAGATGTCCATCACCGCGCCACTGACCAGGCCGAGCACGGCGACGATCGCGAACGGCAGCAGGAACCACGTGGGCAGGATCGTGGTCAGTGCGCCGATCGGGTCGCTGCCGATCGCCGCGCTCAACGACTGCGACGAGCCGGCCAGCAGGATCCCGTAGACGACGAGCAGGACGACCGGCAGGCTGCCACCGAACGTCGGCCACCAGACGACGCCTGCGCTCGACGCCCGTCGTGGCAGGTAGCGGGAGTAGTCGGCCGCGGTGTTGACCCAACCCAGCCCGAACCCGGTCATCACCAGGATGGCGGCACCGATCACCGACTGCGTGCTCCCGGTGGGCAGCGCCTTGGCGGTGTCCAGGTGGATGTGGTCGACGGTGAGCGCGACGTACACGGCGGTGACGATGATCAGCGCGATCGTGAGGTACTTCTGCATTCGCATGATCAGGTCGAACCCCATGATCCCGGCGCCGACGATCACCAGCGCGACGACCACGAACGCCGCGACCTTGGTGCCGTCACCGTGGCTCCAGCCGAGTCGCTCGAAGACCGTCGCGGTGGCCAGCGTCGAGAGCGCGACGAGCACGGTCTCCCAGCCGACGAGCAGGACGTAGGACACCACGCAGGGCAGGGTGTTGCCGGCTCGCCCGAACGCCGCGCGTGACAGCGCCAGGGTCGGGGCCGAGCCGCGCTTGCCGGCGATCGAGACCAGCCCCACCAGCAGGAACGACGCGACGGCGCCGACCACTGCGGCGACGATGCCCTGCCAGAGCCCGATCCCGAAGCCGAGCACGAACGCGCCGTACGACACGGCGAGCACCGAGATGTTCGAGGCGCACCACGGCCAGAACAGATCTGCGGGCCTCCCCTTGCGCTCCGACTCCTGGATCACGTTGATGCCGTTGGCCTCGATGGCACCCGGAGCGGCCGGGGCCCTGCGGGTCGACGACTCGTCGATGGCAGTCATGTCGTTCCCTTTCTCACCAGGTCCGCGAGCAGCGGGCCCATCCGAGCGGCCGTGCGTTCTGCGACGGCCACCACCTCGCTCGGGTCGATCCCCGCGTCGTCACCCTCGACGGCCGTGACCGTCGACAGTCCGAGCACCTCGAGACCGCATTCTCTTCCCGCGATCGCCTCGGGGACCGTCGACATTCCGAGCACGTCGCCACCGATCCGGCGTACCCACTCGGCCTCCGCGAGGGTCTCGTAGTGCGGTCCCGGCAGCCAGGCGTACGTCGCCTCCACCAGCGACGGGTCCAGCTCACGTGCCTGGGCGCGCAACCGGTTCGACCAGCAGTCGGTCAGGTCGACGAAGTGCGCGCCCTCGATCGGCGACGTCCCGGTCAGGTTGAGGTGGTCTCGGATCAGCACGGCCTGCCCGACCTCCAGGTCGTCGCGAAGCGAGCCGTTCGCATTGGTGAGCAGCGCGCGCGAGCAGCCCATGGCGGCGGCGGTGCGGATGCCGTGGACGACGGGCCGCAGGCCGAGGCCCTCGTACAGGTGGGTGCGCCCGGCCAGCACCAGGACGGCGATGCCGTCCACGTCGTACGACGTGATCGTGCCGCGGTGTCCCTCGGCCGTCGGCGCGACGAAGCCCGGCACCTGGGTCATCGCGAGCTCCGCGACCGGATCGCCGAGGCCGGCCGCGGCCGGTGCCCATCCGGAGCCGAGGACGACGACGACGTGGTGGCGGGGTACGCCGGTCACCTCGGCGATCCGGGTGGCCGCCTGCTCCGCCAGCCGACCGGGGTCCGAGGAGGTCACGGACTCAACCTACCGACGGCGTACGTCGGCGCGCTCGGAGCAGGTCCTGTACCCCGATCGTGACCGCCAGGGCGATGAAGCAGATGGCGGCGAGCACCGCGTGCCGCAGCGCCGTGGCGTACGCCGCGTGCCCCGTGCCGGTGAGCGAGCTGAAGAACACCGCGCCGATCGCGGCCTGCCCGATCGCGAGCCCGATCCGCTGGCCCGTCTGGAGCACGCCGCCCGCCGTGCTGCCCATCAGCGGATCGACGTCCATCAGGGCGAGCGTCTGGTTGGGCGTGATCAGCGCCCCCTGCCCGCAGCCCATGATGAACAGCGGTCCGGCGAGGCCGAGTGCGGCGTGCGCGGGCGAGACATGGGGCGCGAGGATCGCCAGGCCCACGGCGCCGATCCCGAACATCACGGCGCCACCGACCACCAGGGGCCGCCCCACCCGGGTGACGACGCGGCCGGAGAGCGGCGCCGAGACGGCGCTTCCGACGGCGTACGCGGTGACCCCGAGCGCGGACTGGAACGCCGTGTAGCCGAGGCCCTGCTGGTAGAAGATCGCCAGCACCAGCGGCAGGCCGGCCATCGCCGGGAAGAACGTCAGGGCGAGCGTGATGCCCGCGACGTACGACGGCCGCCGGAACAGCCGGAAGTCCACGAGCGGCTCACGGGACTCGGCGGTGAGTCGTCGTTCGCGCCGGTAGAACACCAGGGCCAGGGCCAGGGCCGGTACGGCGAGCCAGGCGAGCCGGGCGTCGCGCAGTGCGTCGTACTGCACGCAGCCGAACAGCACACAGAACGTCGCGCCGCCGAGGATCAGCGCGCCGAGGACGTCGAGGTGGTGTGGTGTGCGTTCGGCGGGGGCGGGGAGGAGTCGGCGGCCGAGCAGCATCACGACGATCCCGATCGGGATGTTGATGAAGAACACCAGCCGCCACCCGACGCTCGGCCCGCCCAGGGCGATCAGCGCCCCGCCGACGAGCGGGCCGACCGCCGTGCCGAGGCCGACCGTGGTGCCGAGGACCCCGAACGCCCGTCCGCGCTCGGCGCCGCGGAACATCTGCTGGACGAGGCCCGAGACCTGCGGGTTGATCAGTCCGCCGGAGAGTCCCTGGAGCAC
>Ga0105246_10002508_pt1 | contig 11103 bp, 14 predicted proteins | sample KBSM64metaG_FD_99694 | JGI IMG/M metagenome (GOLD analysis project Ga0105246, IMG submission 99694) | Miscanthus rhizosphere microbial communities from Kellogg Biological Station, Michigan, USA - KBS M6-4 metaG | ecosystem: Host-associated > Plants > Roots > Rhizosphere > Soil | place...
CAGTAAATGATGCAGAAAATCCTTCATAGATTTAGTATAGCATGTCAGGTATATACTGCATCAACTGTTTGGCCTATCTCTTTACCATTAACAGGAATCTTGAGTAAGTATCCCAAACAATTAGCAATCGCAATACCAACACGTAAACCAGTAAAAGATCCAGGTCCAGTATTTACGTGGATCGCAGTAAGATCCTGAAGAGTAAGATCATATTTTTCCAGTATTGCCTTTGTCATGGGAAGCACTTGCTGGGCTTTATGACTCTGAAGAGAGACCTTTTCTGTATAAACATCTTTATCCCTTGTAAGCATAATGATGATTTCTTTATTATTTGCGGTATCAATGGATAAAACGACTTCCATATTATAATGCGAGCTCGAGTGCTCCTTGACGAAGTATTTTCCAAGGTTTTTGCGTCACATCAATAACTGTGGATGCAAGTTTGGAATAACACTCTCCAGGAACAACGTAATCAACTAACTTTACCAATTCTGGATCTAAATTGTCAAAAGTATATGGTGTCGGATGTCCCTTAAAATTAGCAGATGTACCAATAATTGGAACACCAACTCCTTCAATGAGAGAGAGTGCCGTTAAGTGATTAGGAATACGAATACCAAGTGTTTGAGTACCACCACGCACTAAAGACGAAATTTTTTCTGGATAACACGGCAAAACAATAGTTAAAGCTCCTGGCCAATAAGGCTCTACCAATTTTGTAATAACCTCCTGATCAATAATGGGGAGAAAAGGCTCCAGCATATGAATACTAGATGTCAAAACTGGAGTAGCTTGTGTTTCTGGGCGTCGTCTCAAATGAAATAATCGCTTAATTGATTCTTCTTTATCAATACGACAACCAATACCAAATGCCGTATCAGTGGGATAAATAACAATTCCCCCATCTTTTATAATTTGGATCGCTTTTTGAATGTCATTTTTCATACGATTTGGATTGTAGCGGATCAGACTTAGCTTGACAATAGCAGGCTCTACCAACTATTCTTAAGAGAGCTATCATGGACTCAACAAATATAGATTCAGCCCAAAACTATTATAATCCTGCTAGGAAGCGTTCTTTTTTTTATTCTCGTCTTTTTGTTATTTTATCAATGGTTGTTCTTGTCATTGGACTGAGTATAAATATATCGCTTTTATATTCAAATCAAAAAACATCCACCACTTCTCACGCAGCTTCTCAAGATACTTTGCCATCTCTTCCTGCAGGATGTATCTATGAAAAGGCCAATAATAAAGTTGGCATAGTGTGCCCGACTCCCGATCTTTCTCAACAAACAACAAAACAAATGAAAGAAAAGTATCCAATCGTGATAACCCTTCCATCTCTGCCTGTACAATGTCATTATTTCACAACTAACAATGGTTATAAGATTGCATGTGCAAATCCTTTGCCGCAAATACCAAATACTCCTGTGACACTACCACCAGCCTGTTCTACCATCGCAAACTCAAATACCATACGTTGTCTTGATGAAAAAAATCAACCTATTAACGTACAGTTACCCTTACTTCCTCAGGGATGCAGCTATAGTAAAGGACCAGGGGGGCTTGTGATAGCGTGTTTAGTCAGTTCCACTCAATAATCATTCGGCAAACAATATCTGTCTCTTATTTTCGTCTATATAGTCTAAAACTATGTCAATTTTATCCTCAGGAAGAACGTTTTGTAATTTTTCTGGCCACTCAATCGCAACAATTGCATCGGGATCACCAAGCAGTTCTTCAAGACCGATTCCTTGGATATCTTTTTCTGTTTCTATCCGATATAAATCTACGTGGTAAAGCTTCTTTGCTTTTAAATCAGCATTTGGAATTTCATAACTTCGCATAATAATAAACGTTGGCGATAAAATATTCTTCGTAATACCTAGACCACGAGCAAGTCCTTGCATAAAAGTCGTTTTACCCGCCCCTAAGTCTCCTGTTAAAGTAATCACTTCTCCACCTTTCAAAGACTTCGCAAACTGGAAGCCTACTTGCCGGGTATCTTCAAAACTAGTAGTAATGATTTTTTCTCCTCTTTTCATCTTTTTAAAATTACTCTCATGATCTGCGCACGAAAGTACACTAGTATAGCACAGCTTATCAGTCCTAAACCACCTATAAGTATAGCCCAAGAAGGAGCCTGTGATGCTCCTTTTACAATCGTAGTACCAGTGGGCTGAGAAGGCAACTTTTGAGGAGTAATTTCTGTTTTTATTCCTAAAATAGCTGTTGGATACGCCTCTGTACTGGCAATCCGATTGGTGCTTAAAGGTGTTTTCGAAGATTGGGATGATTGAAGTGTCGGACGTAATGAAGCAGAGGGAACAGCTTGCGTAAGTGTGGGAGTAGTGGATTTGGATTTAGAAACCGTCGGTTGTGCTGGCACTGTCGGCTGCTTTGTAGGTTTTACTGTTGGTTCTGGTGTAGATGTATTTGTGGGCTCAGGGTTACTATTGGGAACACCTTTTGTACTGCTTACTAATAATGCAAATGCTCCTGTAGCGTCTGGGCTTCTGCCGATTGCCCCATCTTCACTAGGCTCTGCCGTGTACTTATATTGATCCACAATTGTACCATTGGGATCAAATAATACGACTTCATCACCACTATTATTAAATATAGATGCACTCAGCTCCACAAAAAAATGATTTTTATCTCCCTCTGTCAAAGTATCTAAAGCAATCTTCTTACTATTCCCACTGTCACTCGTGAAATTTGTATCATCGTCAAGCCAGTAACCTGAAAGGCTAACTCCATCTGGGACAAAAAACTCTACCCATTCACTATAACCTGAACTTGGACGGACAACAAACTCATTTAGGGTAATTTGCTGTTCTGCATGGACATAGATAGGAAATAAAAAAGAAATGATGAGTAGGAAGAGAAAATGGCACAATCCGTTCATACAATAATATTAGATAAACTCTTATTAAAGTATAGTATATATGCAGCATTTTTTAAATGAGATGTTTTGGGAGATTAATTATTGTACCAACCGTACTGAGAGATAGAAGAATAATAGTCTGAAAAATTCAAGTCCGGTCCTTCCCATGGATCATTCATTTTGTAATTTCCTGCTGTACCACTCTTAAGAACGACAAAATGTGAACCACCTCGTACTCCCACAATCACTGGCTCACCAGCAGCAAGTTTACTATCAATGGCAGACGGGTTATTGCCCCAAGCAGAAGTAAATTTCCCTCCAGCCCATGGTAATAGCAGGTATGCTGTATTTGAGAAGAAGTACGAAGAGTTCCCAGTAACAGAAGGTGGGGTCACGTCTACTCCATGTTTTTTCATCACCATGGCAATAGAAGTTGCCAAACAACCAACTTCCCACACCTGCTCAGATGATGAACCCATCATTGTATTTCCCCATCGAGAATCTCTTTGATTGTAGTACCAACCATCAGGACTTGCCTGAGGAGGAAGGATGGAGCCACCTGATCCCACTTGAGAACGGGTAAATGACTTCATCGCTGCCACTTGCGCCCGCGCATCTGATAAAAGTTGCTGGTAATGCGCTTCATCATTTTTGGTAGTACTAAGCAGTTGCTGCTTGGTGACTTTATCTTGATCAAGCTGTTTGGTGTAATCTTCAAGCTGTTTATTGAGTTCGACTACTTTCTTTTTCTTTTCTTCTAATATATTTTTTTGATTTGCATAATCACTCTTTGCCTGTTCTGTATCATAAAGAAGCTTTCGATCGTGACTTTGGACAAGCTTGAGATAATTAGCTCGTGTCACCAGCTCATTAATATTTCCAGACGTCAATAAAGCTTGAAGATTTTCTGTCCCACCAGCTTGATAGTTTGCAACAATCCGATTTAAGAGTACTTTTGTTACGTTGGTAAGTGAGCCTTCTAGGTTGTGCATTCTCTTCGTTGCGGCATCAATATCAAGAGTAATATCCATCATCTCTTTTTTTGTAGCATCAATTCTATATTCAGTTAATGTGATTTGATTATCCATCGCACTAATCTGCGCAGTCAAACTATTTCCTTGTGATTTTAAATCTGAAACTTTTTCTTCAAGTTGTCTTATTTTTGCATTGAGAGCATCAAGTGAACTTGAATTATCCGTAGTCGAAGCTGACTGTGCGTAAGCAAGTGAGGTTGACAGACCAAAAATAGCGGCAACAATAATTATGTATATTTTCTTCATATCTATATTGTATAACTTACTTTAAATACCGAAGTACGGCAAGCGAACTGGCGAGGACACCAAGTATAATTGCAATCACCATCTCAGCTACTAACAAACCTACAAGAAAAAGAGGTGAGACGGGTAAAAGAGGAATATTACCCAGAAATGATGATAAGTAGGGAGTTGCATACATAAGACCAGCAGTTGCCACAAGCCACCCGACAAGCGTTCCAACCAGACCATAAAAAACACCTTCAAGAATAAACGGCATGCGGATATACCAGTTTGTGGCCGACAGTAGCTTCATAATTTCAATCTCTTCCTTCTTTTGAGAGACCTTAAAACCGATAACTGTCATTAATATAAAGACTGATACCACAGCCAAAACCACAATTAGCGTAAGCCCAATGATTCGGATAGCATTTGTCCATGTAGTGAGCTGTTTGATAACTTCCGGATGATGGATGACTCCTTCTTCTCCGTCTAAAACCAAAGGTGAACTACGAAGCGTTTGTGCGATAGAGCTAAGATCTTCTATTCTATTGGCCGACACCTCAAGTGAAGCAGGCAGAACATCAGCAGTTACGAGCTCAAGAAGAAGCGGATCGCTTTTATTTTGATCTTTATATATTTGCAGTGCCTGATCTTTGGAAACATAGCGTATATCTGAAATTTTTCCTGATTGCTGGAGCTGCTGTTCAAGTTGTTGGATCTGTGCAGTTGTGGCTTCATCTTTGAAGAAGGCAGTAACTTGCGGTTTGGATTCAAAATATTTAATAACTGTTGATGATCCAAAAACAATAAAAGCAAAAATAGTAATCGCGAGGAAAGTCAGCATCATAATAAAGACAGCAGCTAGTGACTGGTATGGACTTCTCCTGATGTGCTTTAAGGTTGTTCTTGTTGCTTTCATAGTATCTTACTTTTTAGCATGAACTGCATCTTTGGTCAATTGTCCTTTCTCCAGGACCAAAGTTCTTTTCAAAAGACTATTGACGATATCCGCGTTATGCGTTGCCATAATAATAGTAGTACCACTTGCATTAATATCCTGAAGCAGCTTCACAATTTCCCATGATGTGGTGTTATCAAGGTTACCAGTGGGTTCGTCTGCCAGTAAGATTTCCGGATTAAACGCAAGTGCTCTTGCAATCGCTGCCCTTTGCAACTCTCCTCCTGAAAGCTGGATAGGAAACTTATTGATATGCTCTGAGATACCCACTCGTTCAATAATTTCATCCACTCTTTTTTTTGCTTCTTCTGTATCCATATTGCCTACTTCAAGAGGAAACATAATGTTTTCATAAATTGTTCTATCTTTCAGGAGTTTGAGATCTTGGAAGACCATACCAATATTTTTTCTTAAATGATGTATTTTCCCGTGAGGAAGCGTTACTAAATCCCAATCTCCAATAGAAATCGAACCAGATGTTGGGACAGTATCTCTGATAAGTAATCGGAACAATGTCGTTTTACCAGAACCAGAAGGACCAACCAGAAAAACAAATTCTCCTTGATTGATCGTAAAGGTAACATCTGATAGAGCAGTATTACCAGTAGGATATGATTTGGTTACATTTTCAAGCTTAATCATAATATGTATCAGCTAAAAGCAATTATTTGAAGCTAATTACTGGACTTGCACTTTCCCAACATCCATAAGCCAACCTGCCTTTTGTGCTGTTTGCGTGGCACCCCAAACTTTTATTTTTTTGCCCATGAACGTGGATAAATCCACAGATGAGGAAGTGAGATAAACATTTTGACTATCACCACCAGGTCGCTCAAGATGATATTGTCCTTCACCATCAATGCCGCCTTCTTTCAAAGTACCTTCCGCTGTATCTTTAAAGGATTTTATGTCTCCGGTACCATATGTTTGGCCTTTTTGAGGCGCATTTGGATTAAGCGCTTGGGTCAAGGGGGACCCTGGTCGAGATGTAGCAATAGCAAGCCCGTAACCTGTTCCAATCCCAAAAGCTGCCATAACGAGAAGTACAAAAAGAACTTTTAATGCTGAAGGTCCCGTTTGTGGTGACGAAAATGATTGCATAACTGGATTCGGTTGGGCATTTGTTTGGAATGCTGATTTTGTTGTAACTGTCTGAGCTCCAGATTGCGTCTGGTTAGAAACAGTACTGGAATCTTTTTTATTTTCCATGGGCAGTAAAGCTTCTTTTAGTAAATCATATTTCAGCTCGAAGTGCAACCCTGCGAAAACCCCTAGCAAAGCTAGAAAAAGTACGATATAATGCCTGAGTAGTAAGTATGAAAATTCAAAAACTAGACTTTCTTATAGGTTTTTATGTTACCTGTGTTATGCTTTCAGAACTCATGGGTGCAAAAACTGTTCCTCTTTTTACCATTGGTTCTTTTCATGTCAACGGAACTGTTTCCTTACTCGTCCTCCCACTCGTCTACTCAATTAATGACATCATTGTTGAAGTATTTGGAAAAGATCGCGCCCGAAGTCTTGTCCAAACAAGTCTGACAATGATTCTTTTTCTGCTTGTATATTCATTGATCGCCACCAATTTACCGCCAAGTACAAGATTTGCTCCGACTGAGAAAGCTTATGACACAATATTTGGCATTTCTACACGATTTGCTGCAGCAAGTCTTGTGGCCTTTATCATCAGTGAATTTGCAGACGTGTACGTCTTTTCTAAATTAAAAGACAAACTTGGAAAAACAAAGCTCTGGCTCAGAACAAATGCTTCTAATTTTATTTCAGAATTACTTGATGTCCTCGTCTTCATGGTCCTAGCCTTTTATTCATTTGATATGTCTGTGGCAGCCAATTTTAGTTTTATTGCTGGAATCGCATTGCCATACTATCTCCTCCGCTGTTTTATGTCCGTTATTGAAACTCCTCTGGTCTATCTCGGTGTTAAATGGTTGAAAAAAGAAAAGAAATGAACGTTACGCTTATTGATGTCTCAACGGTAGACGGAAAACTTACCAAATGGACAGACGCAAATATCTACGAATGGTCCTCTCCTGAAGACTTTGCTCACTTTAGAAAAACGCTTACAGAATATAATCTGGTTATTATGGGCAGTGGGACCTTTAATGGTATTAAGGATAATCCAAAATCTGGATTCAAACCTGAAAAAGAGCGCTTGAGAATTGTGCTAACAAGAACACCTGAAAAGTATAAACAGTTTGCCGTGAACGGACAACTTGAATTTAGTGCAGAATCTCCACAAGCACTTTTGAAAAGATTAGAAAAAGCTGGATATAAAAAAGCATTATTGGTAAGTGGCGGGAAAGTGGCCACTTCTTTTTTTAAAGAAGGATTAGTCGATGAACTTTTATTAACTATTGAACCCAAAATATTTGGCACGGGAGAACCACTGGTACAAAATGAAAACTTTGATATTTCATTACGTCTTATGAGTTGTACGCAACTAAACGATACTGGAACCCTCATGTTACAATACAAAGTACTTTCATGATAGTTACACCTTTCAAAACTCATAAAATAACATCAGGAGAAAATATTTTTGAAATTCTCGATAGATATCTTCCGGAAATTAGAGAGAATTCTGTCATTGCTATTGCTTCCAAGATTATTAGCATATCCCAGGGAAATATTATTACAGAAGAAGTTTCAAAAGAAGATTTGATAAAAGAACAGGCGGATTTATTTTATATTGATCCGATTTTTAGTAATTTTCCACTGGTAATCCCAACAATTACAAACAACATTCTCGTTGCAAATGCCGGAATTGATGAATCTAATGTCGAAAAAGGATTTCTTCTTTGGCCCAAAAATATAACAGAAATAACAAACCACATATGGATGCATCTAAGAAAACAGCACAATCTTAAAAATGTCGGTGTACTTATTACGGATAGTAGATTAACACCGTTAGCTTATGGCATCACTGGAGTTGGGATTGCATGGTGCGGTTTTGAACCACTCCAGGATTACCGAGGGACACCTGATATTTTTGGTAAAGAATTAAAAATGTCATATAAAAGTGTCCTCAATGGTTTAGCAGCATCAGCAGTAGTAGTAACAGGTGAAGGCAACGAACAAACTCCGTTAGCAGTTATAAGCGAGGTACCTTTCGTAACATTTCAAAACCGGCCCCCAACAAAGGAAGAATTAGATTCAATCTGGATAGCAAAAGAAGATGATATTTATGGCAAAATGCTCAACTCAGTGAAATGGGAAAAGGGCGGGGGGAAAAGTTAGGATAATGCGCGGAGTTCTTCTTCAATAAACATATCTAATTCTCCATTGAGTACTGCCTCTGTATTACCCGTCTCGACGCTAGTTCGCAGATCTTTGACCATACGGTAAGGATGCAGAACGTAGGACCTAATCTGATTTCCCCACCCAGGAGTTTTGTAACCACCCTTTAAGGCAGCTTCTTCTTTTCTTCTTTTTTCTTCTTCAATTGCCCATAATTTTGCAGTTAATAATTTCATGGCAAATTCACGATTTTGTCCTTGGTAACGCTGCGTCTGAGCAGTGACAACAAGACCGGTTGGAATATGTTTTAATCTCACCGCAGTTGAAACTTTATTGACGTTTTGTCCACCATGACCACCTGACCTGTAGGCTTCAAATTCAATATCTTCATCTTTAATTTCAATTTTGGCATCTTCAATAACTTCCGGCAGAACTTCAACCATTGCAAAAGAAGTTTGACGGAGACTATCTGCATTAAAGGGAGAGAGGCGTACAAGTCGATGAACACCTGCTTCATGCTTTAAATATCCGTAAGCATATTTTCCTTCAACTGCCAAGGTAATACTCTTCAAACCGGCTTCCTCTCCAGGCGTCTGATCAACAATTTCATATGACCAGCCTTTTTTTTCAAAATAGCGTGAGTACATCCGGAAAAGCATTTCTGTCCAGTCCATCGCTTCCGTACCACCTTGTCCTGAATGAATCGCGACAATCGCGTTTGATTTGTCATTTGGAGATGAAAAAAACATAAGAAGCTCCATTTTTTTTAGCATTTTCTCTGCTTCTCCCCATTCTCCTTCTTCCATCCACAACTCAAGCAGTTCTACTTCTTCAACTTCTTTTTGCAGTGCTGACATTTCTTTCATTTTTTCAGCAGCAGCTTGGTGATCGTCCCAAAAACCCGGTTTCATACTTTCTGCTTCGAGTTCTCGAATGCGTTTCCGCTTTACATCAGCATTAATTTTCTCAATTAATTTAACTATTCTTGATCTTACTTCTTCCATAATTGGCTTATTATACTCCTCTTATCCTTTTTTCTTTTTAGTAAAGTTATTTACTTGTTCTGTAACATACTCTTTTATGTTATTGATATCCTTTGGAATTTTTTGAAACCGGGACAATCCTTGTATGATATCTGAAACTTTTACATCCTCTGTTTTTTTTATGGTAGCATCTACTTGTTTATTTATATCTGAGTTTATGGCTTTTGTTACTTCCTGCGCTTTCTGGGTACTTGCCCCTTTTACTCCCACAAGTTGCTGTGCTGTTCCATAGTTATTAGTAACAAAATAAATAAGTCCAAAAAGAACGATAAAGGCAATTAAATTTCTAAAAATATTTTTCATCTTGCACTTCTAGTATACATTATTTTCATTATTCGCTTGACATAGTAAAGAAAAATATTTAGAATCTAATTGAAACAACACATGATTAAAAAACAAAAGATGAATCATTATAAACGTTAAAGTTTATGTCGCACCCCGCTTTCAAAGCGGGTTTTTTTATTCAAAAAATTATGAATTCAAAACCGAGGGAAAAATGTGGCATCATTGGTGTTTCTACAGCAAGCAGTCGCGCTACGCAGTTTATACGTCAAGGACTCGCCTCTCTACAACATAGGGGACAAGAAAGTTCTGGAATTAGTATCCTCAATGCAAAAAATAAAATAGTCACCTATAAAGATAATGGTCTCGTCCCACACGTACTTACGGAAAGTGTCTTAAAGAAACTAGGAAAAAGCAAAGTCGCTATCGGACACAATAGATATGCTACTTCAGGTTCTGGTTCAGCGCAAAACGCACAACCTTTTGAACTAAAACAAGGAAAATACCAATTAGCCATCGGACACAATGGCAACATTCCCGACGTATCTAATATAAGAAAACAATTAGGCGGGGTAAAAACCGTAACCAGTGACACTTCTCTTGCTGCAACACTCATCTTGCAAGAAAGAAGTAAATATAAAACTTGGGAAGAAACGCTTATCAATGTGCTTCCCGAATTTCGAGGTGCATACAATTTTATTATATTAACAAACGAAGGATCTGTTTTCGGGATTCGCGACCCATATGGTATTCGTCCATTATGTCTGGGAAAACTTCATGACGGTTGGATCATCGCTTCTGAATCTGTTGCTCTGGACTCGGTGGGGGCAGAATTTGTCAGAGATGTCAAACCAGGAGAGATTATTAAACTCACCTCAGATGGCAATATTAACTCCTACTTTTTTGGTGAACCAAAACGTCCTCAATATTGCCTGTTTGAATATATTTATTTTGCCAGACCAGATAGTTTTCTTAACGAAAGACGAGTTAGAAATGGAAGAGAAAAATCAGGTCAATTACTTGCCGAGCGGATGAAGAAAAAAAATCTTTTGCCAGATATTATTATTCCAACATTTGATTCCGGTTATCCAGCGGCAAAAGGAGTAGCGGCTCAGTTAAAACTTCCTATGGTGGATGCAATTACCACAAGTCATTATGTTGGCCGAACATTTATACAACCAGGTCAGGATAATCGTGTCGCGGCAGTCAGTGGCAAACATAACATTGTCCCTGATGAAATTCAAGGGAAAAAAGTAGTGGTGGTTGATGATTCTGCTGTCAGAATGACAACCAGTAAATCACTGATCCAAGGCCTGAAAGAAGCAGGTGCAAAAGAAGTCTACTTTGCAGTAGCAAGTCCTCCTGTGGTGTCACAATGCGATTTAGGCATTGATATGCGCAGTAAAAAAGATTTACCAGCAG
>Ga0105246_10002509_pt1 | contig 11102 bp, 7 predicted proteins | sample KBSM64metaG_FD_99694 | JGI IMG/M metagenome (GOLD analysis project Ga0105246, IMG submission 99694) | Miscanthus rhizosphere microbial communities from Kellogg Biological Station, Michigan, USA - KBS M6-4 metaG | ecosystem: Host-associated > Plants > Roots > Rhizosphere > Soil | place: Michigan...
AGAGCCATACTATCTGGCTGCTGCTGCAGTCCCGTTCGAACGACCTTGATTGCTTCGTCGTAATTTTTCTGACCGAGATGGAATTCGGCAAGCGCCTGGTAGCCGGCAGCATGCTTGGGCTGCGCGTTGACGGCCGCAAGAAAACTCTTGAGCGCCTGATCCGCTGCGCCGCTCGCAAGCTGGGTCGAACCCTGGAGTACAAGGGCATTTGCATCGCCGGGATTTTTCGCCAGTACGGATTTCAGGAAAACTGCTGCCTGATCTTTCTTGTTCGCCTTCAGAAGCGCTCCAACCAAGGAGTTTATCGGCTGAGCGGCGGTCGGATCGGCGTTGTAAGCGTTTTGGAACGCCGCGATCGCCTCATCGTATTTGTTGCGTCCGATCAGTGCCGTTCCAAGAATCTGGTCAGCTGCGGCACCGTTGTTACCGATTCGCCGGATCGTCTCGGCAATCTCTTGCGCGCCGATCCAGTTCTGCCGCGCCAACCTGACCTGTGCCAGCGTCGACAAAACCTGGATGTCGTTCGGCCGCCGATTGTTCAATCCGGCCAGAATGTCCTCAGCGCGAGCTATGCTTCCTCGACGCTGCAGGAAGCCAACGTATTCAAGGCCGACTTTCGCATCGAAATCGGATGCTTTCGTTGCGTCCGCGAACTGTTTGTCAGCAAGCTCAATCAGTCCGCTACGCTCATAGGCGGTCGCCAACAGCGACATGATTTCAGTCGATCGTGGTTGATGGTTGAGAGCGTCAAGGAGATCGGCGACGGCTGCGTCAAGCTGCGCACGTTCTATCCGGACGGACGCACGAAGCTTCAGGGCGGCGACGTTGTGAGGATCGTCGCGGAGAATATCGTTCGCCAGCGTCTCCGCCCGACCGAAATTCCTCTGGCCCAGATACATTTGACCCAGTGTGATCCTCGCCGTCCGTACGTTTTCGGCGGACTTGCCAGTGTTGACGAGATTCTCGAGCGACTGCTTGCCGTCAGTCAGGTTGCCTTCCGCAAGATCCATCTCGGCCAGTGCTATCTGAAGCGGAAAAACCTCCCCCCCAGCACTGATACGGGCATTGAGCTCCTGCCGCGCTGCGGCTGGAGCCCGTTTGATCGCGTATAGAAATCGGATCAAATCCAACGTCGCTGTCGAATCCGCGGGATTTGCCGCCGCCAGGGCGCGCATTTCGCCTTCCGCATCCTCGATGCGACGCTGTTCGACATAGAAATTAATCAGGAGCTTGCGATAGCCGGGCTCCTGTGGGGTTAGCTCGACGAGCTTTTTGAGCGCTGCCTCAACGCTCTTAAAGTCTCCTGTTTGCCCAAAAAGCTTTATCCTTAGCAGCTGCAACCCAAGATTATTATTATCCTTCGCGTTCGCGACAAAGGCTCCTTCCAGAAGCGCCAATGCCCCCGTGGCGTCGCCCCTCCCTAACCGATCAACGGCCAGAACCATGAGAGCATCGGCGTTGGCCGGATCAAGCTCAAGCGCGGTTTGCGCCTCGCGAACGGCCTCCGCACGGTCATTTTGCTTGAAAGATATCGCAGCCTTCAGCGCGTGAAGGTCTGCATTGCGGTTGTCCAGATCAATACCAGCGTTAGCCAGTCTAAGAGCTTCGTCCGAGGAGCCGGCAAGCAGCAGGAGCCTTGCGAGCTTCAATCTCGCCGAAACATCGTTCGGGGCGAGTTCAACAATTTCCCGCATGTCCGTCACGACGCCTGGCCAATTGCGAGCGGCTTCATCGATCTCGGCCAGGGCTTTCCACGCGCCGATCATATTCTTTTTCAGCCTGACGGCATTTCTGAGTTCAATCGCGGCCTTTGCGTTCTCGTGTTTCGAAAGGAGTTTCATGCCTTGGTCGTAATAGTTCTGCGCCCGGTCCTCCGGTGAGCTGCAACCAACGATCTGAAGAACTACCAGGACGAGAAGAGCTGATCGAACCGTCCTCTTACGAAAACCAAACATCTTGAATATTCCTATAAACGTTTTCTCGGATTTCACTCAGCCTTGGTAGTCTAGGCACCCGGCAAGTAACCGTTCAGACGCGGCAGCAGATCGTTCATAAACAACTGCAAACGGCTATCCGCGTCACGTTCCAGTTCGTTGGGCAATATTGTTGTGATCAGACGAACCAAGGCTCCATCGGATCTGTTCTTGGCGATGGCGTCGGAGAGCAAGTACCACTTCGCCCAATGTTCGCTTGCGATCTTTCTGCCGCGCTCCTCGTACCAATAGTAGACAAGTTGTCTTGAGCCATTTCGCTCGATAATAGCTCGGTTCAAGGGTTTCTCAGCGTCACGACCCGTTCGTTCGAATTTTGTTATCAACCAGCCGTCCGCGGGGATGCAAAGCAACGGTGAGTGAGGCATTTCGCCCGCCCGCTGCGAGGCGTAGTAGGCGACGTAAAGGTTGACGGCCTTGCCATCCGACTTGCTGTAATCCGACAGGATATAGTCGTCCAAAGCCAGGAAGTGTTCGACCTTTGGCTCGAGCAAGGACGTACGTCCCTGCCATTCTCCGAGTGTCGCCGGAAATGTTACGAATCGGCTGCGCTCTGGAATAGCTTCCGATCGGTTGGTGATCAACGTGGTTGTCAGGACGGTCGCGCAGATCAAAAGCAGACAAACATAGAGCGGCATGCGATCGGCAGGTTCCAATCTAGCTTTGTCGGATTGAACCGTTTCATCTGGGGCGCGGAAGGCTTCGAAAAAACGTCTGCCCGAAAGGCGCGCGAGCAAATAGATTTCCACGGTCAGTAGAAATGCAGACGCTCCGAATATGATCCAACCTTCGAAGAAGTGAAGCGCGCCTTCGGCCATTCGCGGACCCCATCGGTCCACGGTCACGCCGACAAGCCCGATCCTGAATCCATTCATCGCTATGGTGATAGGGATGCTGGAAAATAGCACCAGAGCGCGCTGCCAGGCCGGCGCATGAAACATATATGCAGCCAGGAAACTCAGGCTGAAGAGAGGAAATAGGTAGCGCAACCCGCTGCAGGCATCGACAACCTGTATCTTGAAGGTGCCAAGATCGATGACGTTTCCATCGAGATAGACAGGAATCTGAAACAACCTGATGAAGAAAACGCCCAACTGCGATGAAACGAGTTGAAGTTGCAATGACAGACTGGCGTCGATGAAAGACGGAAGCGGAATCGCAAAAGTCAGGAATATGATTGGGACAAATGCGGCCCGAAGCAGAGAGAATCCTCCGATCGATAATATGATCCCCAGCAGAACTGTAACGAAAGCCAGTTGCGAAAAAATCAGGATCGCGCTCAGCGAGCCGATGACGTGCATGACCATCGCCAGCAGGATGAGAATGGCTCCGCTCCAGGCAGGCCGACCGAGGCTCGCGAGGAGGGCGTCTCGACGTATCCACAGCAGCCACGCCGTGACGACCGGTATCAAGAAGCCGTGGCTGTATTCTTCCTGCGTGGTCCAGCGCTTGGGTAATTCAAGGAGCGCTCCGCCAAAGGCGACAGCCGCTATCAGTATTCCAATAAATCCCAGTACCCATGGTCGAATTGATCTGGCTCTCTGAAGTTCAATGGGCAGTACGGACATTAATGACGCCTTGGTCGATATGAAGAGACTAGTCGCGCGGGACACGCTGTTTGCGTCCAACCGCCGGGCAGCTTCCTTGCATACGAATTAACCGTGTAACAAGGGAGCCGCAATTAACCATTCGAGACGATTTAACTATTCGTCCCGTGGAACTTTCCTGTCGTCCATACACCAAATGGTCGCGGTTCCCTTGGTAGTTACGACTGTTTCAATGATATTGGAGCTAAAATGCCAGGCCGCGATGCGACGCTCGGAGACGGGTCCTTACCAATCGTGGAGTTGCGCGTTTTTAGCACTGCGAACGGCGTCAAGTTAAGATAGAAATCCCGAAAATTACCCGTTTTATAGTTTACAATGAATCAGAGTGAACCCAGCTGGGGCGGATACGATCGGAGCTATACGTTGCCGAACGATGAAGTCCATGTTTGGCAAACGAATTTGAATATACCACCACCCGATTTTCCCCAATTGCGGCAAGTCCTTTCCCCGGACGAGCGCGCACGCGCGGATCGGTTTCACTTTGAAGTCGATCGAAGGAGAAGCATTATTGGGCGGGGTTATTTGAGGCTGCTGCTCGGTCAAATTTTGGATTTGCCGGCGAACGACTTGCAGTTTGAGTATGATGAATTTGGAAAGCCTGGCCTGATCCTGGGGCAGGGGCGGCCGCTGGATTTTAACGTATCTCACTCAGGGGAATTGATACTGATCGCGATTACGGCAGGACGCGCGGTTGGCGTCGATGTTGAAAGAATTAGGACCGATCTGGACCCGGTCAGTATTGCGATGCGGTTTTTTTCAGCCAGCGAACGCGAAATCCTTGCTTCGCTTCCCCGGCCGGCTCGATACAGGGCCTTCTTTGCGTGTTGGACGCGTAAAGAGGCGTATTTGAAAGCAAAGGGCGTGGGACTGTCTCTGCCGCTAGATCAGTTTGACGTGTCTTTTCTCCCGGATGAAGAGCCCCAGCTTCTGGCAACTCGGCCCGATCCCGCGGAGGCGCGAAACTGGAGGCTTTTGGCATTAGACCTGCCGTCAGACTACGCAGGCGCCCTGGCGGTCGCAGGTTCCGCGTGGAAGCTCAAACGTTGGGAATGGGACCCCGGCTTGGTCTTGGGAAGCGGGGGCGAGAAGGGAACTTACCCCAAAAATTAAGGATTTTTTTCCTGACGCACGCCGGAAAACGAGACTTCGTCGCGCGCGATTTTTTGTATGTGGCCTAACTGATACAGCTTTGGGCGAATATAGGCGGTAAAGTGGCTGCTTCGGACATGGGCTGGGACATGATCTCAGGCCGGTGGATCTCTGTAGCAGAGAGTGCTGACTCGATGACGGCTAGATACTTGAAGTTGGCGATCGCCGTGCTGGCCGGGCTTCAGCTGGCTGGCTGTTTCACGGATTATGGTCCGATTGAGGTTCAAACCAGGCCCGTTTCCCTGTCGGGGACGGGTGTTGCCACCCATTTGCGCGCTGGTGACAGGATCAAGATCAACGTGTACGGCGAAGACGCGCTCACGGGCGACTATGACATCAGTCCGAGCGGTTATGTGACGATGCCGCTGATCGGAGCAATCAGGGCGGCCGGACGCACGCAAGCGGAGCTTGGACGGGACATCGCCAACAAATATCGTAGCGGTGGCTTGCTGCAGGATCCCAAAGTAACAGTTGCGGTTGTTCAATTTCGGCCGTTCTACGTATTGGGCGAAGCAGCTAGTCCCGGTGAATACCCATTCAGGAGTGGCCTTACCGTGCACGCTGCTGTCGCAATGGCGGGCGGGTTCACCTACCGTGCGAGCAAGTCTTTTGTTCTCATACGGCACGCTGAGGACGAAGTGTGGAAGGAATATCCTTTAACAGAACCCGTTGTGATCGCGCCTGGAGATTTGATTCGAGTACCCGAACGATACTTCTAGGAGGTACGTAGGGGTCGGTCCTCCCTCAATTTCGAGGCATGATGAGTGGGTTTCAATTTTTTCATGCGCGACAGAGGGTCGATCCGATCAATAAAGTTTGGCGTGCGCCTGGTTTTCAGCGCGCTCCTTTTGGTCGCCTGGATTCCGCTGTGCTTTGCCCAGGAACCACCTTTAGACGTCCCGATGAACAAGCTCCCTGCGAGGGACCCCACCGCAATCGCGGCTGGAGGATGGTTGCTTTATCCGACGTTGCGGGTCTATTCGCTTTTTTCAGACAATTACTTCCTTAGCCCCACAACTCCGATTTCCGGGCCCGCATTCGGGGTGACGCCGAGTTTGACGGCTGAATGGTCCAACGGCATACATACGACGACCCTCTACGGAAATATCGATCGGCAAGCTTACCCCACCCACAACGAGGTGAACACGCTCGACTCGCGGGCCGGCTTTACGCAAAAATATGAGGCCATGCGGGACCTGATCTTCAGGGTGAATGGCGACTACGTCCATCAAACCTTGACCAGCAGCCTGCAGAGTTCAATTCAAACTGCGGCAGTAGCTCCGGCAACGATCGTGTTGCCAAATGGCAATACGCAATTGCCGAACGGGACAATCATTTCGCCGTCAGGACAAGTCGTCGGACAGGCTGCTCCCGCAGCTGGGAGCAACGTCCCGCTGTTGGTGAATCCAAGCGATCGATTCACAGGCACGGTTTCGGTCGACAAGATTTTCAACCGCGGAATTCTGAGCTTGAGTAGCTCGGTTAACCGCACCGACTATGAAAATCAACAAGTTCAACCAAACACCACGAGCAGAACGTTTACGGAAAATGCCGCGGTTTGGCTTGGTCCGTTGTTCTATGCATATTCCAATGGCTTGCTCGGAACCGTTGTTACAGAGGCGACATCCTCCTCGACTACCTCATATCGAGTCATAGGCGGGCTGGGTACTCGCCAGTTCGGCCTATTTCGCGGCTCAGCTTATTTCGGCCATCAGGGGTCGCAAACCAGCGCGCCAGCCGGAAGTTTCCAAGGAAACGGTGCGGCCGAAGGCGACGTCTATGGCGCCGCACTTTTCTACTATCCGACTCCCGCATGGACACTTACCGGAACGGTCGATCGAACAAATAACATAGCGTCGCAAGCATCGGTGACGAATCTGGCCCTGACCTTGCCGGGGCTTAACGCGGTGCAAATTCCTGTGGGTACTTCAACACATATTACATCTGCTACGCTGAGATCCGACTATCAGATCGCGCAGCAATGGTTCGCAATTGCTCAATTGGGGTATACCCGTATTGAATATATCGGCAGTCCGAGACTGGATGATACCTGGATATTTAACGCGACACTCAGATACGATATCTGGCGCGATATGTCGCTGACGTGGGAGTATCGCTACAGAAGCATCTTGTCCAACGCTCCCTTGACAAGTGCAACCAGCAACATCGGCATGATGGGCGCGACATACAGATTCTAATGCAGTTCCGATGCTTGCTGAGTCCTCCGTTATGAAGCTGATCTTAGGGCTGACTGGATGTTGATGGCTGCGATGCGATCAGGATAAGGGGCAGAGATATCCCAGCCAGGATGCGGTGGAAGTTGTGGCCCACGGCTGAGAGGGCGACGTTGGCGGCATCGCCGACGCGGCCTTTGAGGTAGCAGCGGCGTAGCGGCCCGCCATCGTCGCGGCGGCCCTGGCATGCGAGGATAGAATTGCCGCAGCCTAACGCCATGCCTTCTCGCCACGTCGACCGTGACCCGGTTGAGGGTCTTGGCCGCGCAAGCGCCGGCCTCGTGCGCCACCCGCAGGCTCTCGGCCAGCAGCAACTCCAGCCTGTTGCGCCAATGGCTCAGGTCCGAGCGCTCGTGCGGGAAGACGTGCTGGAAAAACCACTCGCCGGCGAAGAACTGGAAATACGGGTCATGGACCCAGCGCTCGCACTCACCCTCATCGGACAGCCCGCAAAATGTCTTGAGCAACAACAGCCCGATCATGGAGCGGGTCTCGATCCGCGGCGGCCGTCCTCGCTTTAGGGGGCGGTGCGGTCTCGCTGTCGATTCAGTCCCAATCGAGCCTGCCGGCAAGCAGAACCAGTTCGTGCTTCATGAAACTGCAAAGACCCTGTGCAATTATCCGACGGGCACTGACGGTTTTCTCGCGGGCGTGCTCCGCGGCATGTTGCCGCGACGTTGAGCGTAGGTAACCAGGTACGCAAGTTCATGTGGCGAACGTCCGGTATATAGCCTAAACTACTGCATCGCTTAGATCGATTTCAAAAGATGCCTCCGATTTTTTAGTGGGGGATGCGTGCGTGTCAGTTCACCAAGAGTTCCGCATTTGGCAGATTCAGGTTTGTTCCAGGCTGCTCGCTCGCCTCGAGATATCGCCTTCGACGAGGCTTTTGTCAGAAAGACTGGGACGAATCCCGGGCGTATCGCAGACCCTCACTGGATACTGCCGCCCGTTTGCAACTCTCGCGCATGCCAAGCATGCCCTGGGCGCCGCTGAGAACCGTGGGCACCTCAGCCCGGAGAGTATCAGCGTTCACCAAAACCTTTCAGAGCAACCGCGGGCGAGCGACTACGCTGCATTCTATTATCTGGCTCCCCTTGTACCTCACATGAGGCGACTGTTTGATGTTGGTGGCAACGTCGGTAACCTTTATTATTACTATACCAAGTACTTACCGTTCCATCCCGATGCCGAGTGGCTGACGATGGACTTGCCCGCGGTGGTAGAGGTGGGCCGGCGCATCGCGGAACAACGCAACGCGTCGCGATTGAGGTTCACAACCGATTTCAGCGATGCCGAAGACAGCGACCTGATAATCGCATCCGGTTCATTGCATTATTTCTCTGAACCACTACCCGCAATGATTGGCCGTCTTCGCAGGCGGCCGCGTCACGTGCTCGTAAATCGAACTCCGATGACTGCTCGCCCTGACTTCGCGACGACCCAAGATGCCGGGCCGTATCGCGTTGCCTGCGTGGTCTACAACCGCGCGCACTTCATCAAGCTGTTCGAAGACATCGGCTACAGGCTTGTCGGCCAATGGGAGGCGCCGGAACTATCAATGCGCATTCCCTTGCATCCAGAGCATTCGGTCAAAACCTACACCGGAATGTTCTTCACCGCTGATTGAACCGCTCCGCCCATACTTTGGAAACCGCCGGAACGGCCACAACTCATCCTCGGGCCAAGACAGCAACTTGCAAGGCGGGCATAACGCCAAGCGCGGCTGTTGCAACGAAGGCGGCTCCGACCAGCGCTGCGACAAGCACGCCGGCACCGCTTATTCCGGGATCATGGGCTATCGACGCAAGCGGAGTATGGCGTTCTGGCGGCGGCCTGATCGTCGAAGTAGGATCTTAATTCAAAAGCCGCCTCGATCCGCGGCCGGCCGTTCTCGCTGTAGAGCGGCGCGATCTCTCCGTCGATCCACTCCCAGTCGATCCTGCCTCAATCGCTTGGAGGCTTGTTCACGGGCGGCAACTGCTGAGGGAGATCTCGAGTGGAATGTTAGGTGTTCGATCTAGCAGCTGGTATCTCAGTAATAACTGTACCCTTTGGTAAGCGCGGACTCCGGCACCTTGTTCAGGACAAACCGAACCACCTCCGTCGCCTGCAGATACCTGTTGCACTCCTCAATTTCCGCAATTGTCGAAGTGCCTACAGCCGCCACGAGCAATACACAATCCACCTGCGGCAGAATGGAAATGGCATCGTGGCCCATCAGCAGGGGGGGTAAGTCGAGAATTGTGATCTGGGATTGCCCACGTCCCGTAACAGCTTTCAGCGCCATCCTCATTGCTGTGGAGGCGACCAGATCGGACGAATTTGAAGTTGCCGCAGTCGGCAGAACGTCCAATCGGCTCCCGCCAGCGCGCGCATGGATAATTGCACTGCCCAGGTCAAGACGTTCTTCAACTACTCCCAGTAAGCCGTCGCGACATTTCACGCCAAGATAACCCGCGACCTGAGGCTTTCGCAGATCCAGATCTGCCAAAAACACTTGCCGCTCAGGTTGCCGCGCCAAGCTAAGAGCCAGATTGACTGCCGTCAGCGTTTTCCCGCAACCCGGTGTTGGAGACGTAACTGCCAGAGTCTTCCAACCTTTCAGGTCCATGGTCCGCGAGACCTCGGTCCGCAAAACATCAAACGGCCGTGCGCGCAGGTCCTTCCCGTCATAGGCGACTATTCGTTGCGATTGAAGGTGCGCAAAATCAAGTTCAACTTCCTGAACGCGATTGTCTCTCTCAACGGCATCCCCGAAGTGCGTGGCATGTCCCTGCGATTGTCCGAAGCTGATGCCGCTCCGCTGCTTCGGCTGCCCCTTTGCGCGCTCGATTGCTTGTAGGATGTTTTCCATTCAGTTTCCTTCACGCCGCGGGCGATTTTTGATGCACGATCAACGGCTAGTGACCGGCCGCGCGAAAACCAATCCCGGCTTTATCAAGCAAAGAGGAATCAAGCGGCAACCCAAGGACAATGACTGTCACCAATCCGCCGACTAGCGCCAGAAGTACAACGACACCAAGAGCGCCAGATATGACCCTAAACCTCGCTCGCATGGTATCCGCGCGCGTCGTGATGTATGGAATACAGACGATCAGATTACTGGCGACCACTCCTGACAGCTGGTGACGGCCGCGTATCGACCCATTCAACAACTCGGCCGCGACGACAGAGCCAATGCCGAGCATCATGGCTGCAGCAAAGGCTATTCCCACGACCTTGAGCCTGTTCGACTTGAGCGGCTTTTGCGGTAGCGGCGGCGATTCAAGTACCTGCAGGCGCTCGGATTGCTGGTCTCGATCAAGTTTTTCGCTGAGGCGGGCAGTCGCCAGTTTGCTGTTGGCGTCAGCAAGTCGCTTTTCAAGAGCTTCTCTTTGTCGCTTGAGCGCCTCTATGTCGTCCGCTTGTGTCGATTGAGCCTTTACCGGGGTCTCAGCCGTGTGCGTTAAGGTCTTTTCCATCGCGGCTATTCTTTTTTTCAACGCTGTCACGACGGGATGCGCGTCCGAATATACCGACAACTTCTGAATGAGTTCCGCTTTAAGTGCAGTAAGCGCAATCAATTGCGACTTCTGCTGATCTGGAACCTCAGGAATCACATCTCGCGGGCGTCGCGCAATTTCAGATATCTGGTTTTGCGTGGCCTCCAGCTTATCTTCGATGTCCTTTGCTTCGCTTGTCAGTATCTTGACAGCTTCCGTGGCTCGGCTGGTCCGCGAGCGCGCATCCTCGTTGACGATCAACGTGACGAACTCGTTTGCCACTCTCATGGCAAGTTGGCGGTCCTCGTACTCAAAGCCGACGGTAAACGCGATAGAGGGAGTGCTCTGACGCGGCTGACCCTCCATGTCTACAGGCTTGATCTGCGTACTTTGACGCATCAAGTCGAGGATTCCCGTCCGTTGCTGAAATAACCCGAACTTGTCGGCGATCGAGAGAAGATTGTCCCTGGTCATGATACGCTGCTGAATGAGCTGAATACGCTCATTGGAAGTAGCTGTGACGACCGGCCTGACGAAATCAGGAGCGATTACCTGAGATTCGACCAAAATCTTCCCCTCAGAAAGATATTTTGGTTTTTGAGTTGCCGCGACACACAGGCCGAGAACCGAAATTAC
>Ga0105246_10002511_pt1 | contig 11098 bp, 9 predicted proteins | sample KBSM64metaG_FD_99694 | JGI IMG/M metagenome (GOLD analysis project Ga0105246, IMG submission 99694) | Miscanthus rhizosphere microbial communities from Kellogg Biological Station, Michigan, USA - KBS M6-4 metaG | ecosystem: Host-associated > Plants > Roots > Rhizosphere > Soil | place: Michigan...
AATCGAGTGCAAGGCGGAATCAATACGTTCGAGTTGAAATTCATCATGCTCCAGCAAGGAGATGTCTTTTTCTCGTTCATATACCTCTGTGGCAAGATCACCAGGATGATTATCAATCGGTGACAGTTCACCTGTTTGTAGTTTTAATGAGTCTCCAAGGCCGTAGTGTTCGTTCTCTGACAACCGGTGTTCGATATCCCGTTTATCTGACAAGAGCTGGGAACGCAATGATTGCATTTGCTCGGTTGTAAAATGTGACATGGCTTTCCCCTTTCTATTCCATTTGGAATCCGGTTTTTTCTCCATTCTAGGATGTGCCTTTTGGAGCAGGATTACAGAAGGCAAATGTTATCGGTTTTTCCAATCCGCCTAAGCCAATATTGCTTCGCAAGGTTACCACGTCATGGACGATCTCTGAATAGCTGTGCTACAATAAATAAGTCTGGCGAATGCTTGGTATCGCTGGAAAAGACAAGAACGGAGTGACAACAAACGTGGTGTATTATATCCTTGCTTTTATCGTATTTTTAGTGGATCAGGGAACGAAGTTCCTGATTGCTACCCGGATGGAACTTAGAGAAGAAATTCCGGTCATTGGCAATTTTTTTGTCATCACTTCCCATCGTAATTCTGGTGCGGCGTTTGGCATTTTGCAGGACCAACGCTGGTTCTTTATTGTGGTGACCATCATTGTGGTTGTCGCCTTGATTTGGTATTTGCAAAAGGTAAAAGATACTCCGCACAAATTGCTTCCGGTAGCGCTTAGCCTGGTGCTTGGAGGGGCGATTGGCAACTTCCTTGACCGTGCTTTGACAGGGGAAGTTGTAGATTTTGTGCAGCTTAATTTTGGTAGTTACACATTTCCGATTTTCAATATTGCTGACTCGGCGATCTGTATCGGAGTAGCGTTGATTGTTGTAGAAACATTGCTTGAAGGACGCCGTGAAAAAGCGGCTGCAAAGATTGAAGGGAATGAGCAGCATCATGAGTAATTTTAATGAGGAACAACATAATAATGAAGAACAATTTAACGGTGAGGAACGTTTGGAATGGATCGTTGCCTCTGAACATAAGAAGGAACGTGTGGATAAATACATTACAGACGCTGTAGATAACGTGTCTCGCTCGCAAGTTCAGCTATGGATCGCAGACGGGGCAGTTACGGTTAATGGTTCTGTAGTGAAAGCCAATGCGAAACTATCGGAGGGGGATCAGATCGTATTACAGATTCCTGAGCCTGCTGTGGTGGAGATCGTTGCGGAGGACATTCCGCTTGAAGTGGTCTACGAAGACAGTGACCTGATTGTCATTAACAAACAACGTGGACTTGTCGTACACCCGGCACCTGGGCATACGTCCGGTACACTTGTGAACGCTTTGATGTATCATTGCAAGGATCTCTCCGGCATTAATGGAGAGCTGCGTCCGGGGATTGTACATCGGATTGACAAGGACACGTCAGGCTTGATTATGGCTGCCAAAAACGACCGTGCTCATGCTTCGCTGGCGGCCCAGTTAAAGGAGCATAGTGTCAACAGACGTTATATTGCGTTGGTACACGGCCATCTCAGCCATGATCAAGGTACGATAGATGCACCGATCGGGCGTGACACGAATGATCGTAAAATGTACACGGTCACGGAGCGCAATAGCAAACATGCGGTGACTCATTTTACAGTGACAGAGCGTATTAATGACTACACCTTGCTTGAGCTGAAGCTCGAAACAGGACGTACTCATCAGATCCGGGTGCATATGAAATTTATCGGTCATCCCCTTGTTGGTGATCCGACCTACGGACGAAATAAGGGGATTAGAATGAATGGACAGGCCCTGCATGCAGCAACACTCGGTTTTGTGCATCCTACTTCAGGAGAATACATGGAATTTAACGCGCCGATCCCGCAGGATATGGAGGATGTACTGGCTTCGCTGAGAAGCCGTTGACGCTTGAAGAAAGTACAAATGTTCGGATATTTTGTCCATGGTGTTGAATGCTCAAATACTTCATATTAAAACATGAGAAATTTGCGTCAAATGAGGAGATGAACGACATTATGAGTATCGAACAATATCAGGAAACATATATCCAAACTAACTTTGCCGACCGTATCGGTGGCTCCAACTATGGTAAAGACACCAACATCTATAAATTTGAGAAAATCAAACGTGCGAAAGCTTCGGCAAAAAAAGACTTTCCCGATGTCGAGCTGATTGACCTTGGAGTAGGTGAACCGGACGAGATGGCAGATGCAGGCATCGTAGCTGCACTTGCTGAAGAAGCGGGCAAACCGGAGAATCGTGGTTATGCCGATAACGGGATTCCTGAATTCAAGGCTGCAGCAGCAGCATATCTGAAAAACGTATTTAACGTGGAAGGTATTGATGCAGATACTGAGATCGTACACTCCATTGGTTCCAAACCGGCTTTGGCAATGATGCCTTCTTGTTTCATTAACCCTGGTGACGTAACCATTATGACGGTTCCTGGTTATCCGGTTATGGGCACACACACCAAATATCTGGGTGGAGAAGTGTTCAACGTGCAATTGACGAAAGAGAATAACTTCTTGCCTGACTTGAAGGCGATTCCGGAAGACATTGCTAAACGTGCGAAACTGCTCTATCTGAACTATCCGAACAACCCGACTGGCGCAAGTGCTACGGTAGAGTTTTTCACTGAGGTTGTTGAATGGGCGAAAAAATACAATGTGGTTGTTGTCCATGATGCACCTTATGCAGCACTGACATATGATGGGAAGAAACCATTCAGCTTCCTATCCGTACCTGGTGCCAAGGATGTAGGTGTGGAACTGCACTCTCTCTCCAAATCGTACAATATGACTGGCTGGAGAATCGGATTTGTAGCGGGTAACCCACTTGTAGTTAAAGCATTCAGTGATGTGAAAGACAACAATGACTCGGGTCAATTCATCGCGATCCAGAAGGCAGCTGCTTACGGATTGAATCATCCGGAAATCACAGAGAAAATTGCAGAGAAGTATTCCCGTCGTCACGATATGTTGGTTACAGCATTGAATGAACTGGGCTTCCAGGCTGAGAAACCGAAGGGCTCTTTCTTCCTCTATGTTGAAGCGCCAAAAGGTGTTGTAGGTGGACGTCGCTTCGAGTCGGGTGAAGATTTCTCTCAATTCCTGATCCGTGAGAAACTGATCTCATCCGTACCTTGGGATGATGCAGGTAACTTTGTTCGTTTCTCCGTTACATTTATCGCAAATGGCGAAGAGGAAGAAAAACGGGTTATTGCTGAAATCAAACGTCGTCTGAGTGATGTAGAGTTTGAATTTTAATTCAAACATGGGATAATATAGACTTATGATTGGTATAAAGAGACCGGAAACGGTCTCTTTTTTATGTCAAAATATATACTTTATACTCTTTACAAAAATAACCAAGCAACTTATGATTAAGTCTTTACGTTATTTGTATAGACATCAAAGTCAGAATTGTTGTTGAAGGGAGCTATTACCATTGTTTTCATCAAGGCAAAATACGATATCATCGGCTGAGGGCAGCGCTGGAACGATATTCGGCTTATTCAAATTGTTAAGGCCTAAACAATGGACTAAAAATTTATTGTTGTTTGCAGCACTGTTGTTTTCATTTGAGGAAATTCGAACAGAAACGATTGTTGCAACAGGGGTTGGTTTTCTGTTGTTTAGTCTGGTTGCAGGCTGTGTTTATATATTAAACGACTATGTAGACCGGGAACGGGACAGACAGCATCCGACCAAGCAGTTCCGCCCCATTGCTTCCGGTCAGGTTAATCCTGCACATGCGTTATTATTCGGAATTGCACTGCTGGTAATCTCTTTGGTAGCCGCCTTTATGATGAACCCGTTATTCGGTGTGTTGTGCGTGGTGTACTTTTTGCTGAACGTATCCTATTCATTTGTGCTTAAACATCTCGTTATTCTGGATATGATGACCATTGCAGCTGGATTTGTTCTACGTGCCATTGCTGGGGGTGTCTTGATTCATGTTCCGTTCACACCTTGGTTCCTAATTTGTACGATGCTGTTATCACTCTTCCTGGCGATTGGTAAACGGAGAAATGAACTTACATTGCTCGAAGGCAACACGGGATCACATCGTAAGGTGCTGGATAATTACTCGATAACGTTACTGGATCAGTTCAACACGATCGTGACGACAGCAACTATCATCAGTTATTCACTGTTCACCTTTACGTCGGATCGCACCATTCATCTGATGTGGACCATTCCGCTGGTGATCTATGGCATGTTCCGGTATCTGTATCTCATCCATATGAAAAATCAGGGTGGATCACCGGACCGGGTTTTGTTTGAGGACAAGCCTATCCTGATTACTGTTATTTTGTATGTAGTGAGTGTGATTACGATTTTTGCCATCTTCGAGTAGATGTAGAGAGAAAAGAATATAAGATAGAGGGGGATCAGGGTGAGACGTACGAAGGTTGCGATCTTTGATATCGATAAAACGATTATACGCAGTGACTCCATGTTCCAGTTTGTATATTACGGGATGCGACGTTATCCGTGGCAGGTATGGAGATTACCTGTCATTGCTCTTCACACGATATTATTCAAAGCGGGCTTTATGACGGTTGAACGTGTTAAACGTTCCTATTTTCAAGAAATCAGGCGCATGTCTGAAAAGGATCTGGAACATTTTTTTGATACCCACCTGCGCACATCCATATTTACCGAGGCCAGTGTAGAGATGCAACATCGGAAGGAAGCCGGTTATCATGTGCTACTCGTGACAGCTTCCCCGCATGCGTATATGAAGTACTTCAAAAACTTCCCTTGGGTCGATCATGTCATCGGAACCGAGCTTGTCCGACATGAGAATGGATATACCTGCATCATTGAAGGTGCCAACTGTAAAGGGGAAGAAAAGGTACGCCGGATTCAGGCTTATTTGGCTGAAAAAAAGTTGGAAATTGATTATGAGCAATCCTGCTCCTATTCGGACTCGTTATCCGACCTTCCCGTCATGCAACTTGTGAGCCAGCGGTATTTTATTAACAAACGTGTTCCGGAGATGGAGGCATTAACGTGGGGGAAATAAGTTCGGCACGTCATACCGGCAAATGGTTGATGCTGGCCTCTGCGTTTCTGACAGCAACCGGGCAGTTGTTCTGGAAATGGGGATTGACGGAGTGGATCTACATGGGCGTCGGTTTTCTATGTTACGGATTGGGTGCAATTTTAATGATTAAGGCATTCGCTCGGGAGAAGCTATCGGTAGCTTATCCGTTAATGTGTGCCAGTTATGTTTTTGCTTTAATCTATGGATACTTCTTGCTTGGTGAAGAAATTACGGTACAAAAGCTTGCAGCAGTTGTGCTCCTGGGAATCGGGGTGACGTTAACCAGTGTGGATCGATAGCTGGATGATTGCTGTATTAGTTGTGATGACGTTATGCGGAGCGATGGGCGGGGCGGGATTGAAATATTATGCAACCAGTCGCAAGCGACTTCATGTGCTCATAGGCCTTGGTTTTTATGGAACAGGTGCATTGCTGAATATCTTATTGCTAAAATTCCTGCCGTTAACCGTTGTACTGCCTGCCAACGCATTAACCTATGTCTGGACGCTTATCATCGCGAAATGGGCATTCAAAGAGACTGTGGGGCCGATGCGCTGGATGGGTGTGGCCTGTATAATGGGTGGATTATGCCTACTCGTACTATAATGTTTAAAATTTATATCAAATATTGGATGTGAACGCATGAAATTTTTAGACTACATATTTTATGATCGTAGAGTGACCCGTATTTCTTTTGTTTTGTTTGCGGGCTTTGCCCTTTTTTATGGTTTAATAAATGGATCTTATATTTTGTATATTAGTCAACACGCAGAGATGCTGGGAAAATATACACCGTTTAATACGGCCTTGTTCCCCCTAAATCTGTTTAATTTCGATCCTTCGATGTATTACGGGGATAACAGTTCCTCTGTGATTCATCCTTTAATTTCTTATCTGGCAGTGACATTGGCGGCTATTTCCAAACTGCTGGGAGGAAACTGGTTCTTCTTGATTTTGCAATCGCTTGTGAATGCAGGCTCGGTTGTGCTGGCTTTTGTTTTTCTAAGCCAAAATGAAGAGAAACCTTCCTATACACCGCTGTTGTTCGCTTTATTGTTTGGTTTCAGTTCGTATCTTATGTTTACCGCCTTTATCCCGGACTCGTATCCGTATGTGCAATTTGTGATTCTTCTGTCCGTTGTTTACTTGCAGTACACACGTGCACAGAGGGACATCCGTTATGTCCCGAATGCGCTGCTAGCCACAATTAACTTCGGATTAACTTCCACCAATATTATACCGTTTGCCGGGGCTGTCTTCTTTAATATGCAGGCATGGCGTAATAAGGCGGGATGGAAAAAATATATTGGCATCATGGCACTGGCCGTGCTGATGATCGTGGTGTTAACTGCTATTCAGTATGTTGCCTTTGGCGGACGAAGTTGGGTCAGCAACTGGCTGTTAGGGATTCAAAATGGAGGTACCAGTTATGCGACACCTTTCCAGTGGGCTGCACATTTTAAAGCATTAGTATTACTTACGATTAATCCGATGTTATCTCCCAAAGTGCATTTGCTTGATCCGGGTATGGTCGCATTTGTTACCGATCTTTCCCGCTCTAATCCGCTGTATGTTCAGATTACTGGAGGATTTTTATTGCTTCTTGCACTAGCAGGCTTCATTCGTGGTATTCGAGAGCGAAGTGTGTGGACGTTGATGCCTTACATTTTATTTGCTTTCCTGCTTCATATCGTTGTAGGATTCGGGCTGGCTGTATACCAATATGATATGTACCTGTATGCAGGACATTATTTATTTGCTTTTTATCTGCTCGGTGGTATGTTTATCAGTGGTCTGCGTTCCGGGTTTGGTAAAAAAGTACTGATTGGACTGCTCTTGGCATCGCTGCTCGTTACGGCAGGGAACAATATCTATCGTCATTTCGAAACGTTAACGACGGTTAAACAATCTTATGAACAGCTGGAGCAGCAGCGTTCAGTCCAATAATAATTATTCAGAAGAAGATTACATTTAAATATCAGCATGCGTAAAGTTCTGTTTCGTAATAAAAAAGCTTCTTGAACGGTGACGTTCAGGAAGCTTTTTCTTTTTGTTGGCTAAGCATAGATAACGTTATACATTGAACGGACGAATCAAGCGATGATCTTCGTCTTTTTCGCATTTTCGGCAGAACGTCTCGTCAAGCTGCTTAATGGGCGTTTCAACAAAAGAGCAAGAATCAGACTAAGCACAATAAACAGACATAACCACAAAATATCTTTTAAGGCTGTTGACCATAAAATACCACCGACCGCTTCACGTAGCAGACTGATGGCATAAGTGAACGGCATGAATGGATTTAACGCCTGGAAAAAGGGTGAAGTCATGCTGATCGGGAAAGTACCACCCGAACTGGAGAACTGAAACACCATGAAGATAATAGCGATGCCTTTGCCAATATTACCGAATACAGATAAAAGCGTATATGTGATCGTGACAAACACTGCACTCACTAGCATGGCAAATACAATAAACAACCATTGATCTGCGACATACGTTCCCAGAATCCAGATGTCTCCCGCTGTAACACATATCGCCTGCAATAAACCAACGGTTAAGAAAGTAGCTAGGCGACCGAGATACAGTTCATATCCGCGGTATGTGCCCTCCGGGTTTTCTGCTTCCGCACGTAGCAGGGAAATTAACAATGTTGAACCTACCCATAGTGATAATACGGCATAGAACGGTGACATGGCTGAACCGTAATTCGGAATGGGGTACAGGTGTTGCTCCTTAATCTGTACTGGACTCGCGAGGAATGCACTTTCCTCTTCGATATCCCCCCGCAACAATTTGGCGAGCTCGGCAAATTGATTGTTGCCCTCGACTTCTCGTAATTTCTCGGCAGCCTTGCGGATTGCACGTTCCAGCTCTGGCAAGTCCTTACGAACAAGAGTAGCTACGCGATGTACTCCTTGTTGCACATCGGGCAGTTGATGCTGCACAAAGCTGGACGCTTTGCCAATTTGCTTCTCAGCTTGAGGCAGATCATTACGAACAAAATCGGCAGCTGCATTTAATTTATCCTCCAGCTTGGGCAGATCACGTTGAATAAGGGAAGACACCGCACTCAAAGTACGAATAAAGGATTCACTCTTGGTGCCAAGGGTTTGTGAAATCTCAAGTACCTTGGCCTGAATATCGGGTAGATCATCCTGAATTTTTTCCAGCTCCGTTTGACCAAATTGAATGCCCTCCTTCGCTGTAGCGAGAATTGCTGCAATGTCAGGAAGACGCTCCTTTGCTGCTTGCAGTGTATTTGCTGAAGTAGATAGAACAGACTTTAGTTGATCGGCTGCAGCCGTAAGTGCAGGAATAATCTGGCTATCAAAGGTGTTTAGGAAGCGATCAATCCCGGTGTTAATGTTGCTATTCACTTCATTTAATCGATCAACAATATCTGCTGGAGGAATCGAGTTTTCCCGTAAGGCCGTACTGATGATCCCGGCCAGTTTTATCTGTTGCTGAAGTTGTTCGGATATCGTTTGCAAATGCTGTATCCTTGCTGCCAGTGGATGAGAGGGCAGTATAGCATCGATTTTGCCGAACAGGCCCGACATACTGTCCACGATTTTTACTGCAGTGCCAAGACGAGGAGTAAGACGGTTGAAGTCATCAGCGCTCGGTAACTTATTCCAATCGATTCCTTTTAATTGTTCGAACACATCGCCAGCTGCGTTTGTTATTTGCTGCACGAACAGCAGATTTTGCTGAATGGTTGGTGTAATTGATCTGAAGGCTTCCTGACTGGCATCTGCAAATTGATTCAATCCATTAGCAAACTGCACTGCGTTATCAGAAATTTCGGACACTTTATCGAGATCCTCTTCAGCAGCAGATACGATAGCAAGAGCGCGATTCGTCTTGTCCAGGGCAGTTTGAATCACTCCAGAAACTTGTCCAAAGTTGGTATCAACCTCTTGAATGAGGGCGACGGCTTGCTCTATTTCTGGTATTCGATCTTGTAAGGCTACCACCTCTGAAGCAGCCGCTTTAATCTGAGGCCAATACTGTTGTACTTTCAATACATATCCAGCAGCTTCATTAATTTCAGGCAGTCGTTTCTCTAATTCCACAATTTTTTGAGCCTGCTTCACAATCTCTGGCATCGCTTGGTCAACTTCGAGCACTTTCTGACCTGCTGTCTGGATTTCAGGCAGATTTTTCTCCAGCATAAAGATGCCACTTTCCATTTTACGCAATGTTGGCAGTTGCGTATTGATTTCTATGCCTGCTTCTTTTAGCTTAGTCAGCACAGCTTCACTAACGGATTCGGTGAAATTCTCATTAATCTGCGTTGTAATGGCGGATACACCTGAACCGGTTATTTTGGGGGCAATGGCATTGACCTTTTCATTGACAGTGTATATGACTTCTGGCCGATCCAGTTTTCCATCCACAATGCCCGTGATCCTTGACGAAAAATCAGCAGGAATAAGTAGGCTGGCATAATACTCCCCGGTCCGAACGCCGCGGCTAGCCTCGGTCTGATCGACAAAGGTCCATCCGAGCTTTTTGTTCTGACTTAAACTATTCATTAACTCATCGCCAATATTAATGGCAGTACCCGTAACCGTGGCACCCTTGTCTTCACTAGTTACGGCGATTTTGATGCCTTGTGTATTACTGTACGGATCCCAAACGGATTTGACATTCACCCAGTCGTATACTCCTGGTAGTAATATGATGGCGATGATCAGAAATATCCCTGTGGGTACTTTAAAAATATGTAGCCAGTCTGACTTGTAAATATGCCATATATGACGCATGATATCCTCCTTCTAATCACTGTAGGGAGCTTAACACGGTGGATGAGGTGCACTCCCCACAGGCTCCACTCCCAAACCTTATGTATATCGGAGAAAATGCAGCCTTAATAAATGAGAGTGTGTATAAAACTTCCCCATTAAATAGAGGTATGATTCATAGTCTTCATAGATTTCAGGAGAAGCATTAGAAAATAGTGACAGGTGGCGAATATTGGATCGAAAGCATGTTGCAATTATCTGTGGATAAATATACAGGTTTGTTGTATAATTATAAATGACGAATGACATGTGATGTGACATGGATGTTTTTTAGCCTGATTGCTGATTCTAATAAGACGAAGCAGAGGATTACACCTGCGATGGTGAGGTGTTGACAGAGGGTTGTCTTTCTGTCATAATTCATGAAGACAAACGGGCATATTGAGACAGAACTCTGTGAGGTTCCTCATATGCACGACATGAATAGCACCTTTAAATCAGTCCCGTGAGACTGGCAAGGTAACGTGAATGATACATCGTTGATTTGCTGCGGCAGACAGACGATGGATCCCGAGAGTAAACTTTCTTCAGCGACGCCTGAAGTTCGGAGACTCCTTGCCAATAAACACGGCAAGGAGTCTTTTTTGTTCTCCTCGTCACGGGGCCATGGTTTCGAAGGAAAATCCTGAGGAGGCTGAACGCATGAGCACAGAAACACATGTCATTATGGATGAAACGGCGATCCGCCGCGCATTGACAAGGATTGCCCATGAAATATTGGAGAAGAACAAGGGCATCGACGATTGCGTGCTGGTTGGAATCCGCACCCGCGGAGTGTATCTGGCCGAACGAATCGCCGCCAAGATCGAAGAGATTGAAGGCGCCAAAGTTCCCTGGGGAGAACTTGATGTAACCCTCTATCGTGATGACCGACTGGATGATAACCAGACGAATCGCAAGGAACTGTTGATTATGACACCTGAATCACTTTCCATTCACAACAAAAAAGTGATTTTGTTCGATGATGTGCTATATACCGGGCGCACGATACGGGCCGCGATGGATGCGCTGATGGACTGCGGAAGACCACAGAACATACAGCTCGCTGTTCTCGCAGATCGTGGACACCGGGAACTTCCGATCCGACCTGATTTTATCGGCAAAAACGTGCCGACTTCCAAATCAGAGGAGATCGAGGTTGCACTCATGGAAACGGACGGACAGGATGAAGTCAAAATTACACAGAACCGAGG
>Ga0105246_10002513_pt1 | contig 11096 bp, 15 predicted proteins | sample KBSM64metaG_FD_99694 | JGI IMG/M metagenome (GOLD analysis project Ga0105246, IMG submission 99694) | Miscanthus rhizosphere microbial communities from Kellogg Biological Station, Michigan, USA - KBS M6-4 metaG | ecosystem: Host-associated > Plants > Roots > Rhizosphere > Soil | place...
CCCGCACATCGAGAGGCCGCTATCTCGACTTCTACAACGGCTGCCGACCTCACTCGACCCTTGACCGGCGCACACCCGATCAAGCTTACTTCACCCCGCTGCCCGTCCGCATGGCGGCCTAACCATGGCAGCCGCTTCACTTATCCATGCGGAAAAACTGTTCAGACAACCGGGGCCACCTCATAGAGCCTGCAGCCGCCTTCGAATGGCCCCTTATGCAGCCATGGCGCGAGCCCGCAACGCCAATAGCTCGCCAATACCGAAGATAGTACGCCGCTTGACAACTATCACTCGCGCGCCGATTTTAGCACACGCGGAAATGATCGCTTTATCACGTAGCGATAAATGGCAATTAGCAACTTGCGCGCGTAATGAAGAGGGGGGCGTTTCGCAATTTCCAAATTCGCTTGGAACCGGCGCCTTGGTGCACTATTGGGTTGACGGTCCGGCGGCAGCGTCAAGCAACTTTTGCCGCGTTTCCTGAAAAATATCATTCGTTTTGTTGAGTTTGTTCAGCAGCTCATAGGCTAATTGACACAGTCCATCAATCTCTTCCTGCGACAACTCATTGCGCGGAGTATGTGCCAACGCCATGACAAGGGCGTAAGTCAAGGCGAGCGACTCATCAAAAAGGAGGGTTGCCTGGGAAAGGAGACTGTGAGCCGCTTCGACCTCTCGCTGGCTGTGCGCAATTGCGTTCATAAAATTAATCTCAAATCTCGCGAAAGCTACGCCAAAACGCGTCATGAAAGGGTTTGAAGATGTAATCGAACATCGTCCGTCTTTCAGTGACGATGAGCACTTCCACCGGCATTCCTGGAATAAGATCGACGTTAGGCGCTAGGCGTTCTAGCGTATGTCGGTCGACAGCAACTCGAGTGAGGTAATAGGGTTGGTGGGTCGTGTCGTCGATGAGGCGATCCGCTGAGACGGTCTGCACCGTGCCGGGGATTTTCGGCACCAAACGGCTCGAATATGCGGACAAGTGTATCTGCGCCTGTAAGCCGGCATGCACCGCTTTCCGGTCCATCGGCGTCAAACGGCCCTCTATCATCAGTTCGTCACCCGAGGGCACGATGCTCATGATCGGCTCTCCTCTTTGGACGACGCCGCCAACGGTCCTGAATTTGATGTCGACCACAGTTCCGCTCACGGGAGCGACCACGACGGTGCGCTGAAGGATGTCAGCACTGGCGTGCAGCTTTTCCGTCACCTCAGTCAGATCGGCGCGGACTTTCTCCGCATCAGTAGCGACCTGGTCTGCTCGCTCCGCATCCACAGAGACGATTTGCAAGTTGGTTTCGCCGATCTGCTGGTGCAATCGCGCAATGGTAGCAAGATATTCTCCGCGTTTTCCCGAAAGCTCGGCTTCCACGCGCTTGAGCCGAAGAGCCTCTGGCTTCGCCATCAGGCCGCGTCCAACCAAATACTCTTTTGCCCGCAATTCCTCGGAAACAAAATCGATCTGACGCGAGGCGCTTTCCACTTGAGCCTCATTGCCATTGATCTGTTGCGTCAATTGCTCGCTGCGCTGGCCGAGGACGTTTTTTCGTGTGGCGTAAGTCAGGCGCCGCGCATCGAAGACCTCTTGCTGCGCCTCGACAACGCTTCTTATTCGCCGGTCGGTCGAGATCAACTCCGGAGGTAAGTCGATCTGGTTCTGTCCGGCGCTTTCGGCCTCTAGTCGGGCCTTCTTGGCTAGGAGGGACCAGCGTTGCTGCGCAAGCGAGTCGTACGCGGCGCGCGCTTGCGTGCTCTCAAGGACGACGAGGGGTTGGCCGACGGTCACTGCCTCGCCTTCCCGAACGCGCATTTCGGCGATGATGCCCCCTTCAAGATGTTGTATGGTTTTCTTGCCGCTGTCGGGGTTGATCACACCCGGCGCCACGGCGCCTCCATCAAGGGGCGCGAAATAGCCCCAACCGCCAAACACAGCCGCAAACACCAGGATTATCGCATTGCCCAAGCGTACAGGAACGGCAATGCTCGGTTTCAGTGGGCCGGACATCGCGGGAGACGCATTGCTCACCGGCATTCCAACCACGCTGCTTTTACAACTCGCCGGCGCCCACTTCCATCCGGCAAAGCTTAATCGGTTCCGCAATACCAAACGCGCAACCCAAGCCAGGCGGTCGCTCATGCTGTGCCAAACAGCTACACCTAGCCCGCCGGAGCCATCCTCGCCGCCGACATCGCGCTGGCGGCTGAGACCCTCATGCCGTTCAAAGGGCATATCGAGAAGCTCGCCAAGACCAATGTCCGCCTTCGACCGAAGCCGATCGATTTCGATTCGGGGAGCGCAGCTCGTCGAGAGCATTTGGGAGGAACGCTCCCCGTCCGGCGCGAACTTTTCGGCATGTGGGGTCACGATACGCCTACCGGAGCCTTGCCGTTGCGATCGGAGCCGTTGCCCGCCGATATGAGCTGGCGCGCGTCGCGGCTGTTGGTTTGCGGGAGCGACCCCGCTAAACGTTCTTTGAGAGCGCTTATGCGCTGACGCGCTTCGAGAGCGTTGATGCGCTGCCGCGCCTCTCCGTTGCGAGTTTCCGGAAGTGACCCCATCGAAGCCTCTTTGAGAGCGTTCAACACCTGGTCGCGTTGGCCGAACATGGCGACGCGGCCTTCCTTCAAGAACAGAATTTTATCTACAGCCGATAGAGTGGAGGGCCGATGTCCAACAATCACAAGGGCGACACCAACTTGTTTGAGCTCAAAGATCGCCTCGGTGAGAGCCGCTTCTCCGGCCTGGTCGAGATTGGCGTTTGGTTCATCGAGAACGATGAATCGCGGGCTGCCGAACACCGCGCGTGCGAGCCCGACGCGCTGACGTTGACCGCCTGAAAGGCGAACGCCGCCGTCGCCGACCCGGGTGTCGTAGCCTTGCGGAAGATGCTGGATCATCTCGTGCGCGCAGGCGAGCGTTGCCGCCCTCACGACCGCTTCATCGTCGACGGACTGCATCCGCGCGATGTTGTCGCGTACCGAGCCGGCGAACAACTCGACGTCTTGCGGCAAAAAGCCGAGATGCTGTCCGAACTGCGCCGGATCCCAATGGTGGATCGGAGAGCCGTCAAGCCGGATCTCACCGACATTAGGAATCGCAAGTCCGACCATCAAGCGGCACAGTGTGCTCTTGCCTGCGCCGGAAGGACCGATGACTGCCAGAGCTTCGCCCGGCTCGACGGCGCAAGAGACCTGGCTAAGGATGAGCTGAGCTGTATTCGGCGTGAGGTAACTAACCGCATCCACGACCACCTTCCCTTGCGGCGCCGGGAGCCGCGTCCGCTGGAGCGGCGCCGGGTAATCGCCGATCGTCTTTTTCAGGCGATCATAGGAGAACCTGGTGGCGTTGAAATTGCGCCACACGGAAATCGCAAGCTCCACCGGCGCAAGCGCGCGTCCGAGCAGTATGGATCCCGCGATCATGGCGCCGGCCGTAAGCTGCGAGTTCACCACTAGCCATGCCCCGACCCCAAGAATCGCCACCTGGACGAAGAAGCGGACGAACTTCGTCGTCGCCAGCACGAGGCCCCCGACGTCGCCTGAACGGCGCAATCCGTCGATGACAGTTCCGTTCACAGCCGCCCAGCGATTCACCATGGCTGGCAAGATGTGCATGGCTTGTACGATCTCGGCGTTGCGGATCGTCGCATCGGCCAACAGCATCGCCTCGGTCTGCTTGCGGTTCGCTGTCTGGTTAGCCTTGCGTGTGGCCAGCTCGTTCACAGCGCTCAACACAAACAAGACCACGGCTGAGGAGATCGCCACCAGCCCGAGCATGGGGTGGAGGATCCAAATCAGCGCGACAAAAATGGGGACCCACGGAGCGTCGAAGAAAGCGGTCAAGCCTTGCGTCGCGATGAAGGTCTGGATCTGGGAAATGTCGCGAAGAGGCTCGGCCCCTGAAAGATCGCCTTGGAGGCGACCGCGAACCGCGCAGGCAAGGTATGCCGGACCGAGCTGTTCGTTCAGCCAGCAGCCGACGCGGATCGTGATCGATGTACGCAAAGCGTCGAGGGCGCACATCACGACCAGGGCAATGGTCGCGATCAGCGTGAGCATGAGCAGGGTCTCCACCCGGCCTGTGGTCAACACGCGGTCGTAGACCTGCAACATATAGATTGGCGAGACCAGCATGAGCAGATTGATGGCGAGGCTGAACACCGCGCACACGGTGAAAGCCGAGCGGCAAGCCCCAACGGCTCGTTCGAGTTCTGTGGGGTCGCTCGAGGCCCGACGGGCATCGGATGATTTTTCCGGCATGACTTCCCTTTGGCGCGGGCTTGGATAATGGAGCGCGAGCAAGCGAACTGAGGCGGCGCGTTTTCTAGTCGGACAATTTGATGCGGTACCGCCGGATTCCGGCTGCCGCGGCCTCCGACGTCCCAGGTCTCGCCGCAACGTTCGCCGCATGCGATGAACTTGAGGAACCGCCTGGTCCGGTGCGCATGGCCCGCGCGTAAGTGCTGCTTATGACGGGAGGATCGTCGCGATAGGCCCGCGATCGTGACACTTCCAGCACGACCGACTCAGCGTCGTCACTCGCCTCGAGACGCACTGTCTTGCTATCGACCCGATAAGTGCGCATGGCTACACCCTCGCAAATGCACCATTTCCCGGGACCACTTGAGAAACTTTTCGAGAGAGCCCGGGCCGGTCCGATGCCGCCGGCAGCGGTTTGAAGCCGCTGCCGGCGGCAGTCGATCACGAACGCCACTCAGTTACCAATGGAAATCGTATTGCTTGGTAGCTAGGGATATAGATTCCGAAACAGAGCTCGATCCAACACCCTGGACGGCCGTTGTCTGGGTCAGGGTCTCTGTATGCGAGTTGTAGCCCAAGGCATCGGCCGTGGCGTTGGCCATAGCCGAGGTACCCTTTACGTACGCGCTCACGTCGAAGTCCTTGTCGACGTGGACAGTATCGCGCACGTTTACGTATTTGTTGAAGTAGACACTGAAGTCGGTCATCGTCGTTCTCCTATTGCTCTCGGTCGCGGGCTTTGTCGCCGCCCACAAGGGACAACTCGCCCACAGGGCTACCTAACGATGTGCGGGTCACCAGAGCAAAGGTTCATTGGAATGAGGACTTTTCGGCATAGCCGCCATTTATCTACGCCTTAAGGTTCTACGCCTTAAGGTCAAATGGAGCGAGCATCTACGCTTTAAGGTCAAATGGAGCGAGCGATCGTTTAGGGCCCGCGCCGACAAGCGCCCGCGGCGTCGACCGCGCAACTCCATGTTGGAAGCGCACTCTCCCGGCCTGATGGGCTTCCGGTTCAAGCCCGCCGGTCTGTCTGGTTCAATCGCTCCGTCATGCCCACGAAGTTGCTCGCGTCTCGCGTGCTCGCGGCCCGAGCTGGAAAGACTTCCAACACGGGGCTGTCCGCATCAAAGCGCGGACAAACGCGTGGGCGATAAATGGTTCGCCTCTGATCAGAAAAGTCCGTAATCGGAAAGACTCGCCGACAAAAGACCGCCGACACCGTGCGTCATGACGGACGTAATGGAGACCGATACCGAGACCGGCGTCGGCCCATACGGAAAGTCGATCGACATATGGCCGGTGTGCGAAGCGGTTACATATCCGCCGTCCGCAAGCCAGGCGGTCGTCGCGTCCGTGTATGGCGCTGCTGCGCTCGTGCCCTTGGCGACAGCCGCAGCCGCCGCAAAGCCCACAGCCATTCCCGCGCCCGCGAAGGTCGTGTTCGAAGTGTTTGTCGCTGACAGGTCGCCCAAAGCGTCGGCCTTTCCGTTCAGCATCACGAAAAGCATGTTGTTGTTCGCGAACATGACACCCATCTCCCTTTGATCGTCGTCGTGTCTCTGCCTCGCCAGTTTTACCCGTCTTCAAACAGCCACCATGCCCATGGCATTCACAAACGAGAAATGATTCTCGAATGTGAGCGCGTCGGTGAGCGTGGCGGACAGGCTTCCGGCGCCGTGCGCCTCGGCCATGGCCATGACGTCCGCGTAATTACCATGGGGGAGGTCGTGCCCCCTGGACTCCAGCCATTGGCTGAAATCGATAACCACCGTGCCTCCTGGCGGTGACCATCCTTTAATGTCGATTGCAACGTAGTCGAGCTCCGAAATGACCCACGCATCGTTGGGGCCGTGCCCCCCATAGCTCCTCTCGTTTTCAATGATGAAATCAGCGTGCGACACAACCAGAAACGTATCTGCGGCGGCAACCGCACCGCCCGGCTCGGGAGAGTGCGCTGATGCTTTAAAGATCGCGTCGCCCGTCGCTATTGAGTAGGTAATCCTGTCCTCGGCAACGTTTTGGACAAGACCGGTGGTCAAAGTGTCTTGACCAGCGGCGACGGCGCTGCCGCCAAGGAGTGCCACCAGACCTTCATGCGATACCCCTAACGCTCCCGTCTCTTGATGAGGTGCGCCCTGGGGCCCGTCATTGTGATGCTCGGAGAGCTTCATGCCGCCATGGCCTGCGACCAGAGCTTCATGAGATACCCCTGACGCTCCCGTCTCTTGATCGGGCGCGCCCTGGGGCTTATGCCCGTCACTGTATTGCTCGGAGAGCTTCATGCCGCCATGGTCGAGTCCGGAGTCATCGCCGGGGTCCGCAGGCCACCAGTTGCGGAATGGGCCTGGGGGATCAAGTTCGCAAGCTTTGCCGATCGGTGATGGAGGCATGCGCAGGCGCCTTGGTGAAGTCGACTGAGCGATAGTACGGCTTCAAGCGCGGAAAGGACATTGACCCAATGGCATACAATTTCGCGATTTGGATCGTCCCCCAAAAGGTGAGGCCCATAAGGATAACGAGGCGGGTCGCAGCGCAGCCATCTTGACGCGATCTGACCTTCGCACCATGCGGGACAATCCCGTTAACCATACTCCATGGCTTTGAAACGATGCCGATTGGAACTTGTCATGGCGTAAGGTACAAACATGCCGTCTGCTGCGCCTCGAACGTTCGCAGGTCTGTGCGACTTACGGCTTAGAGAGCGGACTAGAAAATTTCATAAAACAACCAGGAAACAGGGAAGACCGCGTCCATGGCAGCTCTGAGCGATGAACCTGTCGTTGTAATTATAGACGCGCTGCCACTGCGAAGCCTGAACCTCATCAACATCCTTACTCATCTGGATTGTTCGGCCTCCCGCGGACAGTTCCGGCTCACCTTACATACTCCTGATGAAATGGAACAATGCATCGATCCCGGCGCAAACTGCGAGATGCTGATTTATAATGTTGGCAGCGCTTCCCTTGCTGACCGGGAAACTTTGCAACGAGTCAAGGCTCTCACGACGCTTGCTCCGGATGTTCCAATAGTGATCATTTCCGATAGTGAATGTCGGGAAGAGATCATATCGGCGTTGAATATCGGCGCGCAGGGATTCGTGTATGCAGGGACGGATGCTAAGGTTGCCCTGCAAGCCTTTTCCTTCATACTCAATGACAGATCACATCATCCAGGAGTTATGCGGCCAAAACAGAGTTATCCAAAACAGACGTCACGGACGATCAATTGCAGTCCTGTACCCTTGGTCGAATTGGACGAAGCTGAGTGCGCTGCGGAAGATTTGCGAGACGAAGGTCAAAACGGCCACAATCTAACGGCGAGGCAGAAGACCGTTCTTGGGCTCTTGGGCCTTGGCCAGTCGAATAAAGCTATTGCCCGCCGGCTGGGGATGAGGGAAGGTACCGTTAAGGTTCATGTTCGGCAGATCATGCGCAAATTCGGCGTGTCGAACCGCACCCAGGTCGCTATTGTTTGTGCAAACGAGGGTAACCAAAAGTTGGCGACGGCTGATTCTGACGGTTCCTCTCTGGCGGCATGCTTCATTTGAAGGGGCCGACTTTTCCACGTTGGGTCTGTCTGCGGGCCCAGATTTAAGATGCAGCCAAGACAATCCCTAATCAGGCCTCCGCTTTTCGGCGTGTGCAATCGCTTCGATTCGGCGACTTCCTACTTCGTCCTCGCTCACCGTGTCGAATCAGACCCCATGGGGCCGCAGGACCTTTCAGGTGTAAGCGCGCGTGATCTGGTTGGCAGCCCATGACGAACACAGGCATGAATTTGATCATGACCTACGGTCACGCTGCCCGCTGTGGGTGCGCTCAAGCCACGCGACCTTGCTCGCGGTGCCGCCAGATCGTTCATCAGTTATGGTTGGCGGCGCCCCAGAAAGATGCCCCGCCGAAGGGGCTTCGCTCGGGGGAGTTCCGGCGGGGCACTAAGACTGAGAATGAGTGGTCCACGTTGTTAGCGGTCACGCGAGGACTGCCAATGACCACATTGGCAGTCTGAATGGTGGCGGATTCACGCACAAGACTATCTAAGTGCACTCCCCCATCCGTTGGTGTGCGCCGGTCAGACCTCGTGATCTTGTTGGATCATTGACTGGGCGACCAGTTCCTGGGTGCCCGTCATCGGCGCATTGTTTTGATCGATCGACTTATCGAGCCGAGCTTTCTTTCACCCCTCGGGTCGTTAAACAAAATTTAAGCATGCTGCCTTCCGACCGACGGCTCGTCGTTGTCAAACCCGATGTGCATCAAATAGATTTGGCCAGGGACGGGTGGAGTCTCAGTCTGGGGCGGCGAAACCGTCTGCATGTTGATTCCGCCGGGGTCGGCCGTCACCGTCGCCGCCAATGATCGCAGGAAGGAGCCCGAACATGACCGGCCGCGCCCTGTTGCTCGCGAGCGCGCTCGTCGCGGCGCTCGCCGCGCTGCTGACGCGGACCGCCGACGCCGCCAACTGGCTGGAGATGGACTTCTACCTGTCCGGCCCGCAGTACGAGGGCAAGCTGCCGCCGTGCGATTACCGCGACGCGCTGGTCAATATCGCCTCGCGCTTCAAGCAGCGCGAAAACATGTACTGGGCGACCGATCTGCGCATCCTGTTCTTCGAGAAGATCCGCGAGACCGCGTTCCGGCCCTGGGCTGCCAACGCGATTCCACGCCGCTTCTGCAGCGGGGTGGTCGAGGTCACCGACGGCCGCAAACATGCCATCCACTATTCGATCTCCGAGGACACCGGGATGATCGGCGCCAGCTGGGGCATCGAGTGGTGCGTGGTCGGGCTCGATCGCAATTGGTCGTACAATCCGGCCTGCAAAATGGCGCGGCCGTAATCTAGCGTTTGTACAACTGCACATTTGCTCGGCGTTTCACTATGTTCCCGACGGAGCTGTGGCGTCATCGCGGCGTCTGCATTCGTTAACCTTTTTCGTAAAGATCGAAATCTGCTTTCGGAAAGAATGATATCTTCGCGGCGATGGGATCGTCTCATGCAACTTGATTTGTCGAACTTCCAAGGTGTCGTCGCGGGTTTGACTGTTGGAGGGGGAACTTGCGATCTCCCTCCCCGTGTGGAGGTTCCGACGCGGTCAGAACCCGAACTTGCACTACTTATGCAGAAGGTCGAAGCCATGTCGATTGCAGAAATCGACCGACTGATGGCTGAGCTTCACGAACTGAAAGGCTATTTACAATCGGAAAGAAAGCGAATTGAGCGAGAGATGATTCGCTATAAAAATCTTACTAAGACGGCTTCCGCCTCAGTCGAGACAGTCTTTGACGCCGTCTCCCAATTGCATTCCGCGCTCTACTCACGAAAATCAAGCGCTTCCGAGGTTACGGCGGCCGAAGGCCATCCGTGCATCTAGGAGCAGTCACCACTACCGGGCCACATCCAGCCTTGGCGAACTAGCTAATGGGCACCTCGAAAAATATCTGCTTCTCCCGACCTGTGCGAATCTGATGCGTGAGATTTCGATTCGCAGAGGCGACGATGGGTCATCTGGGATTTTTCGATGCCGATAAGCGCTTGCAAGCCTTGTCAGCGAGGGGCGATCCGCTCGAAGCCATCGATCATCCCGTACCGTGGGAGAGCTTTCGCGCCGAGATCGAGGCGGTGGTGCTCACACCGGACGAGCTCAAGAAAAGCAGCGCCGGCCGGAAGCCGTTCGATGCCATCCTGATGTTCAGAATGCTGGTTTTACAAGCGCTCAACAATCTGTCGGACGAGCAGGTGGAATATCAGGTGCGCGACCGGCTGTCGTTCTCGCGCTTTCTAGGGCTCGCGATCGCGGACAGCATTCCGGATGCCACGACGTTGTGGCTGTTCCGCGAGAAGCTAGCCAAGGCTGGGCTGATCGAAAAGCTGTTTGACCGTTTCGACCAGCATCTTGCGGCCAAGGGCTAGATGGCGCGTGGCGGGCAGATCATCGACGCCAGTATCGTGCCGGTGCCGACGCAGCGGAACAGTCGTGACGAGAACGCCGACCCAACCCGAACTTGTGCCCAATCAGTCGAGACTTTCTGTCCTGACTGCAGGGCCCTATCGAGCGAAAGCCTCCTGATGACTCGGCCGCAGTGGCTTGTACCGCCCGGGCGCGGCATCGTGGCGGGGCGCAGCCGGTAGCCAAACATTACCTGTAAGCACTGCCGCAGGCGGAGGCGGGGCTGAGGCTCGGCTTGATCGCGGGGGCTGCTCGTCAGCTTGGCCACCGCGAGCACGCAGGGACTGCCGCACCTTTTACTTATTACGCGTCTGTCGGCTGTCCGCGATTACGCGGGAGCCCTGCCGCAGAGTAAGGCAATGTTTCGGCCACCGTTCGCACGCAGCTTCGTAGGTTGCCAACGCCACCGTTAGATCATCGACATTAGCGACGTGCTGAATTTCGTTGTTACTCGAATCCCAGCGGTCGATGCGGTAAGCGAAAGCGAAATCCGTGTTGGGCGTTGTCATGTGGGAGAGTGCACAGTTGGCATCGGGCTCCGGGCGCGGGCACAGGTACAGGAACTGACGTCGGCGGCGTGACTAGATTGCATCGCCGGTGCTCCGCCGCTGCACTGTTGCGCAGTGGTCGCCCACAGCAACGCCAACTGCGTGAAGGTCTCTCGCTGCTCCGGCTCGTTCGCCTGGTCAGCGATGCTTATGCTCTCTTGCGCAAACCACTCAAACACACTTGTGAGGTCCATCGGATCCTCCCACAGCAGTTGAAGCACCTCTCCACAGAAGCAAGTGGCTCGGAAGCCGCGATATCGCTCAGTAAGGATGCGACCAGTATTCCGACGGGAGGCTACTGCCCAGGCTCACCATAATCGCATGCGGTGAGATCG
>Ga0105246_10002516_pt1 | contig 11081 bp, 14 predicted proteins | sample KBSM64metaG_FD_99694 | JGI IMG/M metagenome (GOLD analysis project Ga0105246, IMG submission 99694) | Miscanthus rhizosphere microbial communities from Kellogg Biological Station, Michigan, USA - KBS M6-4 metaG | ecosystem: Host-associated > Plants > Roots > Rhizosphere > Soil | place...
ATGATGCCATATTCACCATTAACAAGGCTTAAATGAATCTTATGAAAATCATTAGAATATTTCAATCAATTTCACGCTGGTAGTTATTGCCTGAGTTAAGCTTTCTGTTAATAGGTTTTTATATAAAAGTTTGCCATGTGAAAATGCTATACTGACAAAAGACTAGGAGCAACTATGAGCAAAATTGGTATCTTGCATCCAGGTGAAATGGGAATTTCGATCGCTGCTGCGGCGATTAATAATGGACATCAAGTCTATTGGATATCAGAAGGTCGCAGTGACAGGACTCGTGCGCGTGCAGAAAAACATAACCTTATCGAGATCAATTCAATGATTGAATTCTGTCAAGCTTGTGAAATCATATTTAGCATCTGTCCTCCTCACGCTGCAGAAGATCTCGCAAAATCTGTGATCGAGGCAGGATTCAAAGGCTTGTATTTGGATGCGAATGCTATTTCGCCTCAACGCACCATTCAGATCGGGCAGATGATGAAAGCAAATGATATTCAATTCGTAGATGGTGGCATTATCGGTGGACCAGCATGGGCACCAAAAGAGACATGGCTTTATTTATCAGGTCAACATGCTCACGAAGCAGCCGCGTGCTTTTCAAATGGACCACTCGAAACAAAAATCATTGGAAATGAAATTGGAAAAGCATCGGCGTTGAAAATGTGTTATGCCGCGTACTCAAAAGGGACGACTGCCCTGCTCGCCGCTATTCTTGCAACCGCTGAATCAGTTGGCGTGCGCGAAGAACTTTATCAACAATGGGATATGGACAACAAAGGTTTTTCTGAACAAGTAAATCGAAGAGTAACACGTGTCACTGCAAAAGCCTGGCGCTTTGAAGGAGAAATGACAGAGATTGCCGAGACCTTTCAAGAGGCAGGCTTGCCAGCTGATTTCCATAAAGCTGCTGCAGACATCTATCGTCGTATGTCACTTTTTAAAGACTCTGCAGAAACTCCCTCCCTTGAAGATGTATTGCAAGCAGTGCTTGCCCAATAAAAAATAATCGCCCCAATCGGGGCGATTTTCTTAAAACAGCTCTTGTCTACCAGACAACGCTCTCAATAAAGTATTTTGATCTGCATATTCCAGATCCCCGCCGACCGGAAGGCCGCGGGCCAAACGTGTGACTTTTACGCCCGACGGTTCAAGATGCTGACGTAGATACAACGCGGTCGCATCGCCTTCCATGCTTGGATTGGTCGCGAGAATAACCTCTTTGATCTCACCTTGGGATACACGAGCGATCAATTGTTTGATCTTGAGATCATCTGGTCCGATGCCTTCAATGGGAGACAAGACCCCCTGCAAGACATGGTATTTTCCCTGGAATCCACCTGTGCGTTCCAACGCCAAGACGTCCAACGCTTCTTCAACAACACAGACTAAGCTACCATCACGCTGCGATGATTCACATACTTCGCAGCGTTCACGGCCTGCTTCGGTAATGTTGAAACATTCCTGGCAAAGCGCAGTATTGGCTTTCAACTCTGAAAGCGCAGTCGCCAAATCCTGTGCGACTTCCTCAGACGCACGCAAGAAGTAGAAAGCCAAACGAGAGGCTGATTTCGGTCCAATGCCTGGCAATCGCTCCAGGGCATTAATTAACGATTGTAAAGAGTCAGGTAGCAGCATACGCTATTTATTCTTTATCCTTTTTGCAACCAAATAAATGACTGTGCCAGTCACAATGAGAATGGACGAACCCCAGCAAAGCAGGATTGCAATCTCTGAGATACCCAGTCTCATTCGATTTCCTTAGAATGGCAGTCCGCCTGCGAGCGGACCCATTAACTTCTGTTGAAGTTCGCGCGATTGATCAAGCGCCATATTCACCGCGGATAAGACCAAATCCTGCAACATTTCAGCATCTGCATCTTTCAACAGATCGGGATTGATCTCAACAGACTGGCATTTCTGATCACCCGTCATGACTACTTTGATCGCGCCACCGCCTGCTGTGGCCATGACAGTTTCCACAGCAAGTTTTTCCTGAGCTTCAGCCAATTGTTGCTGCATCTTTTGTATCTGTGCCATCATCCCCCCACCACCCATTTGCGGACCTTTGTTAAATCCCTTAGCCATAAGACACTCCTCTCAGTAACATTTTAGTCAAAAATTTCAATCCCACCAGATAGACAAAATCACATCCGACCTATTCTCAACCTCAGTCATTCCCAACATATCCATTGCACTTGAGCCACCAATCCATTCAATTTCATCGGCATTGAACTGTTCTCTTACCAATTCCTCCAACTGAGATTGATAGCCGTCCTCAGGATAAATATAAACTGTATCGGCGTGCCAAGTGCCATCTTCCATGTCACGAAGTGAAATTAAGTCTAATGGCATTAAAACTGCACGCCACATCCTGTGATTCTCTTTCAATAACTCTGAGATCTTTTTGCCTTCAAAAAAATTAAAATTTGTGTGAGCGATTATATCAAGTTGAATGTTCTGCGCCTCACTTATCTTTTTGGAGATATGCTGAGACAAAGTGCTTATTATAAAGGTTGGCTTTATGTCGCTTCTTTTCTTGTTCTTTGCCATAATAAAACCTCAATTGCTACGCACCAATTACGGAATACGCTTCAATCCTGTATATCCACAATCTCGCCGCCATGCTGGAGGGCAGTTGCTACCATCCCATCCTGCGGTATGTTCGGTGGAATCTTACCTTTGGCGGTTGTCACCACGCAACGGACGCTCACATCCACACCGAACTCATCCTTGATCAACTTTCTGATCACTTCGATCTGGTCGGGCTTGTCAATCTTCGAGATCAGTACATCACTTGCCAGACCCAAAATCAACGTCTTGCCTTGCACATCAATCATTCTGACCGAGTTCAACAACGCGGAGAGATTTGCTTGTGTCTTTGGCAAGGAGGACGATATGTGCTTCCATGCTTTGATTACATCGCCTGCATTGAGGATGGAACTTTCAGGCGGATGTGCTTCGACTGTCGGTTTTGACACATCCTGTGTGTCTGTTGATGCTCCGCTCGGCGCGGTAGTTTGAGGCTTAGACTCTGGTTGTGAAGCGGTAACAGGCTGAGGCTTCGCGTGAGACGGCGCGGCAGATAATGGAGCGGCTTCATTCGGTGCATCCAAAACTTCTGCTAAAGCAAGCTCTAAACTCAAAGAGGGCTGCCAGCCACCGCGCAAATCCGTAGCAGCCGTATTGAAGGCTTTCATTATGCGCAGGACATCACTTGTTGAAAATGATCTGGCGTGCGCTTGCATTTGTTTCCTAACATCGGCTGTGGCCTCGACCTGGTTGGCATTGCCCATTTGGATGAGCATAAGGCCGCGCAGATATTCAACAATCTGACGTGCCAGCGAGCGTGGATCGGCGCCAGCATCCAGAGCCTTGTGGATTGTCTCAAGTCCACGAGCCGGATCGTGATCCATGATAGACGAGATAATATCCAAGACGGTTTGACTTGTGGCAGTGCCCAGCACCGTTTGTGCGAGCGCGAGCGTGATTTTCTCGCCCATGGACGAAAGCTGATCAAGCAAAGAAATCGCATCGCGCATCCCACCTGCTGATTGACGTGCGATTTGAATGAGGGCATCATCGTCGGACTGAATCTTCTCGGCTTTGATAATCATTTTGAGTTGCTTGACGATCTCATCCACAGGCACGCGGCGGAACTCGTGGCGCTGGCAACGCGACAAAACCGTTGCAGGGATCTTATGAATTTCAGTAGTGGCTAAAACGAAAATCGCGTGCGGCGGCGGCTCTTCCAGCGTTTTGAGCAATGCATTGAACGCCTGCGTCGAAAGCATATGGACTTCGTCAATGATATAAATTTTGTATTTGCCCTGTGAAGGTGAGAAGTTGATCTTATCGCGCAAGTCGCGGACATCATCGACGGATGTATTGGATGCCGCGTCGATCTCGATGAGATCAAGAAAACGGTTCTCGTTCACCGCCTTACAGTTATCACACTCGTTATCAGGTCGTTTCGCAGGATCAGGATTCAAGCAATTGACCGCCTTCGCCAGAAGACGCGCGAGAGTCGTTTTTCCCGTTCCACGCGACCCTGCGAAGAGATAGGCATGCGCAACGCGGTCCGCCCCAATGGCATTCTTGAGGGTCGTGACAACATGATCCTGCCCCACAACTTCATCCCATTTTTTTGGCCGGTATTTACGATAGAGTGCTTGTGACATATTAGCGGTCAGCCATCAGCTTTCAGTTTTCGTTCTTATGGCACTTTATACTCAGCACGTTTATTTCCACTTGGATCGAACAATTGTGCCATTTCGCCAGATTGCCAAACGGGTTCGCTTTCACCCCAATATAGATCGATCACGGTATTCGTCCCGGAAGCGGTGTGGATTTGCACGGCGCCATTCGGATGAAGGACTAATTGAGGAAAAACAAAGACGTGCCGATCCTCATCTCTCAACTGCCAATTTGCCAGATTGATCTGATCCTTACCTTTATAACTTATCACAACCCATTCCGCATTTAATGTCCCTGCGCCAATTACACTGACAATCTCCACAGGAATATCAATTTGCGGGTTCAATGTCGCTTGGGGGGCAGAAGCCTGATTCAGGGCTTGCGCTGCGGGCTGAACTGCCGAAATACTGACTGAGCGGTAATTACGGTCATACCAGAACAGGATCGCGCTTGTCACGCAGACAGAAATAAATACATTCAAAAGCAAATATAAGAGGAGTCTGCGGCGGTCCATTTCCTTTGAATCATAGCACAGAATTTCGATAATTAGTTTTAAAAAAATCCTGCATCACGAGCGAGGTGCAGGATTTTTCAAATAACATACTTGTCAAACTACTTAAGTTTTGTCACTACAAAATCATCGAAAGATACATCCGTTCCGTTGAGTTCCTCACCACTCCAAGCAAAGAGACCAACATTTCCTGACGCATATGCTGTATCGCTAGCAGAATCAATCTGCTGACCATCCACATATAATGTCAGCGTACCGTTACTGCTACAATCCGCGCCGAGATGATACGCGTCGGCACCCGATTTGATCAAGCTGGAATCACCCCATTGTCCATCATTTGTAAGAAGTGTGTCACCCGCGAATGTATATTTTCCGATTGCATATTTTCCATCTCCGGCAATGGCGAAGTAATAAGAGGTATTCGTTATTTGGAGGTTGCAAATGATCCCAAACGCTCCCGCTGAGTCGGTGGAATGGTTGTATGCGGTCACTTCTATGTGAACGTTCTCATAGTCTTCACCGCTGGGTGTACTCCACACGAAAAACAGATCTTTGTTGACCGACATCTGCAACGCACCATTCGAATATTTTACTGAATGGTCATCATCTGTGCTGGTACCCCATGTATCGCCATCGGAAAAATCATCTTCAATCAGCGCACTACTGCCGAACATATTACACGCAAATGAGGCGAGAACAAGCCCAGCAACGGCAATAAACATACTATGCAAGTTGTTTTTCATTTTGCATTCTCCTTAACGATCCTCAAGAGCTGGATGGGACTCTTCTATCAATTAACAGTTGGACGCGACGATATTCGGATCAAACGAACGCTATGGGAGCTCACTCATTAGGAAATCATCAAAAGACACATCCGTTTTGGTCGCTTCTTCTCCGCTCCAGGCAAACACGGCAACACCACCATTTGTATATGATACATCAGATATTGAAGCGATCTGCTGACCATCTACATATAACGTCAATGCACCATTGCTGGCGCAATCGGCACCAACGCGATAGGAAGCAGCATCCTTTGCAATTAGGTCTGAGGACGCCCATTGATCATTATTCGTAAGGAAAACATCACTCTGTTCAGCTGTTGCTTTGGCAATCGCATATTCGCCTGCCGGCGTCATGGCAAGATAATAGAAGGAGCTTTTTGAAGATGCCTGCTGATGACACATCAGGCCAAACCCTGTTGTGGAATCTGTACCATTATTAAGCACCGTGACTTCCATATGAACATTCTGATAGTCTTTTGCATTGGGAGTACTCCATACAAAATAGTTCTTAGTAAAGACAATGAACTGCAAAGCTTCGTTTGCATATTCCACCGCACTATCGGTATCAGTACCCGTTCCCCATTGTGCGGAGGAAAAATCATCGCTTAAGAGAACATTTCCACTGCCGGACTGGGTTGCGGACCGGGTTGGGATCGTTGGACTATCTGTATCATCAGGATTTACAGGAACAACATCTGTATTAGAAGGCGGAACGGCCGTGTTACCGTCCCCACCGGTCACTGCCTGACATGCCAACGCAGCCAGCGCGAGAGACGAAATTGCCAAAATAATTCTAAGATTCCTTTTCATCTTACACTCTCCTTTATCAGTAAAAATATCCACAGGACTGCTCCGCTTGTGGGCGGTATTTTAACATCATACTATATGCACATAAATAGTACATCATGGGGAATTTTGGGATTCAGCGACTCATTGCCAGCGCGATCCAATCCCCCATTTGCTTTTGCTCGTTCATTCTTAGACCCTTTGCCTGCGCGGCTTCGACGACATTTTGTGCCTGTTCTTGCAGAATTCCACTTAAGAGAATGGTGCCATGATCTTCGATCAATTCAGCAAGGCCGGCGTCAAAAAGACGGATGATCACCGGTGCAAGAATATTCGCGACGACGAAAGGCGCTTTTCGAAACGGGAATTGGTCATCCAGAATTTCCTTCACAGAGCCAACGCTGAGGATCAGTTCAGCGCCAATAGAATTCGTGTGTGCATTCTCGCGTGCATTATCAATTGAACCGGAATCAATATCCACGCCTAACGCGGAACTTGCACCCAACTTGATCGCCGCGATGGAAAGAATCCCTGAACCACAGCCAATATCGATTACGGACAATGGACCATAGACAATAGGCGATTGATGGTCTATGGTCCATTGTCTATCGTCAAAATATTTCTCCATCAATTCCAGACACAACTGCGTCGTTGGGTGTGTGCCTGTTCCAAACGCCATGCCAGGATCGATCTTAATGGCTATACGATGCGGGTCAGGCGAATCCATCCAAGCAGGGAGGATCACCAGGCGTGTCCCAATGAGGATTGGTTTGTAATGCTGCTTCCAGGCTTCCATCCAGTTTTGGTCTGCGATCTCTTTATAAGATGCCGCGGGCAAGGGCTGGATCATGCCCAGATAATAAAGTGACTCTTCGAGCTTTTGGCGCGTCTCTTCGATCTGATCGTTCATCTCCAAATAGGCGCGGACAGTGATCGGTCCGGTAGGTGTGCCTGCGTCTTCCTCGTCCGTGTATTTGACACCCTGTTCCATCATCACACCACTAAATGCAAAGCGTGCCATAACGTCTGCTACGGCTTCGGCAAGTTCGCCGTTCACTGTGAGGGAAACTTCAAGCCAGTTCATGTTTAACCATTCCATATAATCGTTTGATCATACCAACATCAATAGGTTTAATATCCGGCAGGTTGTCCAACGAAAAATAAGCAAACTCAGACACTTCGTCACTTGGGCAAAATGTTCCGTCAATAATTCTACAGAGATAATACAGACCTACACGGTCAGGCAGCCAAGAATTGACCAGCAAAAGTTTTTCGATACAAACATGCAAGCCCGTCTCTTCCCAAAGTTCGCGTATTACCGCTTCTTCAGGATGTTCCCCGTATTCCAAACTGCCTCCTGGCAAGCCCCAGGGATGGAATCTTTGATACGTCAATTTGACCAGCAATATGTTTTTATTCTCATCGAAAATGACAGCTGCGGCAAATACCTGAAATAAAGGTCGAATGACTCGAGACAATACAATTTGGAGCCATTGAGGCAGGATCCGCCATATTTTGAGCAATGTTTTTTTCAGCATAGATCACGATTATGACACAAAAGGCGTCTTGCGGACGCCAAAGATTATGAAGATATAGAAATGTTTATTTGGCGGGATCAACTAACGGCTTGAACGATGATCCGAGTGCTGAGGAACAGATGAAGCATCCACATGAACGTGTCCGTTCAGATCACAATACAGCGAATCGGGAGCACATTCCACACATTCGAGCTGCAGCGTCGCGTGAGCAATATTATAGCGGTGACTCAGCATGTCATTGATTTGATGTTGAATATCGGCTCCTGCGCTGATGTGAAGATCGTCAGTGAGGATGTGAGCAGACATGGTCCGCAGACTCTGCGTGAGACTCCAGACATGGATGTCGTGAACACCCAGCACGCCGTCCACTTGAGCAATGTCCTTAACCATCGCGTGGACATCGACATCGCGCGGCGTGGCTTCAAGCAAAATATCAATGGCATCCCGCAAAATTCCCCAAGCATTGTAAAGGATAAGGAAACCGATCAATACGCTGACAAACGGATCCAGCCAATTGGCATTTGTGAAATAAATGATCACACCAGCAATGACCGCGCCAACCGTGGATAGAACATCTCCCATCAAATGGACAAAGGCGGAACGCAAATTGAGGTCGTGTTCACTGCCGCGATGGACAAGCAAGGCCGTGACAAGATTGACGACAACCGCGATCAGACCAACACCAATGAGAATGCCTGATTGTACGTCCGGGGGATTAAGAAAACGCTGGTAAGCTTCGTAAAAAATTCCAAGCGAGATGATCACCAATGTTGTTGAGTTAAGCAGCGCGACAAGAATCCCTGCGCGATGATAACCATAGGTCTTTTGAGCATTAGCGGGCTGAGAAGTGACGCGGACAGCAAACCAGGTTAAACCAAGGGCTATGACATCCGTCAGGTTGTGGGCTGCGTCGGTGAGAAGAGCCAAACTGTTGGCGAATATCCCTGCTCCCGCTTCGAGGATGACGAAGGCAAGCGTCAGAAAAAGCGATAGAGAAAGACGAGCCGTTGTTTGCTTTGAAACTTCGCGTAAATGGGAGTGAGAGTGTGAAGATTGGGGTTCCATATTTTCTTTAACGAATCTTCCTATCCATGTTCTATGTGATCCAGCCCCAGGCGATACAGTTTTGCCACATGGTCATCGTCAAGGGCGTAATAGACCTGTCGTCCATTTTTACGACTGCGCACCAGTCGCAATTGGCGCAATCCACGCAATTGATGTGACACTGCAGACTCAGTCATTGTGAGTTGAGTCGCGATATCACCAACGTTCAGTTCGCTATCCAGCAAAACGGAAATAATCCGCAGACGGGTTGGGTCACTAAGGGCGCTGAACAGGTCAGCCAAATGCGTGGAGGTTTGTTCTTTCAGTAACATAATAAATATATGAATAATTGCTCAAGTATTCATAATTATAATACAAAAAGCGAGAATCGTCAAATGACAATTCTCTTAAGTGCTAACTATATTTTCCTGTCTTCCAATTCCTTGTAATTCAGGTCGATGCGATTCGGATCAACAAAATAGGCTCGATATGTAACCTCCCCGGAGAAATCAAGCATGTTCTTTAGTCGTTTGTAAATGGCTTCGCGTTTCACCCGGGATAAAGCTTCATCTCGATCAACCCATTCTACTTGCGTACTCTCTGCACTTGTCGCCGGTTCTCCAGAAATATATTCACAAATGAAATCCATGTTCACGATCGAAGGTTTACGAGTGTTTGAATAAATTCCCACTAAGGATTTAACCCGTACAACAATGCCCGTTTCTTCGAATACTTCCCGCTCAAGCGCATGAGGGATCGTTTCGCTTTCTTCTACCTGACCGCCCGGAAATTCCCAATCGCCGTAACGCGGACTTTTTATGAGCAGAACCTGTCCCTGTGAGTTCGTCACGAGCCCGCCAGCGGCAACAATATGCATTGGATGGGTATCAGTCATGTTCAATTTATAACATTAAACAAAATGAGCAGACTTCCATTTGCTCACTAATTACTATTTACCGCTTACCGGTTTCACCCACCCAATGCTTCACTCAACCAATCCAAAAAACCTTTTTCCTGTGGTTTGACGGCTGTGCCCAAACTCTCTGCCAGTTTCTCAAATAACTCGCGTTGTTCTTTCGTAAGCTTCGTCGGCACTGCCACATTAATGATCACCAACTGGTCACCGCGTCCATTGCGGCGTAGATGTGGAACACCTTTATTTTTGATATGAAAGACTTTTCCAGGTTGAGTCCCAGAGGGGATTTTCAATTTCTCATCGCCATCCAGGGTAGGGACTTCAATTTCCGCACCCAAAACGGCTTGCGCGACATTGATATCAAGATTTAGCAAAATATCGTTCTCGCGGCGTTTGAAGAATTGATGCGGTCTTACATCCAAAATGAGAAATAGACTCCCGTTCGGGCCGCCATAGACGCCGGGATTTCCCTCCCCTGCCAAACGGATCTGAGTCCCACCATCCACGCCGGCGGGAATCTGAACTTTCTTTTTGATCGTCTTACGTTCAAGTCCACCACCATGACAAGTTCTACAGGGCGACGAAATTGTTTCGCCGCGCCCGTTACACGTTGGACAAGTTGTGGTTTGGACCATCTGTCCTAAAAAGGTCTGGCGCACCTGACGGACTTCACCCTGTCCATTACAAGTGGAACAGCGGATGGGAGTTGTTCCAGGCTCCGCACCAGAGCCGTTACAACGCGAACAGGTTTCTTCGCGCTGGAACTCAATCTCTTTCTCGACACCGAATACGGCTTCTTCAAAACTCAGCATGACCTGCATCTGCAAGTCACGCCCACGACGTGGGGAACGGCGGGAACCGCCGCGTGTCGAGAAACCAAATTGCCCAAAGAGTTCTTCAAAAATGTCACCAAAGTCTGTAGTGTAATCATGGAACCCGCCCCCCATGTTGCCGAGTCCTTCTTTGCCAAAGCGGTCGTAACGAGCACGCTTCTCTGAGTCTGAAAGCACTCCATAGGCTTCGTTGATCTCTTTGAATTTTTCCTCGGCACCATCGTCTTTGTTAACGTCAGGGTGATACTGGCGCGCGAGGTTACGGAAGGCGGCCTTGATCTCATCATTGCTCGCGCTCCGTCCCACGCCAAGGATTTCGTAATAATCGCGGTTGCTCATAATTTAAGAGAGACTAGAGAAGAGATGATTAGAAACCAGGTTTGAAAATCGATCTTTATTCTCCAGTCTCTAATCTTCATTCCTTCACTTCCCCTTCGACTACATCGGGTCCTGCTTCTGGCTCGG
>Ga0105246_10002517_pt1 | contig 11080 bp, 8 predicted proteins | sample KBSM64metaG_FD_99694 | JGI IMG/M metagenome (GOLD analysis project Ga0105246, IMG submission 99694) | Miscanthus rhizosphere microbial communities from Kellogg Biological Station, Michigan, USA - KBS M6-4 metaG | ecosystem: Host-associated > Plants > Roots > Rhizosphere > Soil | place: Michigan...
GGGCAGTCACACGGTTGTTGCCACGTATGGTGGTGATGCGAATTACCTGGGCAGCGACAACAGCGCCTCGCCGCTGACGCAAGTGGTGAACCAGGCCAGCACGACCACGACGCTGGGCACGAGCGGCTCGCCGTCGGTGTTCGGGCAGAGCGTCACGTTTACCGCGACCGTAGCTGCAGTGGCGCCGGGCGGCGGCACGCCGACCGGCACGGTTACTTTCAAAGATGGCGCCACGACACTGGGCCCCGGCACCCTGGCTGGCGGCACGGCCACGTTCTCGACCAGCACGCTGACGGTCGGCAGCCACTCGATCACGGCCGATTACGCCGGCACTGCCAGCTACGCGGCGAGCACTACCGCGGCACCGACGACGCAACAAGTCAACAAAGCCGATACGACGACGACGCTTGCGTCGGATCTGAATCCGTCCAAGACCGGCGATACGGTGACCTTCACTGCCACGGTGACAGCGACAGCACCGGGTGCGGGCACGCCGAGCGGTACCGTATCGTTCACCGACAGCGTCTCCGGTTCGCTGGGCTCCGGCGCGCTCAACGGCAGCGGTCAGGCGACCGTGTCGACGAGTGCACTGACTGCCGGGCCGCACACGATCACGGCCAGTTACGGCGGCAGCGGCAACTTCAATATCAGTACCTCCAGCGGATTGACGCAGAACGTCAATGCGCCGCCACAAATTACGAGTGCGAACAACACCACGTTCGCGCCGGGCAAAGCGGGACAGACCTTTACCGTCACCACTACGGGCTTCCCGACCAACGCCTCGATGGGCATCTCGCAGACTGGCCCCGTACCCAGCGGCGTGACGTTCACCAACAACAACAACGGCACCGCGACGATCGCAGGCACGCCGACGGCCGGTACGCAGGCGGCTTCGCCGTACCCGTGGACGATCACCGCGAACAACGGCGTCGCGCCGAACGCGACGCAGAGTTTCACGCTGAATATCACATGCCCAACGATCACCGTCAGCGGCGCCAGTTCATTGAACGCGATCTTCAACACCGCGATGACGCCCTCCGCTTACAGTCAACTCGGCGGCAACGGCACGATCACGTGGACGGCGCCGGGATTGCCGGCGGGCGTGAGCATCGATTCCGGCGGCAATGTCAACGGCGCGCCGTCGGTGACCGGCACGTTTACCGCAACCATCACCGCGACCGACGCGGGCGGATGCCAGGGAACCAAGTCGGTGTCGTTCGCTGCGGCACCCAGCGCGGTCGGCGACAGCTACAGCAATCTGATCGACAACACCCAAGGCGTCGTCACCGGCGGCACGACGGGATCGCCGGCCACGCCGTTCGTGACCCTGACCGGTACGCTGATTTCCAATGACCTGCCGGCAGGCAACGTCACGGCAACCACCGGCACGTTCGCCACGGCTGGCGGCGGCAGCGTGACGATCGCCGCAGACGGCACGTTCATCTACACGCCCAAAGCCAATCCGGGCGCGGCAGCCAGCACCAGCGATTCGTTCACGTACACGGTGAGCAGCAATACCGGCGGAACCTCGCCGGTGACTTCCGCGGCGGCCACGGTCAATCTGAGCCTTAGCAACCGCGTGTGGTACGTGAAGAACAATGGCGGCGGCAGCAATGGTCAGTCGCAGTCGCCATTCACGACGCTCGCGGCGGCTGGCGCGGCTTCCACTGCGAACGACTTCATCTTCGTCTACAACGGCGACGGCACGAACACCGGCCAGAACGCCGGCATCACGTTGAAGAACGGACAGCAACTGCTCGGCGAAGCGAATGGCTTGTCGGTTGGTGCGCTGACGATTGCTGCGGGCAGCCGACCGACAATCGGCAACGCCGGCGGCGATGGCGTGACGATAACCAATGTCACCGGAGTATTCGTCAAGGGTCTGGCTGTCGCCGGCTCGGCCAATGCCATCAACATGACTTCGTCGGGCGCCAACACCCTGACTGCAACCGTCGACAATGTCCTCGCCAACAATGCCGGGACCAATGGCATCAGGACTTCCGCCGCCAGTTCGGGCACTTCGACTGTCACGGTTCAGAACAGCACGGTGAGCGCGGCCACGGCCAATGGCATCGATGCGCGCACCGCGGCGGGAGCCGGCACCTTGCTGCTCAATATCAACAACGATGTGGTCACCGCCACCGGCAATGGAATCGTCATCGACGGCTCCGCGGCGGGCACGACGACCATCACCGGCTTCGCCAACAACAGCGTCGGCGGCAACACGGGCAGCAGCGGTATCGTGGTGACGAGCGCCACCTTCGATGCAACACCGAGTGGAACATTCCAGACCGTCAGCGGTGGAACCACGTCCGTCGGCGCATCCGGCAACGGCGTCGGCGTGGCGGGCATGGTGCTGACGAACGTGTCAGGCGATTTGAGCTTCACGGACCTGGACATCTTTACCAGTGCCGGCGCCGGTCTGCAGGCCAGCGGCACCACACCGTATACCGGCTCGGCAGGCTTCCAGATCGCAGTGGGTGCCGGTGTGGCGACGATCGCGGCGGTCGGCGGACCGGCCGTCAATCTGACCACCGTCAGGGCCAACAACCTGCCATTCGTGACGATCTCGAGCACGGGCAGTCCGACGACGGGTGTGGCGCTCAACTCGCTGTTGGGTACGTTCTCGGCTGGATCAGGCAGCAGCATTTCCGGCAGCACCGGAACCGGCTTCCAGGTCGGCAGCAGCAACGCCACGATCAGCTACGACGGCACGATCAATACGACCGTCGGCAAGGGCGTGGATCTGACCACTAACACCGGCTCCACGATCAGCTTCACCGGTGCAATGACGATGTCCAGCGGTGCGAACACGGCGTTCAATGCGACGGGTGGTGGCACGGTGTCTGCGACGAACACGGCGAGTACGCTGACGAGCACGACGGGCACGGCGTTGAATGTCGCCAACACTACCATTGGCGCCGGCGGGTTGAAGTTCCAGAGCATCACGGCGGGTACCGCAGCCAGCGGCCCGACGAATGGAATCGTGCTGAACACAACCGGCACCAGCGGTAGCCTCGTGGTAAGCGGAACCGGCTCTGCATCCTCCGGCGGAACGATTCAGAAGACGGGCGCCGAAGGCATTCTGATAACGGGTCCAGCGGACGCAAGTTTTGCCTGGATGTCGATTCAGAATCCGGGTACGCACGGAATTTCCAGCACTACCGCGCGTAACCTGACGATCACGAACACGACGATTACCGATGCCGCCGGCAGCAACACAACGGACGACGGCATCCATGCGATCAACACCTCCGGAACCCTGACGCTTACCGGAGATACGGTCAATGGTGGGCGCCATCAGGGCATCACGATCGACAACTTCAATACCAACATGGCTGCCCTGAGCATGATGAGCACGACGGTGACCAACACGCCAGGAGGCGATGGCGTGCTCATGCAAATGCGCGGCACCTCGATTCTCACCAGTGGCGTGGTCGGCGCGCCGGGAACGGGCAATACGTTCTCGAACAACTCGGCGACGGGATTCCAGAGCAACACCGTGGACACGGGGAACATCCAGTCCCTGACGATTGCGAACAATACTTTCGCCGGCAACAACGCGGGTGCGGATTTGGATCTGTCCCCGACCAATACGAATATGTCGGTCACGGTGCAGAACAACACGTTCAACAATCATCACACCACTGCGCTTAACTTAGTTGCAGCAACCGGTGTGACCGGTGGCACGCTGAGCGCCACCTTGCGCAGCAATATAATCGGTACTCAGGGCACACTCGATTCGGGCTCAGCCATCGGTACCGGAATCCGCATCGCCAACGGCGGCAACAATGTATTTCTCACCATCGACTCGAACATCATTCGGGAAGTCCCGAACGGGAGAGGCATCGACGTCGAGCCGCAGGCGTATGTGCCGAATCTCACCCTGAAGGCGAAGATCATCAACAACCAGATCGTCCGCCCGAGCGGGACGAATCAGAACATTGGATGTGGCGCCAACGTGCCATGTCCGACTGCTTCCGTATTCGTGCTTGCCGATAACAATGCGGGTGGTTTCTCGCACGCCTGCACAGTCATTACCGGCAATACGGCCTACGATCCGACAAGCTATCCGGCGGGCGGGGAGGCGGCTTTCTATATGGCGCGCCGGACGACCACATCGAATACCTTGCAGCTCGAAGGAAATACGGGACTTTCGCCGTCGGCGAATATCCTGGGAACCAACACCGTGACGAACCTCACTGCCGCCGGCTTCTTCGACGAAGGTGCCCCGACAATGCCTGTGGTGGTTGTGGCCGCCGGAACTTGTGGTGCGTTCCCACCGTGAGGATCCACTTGCTGCGGCAGGTACAAAAGTTGCATCGAGCTTTGTGTTCAATGAGTCAGAGTGAGGCATCAAATGGCTGAGCCCTTCCTGAGCGAAATCAGAATCATGAGCTTCGGTTTTGCCCCGAAGGGCTGGGCTCTGTGCGACGGACAGTTGCTCCCGATCAACCAGAATCAGGCCCTTTTTTCGCTGCTCGGGACAACTTACGGCGGTGATGGCCGCGTCAACTTCGGACTACCTAACCTGCAGGGGCGAGTTCCCATACATGTCGGGAACAGCCATACGCTCGGGGAAAGAGGGGGTGAGCAGGCACACACCCTGTCGATTTCGGAAATTCCGACACATACACATACGCTTAACGGCAGTTCCAACACGGGCTCTTTGATCATCGCTGCCGGGAATCTTCATGGAACCTCGCCGAGCCAGATGTATCAAGCGCCCGACCCAAATCTGGCGGCGATGAACCCCGCCAGCGTTACCAACGTAGGCGGTAGCCAGGCACACCTGAACATGCAGCCGTTCCTGGTGTTGAATTTCAGCATTGCCCTGCAGGGCATATTCCCGAGCCAGACTTAGCAGGCGCGCCATGGCACAACCTTATGTAGGTGAGATTCGCATGTTCGCTGGCAACTTCGCTCCGGCGGGATGGATGTTTTGCGAAGGCCAGTTATTGCCGATTTCCGAGTACGAAACGCTGTTCAATTTGATCGGAACGACATACGGCGGCGATGGACAATCGACGTTCGCGTTGCCGGATTTGCGCGGGCGCGTTCCGCTCCACTTCGGCAATGGCTTCACCTTGGCCGAAACAGGTGGCGTGGAAACCGTTACGCTGACGACGTCGCAGATTCCGGCGCATAGTCATCCGCTGCTTGCCACTTCGAGTGTGGCGACTCAGCAGAACGTGTCGCCAAACCTGCCGGCGGAGGCGACGCTCTTCAACCCATATATAAACATCAATCCCTCGTCACCAATGGCTTCGCAAGCCATCAGTTCGACAGGGGGAAGTCAGCCGCACAACAACTTTCAACCGTATCTGTGCGTCGATTTCATTATCTCGTTGTTCGGCATATTTCCGTCGCCGACATAAGGACCGAGCATGGATCCCTTTGTTGCTGAAATTCGCATTTTCCCGTTCAACTTCGCTCCGAAAGGCTGGGCGTTCTGCGACGGGCAGATTCTGCCGCTATCGCAGAACACGGCTCTTTTTTCCTTGCTCGGTACCACATATGGGGGCGACGGCAAATCGAACTTCGCGTTGCCCGACATGCAAGGAAACGCACCGATGCATCCCGGGCAAGGGCCGGGGCTCTCGCTGCACGATCTCGGCGAGACAGGTGGTTCGGACACAGTCAGTCTGCTGGAATCGGAAATCCCCAGCCACAACCACACGCTGATGGCTTCGGGAACTGCATCCAGCAAGCCAAGTCCCGTCGGCAATGCATTTGCCCGCATCCAGAGTGGGGCTACGCCGTACGTAGCGCCAGCAGGCGCGCCGCTCGCAAGTTTTTCCGACGACGCCCTCGCCCCCGCCGGCGGCGACCAACCCCACAACAACATGCAACCGTACCTCACGCTGAATTTCTGCATCGCGCTGCAAGGCGTGTATCCGCCGCGTACGTAAGCACACGAGAGCTTCGAACATGAAAAATCCAGCGCAGAACGATATGAGCTCACTTTCCCGCCGCAAGATGCTCAAGAGCGCAGCGGCCGGTATCGGACTGGCGATACTGCCGACCGCGGGTTTGCTCGCGGCGGCCGCGACCGCGCAGAAGTCGACGCTCGCGCCGATGGTCGCGATGGGTTACTGGCAGCATCCGCGCCAGGTAAACCTCAATACTCCGGACGACGTGGTCGCCGATGCTTCGTCGGTCACCGCCACCGCCGCGAACTACAAACTGCAGGTGTTGAACGCGGTGACGAATACGGCGCTGGCCATCGATGCGGAATACATGGGCAATGCCGCGCATCGTTTCTGGCAGGCGTGGAGTGAAGGCGGCATCCTGCAACATTCGCCGACCAGTGCGATTCGCTGGTGGGCGCAGAACAAGCGCGGATTGACGCTGACGATCAGCACCTCGGGCGGGGCTTCGATCACGCAGGTTCCGGCGAAGACCGGCACCTACGTGCTGTTGATCGGGCCGAACGCGCAGCATCTGCCGGCCTGGAGCGATCTGGCCTTGCACGAAACGAAAAAAGGCAATCCGCGCTCGCTGCAACTCGTGTCGCGGGGCAACAGCCAGCGCGTGCCGTTCCCGTATCTGATCTTCCACGTCGAACAGGTCGTCTGATCCTTCCGCGTGGGGCGCGCTTTCCTGGCCGCGTACGAAGGCCGGCCCGCGGGCGTCACGTTTCGCCCCGTCACCGACGCCGACCATCCGTTTCTGCGTGACCTCTATGCCGGCGTACGCGCCGCGGAGCTGGCGCCGGTCGCGTGGCCGGAGGCGGCCAAGCGCGATTTCCTCGATCAGCAGTTTGCGCTGCAGCACCAGCATTACCTGAAGAACTACGTCGGCGCCGATCTGCTGCTGATCGAGAAGGAGGGCGCTGCAATCGGGCGCATCTATGTATATCGAACGCCGGCCGAGATTCGCCTGATGGATATCGCGTTGGTTCCTGCCGAACGCAGTCGCGGGATTGGGTCGGCGCTGTTGCACGAACTGATGGGTGAAGCGCGAGCGACGTCGTGCCAACTCACGCTGCACGTCGAGCCCGACAACCCGGCGCAGCGCTTGTATCAGCGTCTCGGCTTCGCCCTTATCGAGCATCGCGGTGTCTATGATTTTCTTGGGTGGACGCCGCAGTAAGCCCAGTTTTTGCAGGTAGTTGCCGTCAAAAATTCAAGTGTATTCGAGCTTCTAGTGTGGTGTTTCGCTGGAGAGTCTACGTCGTCATACCGGCGCAAGCCGGTATCCAGCGCCTTCAGAAGGCACTGGATTCCGGATCGCGCCCGCTGCGCGGACTTGTCCGGAATGACGAAAGAATATTTCTGGAACGTCGCACTAGCTGGCCAGTCGCCTTTTTTCAAAACCCTAGTTGAATAAGATTTCGTAGCACAGACCTTCTGCGTCCGGCCCCACCGGCACCGCGAACATTTCCAGATCGCCCAAGGTGGGATGCTCGACGCGAAACATGCCTTGCGGCGCTCGCCAGCCTTCGCGCGAGCGCAGGATCACGCGAAATGGCGGCGTCTCGCGCGGCGAGGGAGATTTGAGAGTGCTCGCTTCGGCAACCTCCAGCTCGGTAGTGGCGTCGCCGGCCGTGACTTTCAGGCTCTGGCCGACCAATGGTTCGAAGTCTTCCTTGCGCAACTTGTCCAGCATCGCGGTTCCCGCAGCGTCGTCGTTGCGCAGTTTAACCGCGGCGCATACGCGTGTGCATAGCACTAGGGATCGAATCCGTCCCTAAACAGGATATCGGTCTCATAGGCACCCAGATCGATCGCCGGCCCCATGACGCGATCGTTGCCGTCCAGATCGTAAGTGGACATCCCACCGAACAGGACATTGTTCGTATCGGTGCCGAGGTTGACCATCGGCGAATCCGGGCGCAGGTGCAAGTTGCCGTTCGCGGCGTCGACAAAACTTGGATTCACGCTGATCGTGTTGTTGCTTATCGGATCGGGCGATCCATACGCCACGCCGATGTCGTTGTTGAACAGTGCCATCTGGCTGTTGAGCGCAATATCGCTGCCGCTGCCGAGCGCGTACATGATGATGTTGTTGACGAACACGGCATAAGCGTCGCCGTTGCCCGAGTACGACACCATGGCATTGCTGGCAAACGTGCCGCTGAGGAAGTTGTACGCGATCGTGTTGTTGGTGATATTGGCGTGTCCGGCGCTGTTGAACATGCTCAGCGCGCTCCAAGATCTGGAGGCATTGTCATAAAACATGTTGTTGCGCACCGTGAGCACGCCGCCGATGCTCGCCACGACACCGGCGCCGCCACCGGTCGACGTGGTATTGGTGTTGTCGCGAAAGATATTCCGCTCGATCGTCACGTCGCCGTTGTACAGCCCGATGAAACCGACGTACAGCCCCGCGCCATTGGTCTGCACGGTCTCGTGGCCATGCGCAAACGTCAGTCCGGAAATCGTCACCGCGCCGCTCGTGTGCACCGCCACCTGGGGGTAGATGGAGAGCACGGTGCCGGAACCGCCTGCGTCGAGCACAGTCAGCGCGGCGTCCGGTGTCGCATCCGCCGTGCAGCCGCCGAAGAAGTTGTAAAAGCCGCCACGGATGGTGATGGCATGGGTGTTGGTAATGACGAAGGAGAAGTTGCCGACATAGGTGCCGTGCGTGAGGTCTACCTCGTTGTCCTCATTCTTGTAGGTACTTTGGGCGCTGTTCAATGCAGCCGTCAGCTCTGCCGCCGTATTGACGCAAAAGGTGTGGGCGTGCGCAGTCATGGATGCAGCGCACGCGAGCAGACAAGCAAAAAGACATGATCTCAAGCGAATTCCCCCGATGGCGCGCTAACCTTAGCCCGCTCGGACAAGAAACGCAAAACAGCGCCTGACACGAACAAGTCCACGAGATTCCGCGTGCGAAAGCGCGTAGCCGGGCGTATTTCTGCGCCGCAACATATCCGTGCTAGCATTTCGCGCATTGTGTCGGAGAAAGTCATGAGCAACGGAAAATCGACCCAGGACTGGATGAAAGACTGGCAGGCGATGCAGAAGCAGTATTGGACGGCTTGGACCGACGCGACACGCAGCGTGAAGCCCGAGATGCCCGATCCGGCCACGCCGTGGCACGAGGGATTCGAGCAGTGGGCACGCCTGTTCGGCGATTCGGGCAAGCAGAGCGAAACGCTCGACCGGCTGATGGCCAGCGCGAAGGGGTATACCGCCCTGATGCAGTCGATGGTTAGCGCCGCCGCGGGCAAGCCATTCGGCGAGAATCCTACGCAGGCCTGGGCCGACGCATTGCGCCAAGGCTTCAACCTGCCCGGCGTCGACGCGGCGCTGCTCAACAACCCGATGGCCAGCATGTTGCGTGGTATCCGCGGCGAAGGCGCACGCGGTTTCGAGGAACTCTCGGCGAGCTTTGCGCCTTTTCTCGCGCAGGCCAAGCAGGAAGGCATGTCGTGGCTGCAGGCGCCGGCGTTCGGTTATGCGCGCGAGCACCAGGAGCATTACCAGAAGATGCTCGTGGCGTTCGCCGAATTCCAGGAAGCGGTCAAGCAGTACAACGCGCTGATCATGAAGTCGAGCCAGCGCAGCTTCGAGATTTTCGAAAGCAAGCTCGCCGAGCGCGCCGAACCCGGGCGCCAGATCGACTCGCTGCGCGGCTTGTACGACGTGTGGGTCGATGCGGCCGAAGAGGCCTACGCCGAGATCGCGTTGTCGCCGGAATTCCGCAAGGTCTACGGCGACGTCGTCAACTCGCAGATGCGCGTGCGTTCGCAGATCCAGCAGGAAGTCGAGCGCATCGGCGTGGATCTGGGCATGCCCACGCGCACGGAATTGAACAGCGTACACAAGCGCTTGCATGACTTGCGCCGCGAGTTCCGCAAGACGTACGGCGCCGATGCTGCCGCGCAGATCGCCGCGCTGCACGCCGAAGTGCAGGCGCTCAAGCACGAACTGGCGGGCAAGCAGGGCAGATCTGCGCCCGTCGTGAATGTGGCGACGCCCGCGCAGAAAGCCAGCGCCGCGCCGAAGCACAAACGTGCCGCGGCCGCGGCGAAGCCGCGCGCCGCGTCCAGGAGCAGCGGGCCAAGCTTCAGCGACGCGATCAGCGCGATGAAGGGCAAGCCAGTTTCCGCGAAACCGCGCAGGAGCGCCAAATGAATCCGATCCGCATCGATCCGCAGAAGGCGCTCGGCGAGGCGCAAACGTTCAGCCAGAAACTTGCTGCGGGCATGAAGGTGCTGCGCAGCCTAGACGAGGTCGACTACGGCGCGACGGCAAAGGAAGAGGTCTACCGCGAAGACAAGCTTGTTTTGTATCGCTTCAAGGGCGAAAAGAAACCGACCGCGAAGACGCCGATCCTGATCGCCTACGCGCTCGTGAACCGGCCGTACATGGTTGACCTGCAGGACGACCGTTCGCTGGTCAAGAACCTGCTCGCGCTCGGCGAGGACGTGTACCTGATCGACTGGGGATATCCGGACCAGTCCGATCGCTATCTCACGCTCGACGACTACATCAATGGCTATATCGATCGTTGCGTCGGCGCAGTTGCACAACGCAGCGGCGTCGACAAAATCAACCTGCTTGGCATCTGCCAGGGCGGCGCGTTCAGCCTGTGCTACGCCTCGATCAATCCAGGCAAGATTCGCAATCTCATCACGATGGTCACGCCGGTGGATTTTCACACGCCGGACAACATGCTCTCGCACTGGACGCGGTCGATGGACGCCGACCTGTTCGTCGACACGCTCGGCAACGTGCCGGCGGACCTCATGAACTGGTGTTACCTCACGCTCAAGCCCGTGCGCCTGTTCCAGCAGAAATACATCGGTTTGGTCGATATCCTCGACGACAAGGCCGAGCTCGAGAATTTCCTGCGCATGGAAAAATGGATCTTCGACAGCCCCGATCAGGCCGGCGAAGCATTCCGCCAGTTCATCAAGGATTTCTATCAGGCCAACAAGCTCGTCACGGGCGGCCTCAAGATCGGCGACAAGGACGTCGACCTGAAAAACGTCAAGATGCCGGTGCTCAACATCTTCGCCGAGCAGGATCACCTCGTCCCGCCGAACGCATCACGCGCACTCAAGCAGCATGCCGGCACGAAGGACTATACCGAACTCGCGTTCAAGGGCGGGCACATCGGCATCTAC
>Ga0105246_10002524_pt1 | contig 11065 bp, 13 predicted proteins | sample KBSM64metaG_FD_99694 | JGI IMG/M metagenome (GOLD analysis project Ga0105246, IMG submission 99694) | Miscanthus rhizosphere microbial communities from Kellogg Biological Station, Michigan, USA - KBS M6-4 metaG | ecosystem: Host-associated > Plants > Roots > Rhizosphere > Soil | place...
ACGTAGGCGGTCAAACCGGCATGAGCAACCCCAACGCTGATGTACTCCGAGTCGGGTGCACCGGCTGTTTCCGGCACTGGTAGCGGACCAGGTCTATACCAGCCGCCCGCTCGCGCCTGTTGGACCAGGTTGTTGAAAGCCCAGCGCGCCTGCCCGCGCTGCGTGACCATCTCCGAGCATGCCTTCCATCCGCATCGGTTCTCGCCGACCCAGGACTGGGCCGACGCCTCGTTCGGGAAGACCTCGGGCCTTTCGGTCGCGTCGTAAACCGCAACATAGAAAACCGGTGCGCTGAGGTCGATCCCGGAACTCAAGTCCACAGAAATCGAGCCTAATGGCGCAAGCCACCCTCTGGCAAGCAGTACCGCCCGCGGGCGATCCGGACGAACCTCCCGCCTGCCTTGGCATTCGATGCCAGGCAGTCCTTGACCGACGACCACGACATCACATCGCCATGCAATACCTCCACGGCAGCGTGAATGTCCCGCGCCCGCATCGGTGCCTTGGCTTCAGTCAGGACCTGCGTCACGGCGCTCAGCACCGGTGCTCGCTCGCGCTTCGGCATGGCTCGTGGCAACGACGCAGGTTCCCCAGCAGTCGCCAGCTTCTCGAGCTTCGGCAGCAGCCGCCGCACGCGGTCGACGGCCTCTACGTTGGAGTAGGTCCCGACGAAGCCCATTCGCGAGATAGAAGGAAGCTGCTACTCCAACCCCGCCTCGGCTAGACCTGTTACGGCGCTGTCGCGCCCGCAGCATCACGAGCCACCTATCGAGCTGCGGCGCCGCCGTTCGGTCGACAGCCGCGCCATCGCGGACCTACCCCAGCGAGAGTTGCGTCGTACTGCAGTCGCTGGACGCCTCGACGTTTGCGCCGGGCGGAATCATTGCCTGTGTGACCTTCTTGAGGTGCATGTTCGCGTCGAGAAACACGATGCATGACCTTCCGTCGCTAAGATCGGATGTGGTGATCGTCAGGACGTACGTCGGCCGTTCACCGTTGAGCTGATCCGCGAGGGACTCGGCTTGGTTCTCGTCCATGTCGTCCGTGATCCCCGATTGCGGGCTACTGCCATCAGGTGGATCGCACACCATCGCGACATCGAACGGATAGCCCTCTTGGCGCGCAGACGTGATGTCCTCGGAAGAATCTGTGCTCGAGGTTGAGCACGCTCCGGCCTCCAAGCTGGGACTATCGGCGGTGAGCTTGTATGCAAGCTCGATACCAAGAATCAGCCTAGGCCCGTTGGGTCGCCCGGGGTTGTCATCTCCGAGCCCGGTATCTATGCCCGTCCGCCCAGAACTCGCGATAGGTCCGTCCACGGACGTGGCGAAGCGTGCGCGCCCAGGCGGCGAGGAGCTCACATCGGTCGAGAAGGTCACGTCGTACTGCGGCAAGGGCACCTGTCCGGAGTAGTGCCACCCAGCAGCGCTGGTGTAGTCGATGGTCAGCATCGAACCAGAGCCTGTGGAGGCATCGTCGGCCTCTGTCGACGTACGCGTCTCCGTGGTGTTGTCGAGGGATGATGAGTTGGTCGTCGCGTCACTCGTGCTCGTTGCAACAGGGGAGCGCGGCGACGAACTCCCGCACCCCCCACAGGAGATTGCCATGGCAGCAGCAACGACTGCGAGCCTGGTCCACAGATGCGCCACGAGCCGCACCCTACTGCACAATCCCAGATCTTGGTAAGTCGCCTTAGAGCCTTCACGGGACTACACGTGGCAAGTGATCTGATACCGCCCCCGAGCGATCCGGATGAACCGGCCGCCAATGCCGGCATTCGATGCCAGGCAGTCCTTGACTGAGGACCACGCCACCTGTTCGCCACGCAGCGTCTCGACCGCGGCGTGGATCTCCCGCGCTCGCATCGGCGCCTCGGCGTCGGCAAGGACTGCGCGGACAGCATCGAGGATCGGTGCCCGCTCCCGCTTCTTCAACGGCTTCGGCGATCGTGCCGATTGTCCCTCAGCCGTCAACTTCTCGAGCTTCGGCAGCAACCGCCGCACGCGGTCGACGGCCTCCACGTTGGAGTAGGTCCCGGCGAAGCCCATAGAGAAACCGCTCCTCCGTAGAGAGGTCGTTTTCGGGTGGGCTTGCGGTACAGCCGCTCGGGACGCGCTGACGTTCGCCGCATCGTCGCCGACCTGGAGAGGTCCTGGCTCCGGCTCGGGCTTGGTCGTGTTCCCGTAACCAGTTTCGTAGTACACTATTGTGCGTGAGGATCTATACGTCGGCACGCAAGCACGGCGTGGCCGACGAGGACATCCGTCACGCCATCGACCATGCGCTCGTCATCGAGGACATCGGCGAGGATCCCGACCGCTGGCTCGTGCTCGGCCCGGACCGCGCAGCCAACATGCTGGAGGTGGTCGTGCTGACCACTGTCGAGAGTGCGCAGTTGGCGATCCACGCGATGAGCATGCGCCCGATCTACGAGCGGCTGTTGCGACCATGAGCAAGAAGCCCTACGGACACACGAGATCTGGCCAGCCGATCACCGACGCAGACGTCCAACGACTCGCGGAGGAGGCCGAGCGCGGCTACGACGTCGATGCCCTGATCGCGCGCCGCAGCAAGCGAGGACGCCCGGCGCTCGGCTCGGCGCCTGCCAGCGTCGAGTCGGTGCGACTCGACCCGGAGCTGCGCGAGCAACTCACCGCCCGCGCCCAAGCCGACGGAACGACCGCCTCAGAGGTCATCCGCCAAGCACTGCGCGACTACCTGCACGCCGCCTAAACCCTCCGCATCAGCCCGCAGAGACGTGGCGTGGTTTGCGCGACGCCAAGTTCTCTCCATTGGAAGGAAGCCCCGTCTGCGCGGGGCTTCTGTCGTTCGAGGGCCTGGGCGGTCTGCTCAGCGAGCCGCGTCGGCGTCCATCGCGCGCAGGTAGGGCGCGACGAGATCGCCGTAATCGGCCTTGCGCGCGGCAGGCAGGTCCTTCCAGCCGGTGACCGAGACGCGGCACCGCGCGACACCGCACAGGCACACGGTCGGGAAGTGGTCGATTGTGAAGTTGCGCATGGCGTAGTCGAACGTCACCTCCTGCCCGGCGTCGATCGACCGGCGAGCGACGAAGTCGAACGCCTGCCCGTCGTTGAGGCGCACGCCGCAATTGGGATCGCACGAGTGATTGACGATCGGGCCGAGGCCGCCGTGGCGTGCCCAACGATCGGGGCCGACCTGGGTGGCATGCGAGTCGTTGCCGGTCAAAGCGCCGACCAGGAAGCCGACCATGACCGTCTCACCGGCCGCGAACGCGCGCGTGGCGACGACCGCGTCGCCGGTGCCGTCCGCGCTGCGCCGCAGCGCCACGCCCTCGTCTTCGGTGACCTGCGGAGCGGGCGCTTCGCGCCCCGCGAGCGAGGTGCCGCCACGCGACGCAGCAGCGCCGGGCAGCTCAGACGGACGTACATGGGGCAAGGGAACCCCTTTCAGTTGACGCCCTCGAACGACGAGCATAGCGGCGGCCGACCCGGAGCCCTCTCCCGCTTCAGCGCGAGTCAAGCGCCGCGAACCCTGACAACGGCGCGGTTTGCGCGACGCCAAGCTCTCTCCATCGCAAGGAAGCCCCGTGGTGACGGGGCTTCGCGTGTCTGGAGGCCAAGTTCGCCGACACGTGCAAGGTAGGCCCGTCAGCGCGTCGAGTGCGGTGAGCGCTTGCGTGTCCAGCGCGTGGCTTCACGACCGCGCACACGGCGACGGTCCTCGGACTGCCTAAGGGAACCGTCTACGAACTGGCACGGCGGGGGGAGCTGCCGTGCGCACGCCTGGGTCGCACCGTGCGGTTCCTCCGCGACGAGATCGAGCAGCGACTTCGTAGCGATTAGCCAGAGGGTCCGCGAAAGCGATCCTTACACACATGCCCGGGGTGAGCTGCTGTGCAGGCGCCTCGGACGCAACAGGCGCTTCCGACTGACGACCTAGAAGCGCGGCTTCGTAACGCATAGAAACGCTGAGCAAGCCAAGTCGGGAAACCCGCCCACGACGGCACACGCCCGTTCGGCCAATAGCCCTGATTCGCGCGCCGCTCGATCCCGGCGGTCACGCGGTCCACGATCGTCGCGTGCTCGAACTCGGCGAAGACGCCGAGCATCTGCAACATCATCCGGCCGGCGGCAGAGCCAGTGTCGAACGGCTCCGTCGCCGAGCGCAAGACGACGTTGAGCCTGATATGGCGCCCCAGCGCCACATTGGCGGGGGTCGAACGACCTCACGCCGCGCGCGGCCCGGTGGCTGTGACGGTGCCAGCAGAGCCCTCATCCGACCCGGAACGGGCGCATCATCTCGTTGTCCTCGTGCTCGAGCAGGTGGCAGTGCCAGACGAACAGGCCGGGGCGGTCGAACAGCGCCCGGACACGGGTGATCTCGCCGGGGTAGGCGATGACGGTGTCCTTGCGGCCCGCCTCGCCGGGCTCCGCCGGCCGTGCCGGGCCGCCGCCGAGCGGCTGGCGGCCGACGACCTCGAACGTGATCTCGTGGATGTGGATCGGGTGCGCGTCGGCGGTGAAGTTGTGGAGCTCCCACAGCTCGACGGCGCCGAGCGCCGGATGCTCGGTGATCGGCTCGTCCCAGCCGAGCGGCACGCCGCGACCGTCTGCGCCCACGGTTCCCAGGTCCGCCTCCGCCGGGCCGAACGGCTCGCCGCCGGCGCAGTCGAGCACGATCGCGCCATCGCCGGTCGGACTCACGCGCACCGTCGCCGACTCCTGCTCGTTGAGCGAGACCCGCCGCGTCAGCGCCGCGTCCCCGAGCGGCGCGATCGGGGGAAGGCCCAGCAGATGCGGCGGCGTGCTGGGGTCGGGACTCGTCGCCGGCACGACGCGGAAGCGCATCACCTGGCCGGTGGTCTGCGGGTCGGCGGGCGCGAAGTCGACGCCCGGAGCCCCGCCGCCGAACGGCTCGTCCGGTCCGAGGTTCTCAAGCAGGATCTCGCTGCCGGCCGGAACACCGCTGAAGTCGACGATCACGTCCGCGCGCTCGGCCGGCGCGAGCAGCAGCGCGTCCTGCTCGACCGGCGCGGGCAGAAAGCCGCCCTCGTTGCCGATCTGCCAGATCGGCTGCCCGTTCGACAGGCGCAGGATCAGGAAGCGGGCGTTGCAGCCGTTGAGCAGGCGCAGGCGGTAGCGGCGCCGCTGGACGTCGAGCGACGGCCACGTGCGGCCGTTGACGACGATCGCGTCGCCGAAGAACTCGGGGTTCCAGATCGGCGCCACGTCGCTCGGCCCGCCGCAGGCCGGGTCCGGCATGAACGGGGTCCGCAGCTGTGACGGGTCGAGCCCCTCGAAGAAGGCGCGGCTGTCGGGATAGAACAGCTCGCCCGCGGCGGTGAAGGTGCGGTCCTGAATCACGATCGGGATCTCGAACCAGTCGCGACCCGGCCGGTCGCCGCGGGCCGGCGCCGGCCCCGGCAGCACGCCGTCCACCGCGTCGTCCGGACCGCCGCGCAGCAGGTAGAAGCCGGCCGGGCCGGCGTACACGTTCGCGCGCGTCATCCCGAGCGTGTGGTCGTGGAACCACATCGTCCGGGCACGCCCGTCGTTGTCGTACTGGAAGACGGCGCTGCCCGGCGTCCACGCCTCGTGCAGCGTGCGCTGCGCCTCGACGCGGAACGTGCGGTAGAGCGAGCCGGCACGGGCGTAGCCGCGAGGGACGTCGCGCGCCCGCGGCAGGTACCACGCCTCCGGGTACCCGTCGCTCTCCTCGCGGTTGTGGCCGCCGTGGAGATGCGTGACGATCGGGACGGGTCCGCGATACGGCGCCTGGTCGCTGCCGTGGCCGTCGCGGCCGGGCCGCCCGCCCGGAGGGTTCGCCCAGTGCAGCGTCTGGTCGATCGGGAGCAGGTGCGGCAGGAAGCGGCCGCGCGCGTCGACGAGCTCGTTGATCCACTTCACACGCACGGGCCGGCCCCAGCGTGCCTCGATCGTGAACGACGGATAGTTGAAGGTGCCGGCGTCATGCGTGGAGCCGTAGCTCCAGACGGTCGTCTCGCCGAGTCCCATGCGCGGCGGCATGATCGCCTGCTCGAACTGCCGCACGGCGATCTCGTAGCGGTCGACCCCGCCGTGCCGCCCGCTGCTGCGTGGCATTGCCGGCGGGATGAGGAGCGGCTCCGTGTACTTCGGGATCGCCAGCGGATCGAGCAGCCCGTCCCCCGCCGGCTGCGCCCACGCGCGTCCACCGCGAAAGCGCCACAGGACCAGCGCCGAGCCGACGCCGGCACCCTGCAGGAAGCGGCGTCGATCGACGGCTACCGCAGGTGGTCGCCTGCTCCCGCGCTGACCGCTATTGCTATCGCTCTCACTCATCCCAACGCCTCCACCTCGGGCGATCCTCGAGCCCGACGTCCTGGTCGTCGCTCAATAGCGGGTGCCCACGCGTGCCTTCAGCGGAAACCTGCTCGCGGGTGCGGACAGCTTCGGAGCGCCAGCTCTTCGCGACTGGCATGGGGATCACAGTCGGAGGCGATTGCTGCATGCGTGGACAACGCTGGAGGTGAGCGACCCGCTCGCCGATCTGCGTGCCCGTGGACTTGTGCAGCAGCCAACCCTGCCGAAGCGGAAAGTCCGAGGCCGCAAGCGACTCGTAGCTGCTGCACCCGTGTCGCCTCGTCGCCGAGCAGCGACGCTGATCGTCTACTTCGACACCTCGGCGCTGATCAAGCTCGTCTTCGACGAGCCAGGCTCAGACGTTGCTGGCGAACTCTGGGACCGCGCAGAGGCCGTCGCCTCCAGCCAGCTGATCTACCCCGAGGCGCGCGCCGCCGCGGCCGCCGCGCAGCGCGGTGGTCGCATCGACACGCGCACCCTGCGGGCCGCAGTCAGGACGATCGACGAGCTGTGCCGCGAACTGGACGTGATCGGACTCGATCATGCGCTTGGGCGAACGGCCGGAGAGCTTGCCGAGCGCCATGCACTGCGCGGTTACGACGCCGTGCACCTCGCATCCGCGACCGCGATCGACGACCCCGATCTCGTCATCGCCACGTGGGACCGCGAACTCGCCTTGGCAGCCATCGCGCAGAACCACACAATCGTCCCAACCCAGCAGTAGCAGGGACGCGCTCAGACCAGCGCCGAACGGCACGACGCGACCACAACGTGGTTTGCGCGACGCCAAGTTCTCTCCACTTAGGAAACGGCTCCCCCATAGAGAGGTCGTTTGGGGCGGTCTTGCGGTACGACCGCGCGGGCGCGGGTCCGCTGAATGTGTCAGTCGAGATCGAAGGCAGCGCGGATCGCGTTGCTCAGCGTCTGCTCCTGGTGGTCGAGCAGCACACCGATCTGCTCGCCCAATGCGCTGGTGGGGATCGTGGTCACGTTGTCGCAGCTGACCACCGAGGGCCCCGAGAGACCGTTCGCGGCGTTGACGGGCACCTCGGTCGAGAGCCCGCGGATCGTGGTCGTGATGGGCGCGATCGTCACCGTCCTCAGATGCGGACGCACCAGCTCACGCGTGAGGATCAACACCGGCCTGACCTTGTCGAGCCGGGCGACGTGGATCGGTCGCATCAGGCCAGGTCAGACGGCAGTCCAGCCGCATGCTCCGCGAGTCCCCGCAGATCTGGATCCGAACCGGTCCGTGACAGGATCTCGGCGTCGCGGGCGGCAATCGCACGCCGGCGCTCGCGCTCGAGCGCCCGCGAAACCACGGCCGCCCGGCTGCGCTCGGTGCCGGACTCCACCAGTTCGTCCACGAACTCCACCAGCTCGTCGGAGAGGCGAACCGCGATCTGCTTGCTCATACCAATACGGTACCAGCCTGGTAGCGCAATAACAGCAGTGACGTCCTGCATCGCGCGGAGGCTGGTGAGGAGTTCACGATCGCCGTTTCTGGTCTGCCTGCGGCACACCTCGGACCGACCGCCCGCCAACAGTGGGTCAGTGGTCCGCGGCTGCGCGCGATCTGGGCAATGCCGGCGCCGACGACGCTCGCCCGGGATCTCGAGCGGCTCCCCGGCGAGTTGGTCGACCCGTTCGCCTGACGGTGCAAGCGCTGCTCGATACGTCCGTGCTGATCGCGGAGGCTGGACCGGACGATCTCGAATGCGCGATCAGCGCAGCATCGCTGGCCGAGCTGCATTTCGGCGTCCTCATCGCAGGAGACGAGACCGAGCGCGCTCGGCGCGCGCAGCGTCTCGGCGTCGTTGAGGCAACCTTTCACCCGCTCCCGCTCAACGCCGCCGTCGCCCGTGAGTGGGGACGCTTGGCGGCAGCGTTTCCGCGCAGGCGTCTGTCGCGAGCAGCACCGCAACGCCGGTCAATGCGCCGTCGTTGCTGCTGCGACGCTCGCGGGTCTGGATTCCAAGCTCCCCGACCCGACTGAGGAACACAGTGGTCAGCTCGCGCAGCTCGGCGAGCGCTTCGGCGTCGAGGCGCACGGTGACATCACCTCTGCCGCTCTGGCGCTCGAAGTCGGTCACCAGCAGCTCGGCGCGGGTGCCCCAGACGATCGCCGCGACGCGGTCACGGTCAGTGAGCTGGTAGTGGTGCGTGACTGCGCCGCGGCGTTGCGTGCGCCCCGCAAGCCGGACGATGCCGAGCTTTCGCAAGGCATGGACGTGGTGACTGACGGTGTTGAGCGCGAGCCGGAGTGCGGCGGCGATGTCGGTCGGCGTGGCCGTCCCGGTCGTGAGGAAGTGACGCAGGATCTCGACGCGGTACGGGTGGCCGACTGCGTGTAGCCAGTCGTCCTCCGACGGCCGTCTGGTCAACGCGCACCGGCCGACCGGGCGGCGGTCGTCACGATCAAGCGGTGCCTGCCGGTCCCGGCCTGGGAGGCGCTGACGCGCGGCCGGAACCGGCAGGCGTCGTGCACGGGGATGGGCTCGCGCACGGAGCGATGGCGCAGCGGACCCGCGACCGGACGCACGCGACCCCAGACGCCGCGGGGCGTCGGGGCCGCGGAGCGTCCACGATGTCCCAGCGTGCGCTCGTGCGGCCTCGTCGCCCGGGGGAGACGCGAGGCACGCGGCACGCGATTCGGGCGGTGGGGGGATTGCCCGTGGGACGCTCGCAGCACCATCGCGAGCAGCCTGACTTCGCTGCGCTCCACTTACCAGTTCGCGCCGGTATACCGCTTCGGTACATCGGAGCCGTCAAATAGCCGTTTACGTTTGCGACACCGTGCGGCCGTGATCTAGGGTGCGGCAACGGTCACTGTTCGGGGATGCGGGAGTGGTGGGCAGAGCTGCACCAAGCGGGGTCGTTGCGAGAGTGACGTTGGCGACGATCGTCGTGGCCTCCGAGCCCCTCACCCGCTACGCCGTCGCCCGCACCGTCGAGGCGCGGTTCGGCGCTGCAAGCGGGCTCCTGCGCACCAGATTGCAGCACGCCTACGACCTCGTGCCGAAGCTGAAGGACGCGGAGCTGATCCGGGTCGTCGGGACGGTGCCGACCCGTCCCGGCAAGGAACCGACGCGCCTCTACGCCGCAACCCAGGCCGGCGTGGCGGACTGGCGCGAATGGCTTGCCGGCCCGATCGTGATGCCCGATGCGATGACGAGAGCCCTGTTGCGGCTCTACGCGGTGCGGAAGGGCGACTACGCGACGATGCTCGCGATCATCGACCGCTACGAGGCGACGCTGCAGGCACTCGTCCAGCAGGCGACGGATCCCGGCGACGCGGCCGACGTCGCCGACCGCATCGGGCTGCTGTGGAACAGACGTGAGCTGGTCGCGCAGCTCCAGTGGTGCCAGCACGCGCGCGATGTCATCTACGAGGCCATGGCGGACAGGGAGCCGCGATGACGCTGCTCGCGCTCTCCGGCGTCTCGCTCCGGCACCCGTCGGTCACGGCGCTGGCCGACGTCTCGCTCGAGGTCGTCACGGGCGAGCTGGTCGTCGTGTGGGGTCCGGCGCGCTCCGGCCGCACGACGCTGCTGGAGGTCGCCGCCGGATGGCGCAAGCCGACCAGCGGCACCGTCGCGTTCGCGGGCAGGCCGCCGCGCGCGAGCCTCGGCCGGCACGAGGGCTTCGCGGTCGTGCCAAGCGGGGAAGCGGCGCTGCTCGGCGCCGAGAAGCTCGCCATCGACCAGGTCGCGTTCCCCGCGACGCGCGTGATGTCGCACTGGCGCGCACAGGCGGCAGCCGACGCCGCGTTGCGTCGCTGCGGCGTCGAGGAGCTCGGGCAGACGCCGATGACCGCGCTCTCGCACGCAGAGAGAGTCCGCGTGCTGCTCGCGCGAGCGCTCGTGCGCGAGCCGCGCCTCGTGTTGATGGACGAGCCGACCGCCGGTCTCTCCCACACCGAGAGCGACCGCTTCCTCAAGCTCGTGCAGTCGCTCGTGCGGGACGGCATCGCCGTGCTGATGACCGACGACGCCGAGGGATCGGCGCTCGTCCCCGGCGCGCGCGTGCTGACGATGCAGAGGGGCATCCTGCGTGGTGCGCAGCCGGCACCGCCGGCCGACGTCATTCCGCTGGAGCAGCGGCGAGCCGAGCCGGGCTCATGACGCTCCGGCTGGACCACGTCTCCCGGCACTTCAGCGTCGGCGGCGACATCGTGCGAGCAGTCGACGACGTGTCGCTTCAGATCGAGCGCGGAGAGCTGATCGCGCTCTACGGGCCGAGCGGCTCCGGCAAGTCGACGCTGCTGCTGATCGCCGCCGGCCTGGAGGCGCCGGATCGCGGGGCGGTCACCTGGGACCGTTGCGCTGTCCCGCTGCGCGGTCGCGCGGCGGATCGCTGGCGCCGCGAGACGCTCGGCGTCGTGCTCCAGCATCCGCAGCTCGTCGAGGGCGTGCCGCTGCACCGCAGCGCCGGCCTGCGACTGGAGGCGCGCGGCGTGCGGCGCTCGAAGGCGCGGCTCGACGGGATCCGCGCGCTCACGGACGTGGGCCTCGGGCACCGGCTTGAGCACCGACCCGACCAGCTCTCGATCGGCCAGCGGCAGCGCGCAGCGATCGCGAGAGCGCTGACGACGGATCCCGAGCTGATCCTGGCCGACGAGCCCACGGGCAATCTCGACTCGCACACGAGCGGCGAGATCGTCGATCTGCTCGACCGGCTCGCCCACGAGCGCGGTCGCGCGGTGCTGATCGTCACGCACGACCCCCAGCTCGCCCACCGCG
>Ga0105246_10002526_pt1 | contig 11060 bp, 9 predicted proteins | sample KBSM64metaG_FD_99694 | JGI IMG/M metagenome (GOLD analysis project Ga0105246, IMG submission 99694) | Miscanthus rhizosphere microbial communities from Kellogg Biological Station, Michigan, USA - KBS M6-4 metaG | ecosystem: Host-associated > Plants > Roots > Rhizosphere > Soil | place: Michigan...
CCTATATTTCCGCGCCGGTGTTCGGCCGTCCCGAAATGGCGGAGACAGCCCAGTTGGTGCTGGTGGCGGGTGGCGACGCGGCGGCTCTGAAGACCATGCAGCCGGTGTTCGACAAAATCGGCGCGCGGACTGTGCCGCTGGATGCGCCGGAGAAAGCCAATCTGTTCAAGATCGCCGGCAATTTCATGATCGCGGCCGAACTGGAATCCACCGGCGAAGCCTTTGCCCTGCTGCGCAAGGGCGGTGTCGATCCCGCGCTGTTTCACGACGTGCTGGCCGGACGGCTGTTCACCGGCGCGGTGTTCAAGAATTACGGTCTGATGATCCTCAACCGCGCCTATGAACCGGCAGGGTTTGCCCTGACCTTAGGCTTGAAAGACGTCAATCTGGCGCGTGCTGCCGCACAAGGCCTGGGCGTCACCATGCCCACCGCGGAACTGCTGAAGACCCATTACGACGAAGCGGTGAGCTGGGGCTGGCAGGACAAGGATTGGGCGGCGATCGGCGAAGTGCCGGCCAAGAAGGCGGGGGTTTGAACCTCGAACGTTTTGTCGAGGCCCAGGCGCCTGTCTATGACAGGGCGCTGATCGAGCTCAAAGCCGGCCGCAAGCAATCGCATTGGATGTGGTTTGTCTTTCCGCAGATCGCAGGCCTGGGCCACAGCCCGATGGCACAGCATTACGCGATCCAGAATCTGACGGAGGCGCAGGCCTATCTCACCCATCCGCTGCTGGGCGCACGGCTGCGCGAATGCACGCATATCGCGCTGGATGTCGACGGCAAAACTGCCCACGAAATCTTCGGTCCGCCCGACGATCTCAAATTCCGTTCGTCCATGACTTTGTTCGCCCACGCCGCGCCGGACGAAAAGCTTTTCCGCACCGCGCTGAAAAAGTATTTTGGCGGCGAAGAAGACCCATTGACGTTGGAGAAACTGCAATGAGGCTCGAGGGCGGCATTCCGCCGCCCGGCAACCAGCATCCGACAGCTTCCTTCCCCTTCGGCGCGAAGCGCCAGGAAGGGGGAAGATGTCGCAACAAGTGTTTGCGTCTTCGCAAACCCGCGTTGCGACAGATGGGGGAGAAATAAAAAAGCGTCAGATGGCCTGTAAGCCGGGTTCTGTACCACTTGCGTGGCAGTGACCATTCCTCTGGGATGTGCGTTACCGCACACCTCACGCGACCGACCCGGACGGCTGGCCGAAAAAACCAACGTGCCGTCCCTATTTGGTCTTGCTCCCGGTGGGGCTTGCCGTGCCGTCTTTGTTGCCAAAGACGCGGTGCGCTCTTACCGCACCATTTCAACCTTGCCGCGGCCAATCTTCCGGAGAAAACCGGGCCGGTAGGCGGTGTCATTTCTGTGGCGCTATCCCTGGGGTCGCCCCCGCCGGACGTTATCCGGCACCGTTTTTCCGTGGAGCCCGGACTTTCCTCGAACCTCTTGCGAGACCCGCGGTCACCCGGCCGTCTGACACCGCGCTTATAAACCGGCCGTCCCTAACAAGGAAGCCAGCAAGCCCGCGCATTCGTTATCCCATTGGCCGTCCAACCTTTTGGGCCGGAAATGGCGCTGGAAAGCGATGATCCGCTTGTCCTGCGGCGCATTCGGATCGTAGCCGTAGCGGCTCAAAGCCTCGGCACCCAACGCTTCCGCGCCAGCCTGTGGCCACAATCCGATCCCCGCCTTGGCCAACCTCGCCCACGGAAACAACTCACCCGGATCTTCCTTCCGCGCCGGCGCCACATCGCTGTGTCCCAGCACGCGCCAGGATGGAATCGGATGGCGCATCAGGATGCTGTGGCACAGGGTGATCAGAGCGGCGATCTGGTCTTCGGCAAAGTCGCGATAACCGAATTCATGTCCTGGATTGACGAGTTCGATGCCGATGGAGCGGGCATTGATGTCGGTTGCTCCGGCCCAATAAGCCGCACCGGCATGCCAGGCGCGGCGCCCTTCCGGCACATGGGCATAGACGGTGCCGTCCTCATCGATGGTGTAGTGCGCCGAAACCTTGGCCGTTTCGTCGCACAGTCGCGCCAGCGCCTCTTTGGCGCTTTTCATGCCGGTGTAATGCAAGACCAGCATATCGATAGCCGCACCGCCGCGATCGTCATGGTTCGGCGAGGCCATCTCGATTTTCTTCACGGCACGCCCCGCTCGGCGCAAATCTTCTCATAGGCCGTGTTGATGGCCGCCAGCTTGTCGTTTGCCAGCTTGATGAATTCCGGCGGCACGCCGCGCGCCATCAGACTGTCGGGATGGTTTTCGCGCACCAGCTTTCGATAGGTCTGGCGCAGCTCGTTGTCGTCCGCCGAATAGGACAGGCCCAATATGACATAGGGATCGGTCAGTTCCGGCGCGAAATGGCTGGCACGAATGCGGCGATATTCATTGGGCGCGAAGCCGAAGATTTCCGCCACCCGCTCCAAGAACTTGGCTTCCTCGGGATGCAACACGCCATCGGCCTTGGCGATCTCGAACAACCCGTCCAACACGTCTTCCAGCATGGCCGGATTGCCCACGAACAGCTGGGCGATCTGGCCGGCATAATATTCGAAGCCGGCAATGTCCTGGCGTGCCAAGTTGAAAATGCGATGGATATTGCCTTCTTCTTCCGGCGGCACCCCAAATGCCTGGCGGAAGACCTGGAATTCCTCCTCGCTGACCACGCCATCGGCGCGCGCCATCTTGCCGGCCAGCGCGACCACCGCGATGGTGAAGGTGACGCCGGGATCGGACTCGCGGTCCAGGAAGAAGTGCCCCGCCACCGCGCCGACCAGCGCGCCGACCGGTCCTCCCACAAACAGACCTGCCGCAGCTCCGCTGACTTTGCCCCAGACCGACATGACGCTCCTTAGGCGGCATCAACCGCGCGAGGATTGTAGTTCAAAAGCGGCGCCAGCCAACGTTCGGCTACCGCCAGTGTCCAACCCTTACGGCGGGCGTAATCTTCCACCTGGTCGCGCTCGATCTTGCCGACCCCGAAATAGCGGCTTTCGGGATGGGCATAATAAAAGCCCGACACCGATGAGCCCGGCCACATGGCATAGCTTTCAGTCAAGGTGACACCGATCCGGTCCGCCGCATCCAGCAGGCTGAACAAGGTCGCCTTTTCGGAATGCTCCGGCTGGGCGGGATAGCCGGGCGCCGGCCGGATGCCGCTATAGGATTCCTTGATCAGGTCCTCATTGGTGAAATGTTCATCGCGGGCATATCCCCAATAGTCCTTGCGTACTTTCTCATGCAGGAATTCGGCAAAGGCTTCCGCCAGGCGGTCCGCCAGGGCGCGCAGGAGGATTGCGGAATAATCATCCTTGGCCGCCTCGAAGGCCTGGATGTGCTTTTCCTCGCCGATCCCCGCCGTCACCACAAAGCCGCCGATATAATCGTCGGCGCCTTCCGGCGCGATGAAATCCGCCAGCGCCAGGTTGGGCCGGCCCGTTTCGCGCACCATCTGCTGGCGCAAGGTGTGCAAAGTGGCGATGGGAAACTTCCGCGCCTTGTCACCGAAAACGAGAATATCGTCGTCGGCGCTATTGGCAGGCCAGAAGCCGATCACGGCCCGCGCCGTCAGCCATTTCTCGTCCACGATCTTTTTCAGCATCTTCTGGGCATCGGCATAAAGATCGCGCGCCGCCTTGCCGACCTTGTCGTCTTCCAGGATGGCCGGGAACGGCCCCGCCAATTCCCAGGTCTGGAAGAAGGGCGTCCAATCGATATAGCGTGCCAGTTCCGCCAGGTTGAAATTGTCGATCACCCTGGTACCCAGGAATTTCGGTGCGGGCGCAATGAGGTTGAAATCGGTGCGGGCGCGATTGGCCCGCGCCTCGCCCAGGCTCAGGCGCCGCGCATTGCTGCGCTGGGCGGCATGATTGCGGGCGATTGTTTCATAATCCGTCCGCACCCCGGCCGCATAGGCGGTGCGCGAGTCCTTGCTGAGCAGGCTGGAAGCCACGCCCACCGCGCGCGAGGCATCCGTCACATAGACCGTCTGGCCCCGCGCATAGGCGGGATTGATCTTGACCGCCGTATGCACCTTCGACGTGGTGGCGCCACCGATCAGCAAGGGAATGTCGAAACCCTGGCGCTCCATCTCGGTCGCCACCGTCACCATTTCATCCAGCGAGGGCGTGATCAGCCCGGACAGGCCGATGATATCGGCCTTGTGCTCGCGGGCGGCATCCAGGATCTTCTGGGTCGGCGTCATCACGCCCAGATCCACCACCTCATAGCCGTTGCACTGCAAGACCACGCCGACAATGTTCTTGCCGATGTCATGCACATCGCCCTTCACCGTGGCCATGATGATCTTGCCGGCGCTTTCCTTGGCCGACGACTTGTCGTCTTCCATGAAAGGCAGCAGGTAGGCCACCGCCTTTTTCATCACCCGCGCCGACTTGACCACCTGGGGCAGGAACATCTTGCCCGATCCGAACAGGTCGCCCACCACGTTCATGCCGGCCATCAGCGGGCCTTCGATGACATGCAGCGGCTTTACCGCCGCAACCCGCGCTTCCTCCGTGTCTTCAATGATGAAGGCATCGATCCCCTGCACCATGGCGTGGCTGATGCGTTCATTCACCGGCAGGCTGCGCCAGGCCAGGTCTTCCACCTTCGCCTGCCCGGCACCGCCTTTATATTGCTGCGCCAGTTCCAGCAGCCGCTCGGTGGCGTCGCCGCGGCGGTTGAACAACACATCCTCGATGCCTTCGCGCAGTGGCGTGGGGATGTCCTGATAGACCTGCAACTGGCCTGCATTGACGATGCCCATATCCATGCCCGCCTTGATAGCGTGGAACAGGAACACCGAATGCATCGCTTCGCGGACCTTATCGTTGCCGCGGAAGGAAAAGCTGAAATTGGAGACGCCGCCGCTGATATGGGCATGCGGATTCTCGCGGCGGATCACTTCGGCGGCCTCGACAAAGGCCTTGCCATATTCGTTATGTTCTTCAAGGCCGGTGGCGACGGCGAAAATATTGGGATCGAAGATGATGTCTTCCGGCGGAAAGCCCAGTTTCTCCACCAGCAGCCGATAGGCCCGGTTGCAGATCTCGATCTTGCGTTCCTTGGTGTCGGCCTGGCCGACTTCGTCGAACGCCATCACCACCACCGCGGCGCCGAAGCGGCGCACTTCCTGGGCGTGCGTGAGGAACGGCTCCTCGCCTTCCTTGAGCGAGATGGAATTGACGATCACCTTGCCCTGACAGCATTTCAGGCCCGCCTGGATCACGTTCCATTTGGAACTGTCGATCATCAGCGGCACTTTGGAGATGTCGGGCTCGCTGGCAATGAGGTTGACGAAACGGGTCATCGCCGCCTCGCCATCGATCATGCCCTCGTCCATGTTGATGTCGACGACCTGGGCGCCGTTTTCCACCTGCTCGCGCGCCACGGCCAGGGCGCTTTCGTAATCGCCGGCGGTGATCAGCTTGCGGAACTTGGCCGAGCCGGTGATGTTGGTGCGCTCGCCGACATTGACGAAATTCAGGTCGGGCGTGAGCGTGAACGGCTCCAGCCCCGACAGGCGCATATATTTGGGCTTTTCGGGAATGGCACGCGGGGTGACACCGGCGATCGCCTTGCCGAAGGCCGCGATATGGTCAGGCTTGGTGCCGCAACAGCCGCCGACAATATTCACCAGGCCGGAGCGCGCGAATTCCCCGATCATCTCGGCCATGGTTTCCGGCGTCTCGTCATAGCCGCCGAACTCGTTGGGCAGGCCGGCATTGGGATGGGCCGAGACCAGCGTGTCGCAGGCCGCTGCCAGGTCGGCGATATAGGGACGCAATTCTTTGGCCCCCAGGGCGCAATTCAAGCCGATGGCAAAGGGATCGGCATGGCGCACCGAATGCCAAAAGGCTTCCGGTGTCTGCCCCGTCAAGGTGCGTCCCGACAGGTCGGTGATGGTGCCGGAAATCCAGACCGGCAAACGCACCTCAAGCTCGGCGAAAACCTCTTCAATGGCGAAAATCGCCGCCTTGCAGTTCAAAGTGTCGAACACCGTCTCGATCATCAACACATCCGCGCCGCCCTTGATCAGCCCGCGCGCGCCTTCGCGATAGGTAGTGCGCAGCGCGTCGAAGGTGATGTTGCGGAAGGCCGGATCATTGACGTCCGGCGAAATGCTGGCGGTGCGATTGGCCGGACCCAAGACGCCGGCCACCAGGCGCGGGCGCGCGCCGGTGGAAAATTCGTCGCACAGTTCGCGCGCCAGCCTGGCGCCGGCCTCGTTCAACTCCCCAACCAGGTGACCCAAGCCGTAATCTTCCTGGCTGGTGAAATTGGAGTTGAAAGTGTTGGTCTCGATGAAATCCACCCCCGCTTCCAGATACTGGCGGCCGATATTCTGGATGATCTCGGGCTTGGTCAGGGTCAAAAGGTCGTTGTTGCCCTTCAACTCGCTGGGGTGATTGCCGAAGCGCGCGCCCCGGAAGTCCGCCTCGTCCAGCTTGAATCCCTGAATCATCACGCCCCAGGAGCCGTCCAGCAGCAGAAGGCGCTTCTTGGCCTCCTCCTTCATCCAGGCGATGCGGTTTGCGCGCGTAAAGCTCATGACAGGTCCTTGGGTGCGATACCGAGAATGCGGCACGCCGCGTAAGTCAGGTTGGCCTGGTTGAGGGTATAGAAATGAAACTGGTCGAAGCCGCGCTTGCACAAAAGCTGGACCTGGTCGGCCAGCACAGCGGCGGCGACGATGCGCCTGGTCTCCACATCCTCGTCCAAGCCTTCATAGGCCTGCGCCAGCCAGTGAGGAATGGAGGCGCCCGCCTTGGCCGCCATGCGCGCCACGCCCTTGAAATTGGTGGTCGGCATCACGCCGGGCACGATCGGGATGGTGATGCCGGCGCGCGCTGCATCGTCGCGGAAGCGCGCGCTCAGATCATTGTCGAAACAGAACTGGCCCAGCGCGCGGCTGGCGCCGGCATCCATCTTGGCCTTGAGCAATTCGATATCATGGCCGTGACTGGGCGAATCCGGATGGCGCTCGGGATAGAAGGAAACGCTGACTTCGAAGGGCGCGATCTTCTGGATCCCCGTGATCAGTTCAGGGGTCGAGCGATAACCATCGGGATGAGGACAATAAGGCCCGGTCATATCGGGCATGTCGCCGCGCAGGGCCACGATATGGCGAATGCCGGCGTCCCAATAGGCGCGCACGATATCGTCGATCTCGCCCCGCGAGGCCGCCACGCAGGTCAGATGCGCCGCCGGTTTCAGGCCGGTCTCTTCCACGATCCGCTTGACGGTGGCGTGCGTCCGCTCGCGGGTCGAACCGCCCGCGCCATAGGTCACCGAAACAAAAGACGGTGCCAAGGGCTCCAGCCGGCGGATCGCTGTCCACAAATTGGCTTCCGCCTCCTCGGTCCGGGGCGGCGAGAATTCAAAGGACACCGTGATCGGTGTCGGGTCGGTAATCAGGTCGGCCAAACTCATAGCGTCGTGCTCATGATGCTCTCACGCGGCTTCTTTTCTGCTTCGGGGCGCTTTGGCGGTGGCCAGCCACAGCTTGACGGTCAATTTTTCGCCTTCAGCTTGCGGGGCAATGGTTTCACTGCCGGCATCGGCAAGCCCTGCGGCAGAGAACCAGCCCTCCACCTCGCGGTCGGAAAAGCCCAAGCGGCGATGGGCAAACTCGTCGCGCAGGAATTCCTCCTTATGAGGCGCGAAATCGGCGATCAACAGCCGTCCGCCCGGCGCCATCACTCTTGCGGCTTCCGCCACCGCGCTGCCGGGATCATCCAGATAGTGCAGCACCTGATGGAACAGCACCACGTCAAAGCCGGCCTTGTTGTTATCGGCGCCTCCGCTTGAGAACGGCAGGCGATAAATGTCACCTAGCCGCACCTGGGCGTTGCGGATGTTTTCCCGCAGCAGCCGGTCGCGAGCGATGGCCAGCATGTCGGGACTGACATCGATGCCGACGGCCCGCGCCGAATGCGGCGCGATCAATTCCAGCATCCGGCCGGTGCCCGTGCCGGCATCGAGAAAGTTGTGGATCGGCGTGCTGGTCAGGCGCCGCGCAATCGCATTTTCCACATCGCGCTCTGGCGCGTGCAGGGCACGGATTCGCTCCCATTCGGCCGCATTGGACTTGAAGTAGGCCGCCGCCGCATTGGCCCTTACTTGGCGGACATGGGCCAGCCGTGCCTTGTCGGCCTCCTGCAGCGCGGGGTCGGCCAAGGCGGCGATCGCCGCGCCCAATTCCGCGCCGGTGCCCCGGTCCGCGGCACGGCAGAACACCCAACTGCCCTCTTTGAAGCGCTCGACCAGACCCGCTTCGCCCAGCAATTTGAGATGCCGGGATACGCGCGGCTGGGACTGGCCGACAATCTCGATCAGCTCGCTAACCGTGAGCTCGGCCTGGCGCAGCAACAGCAGCAACCGAAGCCGGGTAGGATCGCCCGCCGCCCGCAGCATGGAAACCAGCCTGTCCAAAGCCTTCCTCACATATAAGCATATCTTTATATGCTTAGTTTACCTGCGGCCGCAAGGGGGCTGGATTCCACGCCCCAAAACCGGCAAAACCCAGGAAAATCTAGGGCTTCTCTGAATGACCGGGCTTCGTGGACTGCTGGTGGGACTATGCGGCCTGGCCCTGGCCGGTTGCGCCACGGCGCCGGCCTCGCCCGAGGCGCTGGCCGTCAACGACCCTTATGAACAGACCAACCGGGACACCCTCAAGCTCAACGCCAAGATCGACAAATACTTCGTCATACCCACCGTGGGTCTTTATTTCCTGGTGGTGCCGGAAGGCGGCCGGCGCGGGGTCCACAATTTCCTGGGCAATCTGTCGCTCCCGACCATCTTCGTGAACGACATGTTGCAAGGCGAACTCAGCCGGGCCGGCAAATCCATGTGGCGGCTGGTGATCAACAGTACCGTGGGAATCGCGGGATTCTGGGATCCGGCCAGCAAAATCGGCATTCGCGGCCATGGCGAGGATTTCGGCCAGACCCTGGCGGTATGGGGGGCCAGTGAAGGCCCCTATCTTGTGCTGCCCTTCTTCGGACCCAGCAACCCCCGCGACGCCACGGGGCTTTTGGTGGATGCCGCCATGGACCCCACCAACCAGATTCATATCAAGCAGCATCTCTGGTGGGCCGGGCTGCGCGAATATTTCACATTGCTGGACTTGCGATCCCAGACCTACCAGACCGTCCAGGGTATCCAGCGCAATTCGGTGGACTATTATTCCTCACTGCGTAACTTCTACCGCCAGTTCCGCAATGAGCAGATACGGAACGGGCGCAACCAGACCCAGGAACTGCCGGACTTTTGAGTTTTCAAGCCTTTAGCCGGCCTTGAACTTGCCACATGAAACCGCGAAAGTCGCCCAAACAGGAAAGACCGATGCGAACTCCAACCCTTCAGGCGCTGACGCGCCGCGCTGTGCTGGTTTCTGCGGTGCTGGCGGCTCCCCTTATGGTGGCTGGGCCCGCGGCAGCGGCCGCAAATCCGGCCGAAACCTTCGTGGATGACAACATCCACAAGGGCTTGGAGATCCTGCGCGACAAGAAACTCAACACCATTCAGCGGCGCGACCAGTTCGAGACCCTGTTGCTGGGGTTGGTGGATGTGCGCCGCATCGCGCTGTTCACCTTGGGCCAATACCGCCGCAGCGCGCCTCCGGAAGATGTGGAAGCCTTCGTCAACGCCTTCAAGAATTACGCGACGGCCGCCTACCAGTCTTATTTCTCCAAATACACCAACCAGACCTTGAGGGTGAGCGGCTCGACCCAGCGCTCGCCCACCGATTTCATTGTGCAGACCCTGCTGGTCGATCCCACTTCCAACCAGCCCCCGGCCGAGGTGGATTTCCGGGTCCGTACCGACACCGGCAAGCCGGTGCTGGTCGACGTGGCCTATCAGGGGATCTGGCTGTCGCTGGAACAGCGCGACCAGTTCGTCGCCTTTCTGGGCCAGAACAACGGCAATGTCCGTACCTTGATCGCCCATCTCAGCGAATTGGCTGTCAATCTCAGCAAGACCTAAGAGCAGTTTCGCCGCAGAGCATTCCTGAGCTCAAGCTCTCGCGAAGCGCTTATACTTGATCTTATGCGGCTGGTCGGCGTCGATCCCCAACCGCCGCTTCTTGTCGGCTTCGTAATCCTGGAAATTGCCTTCGAACCATTCGACATGGCTGTCGCCTTCAAAGGCCAGCATGTGGGTGGCGATGCGATCCAGAAACCAGCGATCATGGCTGATGATCATGGCGCAGCCGGCAAAATCTTCCAGCGCCGTCTCCAAGGCGCGCAAAGTGTCCACGTCCAGGTCGTTGGTGGGTTCGTCCAGCAGCAACAGATTGGCGCCGGACTTCAGCATCTTGGCCAGGTGGACGCGGTTGCGTTCGCCGCCTGACAACTGGCCCACTTTCTTCTGCTGGTCGCCGCCCTTGAAGGCGAAAGCGCCTACATAGGCGCGGGAATTGATCTTGGTCTTGCCGAATTCGATGATGTCGGTGCCGCCGGAAATCTCCTGCCACACCGTCTTGTTGGGATCGAGCGCGTCTCGCGACTGGTCGACATAGCCGATCTGCACCGTGTCGCCGATACGCAAGTCGCCGGAGTCGGGCTTCTCCTGGCCGGTCAACATGCGGAACAGGGTGGTCTTGCCCGCGCCATTGGCGCCGATCACACCGACAATGCCACCCGGGGGCAGCTTGAAATTCACATTCTCGTACAGCAGCCGGTCGCCATAGGCCTTGGCCAGGCCTTCGGCCTCCACCACCAGGCTGCCCAAACGTTCAGCCACCGGGATCATGATGGTGGCGGTCTGCTGGCGCTGCTCCTGGCTCTTGGCGACCAGCTCGTCATAGCGGTTGATACGCGCCTGGCTCTTGGCATGGCGCGCCCTGGGCGATTGGGAAATCCATTCGCGTTCGCGGGCGATGGTGCGCTGCTGCGCCGCCTCTTCGCTGGATTCCTGCTTCAGGCGCTTTTCCTGCACTTCCAGGAACGATGAATAATTGCCTTCATGCGGGATGCCGCGGCCGCGATCCAATTCCAGGATCCAGCCGGTGACATTGTCCAGGAAGTAGCGGTCGTGGGTGACCAGGA
>Ga0105246_10002529_pt1 | contig 11052 bp, 8 predicted proteins | sample KBSM64metaG_FD_99694 | JGI IMG/M metagenome (GOLD analysis project Ga0105246, IMG submission 99694) | Miscanthus rhizosphere microbial communities from Kellogg Biological Station, Michigan, USA - KBS M6-4 metaG | ecosystem: Host-associated > Plants > Roots > Rhizosphere > Soil | place: Michigan...
ATGATTTTATCCAGCAGCACCGCCGGCATCATGCCGCCGATGATCACGCTTTCAGCATCGAAGATGCACTCCAGCAGGTTAATCGCCTGACGCAGTGGCGTTAACACGGTATCGATCCATTTATCAAACAGCGCCGGATCGACTTCCAGCAAATCTTCCGGCAAAGCGATCATCGGATCGAGCCCGCAAAACTCGTACGCCGCCTGCAATGAAACATAGCGTTCTAAACAACCCTGATTACCGCAATAACATTCGCGTCCGCCCGGCTCCACCACCACATGACCCACTTCACCGGCGTTATGCGCATGCCCGCTATACACATGGCCATCCATGATAATGCCCGCGCCCAAACCGGTGCCGATGTAGAGATAGACAAACGAGTTGAGCTGTCGCGCCACGCCATGAAAACGTTCGCCAATTGCCGCCACCGTGGCATCGTTTTCCAGCGTTACTGGCACGCCGCTCATCGCAGCAAGTTTGGCTTCGATATTCACCTGTTCCCAGCCGTGCAGCGTGGTTGGCCCCATCGAAGAGATGCCCTCAACGCCAAACGGACCGGGCATCACCACGCCAATGCCCAGCACTTTCTGCCAGCGATCGCCCAGCTGCGTTTTGATCTCGCTGAGCACCTCGGCGATGCGCGCTAATGTGGCATCCGGCTGCGGCTTTTGTACCAGAATAAGGCGGCGGAAGTGAATTTCACCGGTAAGATCCACCAGCACAATCAGCAGCGTTTGGTGATCAAGATGGATGCCGATCGAAAAGGCGCTGGCGGGATTAAGCGTCACCGGAATCGCCGGTTGCCCGCGTCCTTGCTTGCGCGGCGCACGGCTGGTGAGCAGTTCGGCCTGCTCCAACTCCGCCACAATATTCGACACGGTTTGCGGCGTCAGCGCGGTGAGACGAGCCAGCTCGGCGCGGGTCAGTTCACCATGCAGGCGAATGGCTTCAATGATCACGCGGCGATTGTGCGCCCGTGCATGTTCCAGATTGGTTCCCGACGTTTTCACCTTGCTCCCTTCCCTTTAATTCCACACGCTGCGGATAGCCGCATCAATATCTATGATCGGCCACACATTTTACAACCCTTTCGGGAAGGGAAAGAGGATTGGCCTGGCGCATGAATCACTGCGCCAGGCTCGCGCGAGCGCTAAATCAGCTTAATAGCTCACCGGCTTAATCACCTGATAGCCGGGTTGGTTAATATATTTTTCCAACACCTGTTCTGACCAATGTTGTTTGGCGACTGGTTGAATCGTCATCGAAACATACTGACTTTTCACACCCAATTTTTCGGTGATAATTTCAGTCAGCGCCTGAGATAGCGCGTCGAGATCGAGACTCTCTTCTGGACCTTGATGAAAGCTCACATTGAGATGCGGCATCGTTTGGGTTCTCCTTATAGTCAGTGATTACGGCAATAGGTGTAATGCGCCATGGCAATCTCGCCAGCCACGCGTGCCGTATTGATCAGTACCGCTTTGTTGGCTTCTGCTGAACGCCCCGCCGTCATCTCTTCCACGGCTTTCATAATGAATTTCGTTACACCATTACCGTTAATACCCTGCAGCTTCGCCTGGGAGATAGCGTTGTCAATGGCTTGCTGAACCTCCTCGCTGTTGATGGCATCCTCTTCACGGGTTGGGGTAGCAATCACCATTCCGGCGGCCCCTGGCAGCGCCCGGTTGATTTCAATCGCACGCGCAAGTTGCGGTGCTGAATCCAGGCGCACTGGACTGTTAAAGCCGCTGTTACGGCAATAGAACGCCGGAAACTCATCGGTTTGCCAGCTGACAAGCGGTACACAATGGGTTTCGAGATACTCCAACGTGAGACCCACATCAAGGATGTTTTTAACACCGGCACAGATTACCGTCACTTTTGAACGCGTTAACTGGATGAGATCGGCGGAAATATCCATTGATGTTTCCGCACCACGATGAACACCGCCCAATCCGGCAGAGGAGAAGAAAGGAATGCCCGCTAATTCAGCAATCACCAGCGACGACGCTACGCTGGTGGCTCCCATCGCACCAGTCGCCAGAATAAACGGCAGCTCGCGACTGGAGACTTTGGCTATATTCTTTTGAGTGGCGAATCGTTCTATTTGTTGGTAATCCATACCCACCAAAATTTTACCGTTATCGATACCAATAGTGGCAGGAATCGCGCCGCTTATCCGCACAGCCGCCTCGACCTTTAATGCCGTTTCAATATTATCGGGATAATTAAGCCCGTGGGTAATCACATTCGATTCCAGCGCAACAACGGGATGTCCTAATTCAAGTGCTTGCTTCACTTCGGGTTGAAATTCGAGTTTAAATTCGCTGTTACGCATGCGCCTGTTCCTTACACGGTTGAGTAGTAAATAAGGTGTGAATCAGTTCATGGATGCCGTGCTGTTTAAGCACCGCATAGTGATCGACTGATAACTCAATAATGGTTGGCGGTTGTCGACTAAATGCTGGCGCATGCTCTAAAAACGAGTAATGGTCGCCTTGTGCTTTTACAATGGTGACAGACGCGTTGAGTTGGCGATTTTGCAACTCCTTGAACTGATAACTAAACGCATAAGTGGTTTCGACAATGTGAATGATGCGCTCAACCATTTCACGCTGTAACAGGGGAAAGCGCTGGCAAATAAAGGCAATGAACTCTGCTTTGGTATTGCAACTACTCAGGCAGCGATCCAGTAACGGCCCCTCAACCTGATGGGCAAACACCGAGAACAGAATGGCCAGAAATACCGGATTATCAAAAGCGGCTTTATGCTCGTATCGTTGTTCTCGCTCCATTTGCGTGATGGGCGCGCCCGGCGCTAATAGAGACAGTGACTCAACAACATCACCTTGCGCTTCGAGTTGCGCTGCGGTTTCAAAAGCCACGCGCGCGCCAAAAGAGTATCCCCAAAGTGTGTAAGGACCGGTTGGCTGTATCGCTTTTATCTGGCGAATATCTTCCAGTGCCATTTGCTGAATGGTTGGCAGTGGTATTTCACCTTCATTTATACCTCTCGCCTGAATGCCATAAAATGCACGCTGATCAGGAATATGCTGCGCCAGTAATTTGAGATTTAACGGATATCCTCCCAAACCTGGCCAGCAGAAAATCGGTTTTTCCGCAAAATCATTCAGTTTGATCAGACGGGAATATTCAACGTCGGATTGAATACAATTTTCTACCGCAGTCGCTAAACCTGCGATATGAGGCGTATGAAATATCACCTGCAGCGGAAGTTTAATATTGAAGGTTTTATTGATGCGATTAACCAGCGCAACCGCAGTTAAGGAGTTGCCGCCACCGGTAAAGAAATCGTCCGTGGCAAATACCGCTTCCCATTTCATTACCGCGCACCAGATTTCGGCAATTTTCTTTTCGGTCGCGGATTTAAGCGGCACCCTCTCTTGCCCATCGTCTGAATCAGTTAATTCTGGCAGCGCTTTCAGTGCCTGATGGTCAACTTTGCCATTGGCCGTCTGCGGAAGATTATCCAGGATGATCACTTTATTCGGGATCATATATTTTGGCAGCTGTGCCGCCAGGTCTTCCTTGAGTAATTCAACTGGACCCTGCATATGAATGCGATCCTCATTCATTCCCTGATGCAGAAACTGCGCCTGGCTGATTGGCCCTCCCACGCAAAAATAGAGGCTTTCCATAGGCAGTTGCTGTTCCGCCAAAATTGCACGCATGCTTATCGCGGCAGGCAAGTCGTTATTACTTTTCGAGCTGTAGCCGGATGACATCAGGCCCAACCGTTGTTTATTCGCTTGTAAACGATGCATTTCACGACCCGCAAGGATGTAATGTTCTTCACGATCGCCGCCATTACACACCACACTGATTCCGAACTGCGCACGGTCAAACACCCTTTGATTAATCGCGATGACATCCCTTTTCTGCAACATGCTGGTCGAAAGGAAATGCAATTCACCTGCCTGGTACTGATAAAGTCCGGCATCTAAGTCCGGGAGCGGCTGCTGCATTTGTAAATAGAGTTCAGGTTGCACGCGGCTCGCTGCAACCGGTTGATGATCAACGACGTAGCAACCCAGATAATCGTCATCGTGGCTGCCTTGATACCACTCAGGTAATGCGCCGCGTAACAGTGCGGCTTGATGTACATGAAGCCCCAATTCGGGCAGCAACTCGTCAAAAAGACCGAGCATGTGACCAGTTTCCATCTCCAGTACTTCACGCAGATTATTTTTATAAACCGGCTCAATCGCCTGTCGATTACCGACAAAATGCAGCCGGAAAATGGGATCCGTTGTCGGTTGCAATGAGGCAATAGGTAGCAAGCAGTGATGAACAGGATGGTAGTAATAGATCGCGGGGGGTAATCCGGCACAACCCTTTAATTCCAGGTAGAGTTGTGTGGCGTAGAGTGCGCCCGGCGATGCATAGGCGTATTTGGGTAATAACCGCTCATCACTGACAAATTGCCCAAAATTGCGTAACAGCTTGCCCAGTTTATCCAGCGTGAGCGTCGCGAGATTTTCATCTGTGCAGCTCTCTATGGGCTGACGTTGTAAAAGATCGATTAAATCCTGGCGCGTCAGCGACGGTTCGCCGTCAAAAAAGCGATAGGTTTTACGACCAAACGCCGTCGTGCGCTGTTGATGGTCTGAAGCGATATACGGCAGCATGATGCTACTGGATAATTGGGCCGCTGATAACATTCGGCAACCCGCATTGGACAACTGCGCTTTCACCTGCAACTTACTCGATTTAGAGAGATGGTGACGATCGTGATTGCCTTGATCCATCAGCGCCGCCTGGCGTTTGTCCAGCTCAACACAGGCGACCAACGTCTGATAACCCGAGCGCGGATCTTGTTGAACCACAACCGCCGCTGTTTTTACCCAGTGATGATTTTCAATTGCCAGGCGAATCTCATCCAGTTCTACCCGATAACCGCGTAGCTTGATCTGATTATCCACGCGCGCCACAAAGTGGGTATTACCATTCGGATCCTGACGAACTAAATCGCCAGTTTTGTATAAGCGATCGTGACCTGCCATTATTTTTCTGGGATTCGGCAGGAATTTTTCATCGGTGAGTTCAGGTCGCTGATAGTAGCCTTTAGCGACCTGCAAACCAGAAATATAGAGTTCACCCGTTTCACCCGGCACGACAGGTTCACCCGCGGGATTAAGCACATGATAAAGCGTATTGGCCGCAGGTTTACCAATGGCGATGGCATCGGGATAAGCAGCGATCAACTCAGGATCCAGCGTAAAACTCGACGCGTTGATGGTGCATTCGGTTGGACCATACAAATTGGTCAATGCAGCGTGCGGTAAACGCTGGAAAAACGCCTGCGCCAGATTGCGAGTCAGAATCTCACCGCCACTAAATACGTGCTTTAACGCACAGCAGTCCTGGAAAAGGGGGTGTTCGACCAGTGCCTGCAACAACGTGGGTACAGATTGCAACACTGTCACCTGCTCGCTAATGAGGGTGTTGATCAATGCATCCGGATCCCGATAGCAATCCTTTGGACCCATAATCACCTGGCTACCAAAGGCCGGTGCCAGAATTTCCCACTGTGCGGCATCAAAACTGGCCGGGGTTTTCTGCAAAATGCGGTCATTGTGGTCAAAACCAAACTGACTTTTTAGCCAGGCCATCTGGTGAGAAATATTCGCATAGCTCACCATCACGCCTTTTGGTTTACCGGTGCTACCCGATGTATAGATCATATAGGCTAGCCGCTCCCGGTGGTGGCACGGGTGGCGAGGAACAGTGGCTGCGGCACTGGCCTGAAGGTCATCCAGCGTGATGATAGTAATCTCTTCTGTCACCATCGTAGCGAGTTGCGCCTTAAGATGCGGCTGGGTAAGTACCATCTTGATGCCCGAATCCTCGATCATATAGCGCAGACGATCGGCAGGATAATCCGGTGCCAGCGGCAGGTAGGCGCGCTCAGCCGCGAGAATGCTCCATGCGCCGCAAATCATCTCAACCGAAGGTTCACAATAAAGTCCGATGTACTGCAATTCGGTATCAATCAACGCGTTGAGTTTCTTTCCATTGCTCCAAATCTGCTGAAAAAAATGACGATAACTCAATGAGCTTTGCGCATCTTTGACCGCAATTTGCTCAGGGAAATGGCGCGCATGGGTTTCAAGCATGGCGAATAAACTTACTGAGTGACTGCTATGACTACGTTCTGAAAAGGATTCTGAAACAGCAGGCGATATTGGGGCTTTGACCGTCATGATAATGTAATATTCCCAGCAGTTATAGTTCACACAAAAGATACTTTTGCAGTTAGCAAAGTCAAGTATCTTTTTGGAAAGATATTTCTTAAAGAGGAATTATGCCGGGAAAAAGGTCAATGAAGGGATTAACCGGCCTGGAGTCAGGCCGGTATCGGAACTACTTTTCGTTAGCTAATAACCAGCTACGTAACAGCGATGCCAATTGTTCTCGCTGCTCTTGACTTAACGGATTCAGAATCTCATCTTCATTGGCGACATGTTCTGATATAGCTTTATCTATCAATGACTTCCCTTTTTTTGTCAGGCTCAAGTTACAGCTCCGGCGATCTTCTTCGCTGTAAATCCTTTCAATTAAATCACGCTGAACCAACTGCTCAACCCTTGTACTCATCGCCCCAGAGGACAACATCAATGTTTGGTAGAGTTCTGTAGGTGTCGTCAGCGAATTGAACCGCCTGAGCGCCGCCAGAATATCAAACTCGATAGCGCTCAGATCGTTGTTTTTAAATGTTTTATCGAGCTTTTTATCAACAATTCTGCTCATGCGGCTGATGCGGCCAAGCACGCCCATGGGTGAACAGTCCAAATCGGGGCGTTGTTGCAGCCACTGGACGAGTAATCTGTCTACATGGTCATACTGCATGGTGTTCCTCATAAAAGAAAAAGAGACTTGAAAATGAATTATAGTTGTGTTTATCTTTTTAATGAGTATCTTTTTGAAAAGATACTATCGTGAAAGATATATTCATCTTATCACTCTATTACTGTTTCTCAAGGATCAATAGGACTGACCTATGTCAACACTGCCCAACGTTCACGTGTTACCCGATTCTGCCTGGCTATCCCATTTACATCTCAGGATGCGTAATCGTTCGGCCAACCTGAACACCTTCACACACCATGCAAATCAGGTGATACGTTTGCTGCTGCAAAGCGCCGCACAGCACTTGCCCTACTCTGATGAGACAGTGACCACGCCAATAGGTGATCCTTTTACGGGTAAGGCACTTGTCCGTGATGTCTGTGGGGTATCCGTGATTAGAGCGGGTGAAAGTATGGAGAGTGAGTTCCGCGCCATGTTTCCGCATCAACCTATCGGTAAAATCCTTATTCAGCGCGATAAAGAGTCGAAACTTCCGCACTATCTTTATTCACATTTACCTGCAGGTATTGCTGGCATGAGCGTCATGCTTTTCGAGCCGATGCTGGCTACCGGCGGTTCGCTGCTGAAAGCGATTGATATTCTCAAAGAGAGTGGCGTTGCCATTGAGAATATGATCGTAGTCAACGTGCTTGCTTCCCCTGCGGGTATTCAGCGCCTGGTCGAAACCTGGCCCGATTTGACCATCATCACATCATCGATTGAAAAAGGGATGACGGATTCTGCCTTTATGCGGCCTGGTATTGGTGATTTTGGCGATCGCTACTTTGGCACTTATCCGGGCGTGCATCATGAATAAGTTTGCCACGCTAATAAACATTATGATCACTGCGCTGGCGCCGATCATTTGGGGCAGTACCTATATTGTGACGACGCAGACCTTACCGGCCAATACGCCCTTACTGGCCTCGGTTATTAGGGCGTTGTTAGCCGGTATTATTTTATTACTGTTTTGCCGCGTGCGACCTTACGGCGTTTGGTGGCTAAAAATGGCGGCGTTAGGATTTCTTAATATTGGCCTGTTTTTTTACTGCCTGTTTGCCGCCGCTTATTTTTTGCCTGGTGGTCTGGCATCACTGGTGATGTCCTGCCAGCCAATCATTGTTATGGTTATTGGCGCATTGGTGTTTCGGCATAAGCTCAGCATTATGCATGTGTTTTCCGCGCTGGTTGGTGTGGCTGGCATTGGGCTACTGGTGTTAAACAGCGCCGTTCAGCTTAATTCGCAGGGAATTATGGTTGGATTAGTTGGCACCACCAGCATGGCGATGGGCATTTTGCTCACCAAGCATTGGGGACGACCAGCCAATATGTCTTTACTGGCATTTACCGGCTGGCAATTGACGCTAGGCGGTTTAATGTTATTGCCTGCGGCGCTTTGGCTGGAAACGTTCCCTTCTCGACTTACGCTAACCAATATTATTGGCTACGGCTGGTTAAGCCTGGCGGGCGGCGTTTTTGGCTACTTTGTCTGGTTCCGTGGCATTGAAAAACTACCGCCGGTTACCACTTCTTTCCTGGGATTTATGAGCTCTTTATCTGCTTGTGTGCTGGGCTATTTAATCCTCGGCCAAACATTCACCCATTTACAGCTGGTGGGATGTGTAGCGATTGTTACGGCTATTTATCTGGCTCGTCCGCGTCATGATAAATCCCAATCACCTGTCGCTTTACCACAAAGAAAGCTGGGCCATTAATTTTCAGTTAGCTTTTTGTATTGAGAGACAATCAATGAATACGCCTCAAACTATTATTATGTTTGACCTCGACGGAACACTTTTTGATACCGCTCAGGCCATCCCTTTAACATTTAATGCAGCTTTTCGCGCATTGGATTTAAAAGAATTACCGCAAGCGTTAATCAGACAGACGATAGGCTTACCATTGGAACAAGCCTTTGCCCAACTAATGCAACTGCCCGTGAACAATTATCTGGTTGAATTAGCTGTTGAAGAGTATCAGCGTCAATTTAAACTCATCATTATTCCCGCTGCACAATCTTTACTCTTCCCCGGTGTGATTAACGGACTGGAGACACTTAAGCGCCTGGGAATGCGCTTATCGGTGACAACCAATAAATTTTCTCACAGTGCCAATACCTTACTATCTGCGGCGCACATCGCCTCACTGTTTGATATTGTTGTCTGTGCGGATGAAGTGCAGCAAAAAAAACCGCATCCAGAATCCGGGGAAAAAATCCTCGATTTTTTCAACGCCAGCAATGCACAAGCCATTATGGTGGGTGATACCACACATGACATTCTCATGGCCAACCATTTGGGATGTAAATCAATTGCAGTGACCTATGGTATTCACGATGAAAAAACCTTGCTTACTGCTTCGCCAAATTCATTAGCACATGACTTTACTCAAGTGGTGCAACTTTGCCAACAATACCATCAACAGCAAAATGCTCTCGTCAGTCTTGTGTGACTACCAATAGACAACACCGAGGTTATTATGCAGACATTGATCTCAAATTTTCTTTCAGCCTATTTTCTGGTGGGATATATCGTCACGGCCTATGTGGTTATCCTTTTTTTTATTACTGGGAAACATATTTTTTATGGTGTAAAAGGACGCCTTTCCGCGAAATATAAATTTGGCTATGTGATAGCGATGATATTAATCATGCCTGCCCTCTATCTCTTCCTGTTACGAGAAATTGGCATGCTGCATCGCAAATCACTTTCTGATCGATCTCACAGTCTCAGCAAATAGCAAAGATGATGGCCGCGCTGGCCACCATAAGAGACCGAATCCCAGCGCAGTGCACGCTAAAGTCGCAGTGCTGCGCTGTTTTGCACCAGAATAATGCGACTAAAAAAGAAATGGCCCCCCAATCTCTGGCTGCTATGCAAATTCGGCGTCACAGCAACTTCTATGATCAGCCACACAATTTACAACCTGTTTACATGACAGCGGTAAAAATCCGTGCAAAGTAGTGTCCAGTGGCAAGTGAGATTTATGCCCTGGCACATCAATTGCATAAGCTAACCGATGTCAGCCGCAGCAATCTGACAACCTGTGCGCGTTATTAAATCCATCAAATTGATTTAATAAAACACCCTCTTTTTGCATCAAGGCGGAAAACACCATGAAAATCCGATTCAACCCAGTCATAAAAGGATGTTTTGCAGCGGTTCTGTTAGCCAGCGTGGGCAACGCAGCGGCAGCAACCACGTTGAATGCGCTGTTTATGACTCAGGCGGCGTATAGCGAAAATGATATCCGCGCCATGACGCAGGAGTTTCAGAAAGCGCACCCGGACGTGCAGGTTAATCTTGAGTTTGTACCGTACGAAGCGCTGCACGACAAAATTGTTGCGGCGCGTGGCGCGGGCGGCAACGGCTACGATGTGGTGTTGTTCGATGCCATCTGGCCGGCAGAATTCACCAAATTCGATCTGTTGCAGGACGTCAGCAGCCGCATCAGCGCCGACGAAAAGGGGCAGATTTTCCCGGGCGCAATGAACACCGTTGAGTTCAAAGGCAAAACCCTCGGCATGCCGTGGATCCTCGACACCAAATATCTCTATTACAACAAAGCGATGCTGGAGAAAGCCGGTATCACCACCCCGCCGCAAACCTGGCAGCAGGTGATGGATGACGCGCGCATCATCAAGCAGAAGAACATCGTGAAATATCCGCTGGTATGGAGCTGGTCGCAGGCCGAAGCGCTGGTGTGCGATTACACCACGCTGGTGTCGGGTTTTGGCGGCAAATTCTATAACAATGACAAACTCGATTTCTCCTCACCGGCCTCGCTGCAAGCGGTGAAGCTGATGAAAAGCTCATTGGATGAAGGCTTGAGCAATCCGGCTTCCCGCGAATATCTGGAAGAAGATGTGCGTAAAGCCTTCTCCAACGGCGATGCGGCATTCGCGCTCAACTGGACCTATATGTACAACATGGCCAACGATCCGAAGCAAAGTAAGGTCGCCGGTCAGGTGGGCATTGTTCCTGCGCCAGGCGATGCGCCGGGTAAATTCGGTGCGGTAAATGGTTCAATGGGCCTTGGCATCACCAAAGGCAGCACGCACGCGGATCAGGCATGGCAATACATTCGCTACATGACTTCACAGCTGGTACAGAACCAATACGCCACGCTGAGTCTGCCGATCTGGAAAAGCTCGTATCAGGATCCGGCGGTGCTGAAAAACCA
>Ga0105246_10002531_pt1 | contig 11048 bp, 10 predicted proteins | sample KBSM64metaG_FD_99694 | JGI IMG/M metagenome (GOLD analysis project Ga0105246, IMG submission 99694) | Miscanthus rhizosphere microbial communities from Kellogg Biological Station, Michigan, USA - KBS M6-4 metaG | ecosystem: Host-associated > Plants > Roots > Rhizosphere > Soil | place...
CCGGAATGCCGGGCGGCGGAGTCATTAGCCCGGCGTGAAAGCGCGTAAGGGCGACGTAGGCGCCGAGCACCATCATCACTGCGCCGAGCACCGCGCCCGCGACCCCGAGCTTGCGATGGATGTCCGTGCGGCCAGCGGCGACGAGCGTCGTCTGGACGACGAGAAGCAGCATCCAGGTCGTGAACGCGGCGCCGTGCAAATGCAGGGGACGCGTGAGCTCGAACGTCGTGCCCGAGATCGTGCTGAAGTAGTACGTGGGGCCGAAACCGACGAGCACCGCGATCAGCATCGCGATCGTCATGCCGCCGAAGAACAGCCGCTCGCGGCGGGTCACGGCGCTGCGCGCGGCCGTCGCGCTCGTGGAACGAAGCGAGCTCGATTCGACGCTCATCGGTGACTCCCTGGCGCGCCGGTCGTTGGAGTGGTTTTGGCGACGCGCGTCGGCAGCCTAGCTCAACCGCTGGGAGGCATCCAGACCGCTCGGTCGGGATCATCCTGGGCCACCGACAGGCACGTCGCCTAACCACCGAGCGTTGCGGCGCGCTACTCGTCGGCGAGGAACACCTTGGTTCGCAGCAGCTGTAGAGTGGCGCGCAGCTCCTCGACGCGCTGCGCGCCGATCTGCTCCGCCCATTCCGCTTCGATGCCGCGCGCGAACGCTCGGACCGCTCGTCCGTACGCGCGGCCGCGGGTGGTGAGCCGGACGCGAGACGCGCGTGCGTCGTCGGGGTCGTCGACGCGCTCGACATAGCCTGCGGCCTCGAGGTCCGCGATCAACGCACTCATCGATTGCTTCGTGATCCTCGAGGCGCGCGCGAGCGCAGTGATGCGCGCGCCGTCGTGCGCTTCCCAAAGCGGTTGGATCGCGGCGGAGTGCGCGGGTTGGATGCCCTCGAACTCGGACGACTCGATCCAGCGGTTGAAGCGCTCGGTCATCGCTTGCGAGGCGAGACGCAGTAGCGCGCCGAGCAGCGGACCGCGATGGTTGGACATGGAGCTTGACATAGATGGTAAGGCGGCCTGACTATAATGGTCAGTCTGACGAACTAAAAGGGTAGTCCATGATTCATCACGTGTCGATTCCCGCGCGCGATCCCGAGCACGTCGCGCGCGTGCTGGCCGAGTTGTTTCAGGGCTATGCCGGTCCGTTCATCGGTCCGATGCGGGGCGCTTGGGTGGCAACCCAAGAAGACGGCTTCGGCACCGGCATCGAGGTCTACGACGAGCGCACGATGCTGACGCCCGGTGCGGGCGATGCGATGGGCGAAGTCCGGCTCGGCGAGCCGCCGCAGGCGGTCGCGTTCCACGCGCTGATCTCGGTCAAAGCCGACCGAGCGACGATCGAGCGGATCGGAGCGCGCGAGCATTGGCGCACGCAGCACTTCTGGCGAGGCCCGCCCGGCGTGCGCCTATTCGAGCTCTACGAGCTGTGGGTCGAGAATCGGGTGATGCTCGAGATCGTCACGGAGGACATGCTGGCTCCGTACGTGCAGATCGCGAACGGCCGGGCGCAGGCGGCGCTGCTCGCGGCGCGTCCCGGCGTCCGCGCGACGTCGCTCTAGTAGCACGCGCTCGCGCCGAGGCTCGCGCGGGCCTCAGGCGAGGGCGCCGCGCTCGCGGCTTAGCGCTTGGCGACCGCGTGGATCACGCGGTCGTTCTCGAAGTAGACGGAGAAAGTCGGGTAGTCCCAACGCGTGATCGGCGGCTGGCCGACCGCTTCGTGACGTTGCGTGGGGCTGCCGAAGCTCTTTTCGACGTTGGCCATCGTCATCCCGGACTTCGGCCGCTCCGTCACCGATTGCGCGTCGGCGTCGATGCCGTCGATCAGGAGCACGGTCGCCTGGCTCGCGATGGAGCCGAGCGCCAACATCAACACCACCATGGTCTTCGCGAAGGATTTCACCATGATTCGGTCCTCCCTGAACGCGAATGACTATAGCACCGGCCTCGGGAACGTTCATCTTGCGTAGGTGGACGTACGTCACACTTCCATGCGCCGGCCGGCGTGCCGCGCTGTCGCCATCCGGCGACCGCCTGCGCTCGCGCGTGTGGTTTAATGCGCGTCGATGTTTCAGCCGCTCGAGTGGTTCGTCGGGTTGCGCTATCTGCGTTCGCGTCGCCGTCGCGGCGTCGTGTCGTTCATGAGCGCCGCCTCGCTGCTCGGAATCGCGCTCGGCGTCGCGGCGTTGATCATCATCCTGTCCGTGATGAACGGTCTCGAGACCGAGACACGCACGCGTCTGCTGAGCGTAAATGCGCATGCGACGATCTCATCGAGCGCCGGGATCGCGGATTGGCGCGAGTGGCAGGCGCGGCTCGCGGACACACCCGGCGTGACCGGCATCGCACCGTACGTGAACATCGAGGGCATGCTAGCCGCGGGCTCCAGCCTGAAGCCCGCGCTCGTGCGCGGCATCGAGCCCGACGCGGAGCGGCGTGTCTCCGAGATCGAGCGCGAGCTCGTGATCGGCAGCCTCGCCGAGCTCGCGCCCGGCGAGTACAAGATCCTGCTCGGCCGCTTGCTTGCGCTGCAGCTCGGCGTCAGCGTCGGCGACACGGTCACGCTGCTCGTCCCGCGCGTGAGCGCGGGGCGCGTCCTGCCGCGCTACGCTTCGTTCACCGTCGCGGGCACCTTCGAGGCGGGAATCCAGGACAACGACGACGGGCTCGCGTTCGTCGATCTGCGCGATGCGAGCGAGCTCGACGGCCTGAACGGCGCCGCGGAAGGCGTCGCCGTGCGGCTCGAGAATCCGCTCGACGTCGAGTCGTTTCGCGCGCGCGAGGCGCCTACGCTGCCGCCCGGTTTTCGCTACTCGGATTGGGCAGAGGACCATCGCAACCTGTTCAACGCGATCCACATCGAGAAGACGATGATGCGGATCATCTTGATGTTCATCGTCGGCGTCGCGGCCTTCAACATCGTCGCGTCGCTGATGATGGTCGTGATCGACAAGCAGAAGGACATCGCGATCCTGCGGACCTGCGGCCTCGAGCCGCGGCGCGTCGCGCGGATCTTTCTCGTGCAGGGCGCGATGATCGGCTTCGTCGGCACGCTCGGCGGCATCGTGCTCGGACTCGTCTGCGCGCTCAACATCGACGTGATCGTGCCGTGGCTCGAGGACACGTTCCACTTCAAGATCATGCCGGGGGACGTCTACTACGTGACGCAGATCCCGTCCGAGGTGCATCTCTTCGACGTCGTCACCATCCCCATGGTCGCGTTCCTCGTCGCGCTGCTCGCGACGCTCTATCCCGCGCGCCGAGCGGCCGCGGTCGCGCCCGCGGTCGCGCTCCGCTATGACTAGCCGCGCATGAAGCAGCCATATCAGATTTCGATCGCGCTCCGCTATCTGCGCAAGAGCCGCGGCCAGAGCTTTATCTCGTTCATCTCGGCGGTTTCGATGGTGGGCATCGGGCTCGCGGTCGCGGTATTGATCGTCGTCTTGTCTGTGATGAACGGTTTCGAGCACGAGCTGCAACAGCGGATTCTCGGCATGGTCTCCGACGCGACGATCAGCGGTTACGAAGAGCCGCTCGACGATTGGCGAGCGATGCGCGCGAGCGTGCTCGCGCAGTCCGACGTCCGCGCGGCCGCGCCCTTCGTCGAGGGCCAAGCGCTCGCGGTCGCGGGCGAGAAGCTCGGCGGTGTCACGGTGCGCGGGGTCGAGCCCGAGCTCGAGCGCGAGGTGTCCACCATCGGCGCAATCACGCGCGAAGGAGACATCGGCGCGCTCGTCGGCGGCGGGTACAAGATCGTGATCGGCAAGAGTCTCGCCGATGCGCTCGGCGTCGGCGTCGGCGGGCAGGTCGTGCTCGTGCTCGCGGAGGCGTTCATGACGCCGGCCGGCTTGATGCCGCGCCAGCGCGCGTTCACGGTCGCGGGCGTGTTCGAAGCCGGGATGTACGAGTACGATCGCGGCCTCGTGTTCGTGAGCTTCGACGACGCATCGCGTCTCTTCCACACCGGCGGCCGAGCGACAGGGCTCAGGCTCGCGGTGACGGACCGCTACGACGCGCGGGAAGTCGCCGAGCGCATTGCGGGCGGTTTCGCGCGCGAGCTCGATAAAAAGTTCTACGTCGCCGACTGGACGCGGCAGCACTACACGTACTTTCGGTCGATTCAGCTCCAGAAGTCGATCATGTTCGTGATCCTGTCGCTCGTGATCGCGGTCGCCGCGTTCAACATCGTGTCGACGCTGATGATGGTCGTGCGCGACAAGCGCGGCGACATCGCGATCCTGCGCAGCTTCGGCACGACGCCGCGAAGCGTCGTCGCGATCTTCGCGAGCCAGGGCACCCTGATCGGCTTGGTCGGCACGTCGCTCGGCGTCGCGCTCGCGCTGCTCGTGAGCTGGCAGCTCGGCAACATCGTCGCGCTGCTGCAGAGTTGGCTCGGGATCAATCTGCTGTCGGCGGACGTCTATTTCTTGAGCGACTTGCCCACGCAGCTGCGCCCGTTCGAGGTTGCCGAGATCGCGGTTCTCGCGCTCGTGCTCGCGATCCTCGCGACGTTGTATCCCTCGTTCACGGCCGCGCGCCAGCCGCCGGCCGAGGCGCTGCGCTATGAGTGATGCCGAGGTCGTGCTCGAGGCGATCGGTCTCGTGAAGACTTTCGCGGACGTCGGCCGCAAGATCGAGGTGCTGCGCGGCGTCCAGCTCAGGGTCGCGAAGGGCGATCGCGTCGCGATCATCGGCGCCTCCGGCTCGGGCAAGACGACGTTGCTGCAGCTCCTCGGTGGGCTCGACGAGCCGACGACGGGCGAGGTGCGGGTCGCGGGCGAATCGATGAGCCGCGCGAGCGACGTCGAGCGCGGCCGCTTGCGCAATCGAGCGCTCGGCTTCGTCTACCAGTTCCATCACTTGCTGCCCGAGTTCACGGCGCTCGAGAACGTCGCGATGCCGTTGCTCGTGCGAGGGCTGGCGCCGCGCGACGCGGCCGCGGCGGCTCAGGAGCTGCTCGAGCGGGTGGGACTCCGCGAGCGGCTCGAGCATCGACCCGGCGAGCTGTCGGGCGGCGAGCGGCAGCGTACCGCGGTCGCGCGCGCCCTCGTGACCCGGCCGGCCGCGGTGCTCGCGGACGAACCGACCGGCAACCTCGATCGGCCCACGGGTCTCAAGGTCTTCGAGCTGTTGCTCGAGCTGAACACGGCGCTCGGTACGAGCATCGTCGTCGTGACCCACGATCCCGATCTCGCGCGGCGCATGGATCGCGTCCTCGAGCTCAAGGATGGGCTGCTACAACCCGCTTAGCGCGACGTTTGCGCGAGTGTGGGAGCGTGCGCGGCGGGTCTTTCCGCTGCCGCCGATCGTCGTGATCGCGGGAGCGTGGTTCGCTGGGACGCTCGCGCTGCATCAGCTCGCGCGGCTGCCGAGCGCGGCGGCCTACGTGCCGCTCGGGCTCGCCGCGCTGCTCGCGTTGCGGTTCGCCGCGACGCGGTGGGTTGCGTGGGCGATCGCGGGGTTCGCTTGGACCGCGATCACCGCGCAGCAGCAGCTCGACCAGAGGCTCGCCGCCGATCCGCCGCAGCGCGAGGTCGCGATCGCGGGCTACGTCGACGGCTTTCCGACCTTCGCGCCCGGACAAGTGACGTTCTCGTTCGCCGTCGCTGGGCCGCGACCCGAAGGAGTGCCGCCGCTCGTGCGGCTCACGTGGTATCAGCCGCCGCGGCCGATCGCAGCAGGCGAGTGGCTCGATCTCACCGCCCGGCTGCGCGCGCCGCACGGCGCGCGCAATCCCGGCGGCTTCGACTACGAGCAGTGGCTGCTCGTCACCGGACACGGAGCGACGGGTTACGTGCGCTCCGAAGCGCTAGCCGGGCGCGCGGAGCCGACGCTCGCGAGCGCGTGGCTCGCGCTGCGCGCGCGGATCGCTGCGCGGATAGGCGACGCGCTCCGAGATCCGGACGCCGCGGCGCTCGTGACGGCGCTTGCGATCGGCGAGCGCTATCGCTTCACCGAGCAGCACTGGGCCGATTTCAGGCGGACCGGCACGAGCCATCTGGTCGCGGTGTCGGGCTTGCACATCGGCATGCTCGGGGTGCTCGTCTTCTTCGTGCTGCGAGCGCTCTGGATCCGTCTGCCGCAACCGCTCGCGAGCTTCGACCTCGAGGTCGCCGCCGCCGCGAGCGTCGCGAGCACTGCGTATTATTCGGCGCTCACCGGCTTCGCGATCCCTGCGCAGCGCTCGCTGCTGATGATCGCGATTGCGCTCGCGCTGCTCGTCACCCGGCGCGCGGTCGGAGCGTTCCAGGTGCTCGCGGCGACGCTGCTCGCGGCCGTCGTCTGGGATCCGTTCGCGCCGCTGTCGGCGTCGTTCTGGCTCTCATTCGTCGCGGTCGGGATCCTGCTCGCTCTGTCCGCATCGCGGCGGCTCAAGATGCCGGCGGAGACGCGCGTCCGGCATACCGCGCGCATGGCTGCCGAGATCGGCGCGCTGCAGTGGTCGATCGGGTGCGCGTTGCTGCCGCTCACGGCCGTGTTCTTCGGCGAGATCTCGGTTGTAGGGCCGCTCGTGAATCTCGTCGCGATCCCGCTGTTCAACCTCGTGCTCGTGCCTCTCACGCTGCTCGCGACGCTGCTGCTTCAGGTGGACGGATTCTCCACGACGCTCGCGCCGCCGGTACTGCACGCGGTCGGTTGGCTCGCGGCGCAGACCGTCGCTGCGCTGCACGCGCTCGCGAGCGAGCCGTTCGCGGCGTTCGCGGTATCCGCGCCGCCGACGGCGACCGTCGCGCTCGCGGCAAGCGGGGTCGCACTCGCGATGCCCGCGCATCCGCTACCGGGCCGCCGGCTCGGCTGGCTCGCGGTCCTGCCGATGTTCTGGCCCGCGCCGGCCGTTCCGGCCCCGGGCGACGCGCGCGTCGTCGTGCTCGACGTCGGGCAGGGGCTCGCGGTGAGCGTATCGACCCACTCACATCGCCTCCTGTTCGATGCGGGGCCGCGGTTCGGCTCGGGGTTCGACAGCGGCGAGGATATCGTCGTGCCCGCGCTCGCGGCCGGGTGGCCGCGCGTGCTCGATCGGCTGATCGTGAGCCACGCCGACAACGACCATGCGGGCGGTGCGCCCGCGGTTCTCGCGGCGTATCCGCGCGCGGAGCTGCTCGAGGGGCCGGACGTCGTGCTGCGCGGCCGCGTCTGCATGCGCGGCGAGCGCTGGGAATGGGACGGCGTGCGCTTCGCGATCCTTCATCCGCCGCTCGAGTTCGCTCCGCTCGGCAACGAGAGCTCGTGCGTCTTGAAGATCGAGGCGCGTGGGGGGTCTGTGTTGATCACCGGAGACGTCGAGACACGCGGCGAGGAGACTCTGCTACAGGCGGCCGAGCTCGCGAGCGACGTCGTCGTCGTGCCGCACCACGGCAGCAGCACGTCATCGTCGGCGCCGTTCGTCGCCGCCACGCGGCCGAGCTACGCGCTCGTTTCCGCGGGCTACGCAAACCGTTGGGGCTTTCCGAAGCCCGCGGTCCGCGCGCGCTGGGCCGAGAGCGGTGCGGCCGTTGCGGTGACGGCGGATGGCGGTGCATTGACGGTGACGCTCGACGCGCGCGGCGTTACCCTGGCGCCGGAGCGAATGACGCATCGTCACTATTGGCAGGCGGAGTCCAGACAGCCATAGTCGAAGCGCTCGAGGAGGCCGGCGTGCGCGAGCCTAGGGCATGCCCTAAGAGCACGGCCTCAACCGTGCGCTACTTCTCGTTTTGGTCGCGAATCCCCCTTTGGAAACAAGCTTCAGCGCGCTATAGTTCCGGCAGCCTCAGGGAGGCCACCAAATCCGATGCTTGAAATCGTCAAAGCCGGCGGCTGGCTCATGGTGCCGATCGTCGTGTCGTCGATCGTAGCCGTCGCAATCTTTTTCGAGCGCCTCTGGACGCTGCAACGCAAGCGCGTCGTGCCGGCGAATCTCACAGCCGAGATCTGGGAGCTCGTGAGGCAAAATCAGCTCGACGCGCGGCAGGTTGCCCGCGTTGCGCAGAGCTCGGCGCTCGGTGAGGTGCTCGCCGCGGGCCTCGCCCATCGGCACGCGCCGCGCGAGGTGATCAAGGAGAGCATCGAGGACGGCGGCCGGCACGTCGTGCACGAGCTCGAGCGTTATCTCGGGCCGCTCGGCACGATCGCGGCCATCTCGCCGCTGCTCGGCCTGCTCGGCACCGTGTCGGGCATGATTCGCGCGTTCACCGCGATCACGGCGCAGGGCGTCGGCAATCCGACGGTCCTCGCGGGTGGAATCGCGGAGGCACTGATCACGACCGCCGCCGGCCTCACCGTCGCGATCCCGTCGCTGATTGCCTATCGTTACTTGCGCGGCCGGGTCGAAGGCCTGGTCGTGCTGATCGAGAAAGAGGCGATCGCCTTCATCGAAGCGCTGCTGCAACACCAACGTACCGGGGTTCTTGGAGTGCCCGATGAGGCTGCAAAGCCGCTCAAGAGACGAGCCTGAGATCAATGTAATCTCGCTCGTCGACGTCCTGCTCGTGCTCGTGCTGTTCTTCATGGTCTCCACGAGCTTCATGCGCGAGAGCGAGATCAGCCTCCAGCTCCCGGAGGCGACGACGGACCGGAACATCGACGTGCCGCGCGACGCACTCGAGATCACGGTCACGCAGAGCGGAAGCTACCTCGTCAACGGCCGAGAGCTCGTGAACAACGAGCGGCGGACGCTGCGCGCCGCGATCGAGCGGCTGGTCGGCGAAAAGCGCGACATGCCCGTGTTCATCCGCGCCGATGCCGCGTCGACGCACCAAGCCGTGATCACCGCGATGGACGTGGCGGGCCAGCTCGGCTTCGTCAAGATCAACATCGCGACCGTGACGCCGCCCGCGGCTTGACCTCGAGGCGTGCCGGCCCCATGTCGGCCCGCTGCCCCGACGAGACTTAACCCATGCAGCTAAGCGGTCGCTCGGACGTTGTTACCGTCTACAAGCGGCTGTTCGCGTACATGCGCCCGCACTGGGTGATCATGGCGCTCGCGATCCTACCCGCGTCGGTCTACGCGATCTTCAACACGGCGGTGCCGTTCCTGATGCGCGAGGTGATCTCCGAGCTCGGGGATGCCGCGAAGGCCTCCGCCCATGCGTGGGAGCTCCCGGTCCTGATCGCGGTGCTGTTTCCGCTGCGCGCAGCCATGGATTTTCTCACGGTCTACGGGCTCGCGTGGGTCGGCCGCTCGGTGATCCGCGATCTACGCAACGAGCTCTTCGCCCACTACCTGAGCCTGCCCACGCGATTCTTCGATCAGGGTTCTTCCGGCGCGCTGATCTCGAAGCTCACTTACAACACCGAGCAGGTCGCGGACGGGATTTCGAACGCGGTCGTGATCGTGATACGTGACACGCTCACGATCATCCTGCTGATCGCGGCGATGTTGAAGATGAGCCCGCGGCTCACGCTGCTGATCCTCGTCGTCGGCCCATCTGTCGGCTTCGTGATCGGCCGGATGAGCAAGGCGTTCCGCCGGTACAGCTCACGCATTCAGACGTCGATGGGCGACGTCACCAAGATCACCGAGGAATCGGTTCACGGTCAGCGAATCGTGAAGGTGTTCGGCGGCCAAGAGCACGAGAAGCAGCAGTTCGCGGACGTCAACCAGCGCAACTTCCGTTTCAACGTCCGGCTCGTGGCGGTTCAGGCCGCGGGGGACAACCTCACCGCTTACGTAGTGGTGCTCGGCGTCGCGGCGGTGATGTACCTTTCGTTCGGCGATTTGAACGCGCCTTCCTTCATCGGCTTCGTCACGGCGATGGCCATGGTGCTCACGCCGCTCAAGCGCCTGATCAACGTCAACGCGGTCGTGCAGCGCGGCGTCACGGCGGCCGCAGGGCTGTTCGAGATCATCGACGAGCCTGGCGAGACGGACTTAGGGAAGACCGAGATCGGCCGCGCGCGCGGCGACGTCGAATACCGCGAGGTCGCATTCGCGTACGCGCCCGACAAGCTGCCTGCGCTGCGCGGCGTGAGCTTGAGACTCAAGGCGGGCACGACCGTCGCGCTCGTCGGCCAATCGGGCAGCGGCAAGTCGACGATCGCGAGCCTGCTGCCGCGCTTCTACGAGCCCGATAGCGGCGCGGTGCTGCTCGACGGCCGCGACATACGCGAGTACCCGCTGCGCGATTTGCGCCGGCAGCTCTCGCTCGTGAGCCAGGACGTCGTGCTGTTCGACGACAGCATCGCGGGCAACATCGCGTACGGCGCGCTCGAGAGCTCGCCGCGTGCCGCGATCGAGGCCGCGGCCGAGGCCGCGTACGTGGCCGAGTTCGCGTCCGAGTTGCCGGAAGGGCTCGAGACGCGCGTCGGGGAGCGCGGCGTGATGCTCTCCGGCGGCCAACGTCAGCGGATCGCAATAGCGCGCGCGCTGCTGAAGGACGCGCCGGTGCTGATCCTCGACGAGGCGACATCGGCTCTCGACACCGAATCGGAGCGTCGCGTCCAGGCCGCGCTCGCGCGACTGATGCAGGGTCGCACGACACTCGTGATCGCGCATCGGTTATCGACGATCGAGAAGGCCGACCTGATCATCGTGATGCGCGAGGGCACGATCGTCGAGCAAGGCACTCACGCGGAGCTCGTCGCCCGCGGCGGCTATTACTCGACGCTGCACCGAATGCAATTCGCGGGGTAACCGGATGCGCAAGTCGCGGCCCGCCGTCTCGCGCACGCTGAACGCCATCTGGTACGGCGACAGCCCGCTGCGCTGGGCCTTGTTTCCGCTCGCGGCCGTCTACCGATCGATCGCGCAGCTGCGCCGCGCGGCCTATCTCCGCAACCCGACGAAGGCGGTCGAGTTGCCGGTTCCGGTCATCGTCGTCGGCAACGTAAGCGTCGGCGGCACCGGCAAGACACCGTTCGTGATCTGGCTCGCAGCGCAGCTCCAAGAACGCAACCTGCGCGTCGGCATCGTCACGCGCGGGTACCGCGGCACTGCGCGCGACTGGCCGCGCGTCGTCGACGCGAACAGCGATCCACACGAGGTCGGCGACGAGCCGGTGCTGCTCGCGCGCCGCACCGGCTGCCCCGTGGTCGCGGGGCCCGATCGCGTCGCCGCCGCCGAGCGTCTA
>Ga0105246_10002533_pt1 | contig 11045 bp, 12 predicted proteins | sample KBSM64metaG_FD_99694 | JGI IMG/M metagenome (GOLD analysis project Ga0105246, IMG submission 99694) | Miscanthus rhizosphere microbial communities from Kellogg Biological Station, Michigan, USA - KBS M6-4 metaG | ecosystem: Host-associated > Plants > Roots > Rhizosphere > Soil | place...
GCAAGAGCGTTTTGCTTACTTTTGCGCTTTTCAAAAGTGAGCCGCTGTAAAAGCGGAACCATTAGCAGCCGTTACCGCAGAAACGGATATGTACTCGGTCTGATCCAACATCCTGGTCGGCCCAGAGGCCGCCATCGGGGGCAAGCCCCCTCCCACATTTGGACCGGGATCGACACCAACATCCTGGTCGGCCCAGAGGCCGCCATCGGGAGCTAGCTCCCTCGCCACATGTCGGTGTCATATCAAAGCTGTGTAGATACCTATGCCCCGATGAGGCCTTCAGCAACGCTGAAGTTCAGCCCGCCAACAACCAAACCCCGGTCGCCGCCGAAGCCGCCCCCGCCACCCGCACCAACGGTGCCGCCGCCGCAGGCAGGAAACGCACCACCGCGTAACCCGCCGCATGCAACGCAGCCGTCGCGCCGACAAACCCTGCCGCGTACGCCCAGGGGCTGGACATGTCCGGCAGCTCCAGGCCATGGGCCACGCCATGGAACAACGCAAACAACGCCGTTGCCCCCACCGCCACCCACAGCGGTGGCCGCACTGCCAGCGCTACCGCCAGGCCCAGCGCCAGCACCGATGCGGCGATCCCGCTTTCCAGTGCCGGCAGTTGCAGGCCTTCAAAACCGAGCATGCCACCGATCAACATGGTGCCGACGAAGGCACACGGCAGCGCCCAGCGTGCGTTGCCTTTTTGCTGCGCCGCCCACAGGCCGACCGCAACCATGGCCAGCAGGTGGTCGAGCCCGCCCAATGGGTGGCTGATACCGGCGACCAGGCCATTGTCGCCGTGGCCCGGGTGAGCGAAGGCGAGGGCGGGGGCCAGCAGCAGCGCGGCGGTGGCGAACAGTTTCTTGAGGTTCATAAACAGGCTCCGTAGGGGAATCAGGCAGCGGTCAGCAGGCCTTGACGTTCGATAAAGGCGACGATTTCATCCAGGCCGACGCCGGTTTTCTGATTGCTGAACACAAAGGGTTTGCCATTGCGCATGCGTTGGGTGTCGCTGTTCATCAATTCCAGCGAGGCGCCCACCAGCGGCGCGAGGTCGATCTTGTTGATCACCAGCAGGTCGGATTTGCAAATACCGGGCCCGCCCTTGCGCGGCAGCTTGTCGCCGGCGGACACATCGATCACGTAGATGGTGAGGTCCGACAGCTCGGGGCTGAACGTCGCCGACAGGTTGTCGCCGCCGGACTCCACCAGAATCAGGTCCAGGCCTGGAAACCGGCGGTTGAGCTGGTCCACCGCCTCCAGGTTGATCGAGGCATCTTCGCGGATCGCCGTGTGCGGGCAGCCGCCGGTTTCCACGCCGATGATGCGTTCCGGTGCCAGGGCCTGGTTGCGCACCAAAAAATCTGCGTCTTCGCGGGTGTAGATATCGTTGGTAACCACTGCCAGGTTGTAGCGGTCGCGCAGCGCCAGGCACAGGGCCAGGGTCAGGGCGGTCTTGCCGGAGCCGACCGGGCCGCCGATGCCGACGCGCAGGGGTTGTGTGTTCATGGTGGGTTCTCCAAAAAAGCCTCAGGAACGGAACAGGCGGCTGTACTGGCGCTCGTGGGCCATGCACGCCAAAGACAGGCCAAACGCGGCGCTGCCAAGGTGATCGGGTTCGACGCGGCCTGCCTCGTGCTGGGCCTGCTGCAACAGCGGCAGCAGTTCGCTGGTCAGGCGCTGCGCGGCTTGCTGGCCCAGGGGCAGGGTTTTCATCAGCACGGCCAACTGGTTTTCCAGCCAGCTCCAAAGCCAGGCGGCGAGGGCGTCGTCGGGGCGGATGGCCCAGGCCCGTGCGGCCAGGGCCCAGCCAAGGGCCAGATGGGGTTCAGGCTGTTGGTCAAGGAAATCACGGGCGTCGGCGTCCAACTCGGGCAAGCCACTGAGCAGTTGTTGCAGGGAGTAGCCCATCTGCCGGCTCTCCTGATACAGCTCGCGGGTTTCGCGGCTGGCACGGTGTTCTTCACACAACTGCGCCAGGCGCGGCCAGGCCTGTTCCGCGGCGGCGCGGCAGTGGGCGAGCAGCAAGGGCGCTTCGAAACGTGCGAGGTTGAGCAGCAATTGGTCGCTGATCCAGCGTCGCGCGCTGGCGGCATCATTGACGCGGCCGTTCTCCACCGCCATTTCCAGGCCCTGGGAGTAGCTGTAGCCGCCAATCGGCAATTGCGGACTGGCCAGGCGCAACAGCGCCCAGGCCGGGTTCATGGACGCACGCCGAACTGATGCAGTTTGGGCGCGTAATTGAAGTCTTCGTCACCATGGCGCGAGTGATGATGACCACCGCCATAGGCGCCGTGCTCGGGTTGGAAAGGCGCCTCGATGGGGTGCGCATCGGCGCCCAGCTGTTCCAGCATGGCCTTGAGCACATAGTCATCGAGCAGGCGCAGCCAGCCATCGCCGACCTGCAGGGCGACATGGCGATTGCCCAGGTGATAGGCCGCGCGGGTCAGTTCAAACGCGTTGCGGCAGGTGACGTGCAGCAGTTGCTCAGGGCGCGCGCAGACACGTACGACGCGTCCGTCCTCGGCTTGCAGGAATTCGCCATCGTGCAGCGGCGGTTGCCCACGCTCCAAAAACAGGCCGACGTCTTCACCGTCGGCACTGAAACAGCGCAGGCGGCTTTTGCTGCGGGCTTCGAAGTTCAGCAGCAGCTCGGCGGCCCAGAGGGCCTGGGGGGCGATTCGGCGGTGGATCACCAGCATCGGAGAGTTTCCAGCTATTAACGATAAAGGGGCTATAAGGTGCTAGAGCAAGGGCCTTGCCAACCCGGCAGGCGCGTAGGAAATCCCTGTCAGCAGGGCGCGAGCGCTACACGGCAGAGCATCGGCAAAGGGTGAGCGTGTTGCAATTTGGTGCGCTTGAGCGGCGCTCGGCACCGGGAAGGGGCATTTTGTGTGGAGTAAGCCGATGAATTGCATGAAACGTCTTTCATACAGTTCTTCATTGGGCTTTAAGGAATAATCCTACAATAGCCAGAGAATCGGCCTTCGTAAGCTTACGTGGTGGTTCTTTAAGATTCGCGCCGTGTTTAATCCGTCGCGATGTTCATCATGTTCAAGTCACTTATCTGTTCCGTCATTGTCAGCCTGTCTTGTCTTATTTCCTCCGCCTCGGCCACTCTCCAACAGCCGCCGACGTTCGTTTCCGCCCATGCACCGTCTTCGGTCGAAAATGTGATCGACCGCGCCCATCAACTGCTCGGTACACCCTACAAGTGGGGCGGTACGTCCACCGAGCAAGGGTTAGATTGCAGCAGCTTCCTGGTCTATCTGTTCAAGACCCAAGCCAATATCCAGCTGCCGCGCACCACGGCTGCGATGCACCGGTCAACGGCCGCGACCATCAAGCGCGCGGCGCTGAAGCCGGGCGACGCGGTCTTTTTCAAAGGCAATGGACAGGGGCGGGTCAGTCACGTCGGGCTGTATATCGGCGATGGCAAATTCATCCATTCACCGCGTACCGGCAAGAACGTGCGTATCGATTCGTTGAGCAATAGCTACTGGAACAGGAACTACACCACCGCCAAGCGCTTTCACAAGGCCGGCTGATCGTATTACTCGGTGCTGCCCAGGCCTTGCCAATGCTTGAGGCCGATAAAGATAAAGCGCAATTGCTGGGTGATCTTCGCCTGGGGCGTGAGGTGGGCGGGCAGGGCCTGGGCGGGAGGGTCGATGATGTCTGGCAGGGTGGCGAACACACTTTTGACGATCAGGTCGGCCATCACGTGCAAGCCGTCGGCATCCAGGTGCTGCAGCTTGGGCATCAGCGTGAGGTCGGCCGCCAGGTCGCGGGTGATGTCTTCGCGCAGCGCGCCGATGGCTTGGCGCACGGCCAGGCAACCGCCGTATTGTTCGCGGGCCAGGAACAGGAATTGGGAACGGTTGGCCGAGACCACATCGAGAAAGATCCGCACGGACGCATCGATGATCCCGCCCATCACGAATTCGTTGTGGCGCACCAGGCGAATCGTGGCGCGAAATGTCTGGCCGACTTCACTGACCAACGCGAGCCCAAGCTGGTCCATGTCGGCAAAATGGCGATAGAAGCCGGTGGGCACGATGCCCGCTGTCTTGGCCACTTCGCGCAGGCTCAGGCTGCCGAACCCACGGCCACACTCCATCAGATGGCGGGCAGCGTCCATCAGGGCGAGGCGAGTCTGTTGCTTCTGTTCGGCGCGGGGCAGCATGAGCGGATGGGCTTTGTCGGCGAGTACAACGACGCACTCTAGCAAAAGCGCTTTGCCGGCGTCGAACTTGACGGGGGGCAGACGTGACGCGGTCTATAAAAAAGCAAAAGCCCGATCGGCAGATCGGGCTTTTTTCTGGGCCACCACGGGCTTAGCTCTGTGCTTGATGCAGTTCTTGCAGACGGTCGGCACCACCTTCAGCGATACCTTGGGTGTAGGCGCGGTCATTGGCTTGTTCAGCGCCGCCTTCTACCAGACCTTTTTCCTGCAGGCGGTCGTTGCCACCTTCAGTCAGGCCTTCGGTGTAGGCACGTTTGTTGGCCTGCTCCGAACCGTTTTCAGCGACAGCGCCTTTGGCGTAGTCACGGTTTTCATCTTCCTGCGAACCGCTGCGGGCCAGGGTCTGGCTCGACTGCACGGCCTGGGACTGGTTCTGTGGGGTGGCCTGTTCGGCGGCTGGCAGGGCAAAGGCACTGGAAGCCAGGATGGATAACAGGACGGTAGCAAGGACTTGGCGTTTCATGATGGTTGCTCCTCGGGAGGGCGATAAAGTGGGTACAGCGCTAATGCTACTCTTGATAAGTCGATATAAAAGTTCATAAACACAATGGTAATAATCAACAGAATTGATTGTTCTCACGGGAGGCTCTAGCTCGAGCCTCTCAAGCACGCGGTTTTGCACCGTAGTGGGTATTTTCGACACGGACCTGGGTAACAATGGTGCGTGGTTGATGAGCTGAAACGGTCTGATCGATCAGGAAAATCGCTTTTTTCGGCTAAATCGGCCGTTGCGTTAAACCCCCGGGCACTTTGCCAGTCGTAGTCCTATAAGCTGTTTCAAAGGCTGTTGCCCAGCCAGTCGTAATCAGGAGTTTTGTGCAATGACGCGCACTCGAAAAATCGTCGCCTGGTGCTGCGCCAGCTTCGTTCTGTTAATTGCCATCGCGGTATTGGTCCTGGTGTTTTTTGACTGGAACCGCATCAAGCCGCCCCTTAATGCCAAGGTCTCCGAAGAGTTGCACCGCCCGTTCGCCATCAATGGCAACCTGGCGGTGGTGTGGCAGCGTGAGCCCGACGAGGGCGGCTGGCGGGCCTGGGTGCCCTGGCCCCACGTGATTGCCGAAGACCTGAGCCTGGGCAATCCCGATTGGTCCAAGCAACCGCAGATGGTCACGCTCAAGAAGGTCGAGTTGCGTATATCGCCCTTGGCGTTGCTGGCACAACGCGTGGTGATCCCGCGTATCGACCTCACCGAGCCGAGCGCCGACCTGCAGCGCCTGGCGGACGGCCGCGCCAACTGGACCTTCAAGTTCGACCCCAAGGACCCCGACGCGGAGCCTTCCAACTGGGTGGTGGATATCGGCGCCATCGGCTTCGACAAAGGCCACGTCACCCTCGACGACCAGACCCTCAAGACCCGGCTCGATGTGATCATCGACCCGCTGGGCAAGCCGATCCCCTTCGGTGCAATCGTCGGCGACGCGGATGCCAAAAAAGCCTTGGAAAAAGGCTCGGCCCCTCAGGACTACGCGTTCGGCCTCAAGGTCAAGGGCCAGTACCATGGCCAGGCGCTCGCCGGCACCGGCAAGATCGGCGGTCTGCTCGCCCTGCAGGACGCGGCCAAGCCGTTCCCGCTGCAGGCCCAGGTCAAGATCGGCGACACCAGCATCGCCCTGGCCGGCACCCTGACCGACCCGCTGAACCTCGGCGCCCTGGACCTGCGCCTGAAGCTCGCCGGTGCCAGCCTGGGCAATCTCTACCCGCTGACCGGCGTGACGTTGCCCGATTCGCCGGCCTATTCAACCGACGGCCATCTGATCGCCAAGCTGCATGAAGCCAGCGGCGCGTCCTTTCGCTATGAAAACTTCAACGGCAAGATCGGCAACAGCGATATCCACGGCGACCTGGCCTACGTGGCCAGCCAGCCACGGCCCAAGCTCAGCGGCGCGCTGGTGTCCAATCAACTGCTGATGGACGACCTGGCGCCCTTGATCGGCGCCGACTCCAACGCCAAGCAGAAAGCCCGTGGCGGTGAAAGCAAGCAACCGGCAACCAAGGTACTGCCGGTTGAAGAGTTCCGCACAGAGCGCTGGCGCGATATGGATGCCGACGTGGAATTCACCGGCAAACGCATCGTGCACAGCGCCGAGCTGCCGTTCACCGACCTCTATACGCACGTGGTGCTCAACGACGGTGAGCTGAGCCTTGAACCCCTGCGCTTCGGCGTGGCCGGCGGCAAGCTCGATGCGCAGATCCGCTTGAACGGCCGCACCACGCCAATGGAAGGCCGGGCGAAACTCACGGCGCGTAACTTCAAGCTCAAGCAGTTGTTCCCAAGCTTTGAACCGATGAAAACCAGCTTTGGCGAACTCAACGGCGACGCCGATATTGCCGGGCGCGGCAACTCCGTGGCAGCGCTGCTGGGCACCTCCAATGGTGACTTGAAGATGCTGATCAACGACGGTGCGATCAGCCGTGGCCTGATGGAAATCGCCGGCCTCAACGTGGGCAATTACGTGGTGGGGCGCCTGTTTGGCGACAAGGAAGTGAAGATCAACTGCGCTGCGGCGGACTTCGGCATCAAGACCGGCCTGGCGACCACCCGCTTGTTTGTGTTCGATACCGAGAACGCGATCATCTACGTCGATGGCACGGCGAATATGGCGACCGAGCAGTTGGACCTGACCATCACGCCGGAGTCCAAGGGCTTCCGCCTGTTCTCCCTGCGCTCACCGTTGTATGTGAACGGGCCGTTCATCAAGCCCAATGCCGGCGTCAAGGCTATCCCCCTGGCGTTGCGCGGCGCGGGCATGGTCGCCCTGGGTGTGATCGCAGGTCCCGCGGCCGGGTTGCTCGCACTGGTCGCGCCAAGCGGCGGCGAGCCGAATGCGTGCGCACCGTTGCTGCAACAGATGAGAGAGGGCAAGGCGCCCAAGACCGTGAAGTAACTGACCGCACCCGAAACCAAATGTGGGAGGGGGCTTGCCCCCGATAGCGGTATATCAGCCGGAGCATCGTTGGCTGAACCACTGCTATCGGGAGCAAGCCCCCTCCCACATGGGTATTGCTGTGCGGCTGATTACAGGCCTTCCAGAATATCCGCCATGTCGTCGGCGTGTTCTTCTTCCTGGGCCAGGATGTCTTCGAAGATGCGACGGGTGGTCGGGTCTTTATCACCGATGTACTGAATGATTTCACGGTAGCTGTCTACCGCGATCCGCTCGGCCACCAAGTCTTCGTAGACCATTTCTTTCAGCGAGTTGCCCGCCACGTACTGTGCGTGGGAGTTCTTCGACAGCAGGTCGGGGTTGAATTCCGGCTCGCCGCCCAGCTGCACGATGCGCTCGGCAAGTTTGTCGGCGTGTTCGGCTTCCTGGGTGGCGTGCTCCAGGAATTCATCGGCGGCGACGCTGGCTTTCAGGCCGCTGGCCATGAAGTAGTGACGCTTGTAGCGCAACACGCAGACCAGTTCGGTGGCCAGCGATGCGTTGAGCAGGCGGATAATTTCTTCGCGGTCGGCGTCATAGCCTTCGGTCACGGCACCGTTTTCGACGTTCTGGCGGGCGCGGCTGCGCAGGGTCGCAACGTCAGTCAAGTGTGCTTCAGTCATCTCAATCTCCTGGGGCTAATCCGGTTTTACGCCACGCTCTGCCGGCGTGATCGCTCCCAGTTGTGAGTCGCGAGAGAGGCGAAAAGTTTTATCGGATTTAACAGGATGTGTCACGACGAGGTCTGACCGGCGTGGTCCAGCGCTCCGACAGGACCACCCCGCCCAAGGTCAGCAACCCTCCCACCAGGTGATAAAGCGCCAGCGCCTCCTTCAGCACCACCGCCGCGATCAAGGCAGTAATCAGTGGAAGCAGGTTGAAAAACAACGTGGTACGGCTTGGCCCCAGGGTTTTGACCGAGTGCATCCACGCCAGCGGCGCCAGCATCGAAGCCAGCAGGCACGCATACAGCACCAGCGGGATATTCGCCCAGCCCAGGCCCGCCTTGGCCGAGAACAGGAACAGCGGAAGCAGCACCGCCACCGCCACCAGCACTTGCAGGTACAACAGCACCAACGGCGGCAGGCGCAGTTGCCATTTTTTCAGCAAGGTGCTGTAGACCGCGTAGGCCAGGGTGGCGACCAACATCATGGCGTCACCGAGGTTGATCCCGTGTTGCAGCAACGCGCCCAGGCTGCCGGATGACACCACCACCACAACCCCCGCGAACGACAGCACCGCGCCGGTCAGCGCGCCGAAGGTCAGGCGCTGGCCGAGGCTGATAATGGCGGCGGTCAGGGCCATCAGCGGCATCAGCGAGAGGATGATGCCCATGTTGGTGGCACTGGTCAGCGTGGCCGCGTAATAGGCCAGGCTTTGATACACGGCCATGCCCAGCACGCCGAGCATGAAAATCTTGCCCAGGTTCGGGCGGATCAGCGGCCAGTTGGCGATCACCGGCTTGAACATGAACGGAGTGAACAGCAGCGCCGCGAACAGCCAGCGATAAAAGCCGATTTCAGCCGGGAAAATCGAACCCACCGCCAGTTTGTTGACCACGGTGTTGCCGGCCCAGATAAGGATGGCCAGCAGGGGATACGCGTATTGCATCGAAAGCAAACCCAATGTGTTGAAGAGGTGGAAGCGATACCGTCGGACGACTATTCGCCGCCGGTGAAGTTGTAACAGGTTTTGACTACACTGCGTTGTAGGCCGTGCCCTTCGGTACGGTAACAGGGAGAAAACTCCATGAAGATGCTGCGTATTCCGCTGTTGATGATGGGCCTGCTGCTGTGTTCCCAGGGTTTTGCCGCCACCGCCCAGCAAAACAAAATGACCACCTGTAACGCCGAGGCCACCACCAAGACCCTCAAGGGCGATGAGCGCAAGGCTTTCATGAAGACCTGCCTGTCGGCCCCGGCGGCCAATGATGCCAAGACCCTGACCCCGCAGCAGCAAAAGATGAAAGACTGCAATGCGTCGGCGAAAACCCAAGCGTTGACCGGCGATGCGCGTAAAACATTCATGAGTACCTGCCTCAAGGGCTGATCACGATTTCGCAAGCGCTGAAGATCAAATGTGGGAGGGGGCTTGCCCCCGATTGCGGTCGGCCAGTAACCGATGTGATGACTGACACACCGCTATCGGGAGCAAGCCCCCTCCCACACTTATCAGCATTCACAACCGTCACCCCCTCGCTTGATTCCCGCAAGGCTGGCAGACTGCCCATCCTTTAACGCCGTTCGTTTTGAGGCTGTATGCCAACGTTTTCTCAGCGTCATGTGTTGTTGCTGGCCAGCTACATCATCATTTTCGGCGGACTGCTGCTGGTGCTGCCGCTCAAATTGCTGCCCAGCCTGCTGGCCGGCCTGTTGGTCTATGAACTGGTCAACATGCTCACCCCGCAACTGCAACGGCTGATCGAAGGGCGGCGTGCGCGCTGGCTGGCGGTGGCCCTGCTCGGCACTCTGATCGTCAGCGTACTCGCGCTGATCTTCGCCGGCGCCATCAGCTTTCTGCTCCATGAAGCGGAAAACCCCGGCGCTTCGCTCGACAAGTTCATGGGCGTGGTCGACCGCGCGCGCGGCCAGTTGCCGCCGTTTTTGGACGCCTACCTGCCCGCCAGCGCCGCCGAGTTTCGCGTGGCCATCGGCCAATGGCTGAGCAAGCACCTGAGCGAACTGCAACTGGTCGGCAAGGACGCCGCGCACATGTTCGTCACCTTGCTGATCGGCATGGTGCTGGGCGCGATCATCGCCCTGCAACGCGTGCCTGACCTGACCAAGCGCAAACCCCTGGCTGCGGCGTTGTTCGACCGCCTGCACCTGCTGGTCCAGGCGTTTCGCAATATCGTCTTCGCCCAGATCAAGATCGCCGCGCTCAATACCGCCTTCACCGCCGTGTTCCTCGCCGTGGTCCTGCCGCTGTGCGGCATCCACCTGCCACTGACCAAAACCCTGATCGTATTGACCTTCCTGCTCGGCCTGCTGCCGGTGATTGGCAACCTGATGTCCAATACCCTGATCACCATCGTGGCCCTGTCGTTGTCGATCTGGGTGGCGGTGGCGGCGCTGGGGTACCTGATCGTGATCCACAAGGTCGAGTACTTCCTCAACGCGCGCATCGTGGGCGGGCAGATCAGTGCCAAGTCGTGGGAGTTGTTGTTGGCGATGCTGGTGTTCGAGGCGGCATTCGGCTTGCCGGGGGTGGTGGCGGGGCCGATTTACTATGCGTATCTCAAGAGTGAGTTGAAGCTCGGCGGGATGGTTTAAGCCTTGTGTCGCCTGGGCTGACGCTATCGAGGGCAAGCCCCCTCCCACATGTTGATATGTGAATACCTTCAGTGTGGGAGGGGGCTTGCCCCCGATGGGCGCGCCGCAGTTTCAGCTAAAACTCAACTGCCGTAGCGCTTACTCGCCTCAATCGCCAAACCACTCCCAATACTGCCAAAGATATTGCCTTCCACGTGCCGCGCATTCGGCAGCATCGCCGCAATGCTGTGGCGCAGCGCCGGGATGCCGCTGGAGCCACCGGTAAAGAACACCGTGTCCACCTGGGCCACGCTCACCGAGGCGTCATTGAGCAACTGCGTGACGCTGCCACGCACGCGTTCGAGCAGGTTGTCGATGGATGACTCGAACAGCGCGCGGCTCAGGTCCACGCTCAGGCCCGCTTCGATACGGTCCAGTGGCACATGGCGGCTGTCGTCCTGGGTCAGCTGGATCTTGGTCTCTTCCACTTCCATGGCCAGCCAGTGCCCGGCGCGCTGTTCGATCAGCTTGAACAGGCGGTCGATGCCGCCGGTGTCTTCGATGTCGTAGCGCATGCTGCCCAGGGCCAGCTGGGATTTTTGCGAGTACACCGAGTTGATGGTGTGC
>Ga0105246_10002535_pt1 | contig 11045 bp, 10 predicted proteins | sample KBSM64metaG_FD_99694 | JGI IMG/M metagenome (GOLD analysis project Ga0105246, IMG submission 99694) | Miscanthus rhizosphere microbial communities from Kellogg Biological Station, Michigan, USA - KBS M6-4 metaG | ecosystem: Host-associated > Plants > Roots > Rhizosphere > Soil | place...
ATAATAAGATTGATTATGATATTTCACTGGAACGAACCCCAGCGGAAAGGCAAGCGCTAGAGGATTTAGATACAGCATCTCGTCAAGTCAATACTCGTATAAGATATTTTGAAGAAGACTTAGAGCAAGAGTATCCTCCCCTGGAAGATATATTCCATCGATGGTTACCAGGTGAAGTACGACAGCGGAGAAAAATTGAAGGTATGAAAAATGAGTTGGCTCAGTTAAGACGGGAAGCAGATGAAATTTTAGTAAAACAACGTGAGTTATGGGGCCCCGCGAGATTTAAGTATGAGGCAGGGAGAATGGCACGAGGAGAATTTGGAGATACACTACCAGCGATAGAGAGTGCAAAACGTATAGCTGCCAATAATAGACAAAAAGAGGCAACCGCTGCAGAAGATACAAGAATAAAAGAACTTGGACGCTTGAGGTTTAGGTATGAAACCGATATATATAATTTAGAACAAGAATTGTCTAACGCTGACAAAAGACAAAGAGGTAAGATAGAACAACGATTAGGTAAATCAAAAGCAGCCTTGGATGAAATTGTGAAGGAAAGAACTACATTAGTTGCCGAAATTGATGCACGAATTGAAGCTAAAAATCAAACCGATGAAGAGACTCCCGTTACTGTTTGATTTTGTAGAAAATGAGTCAGGATTATACTTGTGTATCTGGTTGACTAACGGGTTTTGGGCGATAATATGCGACTCTATTTTCAATATATGCTTTTTCTTCGTCCTGAGGAGTAGAAAACGCTTTGAACATTTCTCGCAGAGCATCTCGTTTGACGCGGTCCCGAATACCTACTAGTTGCTCAACATCATCATTAGTAAGATTCCTAAGGAATTTGCCAGCATCAAGCTGTCTAGCACCAGATTTAGTAGCGGTAAGAAAATCTTCAATAGGTAAACCTCGTTCATGCAAGAAATTTAAAGCAATGGGAAGCATGAAAATAACCTCACTATCCATGGCAAAGAGATCTGAAAGATGGTCAGGGGTGAGATCGTGTTCATTTTGTAAATGTCCAGGTTCTGCTGCAAACCAAGGTGAGCCATAGCCGATAATATAAGGGCCTTCGTATTGCATTGTTTCAAGTATTTTTATTGTCTGGTCGCCACTGAGATTGTTTGAAAGAATATCACTATACAAATCGCCACTAGTTATGTTCAGATCAATAACTCTTTGATCTGCTTTACTTTCACCAACTCTGTCATAATAGTTATTATCTTCTTCGGATCGATCATAACCATGCGTTAGTAAAGAATAAATCATTCGGCTCGTTCTTTTGTTGCCATCAGCATAAGGATGAATTGCACCAAGAGACAATCCTAGTAGTGTTGCAGCTGTTTCATTATCCTCAATTAATTTAGCTGCTTCAAATGCTTCACGCAATAATATATCTCGATCTTCTAATGCAGGAGGCTCCCAGCTAACTAATTGGAAACCCGCTTCTTTGGACATAAGCCTTATCCCTTGTTGGGCATCTTTCCCAAACTGTTCCTCTGGTAATCCACGAGAGTACCCATTAATTGTATCGATCAGTTTACTAAATGAATCATAGGACGTTTGTTTTAAAAAGCTTTCTCGATTTTCTTTCGTGGCAAAAGTATCCTGAAATTCGTTTTGCAATGCACGAGTTAGATATTCATGAGGTTTGAGTAATTTATCAGGTTGTATTTCTTCTAAGCGTTGTGGAACGGCGCCATCTCTATTATCAGTAACTTCTCCTTCAGACATATTTTGAGTATAGCATTTTATAAAAAGATTAAATATTATCTTTATTTGCAACTTTTGTAGGGTGACACATCTATTTTATTTTACTCACTTGTCTCCTCAGCCTACTTCCTATATATTATTACTATGCAGGATGATACAAAAGATTCTTTAGATGAAGCACCTTTTGGCTCTACTTCTCATGCTTGGGAAATGACAGAAAATGGTGGGAATGGTTTATCTTTTGAGGATGCCCATTTTCGCCCCGAGAGACCATCGGGCGCCGGAGGGCTTGTAATTCCCACACATGAACCACTCCCTAATCTCGAACTAACAGGCATACTACCGCAAATGCAAGAACTTGCCGCAAGAACTCCAACCGAAGATCAGATTTATGCATTGGTAGATACTCTAGAAGAAGTGAAAGGCTCTCGGAAGGAGCCTTATATGGCTGAAGAATTAAAGCAGCTGATTAAGAGTACGTTACAAGGTGATGCTGATGCCAGAGAAAAAATTACAAGAACGTATGGATTAAGAAAAATTGTGCTAGGAAAATTACAACTCGATAGATATAAGAATGGACTGTCAGTTGATCCTCTGAGTATTGCAGAACCACTCGATGAAGATGAACTGACGGGTTTGGTTAAAAGCTTACGGAAAAATGTGCAGGGCAATAAGAGCGAACATACTCCTCAACAAATAAAAGAAAGCGTATCAGCAGCAATTAAAAATCCTAAGAAAGTAGCACATGTTACACAGGGTTGCGGGTTACGAAGGTTGACTCAAGGAGTGATAAATGAGAAATTTAGACGAGGTGAATATCCCCCTTATCCATAAAGATGTCGTCGATACTGCCCTCTTAGAAAATTTTTTATCAACTCCTCAGAATGGATGGGTGGGGTAAGCAAGGCCTACACTGCTGTTTGAAGTAAACGCTCTTTGGCTCCAGCCTAAATAGATTCTTTCACTAAACGTAATCTTCTGGAAGACGAAATCTTTTTACTGGTACATAAATGAGTGAACTGTCATGTGGTAGGACTGGATGATCAACATCTTTAATATCTACTACATCTTCAAATAACATAACGGCTGTCTCCGGACGTACCATGGATATCCAATCTTCTTCGTAATTTCCTTCTAAAGGATCATCGTATAAATGTACTTGTCCTTTTTTTCTGCCCTCTTCAACTATTTTCATCATCATCAATATCTTTCTTTCATGTGCACTGGGAAAACTATGGGCTGATTTGTTTGTATTGTCAATAATTCTTTCAGGGATAACTGCTTTACTTATTGGGTTCGTATCGACTATTTTTTCTGCAGCTTCTTTCAGTGTCACACTATGTAGGTTTTCATCAGCTTCTTCTTCAGGATATAATTCGGGTAAAAGTTCTTTTACCTTTCCATCTGCGCTACTCATTATGAGTTCTGGTGAGAACATGTTTGGGCATACTTGCTGAAGCTTTGGAGCAAAATATAGATCAAGCCCTTCTTGTTCTTTTGTCGTTATGATACCAAATTGGATAAGATCTGGATAATGTTCCTTTAAATAATTAACAATATAAACAAACGAAGGACGTAATTGAAATTGTTCATAACCACGTTCTACTTCTAACCTCTTCAATTCTGCCTGTTGTTCTGATGTTAAGCTTTCTGGAGGTATATCTGTTAAGCCTGGCTTTGTGAGACGTGTATTCGTTAATGGTATTCTTCCAACAGTTTCATCTGCGTCCCAAAAAGCAATTATTGGGCGCCCAGGTTGTTCTTCAAATGCTTTTTCAACTGCATCTGTCACTTTAGAAAAAAATTCGCCCTCTTGATCAAAGGCTTGTTGCTCAGTTAATACAGGGATGTCTTTTTCCGCAGCGATTCTTTCAAGTTGAGCTTCATAATATGCGAGAAAATCTTTTTGTATTACTCCTTGGTCAAAAAGTTCTCGAAAGGCTTTATTTGCTTTAGGTGGGAGAAAAAGAGCCCTTCCTACTTGTGCATCTGTTAATACTTTTAGACCATCATTTTCCCATGTCTGTGTTGTATGTTGATTCTGGTCTTTATTTTTGACTAGTACCCCTGAAGGTTTATCGACTCCTCCGCCATGTTCGCTCATACCAAAATTATAACAAATTTCATTTTTTTTTACATAAGGTTTCTTAATAGTTACATATCAAAATCCCTTTGCTATAATTCCTCAATGGTATCGCCTGAAACATCTCTACCTAGAGAGTATAAAAGCCCACGAAAACCAATCGAATGGTTTAAAAATGAAGACAAGTATGCAAATGATTATCCTGCGCTTGATCGTTATTTAGATGGAGTGATTACAACTGCACGCACCGAAACCCAAGGAGGAACCCTTGTAGATTTTTACCAAAAAGTAGCATCTACTGTTCCCGGTAGACTAAGTCCTGCTCTTAATAGGTTTATTATGGATGGTATTCTGACTATGGATGCTAATAATGAAGAGGGAAAGAAAAAGAAAGATATAAGTAAAAAAGCAGCAGTATTATTTAATATGAAATCCATTTTAAATGTGACAGAAAGTTTTTTTACTAATGATACATCGAGAAATGAAGATATACTCCAGACAGCTATTATGCAGGTATATGACCACCTTGAGGGAGTAACAACAAAGCTTACAATCTCTCGACAAATTAATGATCTTCTTGAGAGTGGTGAGATTACAGACTTTGCAGTCGTGAAACGACCTTTTACTTCTGTAAAAGTTGCAGATAGAAATTCTGGCGAAGTGTTAAGGACTATAGATTCGGCTTTGGAAAGCAAACAGAATCGCGATAAAAAAGAAGGCGTAAGCACAGCAGGTTTGGCTGTCGAGGATCAAAAAGATTTAGTTGAAGATTTATCAGCAATTACAATTGTTGACAGTTCAGATTTAGCACGAATTGTCGATGAAAGAAATGCGGCTGCATTTGGTATTGAAGATGTTGAAATGCCTGATACTAACTTAAAAGAATACATGCAAGTTCAACTCCTACCTGCTATTAAAAAAGTATTATCTGAACTGCCCGATAATGAGTCTGAAGCTATTCGATTATATTATGGATTGGATTTCCAATCTGCTTTAGGGTATAGCCAAGAAGAAATTGGAATCAAACAAGGAATTACACAACAAGCAGTTGCATTAAGAATTAAGCGAGGCATTGAAAAAATGAAACTCGACAAAAGAAAAAAAATAATAGAGGCTTTTAGAGATGATGATGCATAAATGATAGGACTTTTCAAAAAGAAGAAAAAAATATATAATGCCCTATAATGATAAGAGGTTTTGCAAATTTATTGAATAATAGGCATTCATCCTTTTACCTCTAGAGTTTTAACATAGCCTCTAGTTTATATTCCTATATTAGTATGATTGAAGCAGGTTTATTTGATCTTGATCTTACTTTAATAAACTTGGAAGGCCGTTTATATCCTGGACTCGATTCTATTGTCGAGCCAAATAATCACGGTTTTGCAATGACGGTTTTGACGGGTAGAGGCTATCCTCGTTACCGAGAAGCTCTGGAGAAAAATCCAGAACTTATTCTGCCAGCTTCAATGCCAGTTGCGCTTGAGCATGGTGCTCGTATTGTAGATGGTAAGGGCGAAAATCTTCATTATGTAGGCTTATCAGAAAGAGCTGTTGAAGAAGTCTGTGATTACATAGACCGTAGCCCTGTTCATTCAGTCTCATTTTATCCTCGCGATACCCAAGCCCCTACTGTTACTTGGTCTCCTTATCCTCAAGAGACCCTCAACTTGGGGAAAGGTTATCTGGTCAATGCCACACTTTTAGCAGATAAAGGTCAATTATTTGAAGCACTGCAGGAGCAAGAACCCTGTACTGTTACCTATCGATCTTTTCCTGGAACAAAACCAGTCCTCCCTACAGGCTTAGATGACGTCAAATTTTATACCCGCGGGAGAAATATTAATTTTTTGTCCAAATATGCGGATAAAGGTAAGGCAGGGCTTTTTATTGCTGAGAGAAAGGGATTTGATCTTTCAAAAACATTGGCTGCAGGTAATGATCGAAACGACTTGCCGTTGTTACAGATGGAGGGGTTAGGAGTACCTATTTTTGTCGGGACAGATATTGGTCCACAAGAGAGACGTCTATTACCAAATGGTACTATTTTTGTGCCAGACCAACGCCAGCTTGGTGGCCTGGTAGCAAGCATGACTATAGAGAGGAGACGAAAATGATAGAAGCATCGGAAGCTAGTTTTGCTCATGAACCTGATCGGGTGGGATACTATTTACGACATGGATTATACGATCGTCTCGGGGTATTTGAATCATCGAGCGCAGTATGCGAAGCTATGTCTTTGGGTGAAGGGCCACTTATCATTGGTGTAGATGGTCCATCAACAGGAGGCAAAACATCAATTACAGATGCTTTGGTTTCCCACTATCAGGCCAAAGACATTCCAGTTGCAGTAATGCCTGTAGATTTCTTTATGACTGATCGTGATGTACGCGCACGGTTAACGGAGGAAATTAAGTTAGGAGACCTTGGTCCAGATGAATATAGTCTTCAAGCTTGGGATCATGAAAAATATAATGTTCACCTTCATGCCGCAAGAGATATAATTGCGCGACCTGCTGGTTCACCTACCGAGACACTCATTATTCCTCAAGCATATAGCCGTTTGACGGGAAAGCAAGATCAAGTGCAAGCTATTGAGGTATCGCCTGGTGGGGTCGTCATTGCTGAAGGAACAGGTATTCACGTATTTCATGATGAAGCTTTTGACCGTACTGTACGAGTTGATGTTCGTTCTACGCAAACACTTCTTGAGCGATTAAAGACTCGTGAACATCTTAAACCTGTTGAAAATAGATTGTCAGATGAGTATCTCATAAGACGGTATGGCATTACTGACGTTCCAAATACAAATTTTTTGAGGCGAGCTTCTGCAGGAAGAGCTGATTATGTTGTCGATACAACCAATGTTGCAGAGCTACGTCTTTATAAAAATAATAAGATCAAGCGAGCACATAAATAACGTTTGTTATAATGAGAAAAATATGCAACAAAAAAATGTCATCTTTGACTTTAATGGAGTTCTCCTTTGGGATAGTCATCTGCATGAATTAGTTTGGAGAGAATATGCTCTCAAGTTACGGGGAACGCCTCTCACGCATAAAGAACTACACGATCACTTCCATGGCCGTAACAATAAAGCATGTTTTGAATATCTTCTTAAGCGCGAAGTTTTGGATAAAGAATTGCAGGAACTTATTCATGAACGCGAATCCACTTATAAAAAATTATGTCTGGAAAATAAAGATGAGTTTGTATTATCTCCTGGATCAAAGATGCTATTAGATTATCTTGTCAAGCAAAAGATTCCTCATACGATTGCTACATCTGCTGAAAAATCAAATGTCGACTTTTTTTTCAAACATCTGCACCTTGATACATGGTTTAATATAGCACTTGTGGCTTATGATGATGGTTCCATGCCAGGCAAACCTGCACCCGATGTCTATCTCAAAGCTGCAAATATATTACATGCTGATCCAGCAGATTGTTTGGTGATTGAAGATGCTAAATCAGGAATTCAAGCAGCATATAATGCTCACATTGGTACAATTGTCGCACTAGGACCGAGAGAGGCTCATCCTGTACTACAAAAACTTCCCGGAGTGAGTAGCGTCATAACAAATCTGGGCGAATTACTTCTACAAATAGAGAAAGACTTGGGGGTTGCGTAATAGTCTTTGCACCAGTTATAATATTTTTTATCAAATTTATTTCATATTTCCATGTATCTTTATCCTCTAGGGAACACATAGCCTCTAGATAATCAAAACATAGCTGCAAGAAAACAAATTCCTTAAATTCTTATGAAAATAGCCATAACTGGTGGATCAGGTGATATTGGTGGTGCGTATCTTGGATATGCAGCAGCAAATGCTTCAATAAATGCTCTTTTGCGAGCTGAATCTTCTTTGCGCCCTCTTCCAAAGCACGCAAAAATCCATAAATTTACTTATTATAAAGGAAATCATTATGAGCAAGAGCTCCTGAAAGATTTTATAAAAAGTGATGTTGTCGTTCACTTTGCAGCATTACTCAATGTAAAAGAGCATACCCTTGCTGATTATATTGCTATAAACGCTCTCTTTACAGGTTTATTGGCAGTCACCTCTTCTCATCAAAAAAAAGCACCAAAGTTCGTCTACATTTCTTCAGAAATGGTTTATAAATTACCAAACGATAAAAAGCTGCAGAAGTTGGCAGAAGCCTTTGTAGTATTTTGTAAGAAGGCATTTTCAGATCAACAAAGTACACAATATAACTTAGATGAATTGGCTCAACAGTTTATCTCAGAAAATAAGACTTTCCCTTTTGCCTCTTATAATGGTTATGCGTTGACGAAATACTTGGGAGAAGCAATTGTTCTCTCTCTTCCCCGTGCTGCTGTAATACGAATTACCAGTGCCTACGGTCCAGGATACAATAATCTGCGATTAATCCCCAAACTCATCATCAATAGGTTAACAGGACATAACGTGACCTATGTTATAGAAAAACGTGATTTTGTCTACAACGCAGATATTCACGCACTTATTGATGCGGTAATTAGTCAAGACATTGTAGGAACAATTGATGGTAAGTCTGGAGAAATAATAGATACAGATACTCTCAAAACTTTAATTGTGCACCTAACACCAACTGCATATGGAAAGCTTATTAGAGCAGGTGGAGAAAGAAAATACATTCCTACTTCTACTTTCCCAGCGGCTGAGAAGACATTACTTTCCATCCTCGGAAAGACTATGCCATTTCATGAGGGACTTGTTAGAACACTGAGATACCACAAAGAACTGTGTTATCACCAAATGGAAGTTTCTCGTCAAATTCAGGAGTTTGTCCGCCCAGGAGAAAAACTAATAAGACAGATGCATGGAAGCTCAGCAGCATTTTTATTTGTTGTTGAAGATGGTGAAGGCAAGAAGGTTCGAAAAGTAGCTATTCGAGATGGTGTTGAGGGAAATGGTATTGCAAAGGTAAAAAATGAAATATTCTACTATCAATTCATTGGAGAGGAACATAAAAAATTAGCACGTATGTATCCTAAGCTACTTGATTACCAAACAGAAGATACATTTTCATTGGAGACGATTGAATATCTCGATGGGCCGAACTTTTATGAAGAGATTCAAAGAGGAACGTTACCAATAGAAACTTATAGGGAAAGTCTTCAAAAGTTTATCGGAACACTTTGTAATAGTGTCATAGATTCTTGCAGATCATCAAAGAATGATGAAGATGCTTTAAATGTGTATTATCTTGAAAGGGCGTTATATCGCTTACAACCAATTAAAGATCTCATAAAAACAAGGGATACTATAATGGTGAATGGCAAAGAATTAGTCACGCCACATATTATATTAAATGACTTATTGGAGAATCAGGCATTACGTAAGTTTATTACTCCACAACTGCAAGGCTTTTGTTTTCATGGGGATATGACGCTTTTAAATACCGTGTATTTAAAAGATACCAATCAGATTCGATTGATAGATCCACGAGGTTATACAGGTAAATGGGATCCTTTGTATGACTTTGGGAAGTTAAAAATGACGTTGGATGGTTTTGGTGAGTTCATTGTGGGTAAAAAACAAATAGTTTCAAAGACCAAACAAGGCTATAAAATTGATTTTGACCAAATTCCTCATACGTCCAAATATCTCGGGGATAATTTATTTACCATGCTGGAAAGTAATAAGAAATTTAATGAAGAAATTATCTCTCACGAACCCTACTGGCAACACCGAATTACGCTTGCTGCAGCAACGCACTTTTTAGCTGATATTCCTTTCAGATTATATACTGATAATACAGTCTGGACTGCCATTGCTTCATATGTTGTGGGTACATATTACCTCAATAAAGTGTATGAGGTGCTTAAGCAAGAAACTCTTATTAAATAATACTATATCCAATTATAAAAGTATTATTATACTCACCACTTTTCTACTATAAGTTTATGATATAATTCTTTTTTTATATGTCAATTGAACGTCGTCCAGATCATGGAAAAGCAAAGATCACTGAGATACGCCAGCGTGCATCTGGGGAACATATTGGTGGGGAATTACCGCAGGTAGATGCTTATGCGTTTACTTTTCCCCAGAGAGTAAACATGTTTAACCTTGCTAGAGAGGCATGGGATAGTGTGTTTGATCCTGAGGTTATGTTACATGATCTTAGTCCTTCGCAAACTGGTGAAGAGAAAGTAAAAAAACGAGCTTCTCTAAAGGAAATAAGAAAATATGGACTTATTTTGAAAACCGGATATTTATTATTTGATGATAGGCATCTTGCTCCTCCCAATCATCATAAGTTAATGAAGGATATTGGTACACTAAATGATACATTTTCTATGCCAGGAGCGGAGGAACGTGGAAGGGAGATCGCAAGGTATGTCCAGGAAGAGTATCCGGCCAGAGGAGCATATCTGGATTTTAAACCAGCATCAGATGCTTCGTTCAGGGAAAATGTTGAAGAATATATGGATCATTTGCGAGGTGGGGTGCGAGAATCGATTGTGCCTATTTCCAGTTTTCATACTATGAGGAAATCAGTCCGTCATTTTATGAATTTGTTCCAGCTTGCAGGAGCGCTTGAACCTACGGAAGAAAACGTAAAAATGTTCCGGCATTTAGCTGATTTAAGTAAGACTATGGGAGATCAGCATGATCTTTTTGTTCAGCAAGATTACCGTGGTATTATTGATTATGGATCAGCGTATACTCGGATACGTCCTGGGTTGCAGGAAGATCTCATAAGAACACTTGGTGCCCTCAACGCGTAAATCTAAAACATATTGCAATATCTCACTATAGGTTATATAATGCCTCAATGTTTCGGGAGCGAGAATATAAAAGGACAAAACGGGTAAGTAAAGCTGTGGTTCTGGCCACAGCCAAGCTTGGAACAGTTTTTGTCACTGAAGGACCTGTGCAGTTGACGTTTGATGGTCGTGCAGTTGATTTCCAGCAAGGTAAAGCTGGTCCACAAGTAAAAGTTACCAACAAATAGTTCATAAATAATTGATATTTATAACTATAGGATGTATAATTACTCCATGACAGAACAGCATCCAATATCTCATGAAATTGTAGATCAACCATATGCAAAGGCAAATCCAGTTATTATTTATATAAAAGGTGATGCTCGCCCCGTGCGTGATTTAGAAGCCTATTTGCGAGCTGTAAGATGTGCACGTGGTTTATCACAAGAAAAATTTGCTGAAAGAATAGGAATTCATGCACGTTTTTATAGAGGCGCTGCAGAGTCTGATGAACCAACA
>Ga0105246_10002536_pt1 | contig 11040 bp, 10 predicted proteins | sample KBSM64metaG_FD_99694 | JGI IMG/M metagenome (GOLD analysis project Ga0105246, IMG submission 99694) | Miscanthus rhizosphere microbial communities from Kellogg Biological Station, Michigan, USA - KBS M6-4 metaG | ecosystem: Host-associated > Plants > Roots > Rhizosphere > Soil | place...
AGTGCCAGGAGGCCGCCAAAGGCGGCGGCTGCGACGGTAAAGCGGGTACCACGATGCATGCGATATTCCCCTCTGTATGGTGTGAAGCAGACCACTGGGTGGTATGAAAACAGACCGTAGCAGCGGAGTGAGGGTGTTGTATATAGTGCAACGTGGCGCGCACTGTGCGTTGTTTAGGGCGGAGACGGCGCTGCCGACAAGCCGGATCGGGGTCCTAAACGGAGGCGTGCAGGCCATCGAAGGCCATGGTGATGACGTCGTCGGCCAGGCGCTCGGGCGAGAGTGAACCGCCCGGCTTGTACCACTCCACGATCGAGTTGATGGTGCCGAACAGCAGCCTCGTGACCGTGCGCGGATCAATGTCCTGGCGCAGCGATCCTTCCTCGCGGGCATCCGAAATCAGCGCTGCCACCTTGTGGTCGAAGGCGCGGCGGCGTTCAAGGGCGTTGCGCTCGATCTCGGTGTTCCCGCGCAGCCGCAGCAGCAGGGTGACGAAGGGGAGCCGTTCCACCAGGACCGAGATCGTCTGCCGCAGCACGAACTCAAGCCGGGCATCGGCGGCGCCGGAGGTGGCTTCCGGCTGTTCCAGGATCGCTTCCAGGCCGCCCAGGGCGTGGTCGAGGGCGAGCTTGAGCAGCTCGCCCTTCGACGGCACGTGGTGGTAGATCGCAGACTTGGAGATGCCGAGGTTCTCGGCCAGGATGCCCATGGAGGTGGCATCGTAGCCATGGCGGTTGAAGACGTCGACGGCGATGCGCAGCACCGACTGCTGGTCGTAGCCCGGACGCCCGCGCTTGCTTGCTGTTGCTGTTTCCTTCGGCATGTCCGCTATTTTCCCATGTCCGGTTCCCCTGACCGCTTAGATTGCGCCCGGTGGCGCGCAGTTCCCTGTCGTACGCAGTTCCCTGTGGTACTGGTTCCCTGTGGTACTCAGCCTTTGGGCCGCAGGTCGTAGATCCTGCGCAGCTTGCCGTTCGAGCGCTCCAGGGAGCCGGGATCGACGACGTCGATCACGCACGAGGAACCCACATGGATCTTGATCTGCTCGCGCAAGGCGTGGCCCGCCGTCGTGCCGCTGTCCGGGGAGACGCCCTCGCGGCGCTCGATCTTCACGGTGAGGGTGTCCATCCGCTTGCCCTCGGGGCGCGTGATTTCCAGCTGGAAGTGCGGGCTCAGTTCCGGGATCCGCAGGGCGATTTCCTCGATCTGCGAGGGGAACAGGTTCACCCCGCGCAGGATGATCATGTCATCGCTGCGGCCGGTGATCCGGCCCATGCGGCGGTGCGCCGGGCGTGCAGTGCCCGGCAGCAGGCGTGTGAGGTCCTTGGTGCGGTAGCGGATGATCGGCAACGCTTCCTTGGTGAGTGAGGTGAACACCAGCTCGCCCGGTTCGCCGTCACCCAGCACGGAGGCGGTGCCGCGCTCCGGGTCGAAGGGGTCGATGATCTCGGGTCGGAAGTGATCCTCCCAGATGTGCGAGCCGTCCTGGGTTTCCACGGCTTCGCCTGCGACGCCCGGGCCCATGACTTCGGAAAGGCCGTAGATGTCGCAGGCCTTGATGTTCATGGTGGTTTCGAGCTCGTGGCGCATTTCCTCGGTCCACGGCTCGGCGCCGAGCACGGCGTACTTCAGGGAGGTGGACGTCGGATCGATGCCCATGTGGGCCATGGCGTCTGCGATGGTCAGCAGGTAGGTGGGCGTAGCCAGGATCGCATCCGGCTGGAAGTCCTGGATGAGCTGGATCTGGCGTTCGGTCTGCCCGCCGGACATCGGGATCACGGTGCAGCCCAGGGCTTCGGCGCCGGCGTGGGCGCCCAGGCCGCCGGTGAAGAGCCCGTAGCCGTAGGCGTTGTGGACCTTCATGCCGGGACGCACGCCGGAGGCGCGGAGGGAACGGGCCACCAAGCTTGCCCAGTTGGCGAGGTCGTTCTTCGTGTAGCCCACCACCGTGGGCCGGCCGGTGGTGCCGGAGCTGGCGTGGATGCGCGCCACTTGCTCCTGCGGTACGGCGAACATGCCGAAGGGGTACTCCAGGCGGAGGTCTTCCTTGGTGGTGTAGGGGAACTTGCCCAGGTCGCCGAGTTCGCGCAGGTCCGAGGGGTGGACGCCGGCGTCGTCGAACTTGCGCTTGTACAGCGGCACGCGCTCGTAGGCATAAGCCACCGTGTGCTGCAGGCGGCTGAGCTGGAGGGCCTCGAGCTCGTCGCGGGACATGGTCTCCTCGGGGTCCAACTGTGAACGGTCCAGCTGCGCGTCCTGCTGCGTGGCGTTGAGGGTGGTGCTGTTCTGGGTCATGTCTGCCTACTTCTTGGAGATGGTGCGGCTGCGGCCACGGAACTCGGCGATGAGTTCGCCGTAGCCGGCGGGGTCGTCTGGGCTGGGGTCCGCGGAGGGTTCGCCCGGGGTGGGGTCCGCGGCGAAGATCTGCACGTCGTACAGTCCGCTGCGCCCCGTGTGCGCCCGGCGGTTCGCGACGGCGGTGATCACCTGGCCCTTGAACGCGGGCTGCAGGAAGTTGATGTCGACGCCGGAAGCCACCGTGATGTTGCGGGCTTGCGACGGCGTGGGGCTGGCGGGATTGCACGCCAGCGCGAAGGCTGTGTCGCCGAAGGCGAAGATCATTCCGCCGTGGGCCATGCCGAAGCCGTTGAGCATTTCCTTGCGCAGGGTCATCCGGATGGTGGCGTGTCCGTCGTCGAGTCGGATGACCTCGAGCCCCATCCATTCGGAGGCGTAGTCGTTCTTGAGGAGATGGTGCTGCACTGCACCGTGCCCCTGAACTGCATCGGAAAGCGCGGTCTCAACCATGCGTCATTGCCTCCAGTTTTATTTACCGAATGTTCATTAGGTAATCCCAGATCAGCGCAAGTGTCAAGGGCCACAACGGTTGGGGCGGGGACGGAGGGGTAGCCTCGGAGCATGCCAAGCATCGATTTGCCCATCCGCACCGAGAGGTTGCTGCTGCGCCGCTTCGAAGCCGGCGACCTCGAACGTTTCCACGCCTACCAGTCCCTGCCGGAGACGGCACGGTTCCTGCTCCGGCCCGAGTTGAGCCTCACGCAGGCCATGGAAGCCCTGGGCCGCTACGCCAACTTCACCTTCGAGAAGGAGGGGGACTGGGCCTGCCTGGCCATCGAGCGTGCGGAGCAGCCCGGGCTGATCGGCGAGGTGGTCCTGAAGTGGCTCCCGGGCACGGGGCAGGCGGAAATCGGCTGGATCATGGCACCGGACGGACGCGGGCATGGCTACGCCACCGAAGCCGCGACGGCGGTGCTCCGCCTGGGCTTCGAGACCCTGATGTTCCATCGCATCGACGCGAAGCTGGACGCCCTCAACAAGGGCTCGGCCGGGATCTGCGAACGGCTGGGCATGCGGCTGGAAGCCACCCTCGTGGACAACTGGCATTACAAGGGCCAGTGGTCCACGGAGCTGATCTACGCCATGCTCGACTCCGAATGGCGCCGCCGCTGACCCCGCGTTGCTCGGTGGGGGCTACTTGAGCCCGGCCCCCGGGAGCAGTTCAGTGGCGTCGAGTGAATCGGCCACGAAGGCGTAGTCCCAGGCCCGTTCGCGCCACTGCACGTACCGACCGGACGCACCGCCGTGCCCGCCGTCCATCTCGATCTTCATGACCACGGGCTCCGCGCCCGTTGTAACAGCGCGCAGTGCCTGCACCCACTTGGCCGGTTCCACGTAGAGCACACGCGTGTCGTTGAAGGACGTCACCGCGGCGATCTTCGGATAGGCCACGGACCGGATGTTCTCGTACGGGGTGTAGGACTTCATGTAGGCGTAGGCCTCGGGATCCGTGATGGGGTTGCCCCACTCTTCCCACTCCAGCGCGGACAGGGGAAGCTCCGGGTCCAGGATGGTGGTCAGCGCGTCCACGAAGGGCACCTGCGCCACTACGGCCGCGTACTTCTCCGGGGCAAGGTTGGCCACGGCGCCCATCAGCAGGCCCCCGGCGGAACCGCCCATCGCGGCGATCCGGCCCGGTGCCACCCAGCCCGAGGAAGCCAGCCAGTCCGTGGCCGCCACGAAGTCCGTGAAGGTGTTCTTCTTGTTAAGCTTCTTGCCGTCCTCGTACCAGTGCCGGCCGAGTTCGCCGCCGCCGCGGATGTGCGCGATCACCATGACGATGCCGCGGTCCAGCAGGGACAACCGCGCCACGCCGAACCCAGGGTCCATGCTGACCTCATAGGAGCCGTATCCGTACACCAGGCCGGCCGCCGTCGAATCCTGCCTGAGCGATGCATGCCGCAGCACGGACAGCGGCACCCGGGTGCCGTCGTCGGCCACCGCCCATTCACGGGTGGCGACGTAATCGGCTGCGGAATAGCCGCCCAGCACCGGGCTTTCCTTGCGCAACAGCAGTTCGCCCTGCGGCTGCTCCGTGGTGGGCAGCACGAAGTCGTACACCCGCGACGGCGTGAAGTAGGAGGTGTAGCCCATCCGGATCACCGGGGCCTCATAATCCGAACCGGAAACGCCTGCGGTGTAGAGCTCCTCCTCGAATGCCGGCTCCACTGGCGGTGCCTGGCCCGGGGTGCCGAGGCCGGCGAGCGGGATCACCTGGACCCGCTCGATGGTGTCTTGCCGGACCGAGACCACCAGGTGCGTGGCGGTGACGCCCGCGCCGTTGACCCGTACGTCGTCGGAATGTTCGACGACGGTGCGCCACTGCTGTTCGCCGAGCGGCTTGGCGAGTTCGGCTGGGTCCGCCAGGGAGACCATCGAGTTGATGGCGTCCTTGTTGTGGGTGAGCAGGATGGTCTCGCGTCCCTCGAGCAGGAACGGCTCGGCCTCGTACAGCAGGTGTTCGTCGCGGGAAATCACGGTGGACAGGCCGGCGTCGTAGTCGTCGAAGCGCAACAGGCGCGTCTCGCTGAACTCCGAGCAGCCGATGCTGAGCACCAGATGGCGGCGGTCCGAGGAGAGCTCGAAGCCGAGCCACATGGCCGGGTCGTCCTCCTGGTACAGGACCTCGTCCTGTTCCACCGGGGCGCCGAGCACGTGGGCCTTGACCTGGTAGGGCCGCCAGGAATCGTCCACCACCGTGTAGAACAGGCGGGTGCCGTCCGGGGAGAAAGCCAAGCCGTAGAAAGCGTTCTCGATCACGTCCGGCAGCAGCTCGCCGCTGCGCAGGTCCTTGAAGCGCACCTTGAAGCGCTCTTCGCCGGAATTGTCCACGGCGTAGGCGTAGAGGTTCCCGTCGACGGTCACCGCGGTGCCGCCCACCGAGAAGAACGGCCTGCCCTCGGCTTCCGCGTTGCCGTCCAGCAGGATTTCCTCGCCCGGAAGGTTCACGCCGGGTTCGACGGCGGGCGGCGTCCAGTCAGCCACCGGATCGCCGGAGTCCCGCGCCTGCACCCGGCACTGGATGCCATACTCCTTGCCCTCCACCGAACGGGTGTAATACCACCAGCCGTCCTTGCGGCCAGGCACGGAAAGGTCGGTCTCCTGGGTGCGGCCCTTGATCTCCTGGAAGATCGCCTCGCGCAGCGGTTCCTGGTGGGCCGTCACGGATTCCTGGTAGGCGTTTTCGGCCTTGAGGTGCTCCACCACCTCCGGCGATTCCTTCTCCCGCAGCCACTCGTAGTTGTCCACGAAGACGTCCCCGTGGTGCTCCCGGGCGAACGGGACCTTCTTGGCGACAGGCGGCACGGCCGTGGTGTTCTGCAGCGGAGTCTGGGTCATGGACTCAATATATAGAGCAGCGCGCGCAAAACGGCGGGCGTTCGCTACCGGGGGAGTTGACTACCTGGGGAGCTGGCCCATACGGTCCTTGGCCAGCGCGTCCGCGACCTGGGCGATGCCGTTGTAGTCGGGCACGACGATCGACTGACCGTCCGCCGAGGTGCCGGTTCCCGCCGTCGGGAGGGTCATGAAGGACGCCGTCCGCGGGTCGATGCCGCGCAGCGCATAGGCCAGGCCTGCGAGCTTCATGACGTCGAGTCCGTTGTCGAGGATGAGCTTGGGGGCCACCTTCGTGATGAAGGCCAGGGTCTTCCCGGCATCCTTGAGGATCCCCGAGTTCCGAAGCTTGGCCATCACCGCTCGGATGAACTCCTGCTGGTTCCGAACCCGCTGGTAGTCGCCGTCCGGGAAGGCGTGGCGCTCACGGACGAATTCCAGGGCGGCTTGGCCGTTCAGGTGGTTGACGCCCTTGGTGAAGTGGTGCTGGGTGTCGACCGCGGCGGTGAAGTCTGCGGGAGAGTTCACATCGATGCCGCCCAGCCCGTCCACGATGTCCCGGAAGGTATTGAAGTCCACCATCACGGAGTACGTGATCTTCGTTTGTAGCAGGCCCCCGATGGTTTTCTCCACCAAGGCGGGGCCGCCGAACTGCAGGCTCGCGTTGATCTTCGAACCGCCGTAGCCGGGGATGTCCACCCAGAGGTCACGCATGATCGAGATACCGTAGACCTTCTTCCGGTCGGCCGGAATGTGCATCAGCATCATCATGTCGGAGCGCTGGTCCACCTGCCCGCCGGTGGCGGCCGCCTGCTTGGCGGCTTCCTTGGCGTTGCCGCGGATGTCGCTGCCGATCACCAGGACATTTACCGGTCCGGAAGGCAGGCCTGGCAATGCCAGCGGCGGCGTGGGTCGGTCCGCCTTGAGCAGGGACCCGGGCGGCACGGTGATGCCGGGCTCCGATCCCTGGCTCGACGACGGCGCAGCGGCGGGCGCCGCGGGCCGGTTGATGCTCACGAGGATGCCCGCGGCCACCGTGCCGAGCACCAGCACCGCCGCAAGCGCGGTGACGATTGCCCTGCGACCGTGCAGGAGGCTTTTCAGGAATTCGGCGCTGAGCCATTTCTCCATGTCCGGAAACTATCACCGGCAGGGCGCAAAGCAAGCGTGTCGCAGGATGCAATTCGGCAACGAAGCCCGCCCAAGCACTCAGCGCTGCGGCGTCAGGGTCTTCCGGAACAGCACCGCGCCGTTGGCGTTGCGCAGGCTCACATTGAAGATGTCGTCAGCGCCGAGCTCCACGTGCCCGAAGTACTGGTTCTCGCCGTCGCGCGGTGATTCCCCGGCGAAGCGGCCGGCCCTGGAGAAGACCACCTCCGGGCCGAAGGTGCCGTCCATCGCGTTGGGGCCGAAGGAGCCGGCGTTGATGGGCCCGGCGACGAACTCCCAGAAGGGGTCGAAGTCGGTGAAGGCGGCCCGCTCGGGGGAGTAGTGGTGCGCGGCGCAGTAGTGCACGTCCGCCGTCAGCCACACGGTGTTCTTCACGCCGTGGCGCTTGAAGGCGCTGAGCACTCCGGCGATTTCCAGTTCCCGTCCCAGGGGCGCGCCGTCTTCGCGGTTTGACAGGCTTTCCTGGTTCACGGGGCCGTCCGGCACGATGATGCCCAGCGGGAGGTCGGCCGCGATCACCTTCCATGTGGCCGTGGAATTCCGGACTTCGCGGATCAGCCAGTCCACCTGCTCCTGGCCCAGGATGTTGGTGGCGTAGGGCTCCTTCCCGTCCGTGTTGGGGGACTTGAAAGTGCGCATGTCCAGGCAGAAGACGTCCAGCTGCGGGCCGCGGGAGATCTTCCGGTAGATCCGCGCAGGCTGGTAGCTGCCGCCGTCGAACGTACCGGGACGCCAGAGTGCCGCACTGTCAGCGATCGGCATGTTCTCCTGCCACGCCTGCCGGCCGCGTGCGGCGAGGACATTGACGTTCCGCTCGGTGTACCGGGCGTCGTCGATGATCTGGCCCGGGTACCAGTTGTTGTGGGTTTCGTGGTCGTCCCACTGTGCGATCACCGGGACCTCGGCGAACATGGCCCGCATGCCCACATCCATCGAGTTGTACCGGTGGCGGCCGCGGAATTCCTTGAGGGTCTCGGCCACCTTGGAGACTTCCTCGGTGACGATGTTGCGCCAAAGCTGCCCGTCCTTTTCGGTGACGGTGGCGGCGATGGGGCCGTCCGCGTAGATGGTGTCGCCCGAATGGATGAAGAAGTCCGGGCGGGTTTGGTGCATGGCCTGGTAGCCGCGCATCCCGCCGATGTCCTCGTTGATGCCCCAGCCCTGGCCGGCGGTGTCGCCGGTCCAGACGAAGCTTTGCGGAGCCGACGACGGCGCGCTGCCGCCTGCTGCCGGTGCCGTGCGGAAGGTGCCCTGTTGCGTCTCGCTGATGGCGCCGCCGTCGTCCTCGAAGCCGAGGGTGTACACGAATCGGGTGCCGGCCGGCAGGCGGTCCGCGTGGATCTTTGCGGTGAAGTCGCTGGCCTCGGTGGCCCAGGGACCGCGCAGCACCCGGCTGAAGGCGTGGCGGCCGCGCAGGATGTTTCCGGCGTCGTCCACGGCGCGCAGCGTGGCGGCGATCCGGCCCTGCCCGGAGGCGCGGGACCAGAGCACGGCCGAGGACGAGGTGACGTCCCCGCTGGCGATGCCGCTGGGCAGGGTGAGGCGCTTGCGCAACAAGGGGATGCCCGCCGGGGCGGCCTGTGCGGGCGCTGTGCCTGCGGCCGCAGTGCCGCCGGAAACGGCCAGGGCGGCGATGGAGCTCTTGAGGAGGGAGCGGCGCGGGAAATAAGTCATGCTGCCACTGTGGCCGCTGCGGGTGAACGCACGGTGAGTCCGGGGTTAAAGGTTCCGGACCGGCCTGGCCCGGCCCGATCGATGGGAGTGCTTGACGCCGCTCGCCGCTTCCGCATATTCTGAACGAACGGTCGGTAAATATATAGGAGCAACCATGGCATCGCAGAACCTGCAGTCTGTGCCCGCTGAGCTGTCCCCCGAAGAACAGGAACGGGAACGCGCGGGCCAGGCGTACTTTGACCGGATCATCGCGGAAGATTCGCGCATCGAGCCGCGGGACTGGATGCCGGAGGCCTACCGCAGGACGCTGCTGCGCCAGGTTTCCCAGCATGCGCATTCGGAAATCATCGGCATGCAGCCCGAGGCGAACTGGATCACCCGTGCTCCCAGCCTGAAGCGCAAGGCCATTCTCATGGCAAAGGTGCAGGATGAAGCGGGCCACGGCCTCTACCTCTACTCGGCCGCGGAAACCCTGGGCCAGTCCCGCGACAAGATGATGCAGGACCTCATCGACGGAAAGGCCCGCTACTCCTCGATCTTCAACTACCCGGCGGTGTCCTGGGCGGACATGGGCGCGATCGGCTGGCTCGTGGACGGCGCCGCCATCTGCAACCAGGTGCCTCTCTGCCGGGCCTCCTACGGACCCTACGGACGCGCAATGGTGCGCATCTGCAAGGAAGAGTCCTTCCACCAGCGCCAGGGCTTCGAGATCCTGCTGGAACTGTCCAACGGCACCCCCGCCCAGAAGCAGATGGCCCAGGACGCCGTGAACCGCTGGTACGCACCGGCGCTCATGATGTTCGGCCCGCCGGACGACGATTCCCCCAACTCCAAGCAGTCCATGGCCTGGAACATCAAGCGCTTCAGCAATGACGAGCTCCGCAGCCGCTTCGTCGGCATGATGGTCGAACAGGTCAGGGTCCTCGGCCTGACGCTGCCGGACCCGGAGATCCGCTTCAACGAAGAGACGAAGAAGTGGGAACACGGTCCGCTGGACTGGAACGAATTCAAGGACGTCCTGGCTGGCAAGGGCCCCTGCAATGCGCAGCGCATGGAACGCCGCCGCCAGGCACACGAAGACGGTGCCTGGGTCCGCGAAGCCGCCGCAGCCTACGCCGCCAAGCAAGCAGAGAAGGAACACGCAGCATGACAACGCCAACCGAGTCCCACTCCACGGAAACCCCCTGGCCCCTCTGGGAAGTGTTCGTCCGCTCCAGCCGCGGCCTCTCCCACGTGCACGCCGGTTCTCTGCACGCGCCGGACGCCGTCATGGCCCTGCGCAACGCCCGCGACCTCTACACCCGCCGCAATGAAGGCGTGTCCATCTGGGTGGTGCCGGCCGATGCGATTTCCTCCAGCGATCCGGATTCGAAGGGTTCCTTCTTCGAGTCCCCGCAGGGCAAGGACTACCGCCATGCCACGTACTACACCAAGAGCGAAGGCGTGAAGCACCTGTGACTGAAAACAACACCGACTTCGCGATCGAAGGCCACGGCGACATTTCCGTGGGCGTCAGCGGAGCGGGCGCCTCCGGCGACGGTTCGGCAAGCGCCACCCGCATCACCCCCGGCAACGCCCTGCGACCGGAGGACATCGCCCTCGAGGTGCGCCGCGGGACAGCCAAGCCCGGGGAAGACGTTGCCGACTACGCCCTGCGCCTGGGCGACGACGCCTTGGTCCTGGCCCAGCGCCTTGGCCACTGGATCTCCCGCGCCCCCGAGCTCGAAGAAGACATCGCCCTGGGCAACATCGCCCTGGACCAGCTGGGCCACGCCCGTTCCTTCCTGACCTACGCGGGCGCGTACTGGGGCAAGAGCGAGGACGAGCTGGCCTACTTCCGCCGCGAACCTGAGTTCCGTTCGGCACACCTCTTCGAACAGCCCAACGGGGATTTCGCCGTGACCATCGCGCGGCAGTTCATCGTGAGCTACTACCAATTCGAGCTCTACAAGCGGCTGCTGGACTCCAGTGATGCGACGATTGCCGCTATTTCGGCCAAGGCGCTCAAGGAAGTGGACTACCACCGCGACCACAGCGCCCAGTGGGTGCTGCGCCTGGCCGGCGGCACCGAGGAATCCCGGCGCCGCATCATCCAGGGCTTCAAGTTGCTGTGGCCCTATGTGGACGAGCTCTTCGAAGACGACGAGCTGACGGCACGGCTGGCCGAAGCCGGCGCCAGCGTCCAGCCCTCCAGCCTGCGCGAAGACTTCGACCGCCTCACCGGCGAGGTGCTCGCCGAGGCCGAGCTGAGCGGGGACGGCGGCCTGGACCTGGACCGCATCCCGCAGTCCCTGGGCGGAGGCCGGCGCGGCAAGCACTCCGAACACCTCGGCTACGTGCTGGCCGAAATGCAGGTGCTCGCCCGCGAACATCCCGGAGCAAGCTGGTGACCAGCGTGGAAACCGCACTGAGCCCCGCCGAGCACCGCAGCCCCGCGGAGCAGGAAGCCTGGGCGCTCGCCGCTACGGTCTGCGACCCCGAGATCCCGGTGCTCACCATCGA
>Ga0105246_10002541_pt1 | contig 11031 bp, 11 predicted proteins | sample KBSM64metaG_FD_99694 | JGI IMG/M metagenome (GOLD analysis project Ga0105246, IMG submission 99694) | Miscanthus rhizosphere microbial communities from Kellogg Biological Station, Michigan, USA - KBS M6-4 metaG | ecosystem: Host-associated > Plants > Roots > Rhizosphere > Soil | place...
CCGAGATGCGCCCGCTGCTGTCAAGGAGAGCCTCCGCCTGCTCTGTTACTCTGGAATCCTCCAGGAAGCGGGCTCTGGACTGCGAGCAACCCGTTCCGGGACGGGAACCCGCTACGTCGTCAATGCAGGTTGCGCGATCTCCCAAGCCGGTCAGGAACTTGTCTCCTACGCAAGCCGACTGCGTAAGGAAGCCTCAATTAGACGTATGGTCGAGTTTGGCTCGAACCATCGTCTCTATCGCGCTCTCGATGGTTTCAACTTGGCCACGCTCGACGATGCCCAAGGCTCGGTCTTGGCTCTTCAGTTGCAGCGTTCAGTCGACGAGCTTGATCTAACGCAGTTCTTGCGCAACAAACTAGCCGAACTCGGTTTTAACACTATTGGGCAAGTTCTAAATGCAAGCGAATCGGACTTTCAATCTGCATACATGGTCGGCCAGGTGCGGTCGAGGCAGATGATGAATGCTGCTGCAACCGCAGTATTGGAGTATATCTCCGGGTAATTCGATAGAGTCCCTTCGACGGCGTGCCTTCTCCAAAGGCTCTTTATGCTGGTTCGGCCTACAATTGCGGCATGGAACTGCACATCACAGGGGACCCGGCCGCCGACAAACTGCTCAGCGACGACGCGTTTGCGCTGCTCACCGGCATGTTGCTGGACCAACAGGTGACGATGGAATCGGCGTTTGCCGGCCCGGAAAAGATCCGGACGCGCATCGGCTCGATCGCTCCTGCAACGGTCGCCGGCTACGATCCCGAGGGCTTCGTCGAGATGTTCAAGGAAAGCCCGGCGGTGCACCGGTTCCCGGGCTCGATGGCGGGCAGGGTCCAGGCGCTCGCCGAGGCCGTTGAGCACGAGTGGGGCGGGGACGCCACCGCCATCTGGACGCAGGGGGATCCCGACGGCAAGGAAGTGCTGGACCGGCTCAAGGCCCTGCCCGGTTTCGGCGAGCAAAAGGCAAAGATCTTCCTGGCGCTCCTCGGCAAGCAATGCGGGCTCCAGGCTCCGGGCTGGCGTGAAGCCGCCGGGAACTACGGGCAGGCGGACGTCTTCTTGTCCGTGGCCGACATCGTTGACCCCGAGTCCCTGCGCAAGGTGCGCGCCTCCAAGCAGGCCGCCAAAGCCGCGGCCAAGGCCGCCAAGTCCGCCAAACCGGCCGGACACTGACGGCGGATCGGGGACGCCAAGGAATCAGCCGAGGATTCCGGGGCCCTTGCCCATGTCGCCAAGGGCCGGGCCCGACTAAAATGGCGCTATGTCCGCCATAGCAGCGCGCAAGTTGTTCAAGCATTCCGGCACGGGACTCATCTTCCGCGGAGCTTTGGCGTTGCTCTTGGCACTGGCGGTGGCATCCCTGCCGGTTGCCACGGTGTTCGCGCTCGCGTATGTGTTCGGAATCTATGCGATGGCCGACGGCCTCGCGAACCTGGCACATTACTATTACGATCCCGCACGCCACTCCCGCTGGAGCATGCTCGGCGGAATTGCCTCCGTTGCCGTCGGCCTCGTGGCTGTTTCGTGGCCGGGCATCGTGGTCGCGGCGCTGGCACTTCTCGTCGGGATATGGGGCCTGGCTCTGGGAATCTCGCAGATCTTCATTGCCCTTGAAGGCAGGACGACCATCAGGGCCTGGCGGAGCCCGGCTCTGACAGGCATTGTCCTCACGGTGTTTGGCATCCTTGTCCTTGCCAATCCCGGAATAGGAATCCTGGCCCTCTCCGGGCTCTTGGCGGCGTTCACCGCCGTCGCGGGTTTGCTGTTGGTGATCTCCGGATTCTCGATGCGCAGGGTCGCCGCCTCAGCACGGAGCTAGCGGAAACCTAGCCACCGGAAACTAAGCCGGCGCAGGCACCGGTTCAGCCGCCAATTCCTCCGCAGTGGGCGGGTTCGCGCCGGACCTGCTAACCGTGATGGCGGCCGCTTTCGACGCGGTCCGGCCGAGGATTTCGAGCACTGCGGGTGCCAAGCCGTCGCTGCTGCGGCTGAGCAGCCCGTAGATCAGGGCGGCCATGTAGGAATCGCCGGCTCCGATGGTGTCGGCAACAACGGTCTTCACGGCCGGCACGTACAGGCGGTTGGCCGGTGTTGCCAGCAGGGATCCTTCGGAGCCGCGCGTGATCACGGCCAGGCCTGCGCCAAGTCCGAGGACGCGGTCGGCGGCATCGTCCAGTCCGAGGCCGGGGTAGAGCCAGTGCGCGTCCTCGTCGCTGAGCTTGACCGCATCCGTCAGCGGTACAAGGTCCTCGAAGATGGCGAGCGCTTCGGCATGGGTGCCGAGCAACGCAGGCCGGATGTTGGGGTCGTAGGTGACCATGGTTTCGCGGTATGACTGCTCAAGCAATGTCTTGACTGCTCCTGCACCAGGGGAAAGGAAGCTGGCGATCGATCCCGTGTGCAGGATCCTGGGGATGGAAGGGGGCGCCACGGGCGCCAGTTCCCAGGAGATGTCGAATTCGTAGCTGGCAGAACCGTCGGAGGCCAGCGTGGCGGTGGCCGAGGCGGTCCGGTCCGCCGAGGTAGACCCCGGGAGCAGGGACACACCGGCCGAGGACAGGTGGCGGGCAATCGCGGCACCGCGTTCGTCGTCGCCGATCGAGGTCAGCAGGCTGGTCTTGACCCCCAAGCGGCCCAGCCCGTAGGCCACATTGGCGGGCGAACCGCCCGGATGTTCAACTGTGCCGCGGGAGGTGGTGACGACGTCGATGAGGGCCTCGCCGATCACGACGACGTCGGCGGAGTCTCCCTGGGGAGCGGAGGCTGTGTATGAAGGGGTCATCGCAGGGTGTCTTTCGCAGGGCCGTCCGCGGACGCGGCGTTTTTGCGCGCGCCGGGTCCGCGGACGGGAGGTGGGGTGGAACGCCGTCAGGACGGTTCAGGCCGTTGCTGCACCTGTCATGATCGCCACCGCATCCGTCATGGAGTGCGACTGTGGCGTGATCGTGGCCGCGCACTTGCCGAGCCGCTGGATGTGGATGCGGTCGGCGACGTCGAACACGTGCGGCATGTTGTGGCTGATCAGGATCACCGGCAGCCCGCGGTCCCGGAGATCCCGGACCAGCTGGAGGACCTGGTTCGATTCACGCACACCCAGGGCCGCGGTCGGCTCGTCCAGCACCACCACCTTGGAACCGAAGGCAGCGGCCCGGGCCACGGCAACTGCCTGGCGCTGCCCGCCGGAGAGGTTCTCCACCGGGACGGTGACGTCCTGGAGCGTGGAAATACCCAGCCGGATCAGCTCCGCCTTGGCCTTGCGACGCATGCCTTTGGTGTCGAGGACCCGGAAGATCGACCCCAGGGGTCCGGGGACCCGCTCTTCCCGGCCAAGGAACAGGTTCGAGGCCACATCCAGGGCGGGAGAGACCGCCAGGTTCTGGTAGACGGTCTCGATGCCGTGGGCCCGGGCGTCCTGCGGCCGCTTGAAGTGGACCTGCTTCCCGGACACCAGGAGTTCGCCGGTATCCGGAATCTCCGCCCCGGTGAGGCACTTGATGAGGGTGGACTTGCCGGCCCCGTTGTCACCGATGATGGCCAGCACTTCTCCGGGGTAGAGGTCCAGGCTGACGCCGTCCAGGCCCACCACCTTGCCGAAAGTCTTAACCAGGTTGCGTGCCTGCAGGATGGGTTGGCGGGTCCCGCTGGCCGGGGTAGGAACGTCGACGGCGGTCATGACTTAACCTTTCGGATCCACTGGTCCACCGACACAGCGACAATGATGAGCACGCCCACGGCGAGGGTCTGGAACAGGACGTCCAGTCCCGCGAGGGACAGCCCGTTGCGGAAGACGCCCACGATCAGCGCCCCGAGCAACGAACCCCAAACGGATCCGCGGCCGCCGAAGAGGCTCGTGCCGCCGATGACGACGGCTGTGATCGAGTCGAGGTTCAGATCCACGCCGGCGTTGGGGCTGGCCGCGTTGGTACGGCCGATCTGGATCCACGCGCCGACGGCGAGGACCGCGCCGGCGGCCAGGTAGACGCTCATGAGGACCCGGTTGACGGGGATACCGGCCAGGCGGGCCGCCTCCTTGTCGTCGCCCACCGCATAGACGTGGCGTCCCCATGCGGTCTTGCCGAGGATGAAGGCCACAGCGATGTAGAGCAGCAGCATCATGACGACGCCGGTGGAGATCCGTACCGGACCCACGGGGAAGGTGCTGCCCATCCAGGTCAGCAGGGCCGGCATGCTCGAGCCCCGCACCGTGGAGCCGCCCGAGTACAGCAGGGTCAGCGCGATGAAGATGTTCAGCGTTCCCAGGGTCACGATGAACGGCGGAAGCTTGAACCTGGTCACGAGGAAACCGTTGAGCGCGCCCGCGGCGAGTCCGACGACGAGCCCCGCCACGAGTGCAAGCGGTGCCGGCATGCCGTTGTTCACGGTTATCTGCGCAACCACCATGGACGCCAGGATCATCACGGCGCCTACCGAGAGGTCGATGCCCGCGGTGAGGATGATCAGGGTCTGTGCGATGGCAAGGGTTCCCACCACGGAGACCTGCTGCGTAATGAGGGAGAGGTTCTCAACGCGCAGGAAGCGTTCGTTGAGGATCCCGAACACCACCACGGCTACCAGGAGCACGATGGCCGGGCTCAGGGCGGGGTAGCGGTGCAGCACATTGCGAATGCGGCTGAGGGGTGTGCTCCGGTCCAGAAATTCCTCGGCCGGGTCGGTGTGCTTCTCGGCCGGCGGTCCGGCTGCCTGCTGTTGCTGGGTCATGGTTACTCCTGTCAACTGCCGGTCCTACTTGCCCCAGCAGACCTGGGCAGCATCCGCCGTCGTGATGCTCTTGACGCCCTCGGCGGCCTTGTCGGTGACCAGTTCGACTCCGGTGTTGAAGAAGTCCAGTCCTGCCGAGTTCTCCGGCTTCTTGCCGGTCTTGGCGAGGTCGACGATTGCCTTGACGCCGAGCTCCGCCATCTTGACCGGGTACTGCTGGGCGGTGGCGCCGATGATGCCGGCCTTGACGTTGTTCACGCCGGCGCAGCCGCCGTCGACCGAGACGACGAGGACGTCCTTTTCCTTGCCGGCGGACTTGAGTGCCTCGTACGCTCCGGCGGCAGCAGGTTCATTGATGGTGTACACGACGTTGATGTTGGGGTTCTTGGACAGCAGGGTCTCCATCGCTGTACGGCCGCCGTCCTCGGCGCCCTGGGAAGCCTGGTTGCCGACAATCTCGTAGTCGCCGCCCTTGCCGCCGGTGTACTTGCCGGTCTTGGCCTCGTCGCCGTTCTTCTTCTTGTCCGCCGTGTCGACGCCGAGGCCCGTCAGGAAGCCCTGGTCGCGGTTGTAGTCAACGGAGACAACCTTGTCATCGAAGAGGTCGATCAGGGCGATGGTGGCCTTCTTGCCTCCCAGCTGCGCGGCGGTCCACTTTCCGATCAGCTCGCCGGCCGCGAAGTTGTCCGTGGCGAACGTGATGTCGGCGGCATCGGCCGGGTCCGGCGGGGTGTCCAGGGCGATGACAAAGAGGCCGGCATCCTTGGCCTTCTTCAGGGCGTCGACGACGGACGGGCCGTTGGGGGTGATGAGGATTCCCTTGTCGCCCTTGGAGATGGCGTTTTCGATGGCCTGGATCTGGGTGTCTTCGTCGCCGTCGGCTTTGCCTGCTGCGAGTTTGAGGTCGACGCCGTCAGCTTCGGCAGCCTTCTTGGCGCCGTCCTGCATGGAGACGAAGAACGGGTTGGCGGTGGTCTTGACGATCAGCGAGACGCCGATCTTCTCGGAGGAAGCCCCGCTGCTGGAACCGGTGCTGGGGGAGTTACCTCCACAGGCCGTCAGGCTGAGTACCCCGAGGGAAAGGGCTGCGCCTGCGGCGAACAGCCGGCTGGCGGTGGAGCGTGGGGCGATGGAACTCGTCATTGAAACTCCTGGTATTCGAGGCACTTTTCGCGCCTGACAACGATGTCGTAAGTTATGTAACCAAGCTCACAATGTAGAGTCAAGGGCAACTGATGATGAAAGAGCGAGGTTATGACAACGATGTCAGATCGTTATCGAACTGAGGGCGCGAAGAACCGGCCCACCATGCGCAATGTCGCTGCACTTGCAGGTGTCGGAATCAAGACGGTCTCGCGGGTCATGAACGATGAGCCGGGAGTTTCGGAGGCGACCCGGAAGCGTGTCCTGAGTGCTTCGCAGCAGCTGAACTACCACCTGGACATGGCCGCGGGCAGCCTGCGGCGGACGGGACGGCAGACCCTGTCAATAGGCTTGCTGCTGCCCAGTGTGGCCAACCCCTTCAGCGGCGAAATCCACCGGGCGCTGGAAGACGCACTCTCGGAGCGGGGCATCGCGGTCTTCGCTGCGAGCCTTGATGAGGATCCTGCCCGGGAAAAGGCCCTCGTGACCGCCTTCCTTCGCCGTCGAGTGGACGGCATGGTGCTCACCCCGATCGCCAAGAGCCAGGCCTATGTGATCCCGGAGCACTCGCGGGACCTTCCGCTGGTCTTCATCGACCGTGAACCGGTCGGCATCGAGGCCGACGCCGTCGTGACGGACAACGCCGCGGGAGCTGCACGGGCGGCAGCCCACCTGCTGGGCCACGGACACAGGCGGCTGGCCTACCTTGGCGACACGCCGGATATCCAGACCGCTCGGGAACGCCGCCGCGGCTTCATCGAGGAACTGGGCCAGGCCGGCATCGCCACCTCCACGGTTCCCGTCCGTGAAGGCTTGCGCGACGAAGAAGCGGCGAGGCTTGCAGCGCTTGAAATCCTGGCTTCGGATGAGCCGCCCACGGCCATCTTCTCCAGCCAGAACCTGGTCACCTTCGGGGTCATGCGCGCATTGAAGGAACTGGGCGCGAACCGCCGCGTAGCCTTGGTGGGCTTCGACGACTTTGCCCTTGCCGACATGATGGACCCCGGAATCACCGTGATTGCCCAGCATCCTGAACGGATCGGCAAGCTCGCAGCCGAACGGCTGCTTGCCCGGATAGACGGCGACGACGGCGCGCCGCGGACTTACGTGGTCCCCTCAGAACTGATCGTGCGCGGCTCCGGCGAGCTGCCGCCGTCGTACTGAACTCCCGTTCCCAAAGAAGCCCGCCACCAAATCAAGGAGCCCGCATGACCAAGACACTGTATGCCGAATTCACCGTCAAGCCCGGCAGCGAGGAACGGGTCGCCGCAATGATGCGCGAGCTGACGGAACGCGTGCGCAACGAACCCGGCAACCAGCTGTTCCTGCCGTACACCCGCGAATCCAATCCGCGGGAGTACTTCGTTTTCGAGGTGTACCGCGACGATGAAGCCTTCCGCGAGCACATCACCGCTGATTACGGGGCGGTCTTCAATGCCGAACTCGCAGAGCACATCGAGGAGGACGGCTCGGTGCTTACCTGGCTCCAACCCCTGGCCTGAACACGTCCCGTTAAACCCAGCTGACCCGCAGTTGATGTCTTCTGAAGGTTCAGACGGCACCTGATGCGGGTCAGCTGGGTTGTCGGCGCTACTTGAACATCGACGGCCGCAACGGCGTGACCGTCAGGGACTTGAGGTGCGCCGTGCCGCCATCGGCGAAGAGCGCGACGTCCGTGGCCCCGGCGTCCGGGAACACCTGGTCGGTGATGCTTCGCAGACCGTCCTGGGAGAAGACTTCCACGGAGGAGCGGTCCACGTAGATGCGCAGGGTTATGTTGCCTTGCGAATCAACGGAGACGGGAGCGGAATCCAAGGATGTGAAAAGCGGGTTGAATCCGGTGTTGCCGGAGTTTCCACGGTCCACGTAGAGCTCCTTCGTCCTGGCGTCGTAGCCGATGACGGTCGACGACGTGCCGTTGCCAAGCACCGTGATCCCCGACTTCAGCGCCGTGCCCGGGTTGAAGGTGACATCGATCCTTTGCACGTCGCCAGAGGCCTGGCGGGGCAGCACTTGCGTGCCGGGAACGATGGACCCGCCTACCTTGTCCTGATAGCTGGGTTTCTGGGCGAGGGAGTCCACCTGCTTGACGGCTTTCTGGGTAAGCCGGGGCCCGTCGACCGTCTGGGTCAGTGCCACCTCGCGGGGCAGCGACATGGCGCTGCGCCAAGGGGACGTGGGAATCGTGTTGGCGTAGTCCCAGTTGTTCATCCAGCCGAGCACTACGCGTTTGTCCTGCGGCATGTTGCCGAAGGAGACGGTGGCGTACAGGTCGCGGCCATAGTCCAGCCAGTCGTAGCCGTTGATGCGGGGCCTTGCGGACTGCTCGGAAGCGATGAACTCGTCCGCCAGGATGTGGCCCCAGCCGAAGCGGTTGTTGTCCACGATCCGGATGTTCGCCTTGCGGCCCTTGAACTCCGAGACGTTCCAGGAGGCCCAGTCCAGGACCTCGCTGTTGGCGCCCGTGGCGGAACGGACCACCTGCCCGTCGACCACAAGGTTCACCGTGGTTTCGTCCGAGCGGGGCACCGCGGCGGAGTCCGTCAGCATGACATGGTCCAGGGTCAGGTGTCCCCATCCGCCGGTAGCCTGGTCCACGATCCGAAGCTGGGCCTGCTTGCCGGCGAATTCGGAAACGTCCCAGCCTTTCCAGTTCAGCTGTCCCGCATTGTCCCCGGCCACCCTTCTGACAACGTTGCCATCAACCAGCAACTGGGCCTCCAGTACCTGTCCGGTCTCCGCGGTGCGGTTGCCGCCTCCCACCAGCAGGCTGATGAAGTTCTTGCCGACCGTGAACGGCGGTGAGGTCAGGGTGCCTTCCCGGTCGTCCCCGGGATTCCCGCCGGCTTCAAAGGTATTGATGCGTTTGGCGCCGATGTAGAAGTCACCCCCGGCGGTGGCGGGCTGGAACTGGGGTGCGAGGTCGCCGGTTCCGGTCCAGCCGGTGTCGGCGAGCGTGCTGCCGTCCGGACCTTCAAAACCGTTGAACAGGAGGTCGCCGGGCGGGGGAGTGTTGTCCAGTTTGTCGGAGACCCGGGGGTGCTGGCCGCCTCCCACCAGGAAGTTGATGTAGTCGCTGTCCACAGTGAAGTCGGGTGAAGACATGGTGCCCAACGGCCAGTCGCCGTCGTTGAAGGAGTTGACCAGCCCGGCGCCCGCGAAACCGCTCACGGTGTTCTGTCCGGGCAGGGATCCTGCCGCAGGGCTGTTCGCGAACGGACCGTTCTTCCAGTTGCCGGGCTCGTTGTTCACGGTCCAGCCGTTGTACGTGCCGTCGTTGAAGCCCGCGATCGGGGTGCCGGCCGGAAGCGCGTCCGCCGGCTTCGTGGTCTCGGACGTGAATGTGGTGCCGTCGAAGGCGCCCACGAAGTACTGGCCGGCCGAACCGCCGGCAACACCGCCGGGGTTGACGTTCACCACCATGACCCATTTGACGTTGTTGGTGTCGCCGTCAACGGCCAGGGGGAACAAGTCCGGGCACTCCCACAGGCCTCCGGTGGCGTTGGCGGGGCCGAACTGGCTCAGGGCCGTCCAGTCCTTGAGGTTGTCCGACTTGTAGAGCAGCACCTTGTGGTCAAGGGCCTCCACGGCCGTCATTACCCAGTAGCCCCCGCCGCCGGGGGAGCTGTACCAGAACACTTTGGGGTCCCGGAAGTTCGCCGAATTGCGGTTCAGCACAGGGTTGCCGCTGTACTTGGTCCAGGTCCGGCCCTCGTCAAGGCTGTAGGCAAGGGACTGCGCCTGGAGGCCGCGGTGCGGTGAGGCCTCCTTGTAGGCGCTGGTGTAGATCGCCACGAGCGGCGGGTTCCCGGCTGTGCCGAAGCCCGAAGAATTGTCCTTGTCCACCACGACGCTTCCGGAGAATACGTCCTCCTGCGTGTCCGTGGAGATCGCCAGCGGCTGCTCCTTCCAGCTCACCAGGTCCTTGGACGTCGCGTGGCCCCAGGACATGTTTCCCCACGTGTTTCCCTGCGGATTGTGCTGGTAGAAGAGGTGGTAGACACCCTTGTAGAAGACCAGCCCGTTTGGATCGTTCATCCAGTTCTTCGCCGGTGAATAGTGGAACGCGGGCCGGTATTGCTCCTGCCCCAGGATGTCGCCGGAAGTCCCGGTGCCCGCCACGGGGCTTCCGACGTCGGCCCTGCCTGCCGCGGCGGGACCCGCTCCGGCGAGTGCTCCCGCGAGCGTGAGTCCGGCGAGCGTCAGAGCTGAAAGTGACTGCAGGCCGATGGTTCGTTTCTTGTGCATTTGTGTGGATTCGCCCTTCATCGCGCGTGTCTTCCCCCGATAGACATCGTTGTCAATGCGGGGAACGCTAGGTTATGTCCACGAGACAAGTCAACGATCGGCGATTAGCGGGAGGCGCGCCGAGCGGCGACTGTTTGGCTGCACATCAAGATTGAGAATCTCTGGCCAAATGCCCATTGGTGTGAGCTGCGCGACTTTCTAGGCTTGAGGAAGTTCCTGATCTCCAACGGCCAAGCATGAGGTTCAACGATGAAGCGCATCGCACTCCTGGGCAACCGCGTTGCCCCCGTCAGCCCCACCGGCTCCCACGTTCCCGCTTCCGGGCCGTGGAGCCCCGACGCCGAGCCGCAGGCCGTGCAGACCTTCGCCGAGGGCCACGTCTTCCCTGCCCACAACGGCACTCCGACTATGTGGCGCCCGCGCCCGGCGATGGCGGTTTCGGCATGATGCCGGTGGTGGTTGCTCCCAGCAAGCCCGCACCCGAAGCGAGGCTTGTTCCGCCCGCCGACTGGTCCACGTTCAACCGCGGCGACGCCGTCTGGGTCCACGAAGACGGCTGGGGCTATGACACCGGCATCGTCGATGAGGTGGCCGGCGAGCACCGCATGCTGTGGATCGTCCTGGAGCAAAGCGGCCGCCGCCTGATCTGCGGCAATGATCCCCTCGAGGTCTGGGCCGCCTAGCTTCGGGAAACGGCCTTCCAAGGTCCCCCCATTTTCAGGACGCCGTGCGACTGGGTGACGCCCTCCGTTCGCGCCTGCGTTCGAGGAACGATGCCCCGGAAGAGGCCAGCGTAACGGCGAGGGCGATGATCAGCGGGGCGTGCAAAGCTGCGGCGATGGTGGCCCCGGCGAACGCTGTGCCGGCGGAGCCCGCGGCGATCTTCAATGCCCCTACCCAGACGAATACCTGGCCTCGTGCCGTGGC
>Ga0105246_10002542_pt1 | contig 11029 bp, 12 predicted proteins | sample KBSM64metaG_FD_99694 | JGI IMG/M metagenome (GOLD analysis project Ga0105246, IMG submission 99694) | Miscanthus rhizosphere microbial communities from Kellogg Biological Station, Michigan, USA - KBS M6-4 metaG | ecosystem: Host-associated > Plants > Roots > Rhizosphere > Soil | place...
AAGTGAGCCGCTGTAAAAGCGGAACCCATAGCAGCCGTTACCGCAGAAACGGATATGTACTCGATCTGATCCAACATCCTGGTCGGCCCAGAGGCCGCCATCGGGGGCAAGCCCCCTCCCACAGTTGATAGCATTTCAAATTCAGAGCGCAAAAAAAACGCCAACCCTGAGGTTGACGTTTTTTATGCAGCGGCTACAGCATCACTGCGGCTTCTTACGACCAAAACCCGGACGCTGACCGGACCCCGCCGGCGCGCCACGGCGCTTGCCCGACGGCTCGTCAGCCACCAGTTTCGGGCCAGGGCGCTTGTTCGCCGCTGGCTTGGCCGGACGCTTGGTGCTGGCGTTGTCGGCCGGACGGTCGGCTTCACCACGGTTGCTGCGACCACCCGACGGAGCCGGACGCGGGGCGCGTGGAGCACGCTCGCCTTCCTGGCGCGATGGCGCGGTTGGGCGGCGCTCACCTTCAATCTGCGGCTCGCGGGAAATACGCCCGCCGGTTGCCGGAGCATTCAACGCCGGGCGCAGGGTGCGGGCAACGCGCTCGGTACGCGGCACAGGGCGCGACGATTTACGCTGCATACGCTCAAGCTTGTCTTTGCTCTTGGCGTTCATCTGCGGCATCGCGACCGGCGTCAGGCCGACTTCGGCGCTGAGGATGTCGACTTCGTACTGGCTCATTTCGCGCCAGCGCCCCATCGGCAAGTCGGAGTTGAGGAACACCGGGCCGAAACGCACGCGCTTCAGGCGGCTGACCACCAGGCCCTGGGATTCCCACAGGCGACGCACTTCACGGTTGCGGCCTTCCATCACCACGCAGTGGTACCAGTGGTTGAACCCTTCGCCACCCGGCGCCTGCTTGATGTCGGTGAACTTGGCCGGGCCGTCTTCAAGGACCACACCGGCTTTCAAGCGCTCGATCATCTCGTCATCGACTTCGCCACGTACACGCACGGCGTATTCGCGGTCCATCTCGTAGGAGGGGTGCATCAGGCGGTTGGCCAATTCACCGTCGGTGGTGAACATCAGCAAACCGGTGGTGTTGATGTCCAGGCGACCGATGTTGATCCAGCGGCCTTCCTTGGGCTTGGGCATCTTGTCGAACACGGTTGGGCGGCCTTCCGGGTCGTCACGGGTGCAGATCTCGCCGTCGGGCTTGTTGTACATGATTACGCGGCGTACCGATTCGGCGGCCTCTTCGCGCTTGATGACCTTGCCATCGATGGTGATTGCATCATGCAGGTCGACGCGCTGGCCAAGGGTGGCCTCGACGCCGTTGACCTTGATGCGCTTCTGGGTGATCCAGGCTTCGACGTCGCGGCGCGAGCCCACGCCGATACGCGCCAGCACCTTTTGCAGTTTTTCGCCTGCTGGGCCGATTTCCTGGCTGTCGTTCTGGTCTTTGTCGTTCATCTTAAGCACCTCCCGGTGGGTCGATTCAGGCATGGCCTGAAGAGTATTGAAAGCGGGGCTTTGGCGGAATAGGTCGGCAAAGGGTCGCGAATCATACGCGCATGGCGCGTGTTGCGCATCAGAGAGTAGTCGATAACACCCAAGTCATTTGCTTTTCCGCCGACCGGTGGCGCCCAACGCCAGCAAGCGCAGTTCGGCTTCGGCCAGCACGGTGCGCTTGTCGACTTTGTCGAGTTTCTTCCAGGCGCGGATTTCACGCTTGCTGCGGCCACAGCCGACGCAGATGTCGTCGCTGAACTTGCAGATGCTGATGCAGGGGTCTTTGGTCGAAGTCATAGTTGCTCTCGGACAACGGCGATCAAAATGTGGGAGGGGGCTTGCCCCCGATTACGGTGTATCAGTGATGGTTGTGCTGACTGACACACTGCAATCGGGGGCAAGCCCCCTCCCACATTGGATCTTGTCAGTCTTCGAGTTGGCGGCGTTCGTTTTCGATCGCCTCGGCCAGCGCCCGGGCTTCGTTTTCCTCGTCGCTCAGCGGCGGCTGTTCGAGGGCGGCGACGGCGGCCAGCAGTTTTTCGCGGGCATCGGCGACACCGAGGATGTCTTCTTCGACGTCGGGCTCGGGCTCAACGTTCACCTCGGTTTGCGGCTCAGCGGCACCATCACGCAGCAAATCATCAAAGTCGGTCTTGATCCCCTGCTCCATGTCGTCCAGTTCCAGCAGCAAGGTATGGAAACTGGTTTCGTCCTTGGGCTCCTCCGGCTCGGCACTGGCATCGGCCAGCTCCTGCAGGCTCTGCGGCACCGGCGCGTCGTCGAAGTCCAGCACCGGCTCGGCTTCCATCTCGCGCAGCTCGGCCAACGGCGGCAGGTCGTCGAGGTTTTTCAGGTTGAAGTGGTCGAGGAACACTTTGGTGGTGGCGAACATCGCCGGTTTGCCCGGCACGTCACGGTAGCCGACGATGCGGATCCACTCGCGTTCCAGCAGCGTCTTGACGATATGGCTGTTGACCGCCACGCCCCGCACATCTTCGATCTCGCCCCGGGTGATCGGCTGGCGATAGGCGATCAACGCCATGGTCTCCAGCATCGCCCGTGAATAACGCTGCGGGCGTTCCTCCCACAAGCGTCCCACCCACGGGGAAAATTTCTCGCGGATCTGCAGGCGATACCCCGACGCCACTTCACGCAACTCAAAGGCACGACCGTCGCAGGACTTGCGCAGGATCTCCAGCGCCTTCTTGAACACAGGCGGTTCGGGGCGTTCGGCTTCTTCAAAAAGTTCGAACAGGCGCTCCAGGGATTGCGGCTTGCCCGAGGCCAGGAGGAAAGCTTCCAGCAAGGGCGCCAGTTCGCGGGGTTCAGTCAGATTCATCGATTCAGCTCGTTATTCGGCTCGCGCCCGCACATGGATAGCCGCAAACGGCTCATTCTGGACCAGCTCGACCAAGGATTCCTTGACCAGCTCCAGGATCGCCATGAAAGTCACCACCACGCCCAGGCGCCCTTCTTCTGCGGTGAACAGCTCGACAAACGGCACAAACCCGCCGCCCTTGAGGCGCTCCAGCACGTCGCTCATACGCTCGCGGGTGGACAGGGCTTCGCGGCTGACCTGGTGGCTTTCGAACATGTCGCCACGGCGCAGCACCTCGGCCATGGACATCAGCAATTCTTCCAGGCTGACGTCAGGCAACAACTTGCGCGCGCGTGCCTCGGGCGCGTCCAGCTTGGGCACCACCACATCGCGGCCAACCCGACTCAAACCGTCGATACCTTCGGCCGCTGCCTTGAAGCGCTCGTATTCCTGCAAGCGACGGATCAGTTCGGCGCGCGGGTCATCTTCTTCGGCTTCGACCGTCTCCGAGCGCGGCAGCAGCATGCGCGACTTGATCTCGGCGAGCATGGCGGCCATCACCAGGTATTCGGCGGCCAGTTCCAGGCGCACCGACTGCATCAATTCGACATAGCCCATGTACTGCCGGGTGATTTCCGCCACGGGAATATCGAGGATGTTGATGTTCTGTTTGCGAATCAGGTACAGCAGCAAGTCCAGCGGGCCTTCGAAGGCCTCGAGAAAGACCTCCAGGGCGTCGGGCGGGATGTACAAATCCAGCGGCATTTCCATGACCGCCTGGCCATAGACCATGGCAAATGGCAGTTCCTGCTGGGCGCCCGCCTGGGGATCGACGGTTTCCACGACCGACATTCAGGCCTCGACCATAAACGGCGTAGGGTCGCCGCAGCCCACACGGATCACTTCAGGCTCGCCGTCGGCCAGGTTGATCACGGTAGACGCCTTGCCGCCCCCGAAGCCGCCGTCGATGATCAGATCCACCTGCTTCTCCAGCAACTGGCGCATTTCATACGGATCTTCCAGCGGTTCGGTATCGCCCGGCATGATCAACGACACGCTCATCAGCGGCTCGCCCAGCTCGGCCAAAAGCGCCAGGGCGATCGGGTGTTCCGGCACGCGCAGGCCGATGGTGCGCTTCTTCGGGTGCAGCAGCAGGCGCGGCACTTCGCGGGTGGCGTTGAGAATAAAGGTGTAGGGCCCCGGCGTGTGCGCCTTGAGCAAGCGGAAGGTGCCCGTGTCGACCTTGGCGAACAGCCCTAACTGCGACAAGTCGCTGCAAATCAGCGCGAAGTTATGATTCTTGTCCAGCTCACGCAGGCGTCTGACCCGCTCGACCGCGCCCTTGTCGCCGATCTGGCAACCGATGGCGTAGGACGAATCAGTTGGATAGATCACCACGCCGCCGGCGCGAATGATCTCGACCGCCTGCTTGATCAGGCGCGCCTGGGGGTTTTCCGGATGAATCTGGAAGAATTGACTCACGTGTTCTACCTGTTCAGACGGTGGCAATAATGGGGTCATGCTTGAATCGCCCCCACAACAGCGGCAGATCTTCCGGGACCTGGCGATACTCGCCGATCTCGGACCAGCCGCCTGGGCCATGAAAATCACTGCCGGCACTGACCAGCAGACCAAATTCGCGCGCCAGGATCGCCAGGCTGCCAACCTGCTCGGCAGGTTGATGCCCGTTGACCACTTCGATCGCGTGGCCGCCCGCTCCAATATAGTCGCCGATCAGCTTGCGGCGCTTGCTGCGGGTGAAATCGTAATGCCAGGGATGCGCCAGGCTGACCCAGGCCCCGGCGGCCCGCAGGGTGCCGACGGTGTCTTCCAGGGTCGGCCAGTGTTGCTTCACATCACCCAGCTTGCCCGCGCCCAACCATTTACGGAAGGCCTCGGCGCGATCCTTGACGAACCCCTCACGCACCATCCAGTCTGCAAAGTGCGGACGGGCCGGCGCGTTACCGCTGTCGCCCAGCTCCTGCTGGATGGCGCGGGCGCCGTCAAGGGCGCCGGGCATGCCTTTGAGGCTGAGCTTGCGGCTTATTTCTTCGGACCGCAGCCAGCGGCCATCGTGCAATTGGGCGATGGCGGCCACCAGGGCCGGGGCGTTCTGCTCGAAACCGTAGCCGAGCACATGAATGGTGGCGCCGCCCCAGGTGCAGGACAATTCCACGCCGTTGACCAGTTGCATGCCCAGTGCATGGGCCGCCGTGCGGGCCTCGTCGAGGCCTTCAAGGGTGTCGTGGTCGGTCAGCGACAGGACTCGCACGCCTTTTTCAAACGCACGCGCAACCAGTACCGCAGGCGCCAGGGCGCCGTCGGAGGCCGTGCTGTGGCAGTGCAAATCAACATTCACGGGAGTGTGTAACCTCAAGTCAGCTGGCGCTATCGCAACCAAGGATGTTTGTTATTATGCCGCCACATCCAGCTTCTGGCTCTTACTGTGAAACAATTCATCGACTTCATCCCGCTGTTGCTGTTTTTCATCGTTACCAAACTCGACCCCAGGGTCATCGACATCGCCGGTCACGAACTCTCGTTCGGCGGCATCTACAGCGCCACCGCCGTGCTGATCATCAGCTCCATCGTGGTTTACGGCGCCATCTTCATCTCCCAGCGCAAGCTGGAAAAAAGCCAGTGGCTGACCCTCGTCGCCTGCCTGGTATTCGGCGGCCTGACCCTGGCCTTCCACAGCGAAACCTTCCTCAAGTGGAAAGCCCCGGTGGTCAACTGGCTGTTCGCCCTGGTCTTCATCGGCAGCCACTTCATTGGTGATCGCCTGCTGATCAAGCGGATCATGGGCCACGCGCTGACCTTGCCGGAGCCGATCTGGGTACGCTTGAACGTGGCCTGGATCGTGTTCTTCCTCTTCTGCGGTGCCGCCAACCTGTTCGTGGCGTTTACCTTTCAAGATTATTGGGTCGACTTCAAGGTGTTCGGCAGCCTGGCCATGACCCTGCTGTTCCTGGTCGGCCAGGGTATCTACCTGTCGCGCCACCTGCATGACACTGCCGCCACCACGCCGAAAACCGAGGACTGACATGCTCTACGCCATCATTGCCACCGATGTTGCCAACTCGCTGGAAAAACGCCTGAGCGTGCGCCCCGCCCATGTCGAACGCCTCAAGCAGTTGCAAACCGAAGGCCGCATCGTACTGGCCGGCCCGCACCCGGCCGTCGACAGCAACGACCCGGGCGACGCGGGTTTCACCGGCAGCCTGATCGTTGCCGAGTTCGCGTCCCTGGCCGATGCCCAGGCGTGGGCCAAGGCTGATCCTTATGTCGCGGCGGGCGTCTACGCTGATGTCGTGATCAAGCCGTTCAAGCAAGTCCTGCCCTGAGCCCGGTGGCGCCCGACCAAAACGCTTGGGCGCCCGCCTGATGGCTCATTATTCCCGGTAACCTGCCGATAACGTTCTGAATATTCGTGTGGAATCAGGAGTTCCGATGCGCTTACGTCAGTTGTGTCTGTTGGCAGTGTTAACCCTCGGGGCGACGGCCCAGGCTGAAGAGACCTCCAATAGCGGCAGCGCCACGCCGCTGTCCTTGAGTCCCCACAGCCAGGTCACCGAACTGCAGCAACGTTTGAAAGAAAGCGAAGAGCTGAGCAAGCAACTGCAAAGCGCGCAAGCCACCCGCGAAAGCGCGCAACTGAGTCGTCTGCGCCAGGAGAACCAACGCCTGGCCCAGCAACTCAAAGAGACACAGGACGGCGCCTTGACCCGATGGTTGACCGAGCAGCAGCAATGGTTTGTCACCGGTGCGGGCGTCGCACTGATCGCCCTGCTGTGTGGCATCTTCGCCAGCGGTGGGCACCGTCGTCGTCGACAATGGCTAAATTGAGTGAGTCATGAGCGAGCTGTTACTGATAGATGATGACCAGGAGCTCTGCGAGCTGCTGGTCAGTTGGCTGAGCCAGGAAGGTTTCCAGGTGCGCGCCTGCCATGACGGCTCCAGCGCCCGCAAGGCCCTGGCCGAAGCCGCTCCGGCGGCGGTGGTGCTCGACGTGATGCTGCCCGACGGCAGTGGCCTGGAGTTGCTCAAGCAATTGCGCAACGACCACCCGGAGTTGCCGGTGCTGATGCTGTCGGCCCGGGGCGAACCCCTGGACCGCATCCTCGGCCTGGAACTGGGTGCCGACGATTACCTGGCCAAGCCTTGCGACCCGCGCGAACTCACTGCGCGCCTGCGCGCCGTACTGCGCCGCAGTCATCCGGCTGCGGTGTCGACCCAACTGGAGCTGGGCGACCTGTGCTTCAGCCCGGTGCGCGGGGTGGTCAGCATCGACGAACAGGAATTTACCCTGACGGTCTCCGAAAGCCGCCTGCTCGAGGCCTTGCTGCGCCAACCCGGCGAACCGCTGGATAAACAGGAACTGGCGCAGATCGCCCTGGGCCGCAAATTGACCCTGTACGATCGCAGCCTGGACATGCACGTGAGCAACCTGCGCAAGAAGATCGGCCCGCACCCGGACGGGCGGCCGCGGATCGTGGCGCTGCGTAGCCGTGGTTACTACTACGCACCTTGAGCGTGGGTGACGCGCAGCGTCACGGGATGCATTCCCACGCAGAGCGCGGGAACGATCGGAGCCGCCGCCTCACCCTTACCAAACCTTTACGCTCCGCTGACGGCGGCTGACCTTGCCCTGGGTAATCTACTCACATCCGGACTCACCGGAATAGAGACAGGAGAATCACCATGCGCAAGACCCTTATCGCTTTGATGTTCGCCGCTGCACTGCCTACCGTCGCCATGGCCGCCATGCCGGAAGGCCCAGGCCCAGGTCCAGGCCCGATGGGCGGTCCGGAAGGCCACATGATGGGTGGCCCGGGTCACGGTGAACACGGCCCGCGTGGTAAAGGCGGCCCGTTCCGCCAGCTGGATTTGAGCCCGGAACAACATGAGCAGATCCGCAAGCTGATGGGTGACCAATGGCACGCTCGCAAAGACCTGACCCGCAAGTACCTGGACAAACTGCCGGCCGCCGACCAGAAAGCCATGCAGGACGAGATCGCCGCCGGCAAGCAGAAAACCCAGGCCGATATCCGCGCCATCCTCAAGCCCGACCAGCAGAAGAAGTTCGACGAGATCGTCAAGCAACAAGAGCAGCGTCGTGCCGAATGGAAGGAATTCCAGGCCTGGAAAGCGCAACAGCCGCAAAAAGCGCAATAATGCCTCAGCGTTAACGCTCCCAGCCCAGTGGCTCCCCGCCGCTGGGCTTTTCCTGTTTGAGGGTTTCCCGTGCGGTCATTGTTCTGGCGCATCCTGGCGAGTTTCTGGTTGGCCATCGCCCTGGTTGCGGGGTTGTCGATCCTGCTTGGGCATATGCTGAATCAGGACGCCTGGATTCTCAGCCGCCATCCCGGCCTCAACAATCTGGCCCAAGAGTGGACGCAACTCTACGAAGCCCAGGGCGAAGAGGCTGCCCAGGAGTTGCTGCAGCAACGCAAGCGCCAGTACCACATTGACGTGCAAGTGCTCAACGAGGGCGGCGAGCCGGTGGTACGCGGCACCTTCCCGCGCCGCGCCGCCGCCCTTGAAGCCCGGCAGAATGACAGCCAGGACAGCCACCTGCCCTGGCGCCGCCTGACCGCCGAATACACCAGCGAAAAAACCGGCGACACCTACCTGCTGATCTATCGCATTCCTCATCCGGAGCTGGACGCCTGGCACCGCAGCAGCCTGTTATGGCCGTTCAGTGCCCTGGCCATTGCCCTGGTGGTACTGACGCTGTTCAGCCTGTTGGTGACGTTGTCGATCACCCGCCCGCTCAGCCGACTGCGCGGCGCGGTGCATGACCTGGGCCAGGCCACGTATCAACAGAACAGCCTGGCGCAACTGGCCAACCGCCGCGATGAATTCGGCGTCCTGGCCACCGACTTCAACCGCATGGGCGCCCGCCTGCAAAGCCTGATCGGCAGCCAGCGCCAACTGTTGCGCGACGTCTCCCACGAACTGCGCTCGCCCCTGGCCCGCTTGCGTATCGCCCTGGCCCTGGCCGAACGCGCCAGCCCCGAAGATCGGGAAAAACTCTGGCCGCGCCTGACCCGCGAATGCGACCGTCTGGAAGCCTTGATCAGTGAGATTCTGGTCCTGGCCCGGGTGGATGCCGACAACGCCAGCGCCGAAGAGATCGATCTCAACCCACTGCTCAAGACCCTGCAAAAAGACGCCCAGCTCAGCGCGCCGGAGCAAGAGGTGCAACTGACGGCTGAACCCGACCTGCGCCTCAAGGGCTGGCCGACCATGATCGAGCGCGCCGTGGACAACCTGCTGCGCAATGCCCAGCGCTTCAACCCGGCCGGCCAAGCCATCGAGTTGCACGCGCAGCGTCAGGGCGAACGGATCCTGATCAGCGTGCGCGATCACGGCCCCGGGGTTGACAGCGAGCACCTGAACCAACTGGGCGAGCCGTTCTACCGCGCACCCGGCCAGACCGCCCAAGGTCACGGCCTGGGCCTGGCGATCGCACGTCGCGCCGCTGAACGCCATGGCGGCCAACTGATCCTGGCCAATCATCAGGGCGGCGGCTTTGTCGCCAGTCTCGAACTGCCATTGGTGCCCGGGGTTGCCACACCGGCCTGACGATCTTCTATAGTGGCCCTTCTCTTATGGAGGGCCTTCGATGACCGACCTGCTGACACCCATCCAAGCCGCACTCGATCTGCCGCCTACCCCACTGACCCTGAGCGAGCCCGGCGCCCTGCCCTCGGCCTTTGCCGTGACTGACCTGGCCGCCGCCAGCATCGGCGCCGCCGGCCAGGCCGTTGCCGAGCTTATCCGTCAACAGACCGCACGCTTGCCGAGCATCAGCGTAGACCGCCGCCTCGCCTCGTTGTGGTTTTCCTCATCGATTCGCCCACTGGGCTGGCAGGTGCCGCCGCTGTGGGACCCGATAGCCGGTGACTACGCAAGCGCCGACGGCTGGATTCGCTTGCACACCAACGCGCCCCATCACCGCGCCGCGGCCGAACGGGTGTTGGGCAAGGTCACTGAACGCGCGCAAATGGCGCATAACGTCGCCAAGTGGAACGCCGCCGAACTGGAACAGGCGGTGGTCGACGAAGGCGGTTGCGCAGCGCAAATGCGCACCTGGCAAGCCTGGCAGGGCCACCCCCAGGGCTTGGCGGTGAATGCCGAGCCACTGATACAGCGGCAGGCCTTCGCCACCGCCGGCAACCAACCCTGGCTCGGCACCACGGCGCGACCGCTGGCGGGTATCAAGGTGCTGGATTTGACCCGCGTCCTGGCCGGCCCGGTCGCCAGTCGCTTTCTCGCCGGCCTGGGCGCGGACGTATTGCGCATCGACTCGCCGACCTGGGACGAACCCGGCGTGGTACCGGAAATGACCCTGGGCAAGCGCTGCGCGCGTCTTGACCTGAAGAGCGCCGAGGGTCGGCAGGTCTTCGAAGCGTTGCTCAAAAACGCCGACATTCTGTTCCACGGTTACCGCGCCGATGCGCTGGAGCAACTGGGCTACGCGGGCGACGCGCTGCAACGCATCGCGCCGGGCCTGATCGATGTCAGCCTCAATGCCTACGGCTGGAGCGGCCCGTGGCGCAATCGGCGCGGCTTTGACAGCCTGGTGCAGATGAGCAGCGGGATTGCCGAGGCCGGAATGGCCTGGAAGCAGGTGGATAAGCCGTCGCCGCTGCCGGTGCAGGCGCTGGACCACGCGACCGGGTATCTGATGGCGGCCAGTGCGATCCGGGCGTTGAGCGAACGTTTGAAGTCCGGGCGCGGGGGTTCGGCGCGATTGTCGCTGGCCCGTACGGCGAAGTTATTGGTGGATGCGGGGCAGGTGCCGGAGCAACCGGCGTTGCGGGCCGAAGATGCGGGTGATCAAGGCCTGGTGGTGGAACAGACCGCCTGGGGCCAGGCGCATCGATTGCTGGCGCCGCTGACGATCAGCGGTACGCCGCTGCAATGGGATTTGCCGGCGGGGGAATTGGGGTCACACCGAGCGCAATGGTGATCTGAAGACCGCCATCGGGGGCAAGCCCCCTCCCACTTTTGAATGGGTTCACAAATCAAAATGTGGGAGGGGGCTTGCCCCCGATGGCGGCCTCTGGGCCGACCAGGATGTTGGATTGGACCGAGTACATATCCGTTTCTGCGGTCACGGCTACTTAGGGTTCCGCTTTTACAGCGGCTCACTTTTGAAAAGCGCAAAAGTAAGCAAAACGCTCTTGCCCCACCACTCGGCACCTCGCTAATGCTCGGTGTGCCCTCTCTCCGGCTTGAATCCGTGGGCCG
>Ga0105246_10002545_pt1 | contig 11021 bp, 9 predicted proteins | sample KBSM64metaG_FD_99694 | JGI IMG/M metagenome (GOLD analysis project Ga0105246, IMG submission 99694) | Miscanthus rhizosphere microbial communities from Kellogg Biological Station, Michigan, USA - KBS M6-4 metaG | ecosystem: Host-associated > Plants > Roots > Rhizosphere > Soil | place: Michigan...
AACGCGCTGGTGCAGATGGAGCTCGGCGAGAGCATGCTCGGCGCGCTCTCGATGAATACGCAGGGGCCTGACGATGCCTCGATGATGACGATCCTCGCCCACGGCACGGAGTACCAGAAGGAAAAATTCCTCAAACCCCTGCTCAACGGCGACAAGCGCATCTGCTTTTCGATGACGGAAAAGGCCGCCGGTGCCGACGCCACCGGCATGCAGACCACGGCGGTCAAGGACGGCAACGAGAACTACATCCTCAACGGCGAGAAATGGTTCTCCTCTTCCGCCAGCGTCGCCGACATGGCGCTGGTGGTCGCCAGGACCGATCCGAACGCGCCACGCCACAAGCAGCATTCGACCTTTATCGTCGAACTGCCGAACCCCGGCTACAAGATCAAGCGCAATGTGGCGAATATGGCGATCGAAGGCCCGCACGCCGACGTGATCCATGGCGGCCACTCCGAGATCGAGATCAAGGATTTGAAAGTGCCGGCCGACAATTTGCTCGGCGGCGAAGGCAACGGCTTCAACATGGGCCAGCACCGCCTCGCCTATGGTCGCTTGCGGCACGGCATGCACAACGTCGCCAAGGCGCAACGCGCGCTCGACATGGCGGTCGCACACGTTACCAAGCGCTCGACTTTCGGCTCGTTGCTCGCCGACCGCCAAGCGGTGCAGTTCATGCTCGCCGATTGTGCCAGCGAACTCTATATCGGGCGGCTGATGCTGCTGCACATCGCCTACAAGGCGGAAAAGGGCCTGGACATCCGGCAGGAGAACTCGATCGCCAAGATCTTCCATGCCCACATGGTGCACAAGGTGATCGACACCGCGATCCAGCTCCACGGCGCGCTCGGCTTCAGCCAGGATACGCCGCTCGCCAAATGGTACACCCAGGTGCGCTCGCAGCGGCTGGTCGACGGTCCTGACGAGGTGCACAAGTGGAAGATCGGCAAGAACGCCATCAAGGCGTTCCGCGAACACGGCACGACGGCGAGCGCCGTGGGCGGGGATCTGCTGTAAGGCCGGTTCAGCATTCCGGGGCGATGCGAAGCATCGAACCCGGAGTCTCGATATGATATGCGCAAGACAATTGCGAGATTCCGGATCGACGCGCATGGCGCGTCGTCCGGAATGACGGTCGCTCGGCGGCTAACCGCCCCGCTCCCGCTCCACCGCTTGCCACCCGATGTCGCGTCGGCAAAAGCCTTCGGGCCATTTGATGCGATCGACGGCCTGATAGGCGCGGCGTTGCGCCTCGGTGACGGTCTTGCCTGATGCCGTGATGTTCAGTACCCGACCGCCATTGGCGAGAATCCTGTCACCGTCGGCCCTGGTTCCGGCATGGAATATCTCGACGCCCTCGACCTTGGCTGCGTCATCGAGCCCTTCGATAACGGAGCCCTTGCCGTAGTCGCCGGGATAACCCTTGGTCGCCATAATCACCGTCAACGCGGCGTCATCGAACCAGCGCAGGCTGAAATTCTTCAATTGCCCATCGGCGCAGGCGATCAGGGCCGGCAAGACGTCCGACATCATCCGCAGCATCAGCACCTGACATTCCGGATCTCCGAAGCGTGCGTTGTACTCGACGAGCTTTGGCCCGTCTTTGGTGACCATCACGCCGGCAAATAGCACGCCCCTGTAGGGCGTCCCCATCGCACTCAGCGCGCGCAGCGTCGGATAGATCATTTCCTCCATCACCTGTGCGCATATTGCGTCCGTCATGACGGGCGCCGGCGAATATGCGCCCATGCCGCCGGTGTTCGGGCCCTTATCGCCGTCGAAGGCGCGCTTGTGGTCCTGCGCGGTCGCCAGCGGCAGCGCGTGCTCGCCGTCGCACAGCGCGAAGAACGAGGCTTCCTCGCCCTGCATGAACTCCTCGATCACGATCTCGGCGCCGGCGTCGCCAAACCCGCCACCGAACATCAGGTCGACTGCTGCGAGCGCTTCCTCTTCCGTCATCGCCACGACCACGCCCTTGCCGGCGGCAAGACCATCGGCCTTGATCACAATCGGTGCGCCTTGCGCGCGAATATAGGCCTTCGCCTTATCCGCGTCGGTGAAATGCTCATAGGCCGCGGTCGGAACATGATGGTCGCGACAAAGTGCCTTGGTGAAGCGTTTCGAACTCTCAAGCTGCCCGGCAGCCTTGGTCGGACCAAACGCCTTGAAGCCCGCAGCGTTGAGATCGTCCACCATGCCGGCGGCGATCGGCGCATCCGGTCCGACCACCACGAAATCGACCTTGTTTGCCTTGCAGAAATCGATCACGGCCGGATGGTCGGTGATATCGAGCGGAACGCATTCGGCTTCCCGGGCGATACCGGCATTGCCCGGCGCGCACCACAGTTTGGTCAGCAGCGGAGAAGCGGCGATTTTCCACGCGAGAGCGTGTTCGCGGCCGCCGGAACCGAGCAGGAGGATGTTCATGAATCGAGCCAGTGCGGGGTTTTGACGCCTCGTCGGTCGCACGAGTCTCCCATGCCGTGCAAGGGGCATAATCCATCGGTCGTCATTCCGGGACGTGCGAAGCACGGGCCCGGAATGACGATCGGGAGAGCGTGATTATGATTTCCTGCAGCATCGCGACATGGCGGGCTCCGGCGCATCCACAGCCCGCCCAGGATAAACCCCTCCGCCATCGCCATTTCCTCGGCAATATAGAATACTCCAGATTACAGAGTATATAGTTCCACAAGGCCCTGATTTGCGGGATAGGCAAAAGTCCCTACTCTGCGCGAACGCCTCAAGAGTCCGAATCGATTGCCCATGACGTCGGTGGAAAACCTGATCAACGCGCCTGAATTCACCGTCTCGGAGCTGTCCTCAGCGCTGAAGCGGACGGTGGAGGACGCCTATGGACACGTCCGGGTGCGCGGCGAAATCTCCGGCTTTCGCGGGCCGCACTCGTCCGGTCACTGCTATTTCGCGCTGAAGGACGAAGGGGCCAAGATCGAGGCGGTGATCTGGAAATTCGCTCACGCCCGGATGCGCTTCAAGCCGCAGGAGGGGCTGGAGGTCATCGCGACCGGCAAGCTCACGACCTATCCGGGTTCGTCGAAATACCAGATCGTCATCGAAGCGCTCGAGCCCGCAGGGGTCGGCGCGCTGATGGCGCTGATGGAGGAGCGCAAGAAAAAGCTCGCCGCGGAAGGCCTGTTCGACGAGGCGCGCAAGCAATTGCTGCCGTGGCTGCCGGAAGTGATCGGCGTCGTCACCTCGCCGACCGGTGCGGTCATTCGCGATATCCTGCATCGATTGGAAGACCGTTTTCCGCGCCGCGTGCTGGTGTGGCCGGTGAAGGTGCAGGGCGAGGGTTCGGCCGAGCAGGTTGCGGCCGCAATCCGCGGCTTCAACGCGCTCCCCGAGGGCGGCAAAATTCCGCGGCCGGATTTGCTGATCGTCGCGCGGGGCGGCGGCTCGCTGGAAGACCTCTGGTCGTTCAACGAGGAGATCGTGGTTCGCGCCGCCGCCGACAGTATGATCCCGCTGATTTCCGCCGTCGGCCACGAGACGGACATCACGCTGATCGATTTTGCCGCCGACAAGCGCGCGCCGACGCCGACCGCGGCCGCCGAGATGGCCGTCCCGGTGCGCAGCGAATTGCTGGTCGAGGTCGCCGGCCTGGCGCGGCGCACGATGGCGGGCTGGCAGCGCGGCCAGGAAAGCCGCCGCACTGAATTTCGCGCCGCGGCCCGCGCCCTGCCCGCGGCGAGCGAACTGCTCGCGATACCGCGGCAGCGGCTGGATAGTCTGAGCTCCGCCCTGCCCCGCGGGTTGAAGGCCAACACAAATGCGCATCATCGCCGCTTCTCGCAGGTCAGCGCCGGTCTGACGCTAAAGGTCCTGCGCGGACAGGTCGCGCAGGCCAACCAGCGCCTGACGGTATCCGGCGAGCGCATACGACTTTCCGCCCGCGCGCTGCTGCGCCATCGCCGGGATCGCTTTGCCGGGCTCGAGATCAGGCTGAAGGCGTCGAAGCTCTCCAACGCGCAGGCACAGCGCAATGCGATCGCGCGCGACCGCGAACGTGCGCAACGGCTGGCCGAGCGTGCACGCCGGGCACTGGCCACGCTGCTGCAGCGGTTGGAGGCGCGCGTCGCGCACAGCGGACAATTATTGTCGGCGCTGTCCTATCGCGGGGTTCTCGCGCGCGGTTTTGCACTGGTGCGCGATGAGCAGGGCCATGCCGTCCATGCCGCCGCCGCAGTCGGCCCGAACGCACATCTGTCGATCGAATTCGCCGACGGCCGCGTTGGCGCCACCGCGGATGCGGATCGGCCGGTGGCGAAGTCCGGACCGGCAAGCCCGCCGACAGCTGCGCCACCGCGTGAAGCGAAGCCGGCGGCGCCGAAGCGCCTAGCGAAGCCGCTCGATCAAGGAAGTCTATTCTAGCTTTTTGTTTTGACGCGTTTTCTTTACGCGAACCGGTATCCACTTCGCTCGAAAACGCTATGGCTCACCGCGCCAGCCATTCCGCGACACGCTTCTGCGAATCCGCAAGCGCTTCGGCGTCGGTGCCGATATGCCCGCGTTCCGGCAATGTCGCGTCGGAACCTCCGGCGATCGCGTGCAGCGGCAAATTGGCGCGGTCGAAATCATGCGATGCGCCGGGATAGACCTCGATCCGCGTCAAGGCGCTGCGGCCGCGCGCGCCGTCCACCATCTGGCGGCAGGCGGAGGGCGAGCTGACATCATCCTTGGCGCCGATCAGCAACAGCGTCGGCACGCGCGTGCTCCAGCCGAGGCCGGAGGAGATCCGGCAGTCCGGATAGAATGCGATCGCCGAACGGAAATCCGGCCCGGTTCCGCGCGACGACAATTGCGGTCGCACCGCCCACAACAAGGCGCTGGCGCCGTTCGCCCACCCCATCAGGCTGATGCGATCATGCGCCACCCAGCTCTGCTGCAGCAGCCATTGCCGCGCCGCATTGATGTCGGCCACCCGCTCGCGGCGAGCCAGCACGCGACGCTCCTTGACGCGACATTGCGGACCGAGTTCGCGCGAACCGTAACTGTCCGGCAACAGCACCGCGTATCCCGTCTTCAGCAATTGTTCCGTCCAGTCGCGATAGCGCGGCAGCACGGCTTCGGGATGCCCGGCCAGTCCGCCACAACCATGCAGCGCAATCACGGTCGGAAACGGGCCATCGCCATCCGGCTTGTAGAGCTGCGCATGCAGCGTCAGATTGGCCGAGGCGATGTCGACCTGATGCGGCGCCGGCAATGGTGCGGCGTCCGCAGCGAAGGCCGCAGTAAGGAGCGCCAGGAATAGGGTTGCTGACAGGGAACGCATCGGTTTCGGCCGGATCATGGTGACGCTGCAAGCAGCAGGCCATGAACGCAAGGCTATCATGCAACATAGCCGGAATTCATCACAAGTCGGTGGGTTTCGGGGGCGGACAGCATCGCCTATTTATGATAGATCGCATCAGGAAAATACACTTGGCCGGTCCGTAACGGACGGCCTATCGGAGAGTTCGACGGTGCTCAATAAATTCGGTCCTTCGGGGCATGGCGAAGCGCAGGTGCAATATCTGGATGGCGATTTCCGCGTGATCTCGCCCGGAACCTATGTGCGTTGCGCCGTCACCGACGCGCGGATTCCGCTCGATGAACTGAAATATTGGAGCGTCGATCTGCAGGAGGCCTATGCGGTTCCCTCAGCCGTGCTGCAGCGGCATTTTCCCGGCGCACTGAAGAGCTAATCGTTTTCAGGGGTAATCGCCCTGAGGCTAGTCACCTCCACTGCGCTTTTTCTCGCGCGCCTTGAACAACCGATCGGCCACGAATTTTCGCAAGCGCGCCGCGTCGTCGAATTCGAGCGTCACCGCGAACGGCGTGATGTGCTTTGCCGAATCCGGCAACGCGTCGCCGTTGCGCAGCCGTACAAAATCCTTTTCCGTCGTTACCAGCGTCAATGCGTCGCGCGTTGCTTCCGCGACCAGGCTTTCGATCTCTGCTTTCGAAAAGGCATGATGATCGGCAAACGCCCTCTGCCGCACCACGTCGATGCCGCTGGCTTGCAGCGTCTTGAAAAATCTCTGGGGATCGCCGATGCCGGCAAAGGCCAGCACGCGCTTGTCGCGAAGCGACGAGACCTGAGCATTGTCCGGCCTGAGATGCGCACGCAGCACCGGCTTGCCCTGCGCGGCAATGTCAGCCGCCACTGTTCCGGCCGCGGCGCCATGGCCGACAATGACGAGTGCATCGGTGCGTGCGAGTTGCGGGCGCAGCGGCGCGCGCAAGGGACCTGCGGGAATCACCTGCCCGTTGCCGAGACCGCGCTCGCTGTCGATCACGATCACCGAGGCGTCCTTGGCAATCGACGGATTCTGGAAGCCGTCGTCCATCAGGATCACGCTGGCGGCCTGCGCACGCGCCAGGGCAACACCGTCGGCACGATCGCGTGAGATCACTACCGGCAATGTGGCGGCCAGCATCAGCGGCTCGTCGCCGACATCGGAAGCCGCGTGCCGCGCAGAATCGACCCTGACCGGCCCTTGTAACTTCCCGCCATAGCCGCGCGAGAGCACCACCGGTATCTCCCCGAGATCGCGCAGCAGCTTCGCCAGCGCCAGCACCGTCGGCGTCTTGCCGGCTCCGCCGACATGATAATTGCCGACGCAGAGCACGGGGATACCGGCATTCATTCCCGTGTGCTGCAGGCGTTTCGCGGCGATGGCGCCATAGAGCGCGCCGAGCGGTTTCAATAAATGCGACTTCCACGAAGGCGGGCCGTGCCAGAAGCCCGGCTCACGCATTCGCGGCTCCCATTTCGAGCCGCAACTGCAACAGATAAGGCTCGAGCGCCGAGAGTGTCCGTTCCAGCGCGCCACCGAGCTGTTCTACGACTTGTTCGGCTGCAACCAGCGAGGCTTCGCGCGCCTTGGGATCGGAGAGCAACCGGCCGAGCTGTTTCATCAACGCGTCCGGGCTATCGGCCCGCCGCGCGCCGCCGGCAGCATCGAGCGCTTCATACACATCGGTAAAATTGAAGACATGCGGGCCATGCACGATCGACGCACCGAGCTTGACGGCCTCGATCGGATTTTGTCCGCCATGCTCGACCAGCGATCCGCCCATGAACACGATCGGCGCCAGCCGGTAGAACAAACCCAATTCGCCCATGGTGTCGGCGACGTAAATATCGGTGACCGCCGTCGGCAATTCCTCGCGCGAACGCAGCGCCACGTTCAGGCCGGTAGCGCCGATCGTGCGGGCAACCAGCTCGCCGCGATTGGGATGCCGCGGCACGATCACGGTCAACAACTGCGGAAAGTATCCGGCCAGCGTCCGATGCGCATCGGCCAGCAGTTCCTCTTCGCCGGGATGCGTGGAGGCTGCAAGCACGATCGGGCGGCCGCGCGTCACCGCCATCAGCTTCTCCAGCTTCGCGGGGTCGGCGGGCGGCGCGGGAACGTCGAGCTTGAGGTTTCCCGTGGTCAGGACGTTGCGGCTGCCCAATGCGGAAAAGCGTTCCGCATCGACCTGCGATTGCGCGAGGCAAATGTCGAATCGGCCGAGCAGCGCCGAGATGGTGCCGGAGACCCGGCGCCAGCGCGGGAACGAGCGATGCGACATCCGTCCGTTGATCAGGACCATCGGCAGCCGCCGCGCCGCGCTCGACAGGATAAGGTTCGGCCACAAATCGGACTCGATAAACAGCGCCAGCGAAGGTCGCCAGTGATCGAGAAATCGCGCGACGTAACGCGGCGAGTCGTACGGCACGTACTGATGAATGACGTCAGGCGGAAACCGCTTGGCGACGATCGCAGCCGACGTCACGGTGCCCGAGGTCACCAGGATGCGAAGATTGAGCGCCCGCAGTTTCTCGATCAGCGCGGCTGCCGCCAACACTTCGCCGACGCTGGCACCGTGAATCCAGACCAGCGGGCCGGAAGGGCGGATGTCGGCACTCATGCCGCGGCGCTCGCTGACGCGCTCCGGGTCTTCCTTGCCGAGCTTCAGCCGCCGCTTGATCACCGCAGGCGCCAGCGGCACCATCGCGAACGACAGCTTCCGGTAGACGCGCAACGTCATTGGCAGCGTGCTAGCCAAGAGTGGCCTCCGGTCGCCCGACGGCTGCATAGGCGCGCCGGGTCGCTTCATTCAGATAAGTCTCTACCTGCAGACGCAATTTTTCCATGGTCTCGGCGTCGGCGTCCGGCGGCACGAAAACCGCATCAATGCCTACCACGGCGCCGCGCCCGAATGGCAAATTGATGGTGGTACTGTCCCAATTTTTCAACCGGATAAACCGGCTGGTCACCATCGCAAACGGCAGGATCGGCCGCCCCGACTCCCTCGCCAGCATGATGACCCCAAGGCCCGCTACCCGCGCACGCTTCGGCACGTCGGCGGTGGTCGCGACATTCCAGTCGTCTGCCAGCGCCTGCACCATTTCCTTGAACGCACCGACGCCGCCCTTGCGCTGAAAGGCGCCGGAATGATCGCCGGAGCCCCGGATCGTGCCGATGCCGAGCCGCTCGGCCGCAATGGCGTTGAATTCGCCGTCGCGATGCCGCGAGATCAGGACCTTGGCGCGGTGACTTTCCTTGGTCTTGATGAACGGCGTCATGAAATGCTGGCCGTGCCAGAACACGAGGATCGCGGGCAGGCCCGGTTCGACCTGGTCATAGACGTCCGCCGGCTCGTAGCTATAGCGGTTGGTCAGCCAGACCAGCCGCAGATACTCGGCCGCAAGGACACCCAGCGCACGCTGAACCCAGCTGCTGCGCAGCAAATCGCGAAGGAATCTTTTCAATTTGAAGGCTTTGTTTTTTGACCTGGCGAATCTTGACCGGGATCGAGCAGCCGGTGGAGGTGCACGACGAAGTAACGCATGTGGGCATTGTCCACGGTCTGCTGCGCTTTCGCCTTCCAGGCCGCATGAGCGGTTGCGTAATTGGGAAACACGCCGACGATTTCCACCTGATCGAGATCCTTAAACGTCGTGTGTTCGAGATCGGTCAACTCGCCGCCGATGACGAGATGAAGCAGTTGCGGCTGGGCACTATCTGACATGACGGTTTTCCTTACGAGGCGCCCGGCAAGCAAGTATGTATCGCAAGATCGGCTAGCGTGTCGAAAGATTCATGACGCGTATTTCTACTTGGTCAGGGCAACGGGCGGTTGCGAAAATGCTCGACAATGCGCGCATGACGATCGCGTCCCGCTGCCACCAGCACCCCATGCCCCACCTCCCGGCGATTGTACTCAATCGTGTCCCCCGAAAGTGCGGTCATCCTACCATCCGCTTCCTGCACGATCAAATTCGCCGCGGCAAGATCCCAGTCGCGGCTCTGCCCGCCTGCAAAAGCGGCATCGAGACGCCCTTGCGCGACCCGGCACAGGCGAAGCGCCAGCGATCCTATTCGCGGATAAAGCGTGATTTCATCCGGGGACGGGCTCAACCGTTGCACCAGCGGTTTCGGACCGGCCATACGGGAAAAATCCAGATCGGTGCCCGCGGTCGCATGAACGGGCTTGTCGTTGAGGGTGGCGCCCTGCCCGCGCACGGCGAAGAAAAACTCATCGCTAACCGGCGCGAACACCGCCGCCAGCAGCGGCGTTGCGTCCGCGACCAGCGCCACACTCACGCACCAGTCTTCGCGGTGGGCGAGATAGGCGCGGGTGCCGTCGATCGGATCGACGATCCAGACCAGCGGCTTGCCGAGGCGCGCTTCGTCGTCGGCACTTTCTTCCGACAGCCAACCATAGTCAGGCGTTGCCGAACGCAGCCTGTTCTCGACAAGATCGTTGACGGCGATATCGGCCTCGGACACCGGTGACGAAGCGCCCTTGGTCCAGTTCTTCAGATCGGTGCGGAACAGCGACAGCGCCAGCGCGCCCGCCTCGCGCACCGTATCCGTCAGCAGCGCGATATCGCGCGGCTTGATCTCGTCGATCGTGTCAGCGTCCGCCAAGCGTCAAGCCCTCGATGCGAATTGTTGGAGCATTAACGCCGTAACGGAATTCCAGGTCGTTGGCAGCGACCAGCGATTTGAACATCGGCAGCAGATGACCCGCAATCGTCACCTCGCTCACCGGATAGGTGATCTCGCCGTTCTCGATCCAGAAGCCGGAGGCGCCGCGGCTATAGTCGCCGGTCACGCCGTTGACGCCGGAGCCGATCAGGTCGGTGACGTAAAACCCCTGCTTGATGTCGGAGATCAGTTCCTTCGGCGTCATTGCGCCTGCTTCGAGATGCAGATTGTACGATCCTGGCGATGGCGACGACGATACCCCGCGATGGGCATGGCCGGTCGTGACCAGGCCGAGTTCGCGGGCGGTCGCCGAATCCAGCAGCCACGAGGTCAACACGCCCTCGTCGATGATCGCGAGTTTCTTCACCTTGACGCCCTCGGCATCGAAAGTCTGCGAGCGCAGTCCGCGTACCCGCAGGGGATCGTCGATGATGCGGATATTCTCAGCGAACAATTGTTCGCCGAGACGGTCTTTCAGAAAGCTCGTCTTGCGCGCGATCGAGGCCCCGTTTACGGCGCCGACGAGGTGGCCAACCAGCGAGCCCGAAACCCGCGGGTCGTACACGACGGGCACCTTGCAGGTTTCGACCTTGCGCGGATTGGCGCGCGCCACGGTACGTTCGCCGGCCTTGCGGCCGACGCTTTCGGGCGAAGCGAGATCGGACGCATGTGGCGCCGACGTGAAGTCGTAGTCGCGCTCCATGCCGGTACCTTCGCCGGAAATCGCCGTCATCGAGATACCCTGGCTCGATCGCAGATAAGAGCCGTGGAAACCGGTCGAGGTCACCAGCACCATGCCGCCGATGCCGCTCGACGCCGACGCGCCGCCCGATTTCGTCACGCCCTTGACCGCAAGTCCCGCCGCCTCCGCCTCGCAGGCGCGGCGCTCGAGTTCGGAGGTCGAGGGAACCGTGCGATCGAGCAGATCGAGATCGGCAAATTCATGCGCCAGCAACGCCGGATCGGCGAGACCGACATATTTGTCGTCGGGCGCCACGCGCGCCATGGCGACCGCGCGCTCGGCCAGTTTCGCAA
>Ga0105246_10002548_pt1 | contig 11010 bp, 9 predicted proteins | sample KBSM64metaG_FD_99694 | JGI IMG/M metagenome (GOLD analysis project Ga0105246, IMG submission 99694) | Miscanthus rhizosphere microbial communities from Kellogg Biological Station, Michigan, USA - KBS M6-4 metaG | ecosystem: Host-associated > Plants > Roots > Rhizosphere > Soil | place: Michigan...
CGAACTGTCCATCGATGCCATCCGCGGGGCGGCGACGGACCTGCTGGAGATGACAAAGGCACAACGCGCAGAATTGCCCTACATGCATCCGGGCCGGGTGGACGTGATCGGCGCAGGCGGGCTGGTGTGGCGCCGGGTCCTGGAGCGACTGAATGAGCTCACGGAAGGCCGTATCGTCACGGCCACCGCCAGCGAACACGACATTCTTGATGGCATTGCCCTGAGCATCAGCTAGCCGACCATGGGACCCCAAATGACCAGAGCAACAGCCCGGTTCCGCCGGACCGCCTCCGCTCTCCTGGCGATAATCCTGACTTTCGGCACCCTTAGTGCCGGACTCGCGGCGGCGCCGGCGGCGCACGCGGACTCCTGGCGGGACAAGCAGTATTGGCTGGCCGAGTCGGGCATCACCAAGGCCTGGGAGGTCTCCAAGGGGGCAGGTGTGAAGGTTGCCGTGATCGACAGCGGGGTGGACGCCCAGCACCCCGACCTCAAGGGCGCCGTGGTGGGCGGCTTCGATGTCTCCGGCTCCGGGAGCCCGGACGGACAGAAGAGCATCGGCGCCAAGCCGGAACACGCCACGCTAGTGGCCACCATGCTGGCCGGGCGCGGCCACCAGCCCGCAGGATCCACGGCCTCGCCGAGCCCCGACGCTTCCGGCCCTGGCCCGGATGGCATTGTTGGTGTGGCCCCTGAGGCCCAGATTCTGTCCGTCTCCACCTGGCTTGGCTCACCGAACCCCGCTGGCAAGAGTGACCAGGACCAGATCCCTGAGGCAGTCCGCTGGGCGGTGGACAACGGTGCCAAGGTCATCAATATTTCACTGGGAAGCACTACGCCGCAGTGGCCCCAAAGCTGGGACGCCGCCTTTCTGTACGCCGAGCAGAAGGATGTGGTGATAGTTGCTGCGGCCGGAAACAGGGTGGGCGGCAACATCCAGGTGGGTGCGCCGGCGACTATCCCGGGTGTGCTTACCGTTGCCGGCCTGGACCGGAAAGGCGTGGCAAGTATCGATGCGTCCTCGCAGGGGATCAGCATCGGAGTGGCGGCCCCAGCGGAAAACCTGCTCGGCGGAATCCCCGGCGGTGGCTACGCCGAATGGGCCGGCACGTCCGGAGCCACCCCCATTGTGGCCGGGGTAGCGGCCCTCATCCGTTCCAAGTGGCCGGATATGAGTGCCAAGCAGGTCATCAACCGGATCGTCAGTACGGCAAAGGACGCTGGCACTCCGGGAAAGGACCCGCTTTATGGCTTCGGGGTGCTCAATGCCGAAGGTGCGTTGAAGGATCCCGTGCCCGAGGCCGCGAGCAACCCGCTGGGATCCATTTCTGACTGGATTCGAGTGCACCGGCGCGGAAACGTGGGGGCGCCATCCGTCCCCCTGCCCACTGCTGATGTGCCCAGCGCCGTAGCGACGCTGCCGGAGGCAACTGTGCCGGCAGTGAAGGCTCCCTCAAAGCGGGACAGCGCCCTCGCAGCCGCCGTCGTTATCGGCTTTGCCCTGCTGTTCTTGGCCATCATTGCCGCTGCCGTTTTCCAACTGCGCAAGGCCGCCCGGAACCCCCGTCCGGCCCAGGAGGATCCGGACACGGGGACGCTGGATAGGGTCCATTCCGGCGGCAAAACGTAGTTAGTGAAGATTTTCACAAAGTGCTGTACTCTTAAATCATGGCAACCACCCCAGAGCTCCAGGACCGTCCCCGGGTACTCGTCGTCGGCGGCGGATACGTCGGCCTGTACGTAGCACTCAAACTGCAGAAGAAGATCGCGAATGCCGGTGGCATCGTCACCCTCGTGGATCCACTGCCCTACATGACTTACCAGCCGTTCCTGCCGGAAGTTGCAGGCGGCAATATCGAGGCTCGCCATGCAGTGGTCTCACACCGCCAGCATCTCAAGCAGACGGAACTCATCCAGGGCAGCGTGACGTCCATCGACCACGCCAACCGCACAGCTGTCGTGGCTCCCGCCGATGGTGGCGACTACATCGAAGTTCCCTACTTCGACATCGTCGTGGCCGCGGGCGCCATCACCCGCACCTTCCCGATCAAGGGACTGGCGGACAAAGGCATCGGCCTCAAGACCATTGAAGAAGCCGTGGCTCTGCGCAACAAGGTGCTGGACCGGATTGAAGCCGCATCCACGATCACCGATCCGGAAGCACGTGCGAAGGCGCTGACGTTCGTGGTGGTCGGCGGCGGCTTCGCCGGCATCGAATGCATTACCGAGATGGAAGACCTTGCCCGCGCGGCGGTCCGGAACAACCCGCGCGTCCGGCAGGAAGAAGTCCGCTTCGTCCTGGTTGAGGCGATGGGCCGCATCATGCCCGAGGTCACCGCCAAGCAGGCTGAATGGGTTGTGGAGCACCTCCGCAGCCGCGGCATCGAAGTCCTGCTGAACACTTCACTGGACAGCGCCGAGGGAACGCTGAAGCTCATCAACCTCCCGGATAAGACGCTGGCCCAGGAGTTCGAGGCCGACACCCTGGTCTGGACCGCCGGCGTGCAGGCCAACCCGATGATCCGCTCCTCGGACTTCCCGCTGGAGCCGCGCGGACGGGTCCGGGTCCTCCCGGATCTCCGCATCGCCGGGGACGAGGGCATCATCGACAACGCATGGGCCGCCGGCGATATCGCCGCGGTTCCGGATCTCACCGGCAGCGGGCTCCCGGACGGGACCTGCGTGCCGAACGCCCAGCACGCACTGCGCCAGGCCAAGCGGCTTGCCAAGAACCTGTGGGCCTCCCGCTGGGACAAGCCGCTCAAGGACTACAAGCACAAGAACCTCGGTGCTGTGGCCGGCTTCGGCGAATGGAAGGGCGTTGCCAACATCAACCTCGTCGGCAGCATCGGCCTCAAGGGCCCTCTGGCCTGGCTGGCGCACCGCGGCTACCACGGCATGGCCATGCCCACCGTGGAACGCAAGGTACGTGTCATCCTTGGCTGGATCCTGGCCTTCTTCCTGGGCCGGGACACCACCCAGCTGATCGACCTGGACAACCCCCGCGGTGCCTTCGTGGCAGCCGCAACGCCGGCGCCCAAGCCGGCCGCCGCGGCCCCGCCCGTCGAAGCCCCCGAGTCCGCCAAGCCCGGATCCGCGGCCGCGACGAGCTTCGATCCCAAGCAGTCAGTCACGGCCAACGCCAAATAGGCTGGTTTCCTGAGGCCCACCTGCAGTAACGTCCGACGGCGGCTGTCCCCTAAGGGGGACAGCCGCCGTTTGCGTGGGCGGCGTGAACGCACACGACACGCCCCCGCAGGCACGCCCGGGCATCCTAGACTGGGCACCATGACAGGCGACAAGAACCTCCAGACCCTGCTGGCCTCCATCCATCCGGTGCTGCGGGACGGGGAGTACGTCTACGTTCTGTGGCCGCGGGGCAGGCCGCTGGAGGCCGGCATCGAGGCGGCGGTCCGGGAAGCCGAGGGACTCACGGTGGTTCTGTCCCGGGCGGAGGCTGACAGGCTGGGCCTGCCTTATGACTTTGTGGCCGCCTGGATAACGCTGCAGGTCCATTCCGAACTGGAGGCAGTCGGCCTGACCGCCGCCGTGGGCAGGGCCCTGACCGATGCCAGGATCAGCTGCAATGTGCTGGCGGGCTTCCACCATGATCATTTGCTGGTTCCGGTGGCGGATGCTGCCCGCGCTCTTGAAGTCCTGGCTGAACTCTCCGCCGAGAGCCGGCACCAGCCCCGGCCTGAGCTGGTTCTCCGCAGTGAAGAGCCCGAGGACCGGGAAAAGATCCTTGCCCTGACGGCAGAGGCGTTCGCCATTTCGCCCGCGACAGGCCTGGCGGCGGAGGGAGAGCCGATTGAAGTGGAGCTGCTCCGCCAGCTCTTTGACTCGGAGGGGTATCTGCCGGAATTCAGCATCGTGGCAGTCCTCGACGGCGAGGTGGTGGGCCATGTTATTAGTTCCCGCGGTTGGGTGGCCGAGCATGAACTGCTGGGACTTGGCCCGATCGGCGTGACGCCCAGGCTCCAACGGCACGGCATCGGAAGCGCGCTGATGAATGAAACCATCGCGCGGGCCAACGCTGCGGGGGAGAGCGGCATCGCGCTGCTGGGGAGTACCGAGTACTACCCGCGTTTCGGCTTTGTGCCTGCCACGTCCCTTGGTGTTCTGCCTCCCGAAGAGCTGTGGGGCGATGGGTTCCAACTGCTGCCGCTCGCGTTGTGGCCCGGGGGAGTTCACGGCACCTTCCGGTATGCCGCACCTTTTGAGGGGTTGTGACGGGATACCATTGACCGGGCGCCCCAGTAGCCCAATTGGCAGAGGCAGCGGACTTAAAATCCGCGTGTTGCGAGTTCGAGTCTCGCCTGGGGCACAAGAACCCTTCTCTTCCCATGCCCTCTTCCAGGCCTTCAGTGTCTGCAGCTTCGCGTCTGATTCCGCATATGCAACGACTGTTATAAGTATGTGACCATAGTCACTTATTTTCCCGCAGGATATGCATTAGCTTGAAGTGGAATCAGGAACTCCTGATCCATCCCTCGCATCGCATGTTTTGGCCACGCCCTGAAGAGGGGCATGTGTTCCACGACACAGAGTTGGTAGTAGTCTCAGGAAACATATTCGGAAGTAGGCGCGGCCGCCCCGGTTCCATCCGGGTGGCCACGCAACGGATCCGGCTCGGAAGGCAAATAAATGTATCGAAAGAACGTCCTCACTTCGTTGGCAGCGGCAGCCACACTCAGCATGCTGCTGTCGGCTTGCGCCAATCAGGCCGGCCCCACCACGAATGACACCTCGGGTGCCTCTGGCAAAGTGAACATTCCCGCAATTTCGAAGATCGATGTGCCCAAGGGCGCGGTCCTTCCGAAGGGCGACGGCAAAGCAACCTGCCCTGCCACAACAACGCTTGCCTACGCCGGTGCGCAGACGGGGCCCAACGCCCAGCTCGGCATCAACATCTTCAACGGCATCCAGCTTGCGATCAACCAGCACAATGCGGCCAACCCCGGGTGCCAGGTTGTCTTCAAGAAATTTGACACGGAAGGTGACCCGAACAAGGCCACCGGTCCGGTCACGCAGGTAGTCAGCGAGGCCGACATCATCGGCGTCATCGGCCTTCCGTTCTCGGGAGAATCCAAGGCCACCGGCAATATCTTTGAGCAGAAGGGCCTGGTCCACATCACGCCTTCCGCCACGAACCCGTCGCTGACCGGAAACGGCTGGACCACGTTCTTCCGTGGCCTGGGCAACGACGCCGTCCAAGGACCGGCTGCTGCCAAGTTCCTGACCGGCAAGCTCGGCGCGAAGAAGGTTTACCTGGTCCAGGATGACTCGGATTACGGCATCGGACTGGGTACGTCGACTACCGCAGGCCTGGGAAGTGCCCTGGCCGGCTCCGACAAGGTCACTACCGGCCAGAAAGACTTCTCGGCCGTCATTTCCAAGATCATGAACTCCAAGGCCGATGCGGTCTTCTACTCGGGCTACTACGCTGAGGCAGCGCCCTTCGACCAGCAGCTCTCGGGCAAGGGATTCACGGGCACTTTCGTCGCCCCCGATGGCGTCAAGGACGACCAGTTCATCAAGCAGGCCGGTGACGCATCCAGCAACGCCTACTTCACCTGCCCCTGCATCCCCGGCGAACTGATTCCCGATTTCGCTTCCGCCTACAAGGAAGTGTCCAAGGGCGCCGAGCCTGGAACGTACTCCATCGAGGGCTACGATGCCGCGACAGTCCTCCTCGCCGGTATCGACGCGGGCAAGCAGTCCAGGCCGGACCTGCTGTCATGGGTCAAGACGTACGACAAGGACGGCCTGAGCAAGCACTACAAGTGGGACGCCAAGGGCGAACTCCAGGCGCCTACGGTCTATGGTTACAAGGTCGAAAATGCGAAGATAGTTCCGATCGGCCCCGTCGGCGAGTAGCGGGCCCGTCAGAAACAAGGCTGTGGGGTCAGCTGATGCGGACCCCACAGCTTTTTTCTTGACCGGGTTTATCTTTGGCCGGGCAACGTCCTTGCCCGGCCGCTTCCACCGACAGAGCACCAAAAGTACCGAGTGTCGGCACCGCCCCCAACTGACGGGCCCGACTGGATCAGGATGTGCCAATGCTTCCCCTGCTTGTCCCCTTGCTTCCGATGGAAAACGACTGGATTTCCTTCGACGTAACGTCCCTAGGCCAGAATTTCTGGAGCGCAACCTTTGACGGGTTGACGTTCGGAGCCATCTACGCGCTGGTGGCCTTGGGTTACACCCTTGTCTACGGTGTCCTCAACCTCATCAACTTCGCCCACTCCGAGGTCTTCATCGTCGGCTGTTACGCCGTGGTGTTCACCTTGACGTCATTGGGATTCGGCCCATCGGTCCCGCGGCTGGGGCTGACAGCGATTATCCTCAACCTCATTCTGGCGCTGGTACTCGCGATGGTGGCGTCCGCTGCCACAGCCTTCCTGCTGGAACGCGTGGCCTATAAACCCTTGCGCAAGCGCAACGCTCCGCGGCTGGTCTTCCTCATCACCGCCATCGGGGCATCCTTCACCATCCAGTACATCATTTACCTCGTCCGCGGGCCGAGCCCCGAAGTCGCCATCACCATGTTCCGTCCGCTGGCGATCTTTGACGTTTTCGGCACCATCGTTGACTCGCAACAGGTGGTGATCGTCATCGCCGCCATCATCATGATGGTGGCCACGGAGCGGTTCATCAGCAAGTCCCGGACCGGCCGTGGCATCCGCGCCGTTGCCCAGGACCCGGACACTGCCACGCTGATGGGCGTGAACAAAGAACGGATCATCATCACCACATTCGTGATCGGCGGAGTGCTGGCAGGAGCTGCGGCCTTGTTCTATGTCATGAAGATTCCTTCCGGCGTCCAGTACAGCGGCGGGTTCGTCCTGGGCATCAAGGCATTCGCGGCAGCCGTGCTCGGCGGTATCGGCAACGTCCGCGGCGCGCTCCTTGGCGGATTGCTGCTGGGCCTCATCGGCAACTACGGGCAGATCCTCCTGGGCAACTCGCAGTGGACGGATGTCGTCGCGTTCGTCGTCCTGGTCCTGGTCCTCCTGCTTCGTCCGCAGGGTATCCTGGGCACCTCCCTTGGAAGGAGCAAAGCATGAGCATGGTCGATGGGCCCACGCCTCTTCCGGAAGCTGCCACCGAGCAAGCTGCTGAGGAGCGCGAGGCCAGGTCCGCAGGGCCCGGCACCAGCGTCACCCCTGAAAAACGGGGCGGACACGGCATCTTCGGTTCCCTTGGTGAGCGTTGGAACGCGCTGCCGCGCCAGCAGCAATGGGCCTTCCTCATCGTCGTTGTGGTCCTCGCCTACTTGTTGCCGTTGATGAACCCGCCAATTATCACCACGGAGCCCGGCAACAACTTCGCCCTCGCCTGCTTCGACATGGCCCGCTTCGCACTGATCGCCGTCGGGCTGAACGTGGTTGTGGGCTACGCGGGTCTGCTGGACCTTGGCTACGTCGCATTCTTCGCGGTGGGTTCCTACTGCGCGGCCATGCTGACAAGCCCTGACTCCCCGTTCCTGCACATTCCCTACCTGTGGACCATCCCGGTCGCCATGGCGGTCACCATGTTCTTCGGTGTGGTGCTCGGTGTCCCGACGCTGCGACTGCGTGGTGACTATCTGGCTATCGTGACTCTTGGCTTCGGTGAGATTGTCCGCATCCTCGCCACGATCATCCCCGCCATGAAGGGCCAGGTAGGGTTCCAGAATGTTGGCCACCCGCCGGGAACGGAAGCCGACGGCACTCCCATCTTCTCGAATTCCAATGGGGTGCCGTGGTACTGGCTCACGCTGACCATCATCATCGTCATCACCCTCCTGGTCGGCAACCTTGAACGGAGCCGGGTGGGGCGGGCCTGGATCGCCATCAGGGAAGACGAGGATGCCGCCGAGATCATGGGCGTTCCCACCTTCAAGTACAAGGTCTGGGCCTTCGCCATCGGAGCAGCCATCGGCGGAATGTCGGGGGCACTGTTCGCCGGACAGGTGGGCTTTGTGAACAACCAGAAGTTCGACGTCACCACCTCGATCCTGTTCCTGGCAGCGGTGGTTCTGGGAGGTGCCGGCAACAAGGTCGGTGCCATCCTTGGCGGAGCCCTGGTCAGTTACATTCCCCTGCGCTTCACTGCCATCGCCGAGTACAAATACCTCATCTTCGGCATAGCCCTGGTGCTGATCATGATTTTCCGGTCCCAGGGCCTGCTGCCCGCACGCCAGCGGCTGCTGGCCTACGGGCGTACTGCCTATTACAAGGTTGCCAAGAAGGACTCCAGCGGACTCGCAGGCGGCGACGTGCCGCCGGCCGGGCGCTCCGGACTGGGCAAAGGCAATGAGAAGGGAGCACAGGCATGACTACCGAAGGCACAGCACCTGCTGATCCACGCGCAGAGACGGACAGCCCAACGGCCGAGCCTGCAGTAATTGATGTGGAAGCGCTGGCGGAAGCCGGGGTGGATCTGGAACTTGCTGAGAAAGTGGCCCCCGACCGCGACATCGCCGTCAAGGTAGGGGACAACCTGGTGGAGGTTCAGAACCTCACCATCAAGTTCGGAGGCCTCGTTGCCTTGGACAATGTCAGCTTCAACATTAAACGCGGCGAAATCCTTGGCCTGATCGGTCCCAACGGTGCCGGTAAGACCACGTGCTTCAACGCCATGACCGGGGTGTACAAACCCACCAGCGGGAAAGTCGTGCTGGAAGGGCGGTCCATCAACGGACTCAAGCAGCATAAGATCACCAGGCTGGGACTGTCGCGCACCTTCCAGAACATCCGGCTTTTTGGCGAGATGACGGCTCTCGAGAACGTTGTCGTGGGCCTAGACGCCCGGCACCGGACCAGCGTGGGCGGTGCATTGCTGCGGCTGCCGACCCACATCCGGGAGGAGAAATCGGCCATAGAGCGCGGCATGGCCCTGCTCGACTTTGTGGGCATCGCGGACCATGCGCACTTCCTCTCACGGCACCTGCCATATGGCTACCAGCGACGCTTGGAGATTGCCCGCGCCTTGGCGACGGACCCGAAGGTGCTGTGCCTGGACGAGCCGGCGGCCGGGTTCAATCCGGCTGAAAAGGAAGAGCTGATGGCGCTGATCCGCACCATCCGCGATGAAGGCTATACGGTGCTGCTGATTGAGCACGACATGAAGCTGGTTATGGGTGTGACCGACAGGATTGTTGTCCTGGAGTTCGGCAAGAAAATCGCGGACGGGCTGCCGCGCGAAATCCGTGAAGATCCGCGCGTAATCGCGGCCTACCTGGGGGAGCCCGAAGATGACGTTGCTTGAACTCGAAGACATATCCGTCCATTACGGCCGGATCCAGGCCATCCGGAACATGTCCTTCACTGTCAACGAGGGCGAGGTTGTCTCACTTATCGGTGCAAACGGGGCCGGCAAGACCACCACGATGAAGACGATCTCCGGGCTGCTCAACCCCTCGACCGGCAAGATCACCTTCGCCGGGCAAGATATCACGAAAATGAAGGCCCATATCCGGGTGGTCCATGGCATCTCGCAGGCTCCGGAAGGGCGCGGGATCTTCCCCGGCATGACGGTCCTGGAGAACCTGGACATGGGAACTTTCGGCCGCAAGGACAGAAACGGCGTTCCCCGGGATTTGGAACGTGTGTTCGATCTTTTCCCAAGACTGAAGGAACGGGAGAAGCAGTATGGCGGCACCATGTCCGGCGGGGAGCAGCAGATGCTCGCCATCGGCAGGGCGCTGATGTCCAACCCGAAGCTGCTGCTCCTGGATGAACCGTCGATGGGCCTGGCGCCACAGTTTATCCGCCAGATCTTCAAGATCATCAAGGAGATCAACAACCAGGGCACCACGGTCCTGATGGTCGAACAGAATGCCAACCAGGCCCTGGCAGGAGCGCACCGGGCCTTTGTTCTGGAAACCGGTGAAATCACGCACAGCGGAACGGGAAAGGAACTGATGGCCAACCCGGCTATCAAGGAGGCCTACCTGGGCGTGGGCTAGCCGTAAAACACCATGTCACAGTTGGGTTGCGACTCCAGGAGAGGGAACTTTCAGCCGTGGCTGGACGTGGAAATTGGTAACGTGAACCATAAGTTCAGTATCCAGCCCTTAATATGGAGGACACCCGCAATGGCACTTGGCGGCAACCCGATCTTCAACGGAAAGAATTTCCGTGGCGCCACGCAGGCACCGCCTGTCGCGCAGGCTCCCTACGGGCAGCAGCCATACGGCCAGCAGCCTTACGGCCAGCCCTATGGCCAGCAGCCTTATGCCCAGGGGGGCGGGCCGCAGCAGCAGAACATGACGAACGAGCAACTGCAGCAGATGTACAACCAACCGGCGGCGGGCCCTGCCGACACCGGCCGGATGACGTTCGACGACGTCATCGTCAAGACTGCGGCGTGCCTGGGCGTCCTGGTTGCCGGCGCAGCCGTGACCCTGTTCGTAGGCCAAAGCCTGGCCATGCTGCTGATGGTTGTCGGCGCCCTGGGCGGCTTCGTGCTGGCACTGGTCAACACCTTCAAGAAGCAGCCGTCCCCGGCCTTGATCCTCACCTACGCGGGACTGGAGGGGCTTTTCCTCGGCGGGCTCACCCGTTTCCTTGATGCTCTCTACCCGGGGGTCGGGCTGCAGGCCGTCATCGGCACGCTGTCCGTCTTCGGCGTCACGCTTCTGCTGTTCAAGAACGGCAAGGTCCGGGCGACTCCCAAGGCCATGCGGTTCTTCATGATCGCAACGATCGGCTACGCGGTCTTCGCCCTGATCAACATGGTCCTGATGTTGACAGGCGCCGTGGATTCACCGTTCGGGCTCCGCAGCGGCGTTGTCATTTTCGGCATCCCGCTGGGTGTGTTCATCGGAGTCCTGGCCATCGGCCTGGCAGCCTTCTCGCTGATCATGGACTTCACGAGCATCGAGGCAGGCGTCCGGAGCGGGGCGCCCCAGCGCTTCTCCTGGACAGCGGCATTCGGCCTTACCGTGACGCTGGTCTGGCTGTACGTGGAGATCATCCGCCTGCTGGCCATCCTCCGCGGCGACGACTAGCACCCGGCCCC
>Ga0105246_10002551_pt1 | contig 11008 bp, 13 predicted proteins | sample KBSM64metaG_FD_99694 | JGI IMG/M metagenome (GOLD analysis project Ga0105246, IMG submission 99694) | Miscanthus rhizosphere microbial communities from Kellogg Biological Station, Michigan, USA - KBS M6-4 metaG | ecosystem: Host-associated > Plants > Roots > Rhizosphere > Soil | place...
CATTAAGAAAAACAAATCCATTATTTCTACAGATTGTAATCAATTCATTTGCATTTCTAATCTCTACTGCAGGACACGTTTTTGTTTTGAACTTCTGATCAACATATGATAAATCACTGAACTTTCTTGGTAGTATTTCATGCTCGCATAAGTTGATCTTTATATCATCCAATGATGAACTAGTAACATTGTTATTTTCAATGTATTTTTCTAAATTTAAGGTATACACTGACTCATAATGCTTATCTACTTTAAGCAAATGAAGCTCTCCTAGAAAAAGAATATCCCAACATTCAACATCGGCAGTATAAATTTCAAACCAACTGGTATTTAATTGTTTACAATCCGGTACTACCACATCACTAATAAAACTGTTCAACTCTACTTGATCTTTATCACTTTTCGTATTGCCCTCCAGATAGATCCATCTACCCGTCGCCCATACAATTGCTATATTAGGTTCATGAACTTGATTAACAAATACCCTGCCTGGATAGTTCCCATGAATTACAGACAAGGCAGGAATATATTGCTTCTTTTCTGTAAAAAATGATTCAACAAGATAATAGTCATTAAGTTTTAATTCAATCATCATATTTTCCTCTTTCATTAGCTTACTCCGGCACGCTTGCGGTAAACTTCCTGGCTTAGAACAAAAATTCAGCAAATTTGATTCTTTCAGTGTTTTCAGACGCACCCTAGTTTATTTGTTATTTTTAAAATAATCATCTACTCGCTTTATATATCTAGCATACATATTTTTGATTTGAGTATTTACCTTTATAAACTCTGGTGAAGTTTGATCTAACAGTTTTTCTTTTTCATTATCTTTCATATCAACTATGTTTTTAGTAATAAGCATAACGGCGTTATTCATCTCGGTAATTAATTGTGAAGCTTCTCTTTTATTTAAAGCATCTTGTTCGAGTGATAAATCAGCAAACAACGGATCATAAGCAAGTGTCAGAAGATTTTTTAAGTCTTTGGATAGAAGAGTTGAAAAATTGTGAGTTGTTCGATTGACTAATAATCGATACATATTAGCTTCTCGGAAATCATTTTTAATATAGTATTCGTCTATTATTTTAGATAAACGATAGATTTCATCGTATTCAGTAGTCAAATTTTGTACTGCATCTTTCTTTAATTCATCGATCTGCTTGTATAAAAAAACATTATTCACTCCAAGCACAAGCGTTATAATACTCACGAAAATAAATAAAAACATCCCTTTTATATCCCTCTGTCTTTCCATCAATCCCCCTCCAATGTACAAAAATAATTAAAAGATTAATTGGTTTTCTTCCACTACTTACTCTTATTTATAAAATCTCTATATCTATCATGTAGTTGTATTCCATTTTTTATAGATTCCCCTGTTTGTTTGTCTATCACATCCAGCTCAAAACCTAAATTACTATAACCATCAAGCATTTCTAATATTGAGCACATCACTTCTTCTATTAGTTCTGCTTGAATATCATTGAATTTTTCCGAATTAATTACTTCCCCTATGCTTTCGTATTGTTTTTTAAATTCAGTCCACGGCATCTTTGAGTTTTTATGTAAGCAAGAAGAAGATAACTCACTATAAGTCTGTTTAATACTTTCGAGTTGTTGGAAAAAAGCAGTTAATTTATTATCATTGAAATCTGTTATAATGACTCGCATCCTTTCTAATCTTAGGATCTTCCCAAAGTGAACGGTCCCTATGTGGTTAGGGTCTGCAAGGATCTACGATCCGACACATGTCGGGTGTCCAGCGTTGCCAGACCCCAGACTCATGCCTACAGCATACAGCATGAATTTTATTCTATCTGATGCTAATCGGCTTTAATGAAATATTTATACTCATCCATTACTTTTTGTATTTGTACAAGGTGCCGTTTTGCATGCTGACACAAAAAATATATATATTGATACACATCAATCTTACCTAAATTGTTTACCGTCATTGTTGTTTGATAAAGTATCCCTTCTCCGTTTTTCATCTCTTGCAAAATTTCTTTACATTCTTGAATTTGATTATCGAGCAAAGATTTTATTTGTCTTAGTTCTTGATCTCCCTTAGGCTCCATATGTTCTGGTCTAATCCAAGGAAATGAATTATGTTCAGCTATGGCGTCGAGTTCTTTTAGATTGATTTGATAAGATTCTAATAATGATTCCAAATCTTTCTTTTTAGATAATTCAATCGCTTTTCGTTTTCCTTTTCGAATTAAGATCAATAAAAAGTGATTGGTTAACGTGACATGCTCTAATATTTGTTCAATACTCCATCCTATCTCAGGCCTAAAAGTAAGTGCTTCAGCATTTAAGTCAAACCAGCCTTGATAGTCAGCCAAAGTTTGAGTCAGTTCTTTGTCTATAAAAAGAATTGTTTGGTTTATATTCATGCTTTCTCCCTCTTTCGAGTTGCTGACGAAAATGTTTGAATCGGCCCTTCCCAAGTATCATCTCTTACTTCCAAGTAGTTTCCATTCGTATATCTTTCAATTGTCTTTCTCCAAAATGCCTGAGCTGGCGTATTTGCTTCCATTTGGGCAACTTTCCAATGACCATTGAAGTTATCAAATAATTCATAGGCAACAAACTGGCCGACTTTCATTCTTCTATATTTCTTCATAACAAAAAACTCTGCCATCCAGTATACAGTTTGATTAGATTCATTTGCCCCAATATCTCTTACAAGAGCAAAACCAGCCAATTTATCATCTACTTTGATGAAAAATGGATATCTTCCGTCTTCTGTCCAATAATGATCTAAGTACTTATACTCATAAAGTCCATTTGGGTTTACATCATCAGGATCAAACTCACTAAAATCATATTTATATAATTCAAGAAGATTCCGTAAAATAGATTTTTGCTCGTATTCAACTTTATGTATTGTAATCATCAACGTTTTCTCCTTTTGCAGCGTGTAGTCATATTTCAAATCACTTTTTTGCATTAACGAACCCGAAGGCTATTATTATCTGTACTTTGTTTTCATTCGTTTATATATTCTAACACTTTTGGCAAATACTCTTCGATCGGTTTTGACGAATCCACCACTATATACTTCTCCTCTTCTGGTTTTTTACTGTTTTTTATGGTTCTATAAAATGCCTCCTCAGACGATGGTGCTTCAATTTGACTCAAGAGTCTTTCTCGATTTTTTAATCGATTTCGAATTAATTCTATATCTTCTATATAACATTCCACATACTTATATTTCTTTTTGTGTTTTCTCGCTAATTCAACTCCGGTTTCTAATAAATTACTATACAAACAAGGGCTGTCCATAATCACACTGTGTCCATTCGATAAATAATAATCCACTAATGACCAATCTACATCGTAAGATAATTGTCCCATTATTTTACCTTCCATCTCATACCCTTGTGATGATAACGATTTCATAATTGCAGTTTTGGAAATGTCATGATCAACTATGACAGCTCCTGTTGTTTGGCTAATCTCTCTTGCTAGTGTTGACTTACCTGACCCAGGGAATCCTGACATCTGTAAAAAGAACATACGTCCCCCTCCTTCATTATAGTATCTGCGAGTCTTTCGGATAACATTGTTGTATTCAGACGTCCCACCGACTTAAATCACCGCCAGATGTCTATTACGATTGTTCATTAGTCGGTGCGAAAGTGTCTGGTTGATTCAAATTCTTTCAATTGTCAATATAGCTACAAAAATCATCTTCTCTCACATTAATTTTATTAGTTTTTGATGGAGCATGGTTTTCCAACACTTTCAATATTTCTTGAAATGTAGTTTCTACATCACTACTTGAATTTATTATTCGATATTCATTCGGGAGTTTGTTCCTTCCTCTAATGAGGGAGTTCATTTTTATAGAAGTTTCCCAATCCGTGTAACTGTTCCCGTTATCTCTATTTAGAATTCTATATTTAATCACTTCATCTTGATCACTACAAAGTGTCAAAATAGTATAGTTATACCCTTCAAATTCTTTAGGAATATCCAACATTCTAATATCATTAAGATCGGTAATAATAATATTTTTAAACCCATGACGATTATAGTTTTTTACGACCAACATCAAATTCTCAAACGCTAATTGTTCTTCTTCTTTTTGAGTAATTTGAACTGAAGGTGCTAGAGAACGAAATTCTGGAATCCAACCAAATTCAAAATATGGAGTCCTAAAGTGTTCATGTAACCTTTGGCACAATGTTGTCTTTCCATTCCCAGGCGAACCGTGGAGAATAATAAAATCGACGTTCAAAGTCTTCACCCGCTTACTAAAGAATTTTTGTCTTTATGCTCTAACGCTGATTCACTGAATTACTTGCAAGATTCCATTGTTCAATTATCTTTTCGATATCTTGTAAATCCCTTACAAGACCATCATATTCAAATTGATCTTTATAAAATGTGTCTTCCTTCCAGATTCCCTTCATACCAACATTTTTACTAGCAGCAATATCATTAGTGGGATGATCTCCAACGTAAACACATTCCTCAGGTTGAACACTCATCAAATCAGCTGCTCTAAGAAATATAGCTGGGTCGGGTTTTCTAAGCCCTTCTATCTCAGAGATTAGTATCACATCAAAGTACTTCTGTATCCCTAACGCGTGAATATTACTTGATTGAAAGTCACCAAATCCATTGGTAATCATCCCAAGTTTGAGGCCTTGTGCTTTGAGCTTTTCGAGCGTTTCAAATGTGTTTGGAAATGATATAGCATGCTTACAAAATCCACGCTTATAATCATTTAATAAGTCATTCCATTCGAGTGGCAGATCAAATTCCTTTATTAATTCCTGATAGACTCTGTCCTTCCATACATATCCGCGATTATCCAGTTCAATAAATCGGCTTACATACCTTTCCTTTTCTATATTCCTTACTCCCTTAATCTCCCGTTCATATTGATCGACAACGAATTGATACAGAGAAGAGTTACGATCCAACAATGTCCCATCAAGATCAAAAATAACTGATCGAATCATATGGTATCGCCGCCTTTCAATTGGGTTCAGTGATTTTCATATAACGTTTCGGTATTCACGACGCTTGGCGAATGCCAAGTCTGTTCGGCACAGGCCGGACCCAAGATGAATGTTCGCAGCGTGAATATTATGTTAGGTGATCTTCTTGCGTTCTATGAAATACGAGCGAAACTATCTTTTCTAATTATTTATGATTTGCAAACCAATCCCAGCCTGTGCCTACATGTTCAGGTTTGTGTGCGTCAGAACCATAAATACATGCAACTCCTTGGCTTTTGCATTCTGACAAAAACCATTCTGGCACGTAAGGTTTACCGCAAGTAGTTACCCTTAACCCTGCGGTATTAACATCAATTCCAACATTCGCTTTTATCAAAAGAGGAATAATTGCCTCAAGCCGGTTCCTCATCTGCTTCTCATCAATTTCAGGTAATACACGTGAAAATTTCTCAATTAAGTTTATATGTCCTATTCTTTTACGCATAGACAATTTCGCAACCCATGTAATTGCCGCTTCTACTTGATCGTAATATGCATTTACAACGCCCTCCATATCCCCATAAAACCCCAGTATATACTCACGAAAATCATCTACTGAATTATCTATACATCGCATACCACCATGACCTTGCAAATAGTGTACAGAGTATACAATATCCTCTAGGTCATCATTAAAATCCTCTAACATATTCTCTGTAAAAGCTAATTGCTTTGGTAAAAAGTCCATCTCCAGACCAATGGTAACCTCAATTTTGTTTTCATAAAATTTCTTCATCTTGCGAGCAAAATCAATATATTTAGGCAACTCGTCAATTGGCATAGCCAGTCTCTTGAATAAAGAAATATCATCAATCCACCCAGTGGGTAATGGTGAATGTTCGCTCAGTGTATATCTTTGAAATCCCAATTGTATAGCTCTATCAATGTATAATTCTTGTTTCTTACTGCTTCCATGATAGCAATATTGAGTATGGGTATGTCCATCCCATTTCAACTCCATGAAAACTCCCCCATTCTTGTATTGATGGTTGTATTGCTTAAAAACTTGAGCAAGAATTTCATTTAACTTTCTCGCATTCATGTCCCCCGACTGGGTTGTCTGCTGAAATCTCTCCTCGAAATCCATTCCGCAGACCGAGAATCATAGGAGTCCTCTTGAATATTATGTTATGTGGAGTCAGTCACTTCGTTTAACTACTTACAAATTGATTTTTGAAATCTTACCTAAAATTATTCTTACAACTTCTTCTATTTCTTTATTATCTGTATCAATATGTTCTTGAAATTTAATATCTTTAAATGCGATTACACCTGCGTTTGTGTGCTTCCGATACCAATCATCAAATTTGTCTCCGCGATTTTCAACTCGTTTTTTAATCGTCTCTTCTGATGCTAAAAGGCAAAAATGAAAAGTATCTCGATCAAAACTTCTAAACCCATTTAATATGTAATCGAAATTTTCACACTTATATATTGTCATTGGAACAATCAGATGTTTCTTGTACCTATTCATTAATTCTTGAGCTGTCTTTACAACAAGTATTCTCCATAGTCCTATATCCTGAAAGTCATCCGTTCGTTCTTCTTCCAAGTAGATGTCTTCTGTTATAATTTTGTTTAACATATACCCAATTTCTTCAGGATCATAGATCATACTATTAGGTATTAGAGGCTTCAGCTTTTGAGAAGTCGAGGTCTTGCCGGATCCAAATGACCCATTAATCATAATAATCATGTGATCACTCCCTCCATCTACTTTAAGTTTAAATTCCGTCTTGACTGATTACACATAACGTTTCTGTATTCACGATCCAGCGTCCGCTGGGTATCTGGCAAACACTGGACCATGGGCAAAAGCAAGCAGCATGAATATTATGTTAGCTGATAGCGTATTTTATCTTTGATCCAGTCACAGATGCTTCCACCAGATCCCTGCACATTCTGGAACTGTTGACCATTGGTTCTCATCTATTTTTCTTGCAAGTTCAGTCCCAAAGAAAAACTCTGTATTTTTCTTAGCTTCAGATGTACTAGAAAATTTATAATCTGTTCTGATTCATCGATGCGAAAAATCAATATTTGTATTCAACAATTATCCGATATATATAATTACTTCTTTCTCTTTAAATGCCACAGTCATCTCTTCTAATAGTTTTTCGACTCTACTAATTAAATGACTAGATTCATTTTCAGTTAGATTTCTCTTTGCCCATTCCTTTAATAAAATTAATTCATTAGTTAGTTCAGGAAATTGATTCTCATCCACATCAATACCCGGAGAATAAAAATAGGAAGTGATCTCTAATTCCAGCTCTTTTATTCCAGGAATCCAACATCTTTCGAAAAATGCTTCTGTAGACACTGGTACATAAAATTGTTTATCTTCGGGCTTTATGATTATTGCTGCAATTGACATGATAATCACCTTGTTTATTTCATTTCTTTTGTTGGTTGCTCATAACGCTTTTGTATTCATGAACCCCAAAGGGGTGTCTGCCGAAATCTCTCCTAGAAACCCGTTCGCAGACCGAGGCTCCGAAAGGAGCCACAGATTGAATACTATGTTAATCGATGCCAGCCTAAATTCCCTGCACAATTAATTCCTTGTCCATGTTGCACGGGTATATCCAATTCTCATACCCACTCTTTCCATATTCCGATGGCTTTGTGAGCCATATGAGCACTGACTAACAACAAGATCACAATTGTTGTAGGTATCATGAATTCGTCTAAGTAATAAATTGGTTTGAAATCCTTTATTTCGATATTCCGGTAGTGTTGTCGCAAATGTTAATGAAGCAACCTTGTCCTCTATATACATTACAGCTACTGCAACTGGACAGCCTTGATCCAACCCCAAATAATAGTGCCAGCCAGGACGGGAAAATAGTACTCGGTTATTTGCAGCTACATGTTCTTTCCCATCAAGAGATAAGCCTGTACCTAAACAATGAATCTCTGCATATGTATCAAACTCATCTTCGAGTAATTCACGAATTTCCAGTTTATGATGATCCAACGAATTTAGATTTCCTGGTTCACAAAAAAGTGTTGTATGAAATCCAGATTGATAAAAGCCTTTATTATGGAGTTTTTTCATAACTTCTTGATTTAGATTACTGGGGATGATTTGAATCTCAAAATTCCTTTCCCGCTCATTATAAAAGTTTAAGATATCTTCAATGACATCTTCAGAAATCCTTCCCTTTACATTATTAAAGAGCCCCCATGGCATAGTTTTACTATAAAACGCTGTGCTCTTCCCGAATTGTTTAATTTCAATGCCCTCAGGGTTTCCTTCTCGTTCTCTGATTGCTGTCATTCGATCAACCATATAATTAATTTCAGATTTTTCTAGACTATCTGCCAGTTCCAAATTCAATATCATTCAATTTATCCCCTTCCTTGATTCGCATACAATAACTCCTTAGTGGTTTCGCCTAACATTCCTGTATTCCTGAACCCTAGAAGCTTTAGATCCGTCTGGACCGGGTAGCTCCGCCACTTACTCGGTTATCTGCCGAATCCGTTTCCATAAAAACCCTCTGCGGACCAAGGACAGCTTGCTGGGTTTCCTTATTGTTCCATCCAATCTCTTCGTTACTTCTCACCAATCATAAAATACTGCTTAATCTGCTGGTTTTCCGAATTAAATGGTTGCCCTTCATAATCCACGAACCGCACATTCTTAAAACCTGCAGCCTCCATAATTTGGACATGACAATAACTGTTTACATTCTTCGCACCCAATCCTGTCTTATGAATCATCGTATCATTGGGTATATCAAATATTATCTCCTCGTGTTCTGAAACACATGTCGCTCTATTATATTCGTGGCGTACCAAGCGATAAACTCCATCCCGATATGTCCAAGTACGGCAGTCATTATGTCGTTCATCAGTATGGTATTTAAAATAGTTTTCATTCCACATCTCATAGATAAAGATACCATTTGGCTTTAAAGAGTTGAACACTCGATTCGTAGATACCCCTGTTAATCCAACAGGATCAGTCCAAATCGCGACATCATATCCGTTGTCAAAACTTAATTCATTAAAATCACAAACAAAATAACTCGCCTTTTCAAAAGCTCTATTGTAATCCTTTGAATATTCAATGAAAGTACTTGAGATGTCTATACCTGTAACCTCATAATCTGATTTCAACCATACTTGATGATACCTAGATATTCCACATGCAATGTCCAGAATTTTGGTTGAATTCTCGGGAAATAGCCTTTGCAGTTTTTCAGCCATAACGATTTGGATCTCAAGATCTTCAAAACCCCATTTGATATATTCTTTGTCGTAATCTTGTTCACCATATCTATTGAACTTTTCTTCTATAATTTTCATTTATCCGCCTCATTTCTTACGATTTACGATTCTTTCGGATAACGTTCCTGTATTCATAACCCCCGAAGGGAGTGTCCGCTGACATGTTTCTTCGTAATTCACCTCGCAGACCAAGGCTCTGAACGAGAAGCAGCTAGAATATTATGTTATACGAAGCTTTACTACTTCTCCGAATCCGGCCAAGGATCTCCTTCTCTTCTACATACCCAGTCGAAATACATCTCTGAATCAAAAGGTTCCTTTGCTATTTCAATATCATTTTTTATCAATTTCATTCCATTCAGGTTTATTTCATCATTTAAGTAGACCAAAACGTCATGTATACCACCATCTCGTGATTGTTGAATGATTTGTGCAAGTAATTGTTTTTGTTCTTCAGATAGCGAACCAATGAATTCATTAACTTTTATATTTTCTTCTGTCTTTGGCCACCCAGTAGTCAATACCCATCTTGATAATACTCCAGGCCGAATTTTGACTAATCCATCAATAAAATCTTTATAGTTCTGAAGACTATTTGAATGTTTTCCTTCTTTCATATGCTCCTCCGCACTTTTTATAATTTCATATAACATTGTCGTATTCACGAACCCCGAAGGGGTTGTCTGCTGAAATCCCTCTTCAAAATCCACCTCGCAGACCAAGGCTTTGAAGAAGCTACAGCGTAAATATGATGTTATTTGATGAAAATACTTCTTCGAGATTGCTTACTAATCTGCTCTTTTCGTAGCTTTTTTTATTTTGATTCATCTTTTTCGATGTGTTATCATATTGTTAATAAAGACTAGGTGCTGCGAACACTTGGTCAATTCAATTGGCTTGGATAAATACCTTCTTAAGTCGAGTTAGGACAAAAACCCACCTTCGGCTGTCAACCTCGGGGTGGGTTTTTACTTTGTCCTGTTGTTATTGATATACGTTAAATTGCAAGACATGATGCTCCAAAATAACTGTTAGAGTCATCGCATCTTTCACTTCCATGATTTTACCTCGTTTCGAAGAAAAACCATACCCACCCAAGATTCAATTGTATCTATATTTTACCTGTGTTTACATATCCGTACAAGTGTTCTCATCTACTTTTTTAGTATTATTCCTATATTCTATTTTCAGTTTATCATTTCTATTATATATCGTTCCTGTATTCACGACCCAGTGTACGCTGGGTGTCCGGCGATTGACGGATAAAGAACGTATGTCCGCAGCGTGAAATTATGTTAAATGCTGTCACTGCCTTCACTGAAGTGGATTCGTCTCTATCTAGGATAAAGTCATGTTTATATACTTATTTAATTCGTCCAGCCATCTCTTATCTTCTTTCCAAGTGGATAAAAACCATGACATATATCGCAATCCCAAGTATCTAGAAGTAATTGTATAATTCAACTTAAATTTATCCTCTGATAGATTTATTAACCCTCTCGAATTAATTAAAATTCTATAATTTTCCGCTTGAGAAAACTCTCTATATCTAAGTGCTACATCAAAGTACAAGGAACCATAATGCGCTTCTTCCCAATCAATAAAATATACCTCTCGGTTTTTGTGAACTAATGTGGATTGTCAACATTAAATCAGACCACTTTTTTAAGGGCTTCTTGGCGATATTGAACAGGCGTCAAATATCCCAGCGATCCATGAATTCGATGCCTGTTAAACCAGTTGACGTAGTCGTA
>Ga0105246_10002552_pt1 | contig 11006 bp, 12 predicted proteins | sample KBSM64metaG_FD_99694 | JGI IMG/M metagenome (GOLD analysis project Ga0105246, IMG submission 99694) | Miscanthus rhizosphere microbial communities from Kellogg Biological Station, Michigan, USA - KBS M6-4 metaG | ecosystem: Host-associated > Plants > Roots > Rhizosphere > Soil | place...
CATCAGCAGGCCGGCGCCGTCGCCGGTTCCTTCGTCAGCGCCGACGGCGCCGCGGTGTTCGAGGGCGCGCAGTGCGGTCAGGGCCGCATCCACGATGTCGTAGCCGGGCTCTCCACGCAGCGTGGCGATAATTGCCAGGCCGCAGGCGTCCTTCTCCTGCTCCGGGTTGTACAGGCCGCGGGCCTCCGGAAGCGCAGCGAAACGCTTGAAGGGAGAGATGGCTCCCTGCGGCTCAACCGTTCCGGTCTGGCTTGGGCGATGAAGACGGGTCATGAAGACGTCCTTCCTCGAGATCGTGCGAATGGAAGGGACAACGTTGGCCCCACCTTGTCTGCCGTGTGACGGGCACAACAAAGCGCTGAATTACTGAAATTGTAGGCCAGCCACCGACGCGCAGCGAAGAGTTACGCATGGGCCCAGGCCCGTCTTGACCCTGGCGGCGATCGTATGCTGCCCGGTTGTCACGAAGGTGCCACGACGTTGTGGCGGGGGTTCTTGGCGGTAGCCCGGTGCCCCAGGGCGGGACGACGGCTAGGTGGCCCTGCCTGCGTCCGGCCCGGATTCGGACCCGTCCTCCCCCGCGCTTCCGGCGGCCTGCTGTGCAGCTTCCGGAGCGGTGTCCGAGGGGGCGTTCCCGTCTGCGTCCGAGGGCGCTGCGGGGTGGGTCAGATCACTGTTCTTCTCCGGGAGATTACCACGCGAACCACTATCTGAGACAGAACTGTCCGAATCATGACCGGTGAGAGTGGTCACGTCGCTGTCCGGTCCGTGACCCGTCAGGTACACCGAATCCGGGGTCTTCGCGGCCCGGATTCCGAGGAGGACGAAGATGATGAGCGCCGCGAGGAAGACGAAGATGCTGGTCCATACGTTCAGGCGGGTGCTGATCCCGAACAAGGTGATCTGCTCGGCGTCGTCGATCCTCAACGCCTCGATCCAGACCCTGCCGAGGGTGTAGTACATCGCGTACAGCCAGAACAGCCGGCCGCGGCGGAAGTGGAAGCGGCGGTCCAGGAGCAGCAGGATCCCGACGCCGGCCAGGTTCCAGAGCGATTCGTACAGGAACGTCGGGTGGAACAGGGTGTCGGCGGGCATGCCGGCCGGGAAGTTCGGACTGGCGGGGTCGATCTGCAGGCCCCACGGCAGGGTGGTGGGACCGCCGAAGAGTTCCTGGTTGAACCAGTTGCCCCAACGGCCGATGGCCTGGGCCAGCAGCAGCCCGGGGGCAGCCGCGTCCAGGAAGGCGGTCAGCTTGAGTCCGAGACGGCGGCAGCCGATCCAGGCACCGACGGCGCCGAGAACCACCGCGCCCCAGATGCCCAGGCCGCCGCGCCATACCTGCGGGATCAGGCTCAGGTCGCCCGTGCCGTCGAAGCCGGGGCCGAAGTACGCATCCGGCGAGGAAAACACGTGGTAGAGCCGGCCGCCGATGATCCCGAAGGGGATGGCCCAGATGGCGATGTCCCACAGGCTGCCCTCGGGCGCGCCGCGGCGCTTCCAGCGGACGGAGGTGAGCCACAGGCCAACAATGATGCCGAGCAGGATGCACAGCGCGTAAGCGTGGATGCGCAGCGTCCCCCACGGCAGCGGGATGTCGAATCCGGACCAGCCCGGGCTGGGAATGCTCAGTGGGGCCGCTGCTGCTGCGTGGAGGAGACTCTGCATGTGCTTAAGTTGTTCCTTTTCCTGAGGCTGCGCTGAGTTTCCAGCGTATAGGTGCTGCCGGTCTAGGCCTGCGCGGTTTCCCGGCGGAGGCCGGCGCTGAGGTCCTTGGTCAGCTTCCCGACGGCGTCCACGCCGCCGTCGCGCACGGCCGCAACCAGTGCGCTGCCGACGATCACGCCGTCGGCATAGGCTGCGATCTCGCGGACGTGCTCGGGGGTGGAGACGCCCAGGCCGACGCAGACCCGTTCCGCGCCCGCGGCGTGGGTGTCGGCCACGAGCTTCTCGGCACTGCCGCTGACGGCCTGCCGGGTGCCCGTGATGCCCATGATGGACACCGCGTAGACGAAGCCGCGGCTTGCCTTGACGGTCATTTCCAAGCGTTCGGGGGTGGACGACGGAGCCACGAGGAACACCCTGTCCAGGCCGTACTTGTCGGAGGCCTCGAACCATTCGGAGGCCTCGTCGGGGATCAGGTCGGGCGTGATGAGGCCCGCTCCCCCGGCTTCGGCGAGGCGGCGGGAAAATTCGTCCACGCCCATCCGCATGACGGGGTTCCAGTAGGTCATGACCAGCACGGCGGCATCGGTGGCGGCGGTGATGCCGGCAACGACGTCGAAGACGCTGGCCACGCGGAAGCCGTTGGCGATCGCTTCGGTGGTGGCTGCCTGGATGATGGGGCCGTCCATGACGGGATCCGAGTACGGGATGCCGATCTCAATGAGGTCGGCGCCGTTGCGGGCCAGTGCGATGCCGGCGTCGATGCTGGCCTGTACGTCCGGGTAGCCGGCGGGCAGGTAGCCGATGAGGGCGGCGCGGCCCTCGGCCTTGGCGCGGTCGATCGCGGCCGCGGACTTGCTGACGGTGTTCTCGCTCATCAGTTCTGCTCCTCCGTGCTGCGCTGTTCCTCTGTGCGCTCGGCGGGGCCCTTGGGTGCGCGGGTGGAAAGTGTGGTGCCCTTGACGTTGCCGTCTTCGTCAAGCATGTCGAACCAAGCAGCCGCCGTCTCGACGTCCTTGTCGCCGCGTCCGGAGAGGTTCACGATGATCGAGACCTCGGACGGATCGGCCTTGCCTTCGGTGAGGCGCCGGCCCACCTTGATGGCACCGGCCAAGGCGTGGGCGGACTCGATCGCGGGCAGGATGCCCTCAGTGCGGCACAGGAGCCGGAACGCGTCCATGGCCTCGGTGTCCGTAATGGGTTCGTAGCTGACGCGGCCGATGTCGGCGAGGTAGGAGTGCTCCGGGCCGACGCTCGGGTAGTCCAGGCCGGCGGAGATCGAGTGCGATTCGACGGTCTGGCCGTCCTCGTCCTGCATGAGGTAGGAGCGCGCGCCGTGCAGCACGCCGGGGCGGCCCAGGGTGATGGCCGCCGCGTGCCGGCCGGTCTCGACGCCGTCGCCGCCGGCCTCGAAGCCGTAGATCTTCACGGAGGAGTCGTCCAGGAAGGCGTGGAAAAGGCCGATCGCGTTGGATCCGCCGCCGATGCAGGCGCAGATGGCGTCGGGCAGCTTGCCGGTCTGGTCCAGGATCTGGGCGCGGGCCTCCTCGCCAATGACCTCGTGGAAGAAGCGCACCATGGCCGGGAAGGGGTGGGCGCCGGCTGCGGTGCCAAGCAGGTAGTGCGTGTTTTCGACGTTGCTGACCCAGTCGCGCAGGGCGTCGTTGATGGCGTCCTTGAGGGTCTGCGAGCCATTGGTCACCGGGACGACAGTGGCGCCGAGGAGCTGCATTCGGGCCACGTTCAGGGCCTGCCGGCGGCAGTCTTCGGCGCCCATGTAAACAACGCATTCCAGGCCGAGCAGGGCTGCGGCGGTGGCGCTGGCAACGCCGTGCTGGCCGGCGCCGGTTTCGGCGATCACCCGGGTCTTGCCCATGCGCTTGGCGAGCAGGGCCTGGCCCAGGACGTTGTTGATCTTGTGCGAACCGGTGTGGTTGAGGTCTTCGCGCTTGAGGAAGATCCGCGCACCGCCGGCGTGCTCGGAGAAGCGCTTGGCTTCGGTGAGCAGGGACGGACGGCCCGAGTAGTTCTTGTTCAGGTCATTGAGCTGGGCAATGAACTCGGGATCGGCCTTGGCCTTCTCGAAGGTGTCCTGCACCTCGTCCAGGGCCGCAATGAGCGACTCCGGCATCCAGCGTCCGCCGTAGGAACCGAAGTACGGCCCGCTTGCGTTGCGCAGCGAAGCTCCGCCCTGCAGGAATGCGTCGGCCGCAGTCTGCTCCGGCTTGGATGTTGGTGCGTCCACCAAAGGTCTCACCGTCCTGTTCAGTTGATGGTTCGGGTCCTCCCGGGCGGCGCAGGGCCGCCCGGGAGCTGGCGTCAGCGGCTGACAGCCATGGCGGCCGCGCCGGCCGCCTTGAATTCGGCAATGCGTTCCCGGGGCGTGGAGTCGCTGACCAGCGCCTCCCCCACGAGGATCGCGTGGGCGCCGTTGCCCGCGTAGTGGGCGACGTCGTCGGCGTTCCGCACGCCCGACTCCGCCACAACGACGGCGCCGGCCGGAATGTTCCCGGCAAGCGAGGCGAAAAGGGAACGGTCGACGTCGAGCGTCTTGAGGTTGCGCACGTTCACGCCGATGATGCGCGCCTGGGCTGCGGCGGCACGCTCGATTTCCTCGGGCGTGTGGGTTTCCACCAGCACGTTCATGCCCAGTTCATGGCTCAGCGCGCTGAACTCCTGCAGCTGGGCGTCGGACAGTGCCGCGACAATCAGCAGGATCAGGTCCGCACCGTGGGCCCGGGCTTCCCAGATCTGGTACTCGTCGACCGTGAAATCCTTGCGGAGCAGCGGGATGTCGACGGCGGCCCGGACGGTGTCCAGGTCGGCGAGCGATCCGTTGAAGCGGCGTTCCTCGGTGAGGACGCTGATCACGGAGGCACCGCCGTCGGCGTACTGCACGGCCAGGGCCGCGGGATCGGCGATCGAGGCGAGGTCGCCCTTGGAGGGACTGCGCCGCTTGATCTCGGCGATGACCTTCAGTTCGTCGCGCCGCGCCGCAGGGCCACCCAGGGCGGTCCAGGCGTCGAGGGCCGGGGCCGCGGCCGCGGCACGTTCCTTGACTTCGGCGAGGCTGCTCAGCCGTTGGCGGGCAGCCATGTCCTCCCTGACACCGGCGATGATGTCATCAAGAACGGTCACAGTCAGTGGCCGGCGTTCTTCAGCTTGCTGCCGCCGACGCCGTAACCGGCCTTGCGCATGGCCCAGCCGGCCACCAGGCCGACAAGCATGACCACAACACCGGCGACGAACACGGGGGTGTTGGCGATGACGAAAGCGATGGAGGACACGAGGGCCCCGACGAGCATGACAATCACACAGGTCCACGCAGCCGGGCTGTTGCCGTGGCCGATGGCGTCGCTGTGGCTGGCGGCGGTTTCGGGGGCTTTGCTGGCGGACACGGTGGTTTTGCTCATTGTGAAATCTCCTCAGGATGGATACTGCTTACATTCTGCCATTTATTGGCAGGGCCCGGGACACGGCCAGCGCCGTGGCCCGCAGACGTTACGTCGGGTCTTCGCCACGCGAGAGGCTGTCCCAGCTGTCGATCTCGTCGACGGGGCCGCTGCCGCCGCGGGCGGCCTGGCTGCCACGGTCGTACTTGGTCCGTGCCTTCCAGTACCGGCCCGCCACGGGCAGCACCAGGGCGCACAGGGCCAGGAGCGCCCCGGACACGACGGCGAGGACCGGGAAGGGCGTGGCGGATGCCGCGGCGTCGCCGCCGGAGATCCCGGTGCTGGCAGCGATAGTGCCTTGGGCGGCGCCGAGCGGATCGGCGAGGACCGTTGCCGCCGCGACAATGATTCCGGCTGAAGCCAGCAGGACCAGCGCGGCGATGATCCAGCGCGCGATCCGGCCGGCGATGGAGGCCGCCAGTCCCCCGGCGAGTGCCACCAGGGCCAGTGCGGTTACTGCGGTGGCTGCCTTGCTGCCTTGGACGTGGAGGTCCGCGTTGGCGGCGGCCGCGGGGTCGAGACGGACGTCGATCCAGCTCTGGGTCGTGGTGCCGAACACCGCCAGGGCGAATACGGCCGTGGCGAGGACGAGGTTTGCCTTGCGGGCCCAGAACGGCGGCTTCACGGGCCGTTCCGTTCCGGCGTCGCGGGCGTCTGCGGGCTTCACTTGTTGCTTGCTCCGCTGCCGCCGGTGCCGGTTCCGCCGGTGCTGCGGCCGTCGTCGAACGACTCAGCTGAGATGTTGCGCAGGGAACCGGCGGTGTGCGCGGCACGCAGCGGCGCTGCTGCCTTGTTCACGGTTTCCAGCGCCTCGGCAGGCTTGTGGGAATCGGCGACGATCCCGCCGCCGGCCTGCACGTAGGCGCGGCCTTCGCGCAGCAGGGCCGAGCGGATTGCGATGGCCATGTCCATGTCCCCGGCGAAGTCCAGGTAGCCCACCACGCCGCCGTAGATTCCGCGACGGTGCGGTTCGAGTTCGTCCAACAGGCGCAGGGCCCGCGGCTTGGGCGCACCGGAGAGGGTGCCGGCGGGGAACGTTGCCTTCAGGACGTCGTACGCGGTGGCACCGGGTGCGAGGTCGCCGACGACTGTGGAGACCAAGTGCATGATGTGGCTGAACCGTTCGACCTCCATGAACTGGGTGACGTCCACGGTGCCCGCGACGCAGACCTTCGAGAGGTCGTTGCGGGACAGGTCCACCAGCATGAGGTGCTCGGCACGTTCCTTCTGGTCCGCGAGCAGTTCGGTGGCCAGCGCCTTGTCCGCTTCCACCGTCTTGCCGCGGGGTCGGGAACCGGCGATCGGGTGGGTGATGACCTCCCCGTCCTTCACCGTGACGAGGGCTTCCGGAGACGAGCCGACGATCGTGTACGCGCGGCCGTCCGCGTCCTCGAGGCTGAAAAGGTACATGTAGGGGCTCGGATTGGTGTTGCGCAGCACCCGGTACACGTCCAGCGGGTCGGCGGCGCATTCCAGCTCGAAGCGGCGGGAGATGACCACCTGGAACACCTCGCCGTCCACGATCGCTTCCTTGCCGCGGTCGATGGCGTTCAGGTATTCCTGCTCGTCCCATCGCTCCTGCACGCTGGAAGCGAAGTCGAGGGCCTCGCTGCGGAGCACGGAGACGGGCTGCTCCACGGGCGTGCTGATCCGTTCGAGCAGGGCCTTCACCCGGCCGACGGCATCATGCCAGGCTTCGTCGACCCGTTCCGAACTGTTGTCGAAGTTGATGGCGTTGGCGATCAGCAGGACGGTGCCGTCCATGTTGTCGTGCACGGCCATGTCCGTGACGAGGTTCAGCGCCATTTCCGGCAGCTGCAGGTCGTCTTCGGGCGGGCTGGTCAGCTTCTCCCAGTGGCGTACGGTCTCCCAGCCGAGGAAGCCCACCAGGCCGGAAGTGAACGGCGGCAGGCCCGGGAAGCGCTCGGTCTGGAGCGCGGCCACGGTGTCACGGACGGCGTCGACCGGGCTGCCGTCAACGGGCACGCCCACGGGTGGTTCGCCGATCCAGTGCGCCTGGCCGTCCTTGCTGGTCAGGGTGGCGCGGGAACGTGCGCCGATGAACGAATAGCGGGACCAGGCACCGCCCACGGCGGCCGATTCCATCAGGAAGGTACCCGGCTGGCCCTGGGCCAGCTTGCGGTAGAGTCCGATCGGGGTTTCGGCGTCGGCCAGCACCTTCAGGCGGACCGGAATGACCCTGCTGTGTGCGGCGAGTTCGCGGAACTCCTCCAGGCCCGGGCTGATGATTCCAAGGTCCTGCATGGCTGTTTCTCTCCGGCTCTTCTAGTGTCGGGGCGGGTGGTGGATGGCTCAGGCGCGGGCGCTGCTGACGGCGCCGAGGTCCCGGCCGTCAAAGCAGGTCCGGGTCCCGGTGTGGCACGCCGCGCCAACCTGGTCGACGCGGACCAGCAGGGCGTCGCCGTCGCAGTCCAGGGCGACGGACTTGACGAATTGGACGTGCCCGGACGTGTCTCCCTTGCGCCAGTACTCCTGGCGGGAACGGGAGTAGAACGTCACGCGCCCGGTGGTCAGCGTGCGCTGCAGGGCCTCGTCGTCCATCCAGCCCAACATCAGCACTTCGCCGCTGTCATGCTGCTGGATGATGGCGGCCACCAGGCCGGCAGGATCGCGTTTCAGGGCAGCGGCGATTCCCTCAGGGAGGGGGCCTGCGGCAGGGGCGGCGCTGGGTACTGGCTGATCAGACATCGGATCAAGTCTAGTGCCTTCGTGGGTCCGGGAATCCAGCGGCGGTTCCAGTGCGCATCCGGGCTTCTCTCGTGCTAATTTCACAAGTGATGCATTTCGTCGATCCCTCCCGTGAAGTATTGGCCGAGACACTCCTGGCGGCCGGTCCTGACTCGCCCACGCTCTGCGAAGGGTGGCAGACCCGGGACCTCGCTGCGCACCTGTATCTGCGTGAGCGGAAGGCGGCTGTGGGGATCGGCCTGCTGGTGAAGGGACTTGCCAAGGCATCGGACAAGGCCACCGCCAAACTCGCAGCCAAACTGGATTCGCCGGAGGCCTACGCCGAGCTCGTCAACACCTTCCGCGCGGGTCCCCCGGCGCTCTCGCCGCTGAAGATCAAGGCCCTGGACGAATCCTCCAACCTCATCGAATATTTCGTGCACACCGAGGACATCCGCCGCGCCGGCGACCGTTGGGCGCCGCGGGCCCTGGACGAGGCCTACTCAGATGCCCTGTGGGACGAGCTGATCAAGCGGGCCGCCATCCTCTACCGCGGCGTGGACCTCGGCATTGTGCTGGTCCGCCCCACGGGCCCGCGCCATGTGGCCAAGCGGGCCCCGGTTTCGGTCGCGATCGTCGGCGACCCGGGCGAACTGCTGATGCACGCCCACGGACGAACCCGGCACGCGCTGGTCACCTTCGAAGGGCAGCCGGACGCCGTTGCGCTCCTGCAGTCCGCCGAGATCGGGCTCTGACCGCGTTCCACGCTTGACGACGACGGCGGGCCGCCGGTTTGTGAACCGGCCGCCCGCCGTCGTTTGCGGTTTGGAGAGTCTCCGTCAGCGGACTTCGAAGCCCGCCTCGCGGATCGCCGTCTTGACCTGGGCGATCATGTCGTCAGGGCCGAAGTGGAAGATGGAGGCGGCCAGGACGGCGTCGGCGCCTGCAGCAACGGCGGGCGGGAAGTGTGCAGGCTCCCCGGCACCGCCCGAGGCAATGATCGGGATGTTCACTGCTGCCCGCACCAGGCGGATGAGCTCGAGGTCGAAGCCGTCCTTGGTGCCGTCGGCATCGATGGAGTTCAGCAGGATCTCCCCCACACCGCGGTCCGCGGCCTCCTTGGCCCAGGCGATGGCGTCGATCCCGGTCCCCTGGCGTCCGCCGTGGGTGGTCACCTCGAAGCCGGAGGCCGTGGGCTCGGAACCCGGGCGGGTGCGGCGGGCGTCCACTGAGAGGACCAGCACCTGGGAGCCGAAGTGCCGGGTGATCTCGTCGATCACGTCCGGCCGGGCCACGGCGGCGGTATTGATGGAGGCCTTGTCGGCGCCGAAGCGCAGCAGCTTGTCCACTTCGGCGACGCCGCGCACGCCGCCGCCCACGGTCAGCGGGATGAAGACCTCCTCGGCCGTGCGGCGCACGACGTCGAAGGTGGTTTCCCGGTTGCCGGAGGACGCGGTGACATCGAGGAAGGTCAGTTCGTCGGCACCGGCGTTGTCGTAGCGGTGGGCAAGCTCCACCGGGTCGCCGGCGTCGCGGAGGCCCTCGAACTTGACGCCCTTGACTACCCGCCCGGCGTCAACGTCCAGACACGGGATGACACGTACGGCTACAGCCATGGTTGCTCCTGGATTACTACTGAGGGGTTTGTACGGCCGGTAAGCTGGGGCAGCTCAGATGCGGCAGGCGTGGATGCTGCTGACCAGGATGGCGCGGGCGCCAAGGTCGTACAGCTCGTCCATGATCCGGTTGGTTTCCTTCTTCGGAACCATGGAGCGGACGGCCACCCAGTCGGAGTCGCGCAGCGGAGAGACCGTAGGCGATTCCAGGCCCGGGGTGAGCGCGGCAGCGTCCTCCACCAGGTCCTTGCGGATGTCGTAGTCCATGAGCACGTACTGGCGTGCGACCAGCACGCCCTGCAGGCGGCGGATCAGCACCTCGATTTCCTTGGCCGTGCCGTTGGCGGCGCCGCCTTCGCCGGTGCGGCGGATCAGGACGGCTTCGGACTTCAGGATCGGCTCACCGAAGATTTCCATGCCTGCGGCCTTGAGCGTGTTGCCGGTCTCCACGACGTCGGCGATCGCGTCCGCGACGCCGAGCCGCACGGAGGACTCCACGGCGCCGTCGAGGCGGACCACCTTGGCATTGACGCCGCGCTCGGCGAGGTAGTCCCGCAGCAGGCCGTCGTAACTGGTGGCGAGACGCTTTCCTTCAAGCTGCTCGACGCCGGAGAAGTTGCCCACCGGTCCGGCGAAACGGAAGGTCGAGGCGGCGAAGCCCAGCGGCAGCAGTTCCTCGGCCTCCACCTGCGCGTCCAGGAGCAGGTCGCGGCCGGTGATTCCGACGTCGAGGGTTCCCTGGCCGACGTACACGGCGATGTCGCGGGGGCGCAGGAAGAAGAACTCGATTTCGTTGTCGGGATCAACCATGACCAGTTCACGGGAGTCCCGGCGCTGGCGGTATCCCGCCTCACTGAGCATCGCGGAGGCGGCTTCGGACAGGGATCCCTTGTTGGGGACGGCTACTCGCAGCATGGGGAGTCTTTCTGGGGGATGGTACGGAACGGATGGTTTTCAAGCATGGGCCACGCGTGCGCGGCTACAGATGCTTGTAAACGTCCTCCAGGTTCAGTCCCTTTGCCAGCATGAGGACCTGCAGGTGGTAAAGCAGCTGGGAGATTTCCTCGGCCGCGGCCTCGTCGGATTCGTATTCTGCAGCCATCCAGACTTCGGCGGCTTCTTCGACGACCTTCTTGCCGATGCCGTGGATTCCGGAGTCCAGTTCGGCGACGGTACGGGACCCTGCCGGGCGACTCGCTGCCTTTTCGCTCAGTTCTGCGAACAGCGTCTCGAAATTCTTCACGCCCTACAGCCTACTTGTTCGGCGGCCGGAGCCGCTTCCCGGGGCCTTGCATGACGAAGGGGATGTGAGCGAACACACAGCAGGGTAGCGCCCCATCCCCTTCGTCGCTGCTCAGCTGTACTGCTTGAGGGTCAGGGCAGTGGCCAGGGCGGCCGTGACGGCCTCGTGGCCCTTGTCTTCGGAGGAACCGGGAAGCCCGGCCCGGTCCAGGCCCTGCTGCTCGGTGTCGCAGGTGAGCACGCCGAAGCCGACCGGCACGCCGGTGCGGACGCTGACGTCGGTGAGTCCCGACGTCGCGGCCTGGCAGACGTAGTCGAAGTGCGGCGTTCCGCCGCGGATGACCAC
>Ga0105246_10002554_pt1 | contig 11005 bp, 9 predicted proteins | sample KBSM64metaG_FD_99694 | JGI IMG/M metagenome (GOLD analysis project Ga0105246, IMG submission 99694) | Miscanthus rhizosphere microbial communities from Kellogg Biological Station, Michigan, USA - KBS M6-4 metaG | ecosystem: Host-associated > Plants > Roots > Rhizosphere > Soil | place: Michigan...
CCGGGAGCGTTCGGTGATTGCTTATTCGCTTCGTTGCCATCGGGGGCACGAATTCGACGGTTGGTTTCGGGATAGTTCGGCGTTCGACCAACAGTCGGGCAGCGGACATCTGACGTGCCCAACCTGCAATTCGGTTCGCATCGAGAAAGCGATCATGGCGCCGGCCGTTGCCGGCACCAAAAAGAGCGTGCGTTCCAAAACCAGCGACGCCAAACAAATGCAGCAATTCGCCACCGGCTTGCGCAAATATGTCCAGCAGAATGCCGACTATGTGGGCCCCAATTTTGCCGAGGAAGCCCGCAAGATTCATTATGGCGAGACACCGGAGCGCCACATTTACGGCGAGGCGACTCACAAGGAAGCCCAGGAACTGATCGATGAGGGCGTCGACGTCGCGCCTCTACCGCCGGATATCGAAGGGGCGAACTGACGCCATCGACGGCATGATCGCGCCGGCTTCCGGCAGATAAACCATGTCCTCCTGGAGGTCCAAAACATCAGACGCTGTGGGCTGCGGCACTTCCGCCGCCAGCAGAGCGGCAAATCGGGTCTGGACCGGCCGCAAAGCCTTTTTGCGCCGGCTTAAGGCGACGCTGAACGCCTCGCGATTGTGGAACAGGAAAGAAAATCTTTCCTCCAGCGCTGGCAGGCCGGCTTCCGAATTGGGCAAGCAGCAGTCCGGCAAACCCAACAATTCGCAGAAAGCCATGTTCTTGCGGTCATAGGCGATATTGAAAAAGGGCTTGCCGGCACAAGCCGCGAAAACCGCGGAATGCAGCATTTGGCAAACCACGAAATCCGCGGCGGCATAACCCTCCCAAAGATCGCCGGATCTACCGTAGACCGCCTTGAACTGCACGCCTTGTGCGCGAAGAAATTCGACAACCGGACGCTCGAGTTCGTGGTGCTGCAGATAGACGAGTTCGGAGTCGTGCTGGATATTCTTGAGAAAGGCGATGATGGCGGGCAACAACGGTTTCAAAACCGCAAAGGCTCGCCAACCATGCGCCGCCAGGTTGACGCCAATCACCGCACGTCCGCCGGCCCGGGCAGGGACCGGATAAGTGTTGGGCTGGTAGAACAGCGCTGGATCGCCGGCCACCGCCACTGGTTTGCGGGAGTTGAGGGCAAAAAGCCTGGCGGTTTCCGTATCCCGGACGCTGATTTTCTCGCACCTTTCCACCAGATACCGGATTTTCTCGCGGGTGGATTCCGGCAGATCGCTCAGGGCGCAGACCTCCTCGTGCATCAGCCGGTTAAGACCGATGCCATACGCAAAAATCGGGCATCGCACTTTGTCCAACTCCCGCACCGTCTCCAGCATGTGACCGGGCGAGCCATCAGCCTTCAGAAAGATGTAACCGCCGCCCGCAATCACAAAAAGATCGCAGCGGGCATTGATTTCCATCGCGACGCGATCGGTAAGTTCGCCCCATTTTACCTCCAGAAACCGCACCGGGCGGGGGGCAAAGGCGGTCGTCAATTGCTGCGCGATGGCCTTGCGGATCGCGATATCGCCTTGGTTGGTGTTTCCGTAGACAACATGCGCCGTCGCATAATGGTGGATATCCAGGTGCAGACGTCCCGACAGCACGGTGGCGGCGCGATCCTGAGTGGCTCTTATCAAGCTCTTGAGCCGCCGCGGCCAAGGCGCGATCTCCCTGCGCGTCTCTTCCCGCTCAGGAATGGCCAGATAAAGGCAGACCGTAACCGCATCCCCGGTCGTGTCGGTCTGAGACAATCTCATCATACGCAACCCAGTGAGATACTCACTTATTCCTTATCGCCCATCGAAATAGATATAGTTTGCCGGCGGTGTGGTCGGAACGCGCAAAAACGGCGACAGAGCCGTTAACGCGCGCAAATTTTTTGTGAATCGTTGAACTGCCCCAAATCGGTGCAGCTATCGTCTGGCAACGATCATGTAATTCACGTCCACATCGGGTGACAATTTCCAATCCCAACTCAAAGGATCAAAAGAAACGCCCTGGATTTTCAAAATAGTTAGACCGCTTTCTTGCAGTGATCTCTGAAGTTCGGTGGGCGGAATAAAGCGGTTCCAATCATGGGTGCCGCGCGGCAACCAGTTCAGCACATACTCCGCGCCGATCTTGGCCAGGGCCAGGCTCTTGAGGGTCTTGTTGAGGGTGGCGACAAAGGTGAGGCCGCCCGGTTTCACCAAGGCGGCGCAAGCGGCGAGATAGGCGGAGACATCCGCCACATGCTCCACCACCTCCATATTAAGGACCACATCGAAATTTCGCCCTTCCGCTACCAAAGCTTCAGCGCTGGTGGCGCGATAATCGATGTCCAGGCCGGTTTGGGCGGCGTGGGCGCGGGCGGTGCCGATATTCTTGTCCGAGGCATCGGCGCCGGTCACCGCAAAACCCAGCCGGGCCATGGGTTCGGACAACAGTCCACCGCCACAGCCGATATCCAGCAGCGACAGGCCTTCGAAGGGCCGTAGCGACCTCGTATCCCGCCCAAAATGGACCGCGGCCTGGTCGCGAATAAAGGCCAGGCGGACCGGATTGAATTTGTGCAGGGGGGCGAATTTTCCCGCCGGGTCCCACCATTCCGCGGCAATTGCCGAGAATTTGGCGACTTCGGCGGGATCAATGGTGGACACGGTCATGACGCGTCGTCCTCATACCAGACCGAGAACAACAGCACGGCGGCGCCGGTCTTGGTATCGGCCGGCGTCAGCTTGGTCTCGGTATGGCGGATGACGACGCGGCCGGGCTCGGCCGACAGCCATTGGTTGACGTCCCGCACGATTGCGTCCGAGCCGTCCCCGCTGAACATCTTGAATTTCATGCCGATTTTCCAAAAATCCCCGCCCTCTTTTTTGGAGGGTTGAGCCGGGGGGTAACCCCGTCTACATAGGCCGCCGCAAAGAGCAGGGCAAATCAGGCCCTTAGGGGATTTAGACACGTGGCGACGATTGCGATGAAATTCGGCGGCACTTCCGTGGCCGACATCGAGCGTATCCGCCATGTCGCCGCCTTGGTGAAACGCGAGGTGGAACGCGGCAACAAGGTGGCGGTGGTGGTCTCGGCCATGTCCGGGGAAACCAACAAGCTGGTGGCCTGGACCAGTGAGGCGGCAATTCCGCCGAACGCGGCCAAGCCGGAAGGCGCCAATCTGGCGGGGGTGCCGGACCAGCGGGAATACGATGTCGTGGTGGCGGCGGGCGAGCAGGTCACTTGCGGCCTCCTGGCCATCGCCCTGAATGCCATCGGCATCAAGGCGCGCTCCTGGCTGGGCTGGCAGGTGCCGATCAACACTTCCGCCGTACACGGCTCCGCCCGTATCGAAGGTGTGCCCGCGATGGAAATGACCAAGGCCATCGAAGGTGGCGAGGTGGCGGTGGTGGCGGGCTTTCAAGGCGTGGCGCCCGGAACGCGTATCTCCACTTTGGGCCGGGGCGGTTCCGACACCAGTGCGGTGGCGGTGGCAGCAGGCATCGGAGCGGCGCGTTGCGATATCTATACCGACGTGGACGGGGTCTACACCACCGATCCCCGCATCGTTCCCAAAGCGCGGCGGCTGGAAAAGATCGCCTATGAAGAAATGCTGGAAATGGCGTCCCTGGGCGCCAAGGTCCTGCAGACGCGTTCGGTGGAAATCGCCATGCTGCACCGGGTGCCGACCCGCGTGCTTTCAACCTTCACGCCCGATGTGGGCGGTACATTGCTTTGCGACGAGGAAGATATCGTGGAAAAGAAACCGGTCACCGGCATTGCCTATAGCCGCGACGAAGCCAAGATCACCCTGCACAAGGTCCCCGACAAGCCGGGGGTGGCGTCGGCCATCTTCGGGCCTTTGGCGGATGCCGGCGTCAATGTCGACATGATCGTCCAGAATGTGTCGGAAGATGGCAACGCCACCGATCTGACTTTCACTTGCACCCGCGGTGAGCTGAACCGGGCGCTGGCGGCGATTGAGACCCATGCCAAGGATATCGGTTATCGCGACGTCACCCACACCGCCGATGTCGCCAAGGTCTCGATCATCGGCATCGGCATGCGCGCCCATCCCGGCGTGGCGCAGCTGATGTTCCGCACCTTGTCGCAGAAGGGCATCAATATCCAGGTGATCTCAACCAGCGAGATCAAGGTCAGTGTCCTGATCGCGGAGGAATATGTCGAGCTGGCGGTCCGGGCGCTGCATTCCGCTTATGAGTTGGATGCGGCATAATCATCCCGATTCAACGGGATTGAACTAATGTCCGCTGGTGGCGGCCCGCGCCTTCTCCTTCGCCGTCTCCGCGAGATCATGGCGGAGCAGACATCCGCCCAGATGCGGCTGGACAAGCTGGTCACCGTCATCGCCTCCAATATGGTGGCGGAGGTCTGCTCCATCTATCTGCGCCGCGCCGGCAAGGTGCTGGAACTGTTCGCCACGGAAGGCCTGCGCCCGGATGCGGTTCACCAGACCCGTCTGAAGGAAGGCGAAGGCCTGGTCGGCATGGTGTCGGAGACAGCCGAGGCCGTGAACTTGTCGGACGCCCCCGCCGATCCGCATTTCTCCTATCGTCCGGAAACCGGCGAAGACCCGTTCAAGGCCTTCCTGGGCGTGCCCATTGTGCGGGGCGGCCAGGTGTTCGGCGTGCTGACCGTGCAGAACAAGGCCGAGCGCGTCTATGCCGAAGAAGAGGTGGAGGCGCTGCAGACCGTGGCCATGGTGCTGGCCGAGGTGGTGGCCCAGGGCGGCTTCTTCAATGTGGCGGAACTGGACGAACCGGAACTGCGCATCGACCGCCCGCGCAAATTCGTCGGCGACGGCCTGTCCGAGGGCGTAGCCGTCGGACGCGTGGTGCTGCACGAACCACGGGTGCGCGTGGAGCGCATGATTGCCGACAATCCGGTGGCCGAACTCAAGCGGCTGGAAGAAGCCATCGGCAGTTTGCGTGAATCCGTGGACGAGATGCTGTCGTCCAGCGAACTCGACCTGACAGGCGAGGGCCGCGAGGTGATCGAAGCCTATCGGTTGTTCGCCTATGACCAAGGCTGGCGCCAGCGCATGCGCGATGCGGTGCGCACCGGCCTGACCGCGGAAGCTGCGGTGGAGCGCATCCAGGACGAGACCAGGCTTCGGGTGCAGCGCATGGGCGATCCCATCCTGCGCGAGCGGGCGCATGATTTCGAAGACCTGGCGCGGCGGCTGCTGCGCCATCTGACCGGCGAGGAGGCTGCCCAGCGCCATCTGCCGCCGCAGGCGGTGTTGGTGGCGCGCGCCATGGGACCGGCCGAGTTGTTGGATTATGGCCGCGACAAGCTGGTGGCGCTGGTGCTGGAAGAGGCCGCTTCCACCAGCCATGTCGCCATTGTCGCCCGCTCGATGGGACTGCCCATGGTCGCATCCCTGGAAGGCATTGCCGACAATGCCCGCGCCGGCGATCCCATTGCGGTGGACGGCGAAGTTGGCGAGGTCCATCTGCGGCCAGCCGGCGAAATCGTCAAAGCCTTTGAGGACAAGCGCGCCTTGCGGGTCCAGGCCCAGGCGCGCTTTGCCGCGGTGCGCGATCTACCCGCGGTGACCCGCGACGGCGTCGCCATCAAGTTGATGATGAATGCGGGGCTGGAATTCGACATGCCGCAACTGGCGCAATCCGGCGCCGACGGCATCGGCCTGTTCCGCACCGAGCTGCAATTCATGATCGGCGAGACCATGCCGCGGCTGTCCGATCAGTCGGCTTTCTACAAAACCATCCTGGATGCGGCGGGCGACAAGCCGGTGGTGTTCCGCACTTTGGATTTGGGCGGTGACAAGGTGCTGCCCTATGCCCGCTGGGAGCGGGAGGAAAATCCCGCCTTGGGCTGGCGCGCCATCCGCATCGCGCTCGATCGCCCCGCCTTGTTGCGTTACCAGGTGCGCGCGCTGCTGAATGCCAGCGCTGGACGCACCTTGCGCGTGTTGTTGCCCATGGTATCGGACGTGGATGAGTTCAATCGCGCCCGCGCCTTGGTGGACCGGGAGATGGAGCGCGCCCGGCTGCTCAATCTGGTGCGGCCGACCCAAGTGCTGGTGGGCGCCATGCTGGAAGTGCCGGCCCTGGCTTTCATGCTGCCGCAACTGATGCGCTCGGCCGATTTTGTTTCCATCGGCTCCAATGATCTGCTGTCGCTTGCCTTTGCGGTGGACCGCACCAATCCGCGGGTGTCCAAGCGCTATGACAATCTCAATCCCGCCTCGCTTACCCTGATCCGGCTGATCGTGCAGAGCGCGGCGGAGAATTCCGGCGATCTTAGCCTGTGCGGGGAGATGGCGGGCCGCCCCCTGGACGCCATGTCCCTGCTGGGGCTGGGCATCCGCACCCTGTCCATGGCGCCCGGCCAGATCGGTCCCATCAAGATGATGATTCGCAGCCTGCACCTGGGGGAGGTCTCGGCCTTTGTCGACCGGCTGTGCGGGCGGACCGACCACAGCCTGCGGACCCGGCTTTCGGCCTTTGCCGCCGAGCGGGGAATTGTCCTGAAATAGGGGATTTCCGGGCTTTTTGGGGGACCAGGCACTTTATTGCGGCGCAGCGGTTGTCCCTGCTGCCCTTGATCGGATAAAGTAGTGTCCACAAATGTTTAGCCGTTTCCTTGTATTCGGGGCGTGGAAACGGGCTGTGTGGTTATGACCAAAATTACGCAAATATCAGTGGAGAATAACGGCGGAGACAGTGGCGGCCAAAACCGCCGCCGCATCCATTTGCGCGAGATTTCCGGCGACAGCGAAAGCCCGCTGGAAACCATAGGCAGCGAGCTTCGAGCCGCCCGGTTGCGGCGGGGCGATGAAATCGCCCAGGTCTCCCGCGCGCTCAAGATCCGCAAGGATCATCTGGAAGCTTTGGAAAACGACCGGCTGGAAGATTTGCCGGGCAAGACTTACGCCATCGGTTTTGTGCGCTCCTATGCCCGTCATTTGGGGTTGGACGCCGCCGACTATGTCGAGCGCTTCAAGCGCGAGATTTCCGGCCGTGCCGAAGATCATGCGCGCGAGCCCGCCGCCATTCACCTGGACGATCGCCGCTTGTCTTATGGTTGGCGCATCATGGCGGGCGTGGTGCTGGTGCTGCTGGCCTGGGGCGGCTGGCGCCTGCTGTCGCCGGGAACCGAATCCAATCAACCGGTGCCGCCGCCGCCGGTGCTCAATCCCCCCAAGCCCGCGGCCAAGCCCGCACTCCAGCCGGTGGTGGCGCCGCCGCAGACAGCCGTGCCGTCGCCCGCCGCCGACGCCGTGCCGCCTGCCGCCGCACCGGCGGAACAGCAACAGGCTTCGGCCATGCCGCCACCCGCGGCCGGCGCCAAGACGCCGGCAACCACCCTTTCGCCCAACACTTCCCCAAGAACGGCAACACCCGCCAGCGCGCCGCTCCAGACGTCAGGCGCGGTTCCCGCCGTCAGTCCGGGGCAAGTCTTTGGCGCCTTGAACCGCAATCCGCGTGTGGTCTTGCGGGCCCGCGGTGATGCCCGCGTCACGGTTAGGGGCCCGGATGGCCAGATTCTGCTGAACCGCGATCTCAAGGCCGGGGATATTTATCAGGTTCCCAACGTGCCGGGCGCCACCATGGCCACAAACGACAGCGGCGCCGTTGAAATTGATGTCGACGGCATCGCTTTAGGCCGGGCAGGGCAGCCGGAGCAAGTTCTTGGCCGTGTCTCGCTGGATCCCCAATCCCTCACCGACCGTTTTAATAACCGCTAAGGAAGAAGAATGAGTATTCGCGCTTATCGCGACATCCACCGGCGCAAATCGCGCCAGATCATGGTCGGCAAGGTGCCGGTCGGCGGCGACGCGCCGATCACGGTGCAGACCATGACCAACACCATCACGGGCGATGCCCGCGCCACCATCGACCAGATTCGCGGCATTGAGGAAGCCGGCTGCGATATCGTGCGCGTCTCCTGTCCCGATGAAGACGCCACCAAGGCGATGAAGGCCATCACCAAGGCCGCCGCCATTCCGGTCGTGGCCGACATTCATTTCCACTACAAGCGCGCCATCGAGGCGGCGGTGAATGGCGCGGCTTGTCTGCGCATCAATCCCGGCAATATCGGTTCGCCCCAACGGGTGCGTGAAGTGGTGCAGGCGGCCAAGGACCATGGCTGCTCCATGCGGATCGGCGTCAATGCCGGATCGCTGGAAGCGGACTTGCTGGAGAAATACGGCGAGCCGTGTCCGGAGGCGATGGTCGAGAGCGCGCTGAACCATGCCAAAATTTTGGATGACCTGGATTTTCACGAATACAAGATTTCGGTGAAGGCGTCCGACCCGTTCCTGGCGGTGGCCGCCTACCAGGCCTTAAGCGAAGCCATCGACTGCCCGCTGCATGTCGGCATCACCGAGGCCGGCGGGATGATTTCCGGCACCGTCAAATCCTCCATCGGCATGGGCATGCTGCTGTGGAGCGGTATCGGCGACACCATTCGCGTTTCTCTATCCGCCGATCCCGTGGAAGAAGTGAGGGTTGGTTTCGACATCCTGAAATCGCTCAATCTGCGCCATCGCGGCGTGAACATCATTTCCTGCCCGTCCTGCGCCCGCCAGGGCTTCAATGTCATCGACACGGTCAAGACTCTGGAAGACCGGCTCAAGCACATCTCCACCCCCATGTCGCTGTCCATCATCGGCTGCGTGGTCAATGGCCCGGGCGAGGCGCGCGAGACCGATCTGGGCTTTACCGGCGGCGGCGCCGGCAAGGGACATGGCCAAATCTATCTCAACGGCACGCCCAGCTATCGTCTTGAGAACACCGACCTGGTGGAACATATCGTCGAGCTTTGCGAGAAAAAGGCCGCCGAGATCGAGGCCCAGCGCAACGGCGAACCCGTCAAGACTCCGCTGGAAGCCGCGCAGTAGGTGAGGAGCGGTGCGCGCAGCGCATGAGCAGGTCCAGTGGACCTGCGAAAGCGACGAACGCCCTGAGCCAAAGCGAAGGGCCGTCCCTTTCGGAATTCCAAGCTCTATGCATTATGGGTCCCGGCTCGCGCTTCGCAGACTTCGTCTGCTCGCTGGCCGGGATGACAGGTTTTAAGGAATGATCCCCGCCGCCAAACTCGAACGACTGCTCGACCGTTTTTCGGCCATCGAAAGTGAGATGGCGAGCGGCGCGTCGGGTTCGGCCTTTGTCAAACTCAGCCGCGAACATGCCGAACTAGGGCCCGTGATCGAGTGCGCGCGCGCCTATCGCAGCGTTCAGACCCAGCTTGAGGAAACCGAGGCGCTGATCGCCGACCCGGCCACCGATTCCGACATGCGCTCCATGGCCGAGCAGGAGCGCGCCGATTTGCGCAGCCGGCTCGCGACCCTGGACCAGGAACTGAAGATACAGCTGCTGCCACGCGACGCGGCGGACGCTTCCTCAGCCATTGTGGAAATCCGCGCCGGTACCGGCGGCGACGAGGCGGCTCTCTTCGCCGCGGACCTGCTCGAGATGTATCAGCGCTATTGCGGCCTTCAAGGCTGGCGCACCGAGGTTATGGACCGCACCGAAAGCGATCTGGGCGGCATCAAGGATGCCACGCTCGAGGTCAATGGCCGCGGCGCTTATGCAAAGTTAAAATTCGAGAGTGGCGTCCACCGGGTGCAGCGTGTTCCTGCCACCGAAAACCAGGGCCGCATCCACACCAGCGCCGCCACCGTCGCGGTGTTACCCGAAGCCGAAGATGTCGACATCCAGATCAATGAAAAAGACCTGCGCATCGACGTTTATCGCGCCCAAGGCGCGGGAGGTCAGCATGTCAACAAGACCGAAAGCGCGGTGCGCATCACCCATCTTCCCACCGGCATCGCGGTGGCGCAGCAGACCGAAAAGTCCCAGCACAAGAACAAGGCCCATGCCATGAAGCTGCTGAAAGCCAAGCTTTATGACATCGAGCGCCAGCGGGTGGACGGTGCTCGTGCCGCCGAACGTAAGAGCATGGTGGGGTCGGGGGATCGCAGCGAGCGCATCCGCACCTATAACTTTCCCCAAGGCCGGGTCACCGATCACCGCATCAACCTGACGCTTTACAACCTGGCGCGGATTATTTCCGGCGACGAGTTGGGCGAGATCGTCGACGCCTTGGTGGCCCAGGATCAGGCCGACCGGCTGGCCGCATTCGAAGCCGCGGACTCGTGAACGATACCCTTCTCGAAGCGGCCAAGCGGATTGCCGCCGCCGGCAGCGACAGCGCCCGGCTGGATGCGCGGCTGTTGTGGGAACATGCGCTGAGTACTGGCACGGATTTCCAGGCCCTGGTTGCCCGCCGCGAGCGAAGCGAGCCGATCGCCTATATCACCGGGCATAAGGAATTCTGGAGCCTGGATTTCAAAGTTGGTCCCGGCGTTCTGATTCCCCGGCCCGACACCGAAACTCTGATCGAGGAGGCGCTCCGTCTTATGCCGGATCGCAATGCGCCGTTGCGGATCGCGGATTTGGGCACGGGCTCCGGCGCAATCCTGGTGGCCGTCTTAAAAGAATTTCCCAAGGCCTCCGGCATCGGTCTCGAATCCTCGCCCGAGGCGTTTGGCTGGGCCCGCGACAATGCCGCGCGCTTGACCGGCGCGCGCGCTCAAATCCTGCAATCGGATTGGTCGGACGCCAAAGGTCCGTTCGATCTGGTCTTCTCCAATCCGCCCTATATCCCCTCCGGCGAAATCGAATCACTGGCTCCCGATGTCTCGCAATTCGAGCCCCGGGCCTCACTGGACGGCGGGCCCGATGGGCTGGAGGCATACCGGGCTTTGGCGGAACTCCTGCCGGGACTGCTCAAGCCGGATGGCTATAGCCTGCTGGAAATCGGCGCAGGACAGGCCAATGCCGTCATGGCTTTGTTCCCAAAGCTTGAAATCCTGCGGGTTGCATCCGATCTATCGGGTATTCCCCGCTGCCTAACCTTGAGGAAACCATAAGGATTTCCTTGGAAAAGCACGGGTCTTGGGCTAGATTTGGGCTGTAGGGATCGGGGATGATCCCTGTTGCGGGCCGCAAATAGGCGAGACCGCAGGCTGGGCCGGTAACGCGAATAAA
>Ga0105246_10002557_pt1 | contig 10996 bp, 9 predicted proteins | sample KBSM64metaG_FD_99694 | JGI IMG/M metagenome (GOLD analysis project Ga0105246, IMG submission 99694) | Miscanthus rhizosphere microbial communities from Kellogg Biological Station, Michigan, USA - KBS M6-4 metaG | ecosystem: Host-associated > Plants > Roots > Rhizosphere > Soil | place: Michigan...
AGCGGCGGGTACGCCGTCCAGCCGGTGTTCGCGGCCCCGCCTGCGGCGAGGAACGAGAAGCAGAAGATGAGACCCGCGAACGCGTAGAGCCAGTAGGAGAGCGCGTTCAGCCGCGGAAACGCCATGTCCGGCGCGCCGATCATGAGGGGCACCAGGAAGTTCGCGAGCCCGGCGAGGATCGGCACGACGACGAAGAAGACCATCCCCGTCCCATGCATCGTGACCACCTCGTTGTACGAGTTGCCCGTGATCACGTGCCCGTCCGGCTGGGCGAGCTGCGTCCGGATCAGGAGCGCGAGAAAGCCCGAGATGGCGAAGAACACGCCGGCGGTCGCGATGTAGAGGATCCCGATCCGCTTGTGGTCGACCGTGACGAGCCAGCCGGCGACCTTGCCGCGCTGCCAGGCGGGGGCCGGTGGCTGCTCAGCCCTGGTTGCCAACGTGCTCCTTCAGGTAGGTGGTCAGGGCGTCCATCTCGGCCGTCGTCCAGTCGCGGCCGACGGGCGGCATGAGGATCCCCCCGTCGCGCAGGAGCGCCTCGACCGACTGCGTGTTCTTGATCAGGTCGGTCCCCGCGATGCGCGGCCCGTAGCCGCCTTCGCCGTCGAGCCCGTGGCACTTGGCGCACGTCCCTACCCAGAGCTCCTCGCCGAGGGGGGACGTCCCCGCCTGCTGCTGCCCGAGCCGCTCCTCGTACCACGAGTCGAACTCCGGCGCGGGCATCACATCGACCGACCCGAGCATCTTCGCGTGGTAGATGCCGCAGAGCTCCGCGCACTGGCCCTGGAACACGCCGACCTGCGTTCCCTTGAACCACGTCTTGTTCACCCGACCCGGGATCGCGTCCATCTTCCCGCCGAGCGCCGGGATCCACCAGGAGTGGATGACGTCCCAGTCGGGCGCGGTGACGTGGAGCTCGACCGTCCGTCCCGCCGGCGCACGCAGCTGGTCGATCGTCACGACGCCGTTCGGGTAGCGGAACTGCCACGTGAACTGGGTGCCGATCACGTCGACGACGAGGTTCCGCGATCCGGCAGCCGACGCGGGGACGTCCTGGATGGTGGGGAGCTTCACGAAGATGAAGGCCACGATGACGAAGAGGATCAGCACCGGCCCGACCGTCCAGGCCAGCTCGAGTCGATTGGCGCCGTGGACCTGGGCACCGTCCGCGTCGCGGGGCCGCTTGCGGCGGCGGTAGCGGATCACGAACACGATCAGCAGCGTCTCGACGAGCAGGAAGATCGCGATCGTGAAGATCGAGATGAAGAGGTAGCTCTGCTTGATCGCGTGCGCGTTCGGCGACACGGGCGCCACCGGTGCGAACCCGCCGTTGCCCGCGAGGGCCGTCGCGGCCGCGGCGAGCGACACGGTGACGACGCCGACGACGACAAGGATCTTCGGCCTCACGGTCCGAGGCATTCTATGAACGTGAGCGACGCCCCGCGTCAGGCAACGTTCGTGCGTCTCCCCGCCGACGTGCAGCGCCCGTTCCAGGTCTTCCTGAACGGCGTCGAGCAGCGCGAAGGCGTCGATTTCGTGGTCCGCGACGGGAGGCTCGTCTTCGAGCGGGAGCTCGCCACGGAGCAGGTCGGGGTCGGCCGCTGGACGTCGATGGTGCTCGGGATCGCGGGGTCGTACGGGAGGAACGACACGGTCGACGTCGTGTACCAGCGCGACGGCCGGCCCGCGGTCGCCTCGAAGCTTCAGTTCGAGCAGCCCGCCGGCTGACCGCCGGCGGCCGCAACGCAAGCGCAACATCGCCGGAACCTCGTCCTAACCTCGCTTGAGGGTGTCCATACATGTCGCGCGTTGTGTTCCGTACATGGCAATCCAGACACCCATCGCACCCGCGCGCGACGAGCGCGGCAGAGGCGACGTCACCGCCTGGCGCGTGGAGCGCCTGATGGCGGTCGGCTACCCCTCGGACGCCGCCCTCGTCCTCGCGCTCGACCGCGACGTCGACCTTCACCTGGCGGTCTCGTTGCTCGAGCGCGGCTGCCCGCCGGACACGGCGCTCCAGATCCTCTTCTAGAGCGCCGTCAGGGCCGCACGCGCCGGACGTCGGCGCCGCCGTAGCTCGGGACCCACAGGTCGCCGAACGCCTCGTTGACGACGAACGGCGTCGTCCCGACGGGCACCCGCTCGACCACGGTGTTGGTCTCCGGGTCGATGCGGACGACCTGGTCGGCGCCGCGAAGGGGGAACCAGGCAGAGCCGTCGGCAGCGACAGTGCCGTCCACCGGCTGCGGACCGACCTCGACGCGCGCGACGACGGCTCCCGTCTTCGGGTCGAGTCGAATGACGACGCCGCCCTGGACGTCCGCGACACAGACGGCGTCGTCGTTCGCGCCGAGCCACGCGGGTGAGGTACCGCCGACGCGGATCCGGCGGAACGCGTTCGTGCGCGGGTCGATGCGGAACACGAAGGCGCCGGTCGTGGATCCCGCCCAGACCGCCTCCCGCGTCACCGCGAGGCCGGCGGGCGCGCCGCCCGTGCGGACGACGCGGACGACGCGGTTCGTGCGCGGGTCGATGCGGCTCACCTGGCGGCTGCCGTTGTCGGTCGACCAGACGGCGCCGAAGGCGTATGCGACGTCGAACGGTGCGCTGCCGACCCGGATCGGCCGCACCTTCCGCGTGCGCGGGTTCACGCGCTCGATCGTGTTCGTCCCGTAGCCGTCGATCCAGACGCTCCCGGCACCGATCGCGAGACCGCACGGGCTCGCGCCGACCGGGATGCTCGTCGTGACGCGGTTCGTCGCCGGGTCGATCCGCGAGAGACGCGCGGACCCGTAGACGGAGACCCAGACGGCACCGAAGCCCTGGACCGCGGCGCACGGCTGGATCCCGGTCCGGATCGTCGCGACCGGCGTCGCAGCCGCTCGTGCGACGGTGGCCACGAGGATCGCGGCGAGTGCGGCGAGCGGCAGGGCGGGCGCGAGGCGTCGACCGAGGATCATACGAGTTCGCAGTAAAATACTACGAACTCGTATTTTCTGCAAGCACGCTGCGCAGCGCGTCCGCCAGGCGCTGCGAGCCTGCCAGCACAGCGTCGACGTCGGGTCCGAGCGCGTCGACGACCCGCGTGATCGCACGGCCGAAGCCGGGCAGCGCGTCGTCGAGCTCGCTGCGCCCGCGCGTCGTGACCTCGACGAGCTGCGAGCGGCCGTCGTCCGGATTCGGTCGGCGCCGGACCGCGCCGGCCTGCTCGAGCCGCGCGAGCCAGGACGAGATCGTCGTCGGGGCCATACCGAGGCGGCGTGCGAGCTCGCTCGGCGTCAGCGGCCCGAGCGCGCCGATCACGCTCTGCACCGCGAAGCGGTCCGGCGTCATGACCGGCCCGAGCTCCTCGCGCAGCAGGTCCGCCGCCAGCTGGCCCGCGACGAACACCTGGAGCAGCACGCCCTCGCGAATTGGCGGTGGAGAGCCCCGGTCAGGCACGCCCCGACCCTTCTGCCGCGCGGCGCAGGCGCGCGGCGTGCGCTTTCGTCAGCTGTCCCGGCTCGAGGCGCCACTCCCAGTTCCCGTCGCCGACCACGCCCGGACGGTTCATCCGCCCCTCGCTCCCGAGCCCGAGGACGTCCTGGACGGGGACGATCGCGAGCGCGCAGCGCGACGAGAGCGCGAGCTCGATCAGCGGCCACGTGTCGGTCACGCCCGTCGTCCCTGCGAGCGTGTCGGTGTCGTGCGTCGACGTGTAGACGACCTGGTTCACACGGTGGTTCTCGAGCCGGTGCGGATTGTCGGGCCTGCCGGCGAACGCCCACAGGAGGTCGACCATCCCGGGGAAGCCGAGCTCGTCCCGGAGCGCCCGCACGTCGGGGGTGATCACCCCCAGGTCCTCCGCGATCACCGGGAGCGGCCCCAGCTCGGCCTCGGCCGCCCGGAAGAGCGCGGCGCCGGGGCCCGGCGACCAGCTTCCGTCTCGCGCAGTCTTCGCTCCGGCCCGGACGGTCCAGTAGCCGGCAAAGCCACGGAAGTGGTCGATGCGGAAGCAGTCGACAAGCTCGAGCACGCGCCGCATCCGCTCGATCCACCAGCGGAATCCGGTGCGCGCGAGCGCCTCCCAGTCGTACAGCGGGTTCCCCCACAGCTGGCCGAGGTCGTTCAGGGGGTCAGGCGGCGCGCCCGCGACGAGCTCGTCGAGCGGCAGGAAGAGCTCCGGGTGGGCGCGGTGGTCGCAGCCGTCGACCGCGACGTAGATCGGCACGTCGCCGACGATCCGGATGCCGCGCGCGGCCGCGTAGGCACGCAGCACTCCCCATTCTCGATCGAAGCGCACCTGGTCGGACGGAGCGGCCGCCCCGGCGAACGCCGTCCAGTCGTCGATCCAGCTTCGCTCCCGCACCCGGAAGCTCTGCTCGTCGCTTCCGGTCACCGCCGCGTCCGGGTCGGCGAGGAGCCCGCTCCAGCACGCGAACGCCGAGGCGGAGGCGTACGGCGAGCCGAACTCGTCCGGCGGGTTGAGCGGCAGCACCTGCCACCACGCGGCCCCGGCGGCGGCGAGCCAGTCCACGAAAGCGTAGGCCTCGGCCCCCAGACGCCGGCCCGGGAGCGACGTGGGATGGAGCTGGACCCCGAGTGACCGTTCCAGGTGCACGCCGGACTGTTTACCGTGTGCCGCGGGTGAGCGCCGATCGCATCTACGTCTCCGACGTCACGCCGCAGGTCGACTGCGGCAGGTGGCCTGCGAAGGCGTGCGTCGGCGACCGCGTCGAGGTCACGGCGACGATCGCCCGCGACGGCCACGAGACGCTCCGCGCGGTCGTCCGCTTCCGGCGGCCGAAGGGGCGCTGGCGCGAGGAGCCGCTCGCGTCGCTGGGCAACGACCGGTTCGCCGGCTCGTTCCCCGTGGACGCGGTCGGGCGCTGGCGGTTCCAGATCGAGGCCTGGGTCGACCGGCACGCCGGTTGGGTGTCCGAGCACGACCGGAAGGCGGCCGCCGGGCAGGCCGACCTCGCAGGCGAGCTCGCCGAGGGACGCGCGCTGTTCGGGGCGGGCACCGTCGACGAATGGCGGGATGCGGCGGCGGAGCTCGGCGCCCGCGAGCGGCACGAGCCCGCGCGCGGCGCGGCGCTGGAGGTCGAGGTCGAGCGGGAGCGCGCACGCTCGGGCGCCTGGTACGAGCTCTTTCCGCGCTCGTGGGGCGGTCTCCGGGGCGTGACGCAGGTCGTCCCGGAGCTGGCCGCGCACGGGTTCGACGTCGTGTACCTCCCGCCCGTCCACCCGATCGGGCACACGAACCGCAAGGGGAGGAACAACGAGGAGCGGGCGCAGCCGGGCGACGTCGGGAGCCCGTGGGCGATCGGCGCCGGTGAGGGTGGGCACGACGCGATCGACCCGGCGCTCGGGGACTCCGGCGACCTCGAGGCTCTCGTCGCGGCGCTCCACGAGCACGGGATGGAGCTCGCCCTCGATCTCGCGTTGCAGATGTCGCCCGACCACCCGTGGCTCGTCGAGCACCCCGACTGGTTCCAGCATCGGCCCGACGGGTCGCTGAAGTACGCGGAGAACCCGCCGAAGCGCTACCAGGACATCCACAACCTCGACTGGCAGACCCGCGACCGGAAGGCGCTCTGGAACGCGATTCGCGACGTCGTGCTCGGGTGGTGCGACGCGGGCGTCACCGCCTTCCGGGTCGACAATCCCCACACGAAGCCGATCCCGTTCTGGGAGTGGCTCATCGCGGAGGTGCGCAAGCGGCACCCGGGGACGGTCTTCCTGTCCGAGGCCTTCACGCGCCCGGCGCTCACGACCCTGCTCGCCAAGGCGGGGTTCTCGCAGTCGTACACGTACTTCACGTGGAAGAACACCAAGGGCGAGCTCGTCGAGTTCGTCGAGCAGCTGCGCGCGTGGTCACCCTTCCTGCGGCCGAACCTCTGGCCGAACACGCCCGACATCCTCCACGCGTTCCTCCAGGAGGGCGGCCGCCCCGCCTTCGAGTGCCGTCTCGTCCTCGCCTCGACTCTCTCGCCCAGCTACGGGATCTACTCCGGCTACGAGGCGTGCGAGAACGTCCCGGTCCGTGCCGGGAGCGAGGAGTACCTCGACTCGGAGAAGTACGAGGTGAGAGACCGCAGGCTCGAGGGGCCGCTGCTCCCGCTCGTCGCGCGCCTGAACGAGGTGCGTCGCGCGCACCCGGCGCTGACGGCCGCAGGGGTCGAGGCGCTGACGTGGCTCGAGACGGAGAGCGACCACCTGCTCGGCTTCGCGCGCATGCACGGGGACGACACGGTCCTCGTGGTCGTCAACCTCGACCCCCGCGCGACCCACGACGGCGTCTGCGTGATCCCGGCGGAGCTTCGGCCCCACACCGGCATCGCGGTCGTCGACGCGCTCACGGGCGCCGGTTACGAGTGGGGAGCGCGCAACTACGTCCGCCTCGGGCCGGGCCAGGCCCACGTGATGGCGGTGACCCGCACGTGAGCGCGCAGGCCAGAGAGGGAGTTGCGGCCGCGACATCCGCATGCGAAGCAGCGTCTGGGGATCTGCCCCGCCCCAGGCGGGGATCGAGCGGCGGTGATCCGCTTCTGCGGACTCCCGCTTCGCGGGCGAGCCCATGAGCGAGCACTGGTTCGAGTCGGAGCCGGACTGGTTCCGGACGGCGGTCTTCTACGAGCTCCACACGCGGACGTTCTTCGACTCGTCCGACGACGGGGTCGGCGACTTCCGCGGTCTCCGTCAGAAGCTCGACTACCTGCAGTGGCTCGGCATCGACTGCATCTGGCTCCTTCCCTTCTACCCGTCGCCGCTCCGCGACGGCGGCTACGACATCGCCGACTTCCTCTCGGTCGCGCCCGAGTTCGGCACGCTCGACGAGTTCGCGACATTCGTCGAGGCAGCGCACGAGCGGGGGATGCGCGTCATCACCGACTTCGTCATGAACCACACCTCGAGCGAGCACCCGTGGTTCCAGGAGTCGCGCCGGAGCGCCGACAACCCGAAGTCCGACTGGTACGTCTGGTCGGACACGGTGCACCGCTACGAGGACGCGCGGATCATCTTCGTCGACAGCGAGCAGTCGAACTGGACGTACGACTCCGAGCGCGGTGCGTACTTCTGGCATCGGTTCTACCACCATCAGCCCGACCTCAACTACGCGAACCCCGAGGTCGGGGCGGCGATGATCGACGCCCTCCGCTTCTGGCTCGACCTCGGACTGGACGGATTCCGGCTCGACGCAGTGCCCTACCTCTTCGAGGAGGAGGGCACGAACTGCGAGAACCTGCCCGCGACGCACGCGTTCCTCCGGCAGGTTCGCGCGGAGATCGATGCGGGGTATCCCGATCGCGTGCTCCTCGCAGAGGCGAATCAGTGGCCCGAGGACGTCGTCGACTACTTCGGCGAGGGCGACGAGTGCCACATGGCCTTCCACTTCCCGGTGATGCCGCGGATGTTCATGGCCCTTCGGCGCGAAGAAGCGCGGCCGATCGTCGAGATCCTTGACCGGACGCCGCCGATCCCGGATCACTGCCAGTGGGGGCTCTTCCTCCGCAACCACGACGAGCTGACGCTCGAGATGGTGACCGACGAGGAGCGTGACTACATGTACGCCGAGTACGCGATGGACCCGAGGATGAAGCTCAACCTCGGCATCCGCCGCCGGCTCGCGCCGCTGCTCGACGGCGGCCGAGACGAGATCGAGCTGATGCACGCGATCCTCTTCTCGTTGCCGGGCTCACCCGTCCTCTACTACGGCGACGAGATCGGGATGGGCGACAACGTCTACCTCGGCGACCGCGACGGCGTCCGCACTCCGATGCAGTGGACGGGGGACCGCAACGGCGGGTTCTCGCGCGCGGACTTCGCGCAGCTCTACCTGCCGCCGCTGATGGACCCGGTCTTTGGCTTCCAGGCCGTCAACGTCGAGGCGCAGCTCCGCTCGCCGACCTCGCTCCTACGGTGGCTCCAGCGGTTCGTCGCGCTCCGCAAGGAGCATCCCGTCTTCGGCCTCGGCTCGTACGAGGCGCTCGAGACGACGAATCCCCGCGTGTTTGCCCACGTCCGCCAGCACGACCGCGACACCGTCCTCTGCGTGCACAATCTCGCACGCTCCGCGCAGGCGGTCGAGCTCGACCTCTCGCGCTTCCGCGGGAGGACGCCCGTCGAGATGATCGGCCGAACGGCGTTCCCGCCGATCGGCGACCTCCCGTACCTCCTCACCTTCGGGGCGCGCGGGTTCTACTGGTTCCGGCTGCCGGACGAGGACAACGATGCGTGATCCGACGACGCTGACGAGCGACGAGCTCCTCGGCATGGTGTCCGGGGCGCGCTGGTTCGCAGCAAAGGGCCGGACGGTCGACGGCGCCGAGGTGGTCGGCGTTCCGGTGCGGGAAGGGCTCGTCACGCTGGCCGTCGTCGAGGTGCGGTTTGCGGTGGGGACCCACGAGCACTACCTCGTCGCCCTCGGCGAGGAGGACGAGGCGGTCGACGCATTCGAGCGGCCCGAGGTCGCGGCACAGCTCGCGGCGCTCGCCGGCGTCCCGTCGGACGGCGCGCGCGTCCGGCCGCTGGGCGTCGAGCAGTCGAACAGCTCGGTCGTGCTCGACGAGCTGCACGTGCTCAAGCTCTACCGCCGCCTGGCCGCCGGCCCCAACCCCGAGCTCGAGATCCTCCGGATGCTCTCCGCGCGGCGGTTTGCGAACGCCCCGCGGCTCGAAGGGTCCCTCGAGACCGAGGGCCCGCCCCTCGAGACCGCTCTCGCCGCCGTGACGGCGCTCGTCCCGGCCGCGGGGGACGGATGGGGGTTGACCCTCTCCGCGCTCGGCGAGGATCCGGCCTGGCTCCCCGACCGCGCATGGCGGCTCGGCGAGGTGACCGCCGAGCTGCACCGGGCGCTGGCCGCCGACGACGGCGATCCGGCGTTCGCGCCCGAGGAGCCGAGCGCCGAGGCCCTGGGGCTGCTCACCGCGGCGATCGACGAGGAGATCGCGACGACCTTCGCGAGCCTCCCCGAGGACGACGCGCTCGGCGCGGTAGCGCACCGGGCCGAGGACCTCCGCGACCTCGTCCAGGAGATCGCGACGACGGGCGCGGTCGGCCTCGCGATCCGGACGCACGGCGACTACCACCTGGGACAGGTCCTCTGGGCGAACGTCGGCGACTGGGTGGTGATCGACTTCGAGGGAGAGCCCGCGCGGTCGCTCCCGGAACGGCGCCGCAGGCGCTCGCCGCTCCGCGACCTCGCCGGGATGACCCGCTCCTTCGCGTACGCGGCCGACGCGTCGTTGCTCCTGAACGGCGTCGAGCCGCCGGCCGGATGGCTCGACGCGAGCCGCAACGCGTTCCTCGACGGGTACCTCTCCGCCGCAGACGAGCGGTTCCTGCCCCCGAGCCGGGGCGGCTTCGACCGCCTCCTGTCGCTCTTCGAGCTCGAGAAGCTCGTGTACGAGCTCCGCTACGAGGCGCGGAACCGTCCCGACTGGGCGTCGATCCCGGTCATCGGCCTCCTCCGCCTGCTCGGGACCCCGGGATGAGTCGCCCGGGCGAGATCGACCTCTACCTGCTCGGCGAGGGCCGCCACGAGCGTCTCTGGGAGCAGCTCGGAGCCCATCCGCTCGGTGACGGCGCAGGGGTGCGCTTTGCGGTCTGGGCGCCCAACGCGCGCGGTGTCTCGGTCGTGGGCGACTGGAACTTCTGGACCGAGGGTGCAGACGGCCTCGAGTCGCAGGCGTCGTCGGGGGTGTGGGCCGGGATCGCCCCGAACGCCGCCGAGGGGCAGTCGTACAAGTTCGCGGTTCGCGGCGACGACGGCGTCACGCGGCTCAAGGCCGACCCGTACGCGTTCCGGGCGGAGGTCCCTCCGAAGACGGCCTCGGTGGTCTACCGCTCGCGTCACAGGTGGAAGGACGACGACTGGCTCGCGCGGCGGGCGGTCACCGACCCACTGACGGCCGCGATGTCGATCTACGAGGTCCACGCGGGCTCGTGGCGCGCGGGGCTCGGGTGGCGGGAGCTCGCCGAGGAGCTCACGCGGCACGTCGTAGACCTCGGGTTCACGCACGTCGAGCTGATGCCGGTGATGCAGCATCCCTTCGGGCCGTCCTGGGGCTACCAGGTGAGCGGCTACTACGCGCCGCACGCCCCGCTGGGGGAGCCCGACGACCTGCGCGCGTTCGTCGACGCCATGCACGCGAGCGGGATCGGCGTGCTGCTCGACTGGGTGCCCGCACACTTCCCGCGGGACGAGTGGGCACTTGCCCGCTTCGACGGGACAGCCCTCTACGAGCACGCCGACCCGCGTCGCGGTGCGCATCCCGACTGGGGCACGCTGGTCTTCAACTACGGCCGGCACGAGGTGCGGAACTTCCTGCTCGCCAACGCCCTGTACTGGCTCGAGGAGTTCCACGCCGACGGTCTGCGGGTCGACGCAGTCGCCTCGATGCTGTACCTCGACTACTCGCGCGAGGCCGGCGAATGGCTGCCGAACCGCTTCGGCGGGCGCGAGGATCTCGAGGCGGTCTCGTTTCTACAGGAGCTGAACTCGGTCGTGCACGCCGTGCACCCCGGCGTCGCGATGATCGCCGAGGAGTCGACCGCGTGGGCTGGGGTGTCGCGCCCGACCGACGGCGGCGGGCTCGGGTTCACGTTCAAGTGGAACATGGGCTGGATGCACGACACGCTCGGCTATCTCGCGCACGAGCCCGTCCACCGGAGCTGGCACCACGACGAGCTGACGTTCTCGATGGTCTACGCCTGGGACGAGAACTTCGTCCTCCCCCTTTCCCACGACGAGGTCGTGCACGGCAAAGCCGCCCTCCTCCGCAAGCTGCCGGGCGACGAGTGGCAGCAGTTCGCGACGCTGCGCGCGCTCTACGCGCACATGTGGGCGCACCCTGGGAAGCAGCTGCTGTTCATGGGCGGGGAGCTCGCGCAGGGGACGGAGTGGTCGGAGGCGGGGTCGCTCGACTGGTACGTCCTCGACTATCCGCTGCACGCGGGCGTCCGGCGATGCGTCGCCGACCTCAACCGCGCCTACCGGGACGAGCCGGCGCTC
>Ga0105246_10002559_pt1 | contig 10995 bp, 10 predicted proteins | sample KBSM64metaG_FD_99694 | JGI IMG/M metagenome (GOLD analysis project Ga0105246, IMG submission 99694) | Miscanthus rhizosphere microbial communities from Kellogg Biological Station, Michigan, USA - KBS M6-4 metaG | ecosystem: Host-associated > Plants > Roots > Rhizosphere > Soil | place...
CTTTTCCGTTCACTTGTTGCTGGACTGACAAAGTGGAGCGAGGAATCGCATCTTTTAAATCGGACGCCTTACGAACGTCATCGGCGGTAGTCAAATTTTTAATTTGACCGATCAGCGATATCGCATCTTCTGCCTTAATGGATTTTCCATTGATCGTCCACGTATGTTCAGACGCCGTATCCCCTTCTGCCGATGCCTTTAGCATCCAACTCGCCGCTTCTCCTTCCCATTCCAGCGTACGAACATTAGACTCATCCATGTTAAACGGGGTGGTGTCCATTAATCCACGGCGTGTGAGAGCCATATTGGTGACCGCTTCATTTTTCACAGCAACCACTGCTCCTGAATTCACTTGCACATAGTGCGTATCTCCCGCAGGCAATTGGCTACCAATGGCAAGCTTGAATTCACGCCCATCCTTCACTTTGATATCCAGACGTGTAGCCGCAGAGCCCAAGCCGTACTTCTCTACACCCTTTGGCGACTCTTCGACAATCATCTCCTGGTCTGCACTACTCATCGCATCAAGCAAGCTGCCAACACTGTATTCATTTAGCGGATAGTTTTTCGGCTCTGTCATGTGCCAGACTCCATCTTTTAGTTCTAACGTTGACACCGCATCTGAATCCGAACCTGTACCGGACTTATCTCCAGTCCCCTCATGCAGCGTAATAGCCTGAATATCTGATGATGATATACCCAGAAGTTTGGCCCGTACCGCCTCTTCTTCCCGAAAATAATTCTGATTGGCTGCATACACCCAACCTGCAATTAATATAACAACGACCACTATTGTTGGAATTAACCTTTTCATACTCGTCTGCGCCTCCACCATAAGAGTACACCGATAATCACAAAGACAAGCGGGAATGCAACAATCGCTGCAAAAAATATGACTCTGGCCTGCTGACCATTCAGATATGCGGTCTCATAACCAGCCTGTACGCGTGGACGGATTGTTAGACCGTCTTGCTTTTCACTCAAATAATTCACAATGTTCAAAATGAAATCCCGATTGCCGCCATTTATTATTTCCGAATCCTGCATGAAAATGGACGACCCCAAAATAACCGCTTTGGGCTTGCCATCATTCGTATCTGCGGCATAGCCAAGATCTACAGGCCCCTGGATGTCCACATCCTTATCATTATTCGTTTCATTTTGCAGCAAACCGCTAATATTGGTCTCTCCGTAACTTTCATTCGAGGAATGCATCAACGGAGACAGCTTATACTTGTCCTGCTCCTTGCTGGTTAGTGCAATCGACAGAGACAGCATCGGGTATAGCTTGTTCTGAGCAAGTTTGTCTGTGATCGCATGACTTCCGTACTCAGGGGCAACCCACAGCGGACCCATTGTACTGGCTTGATTGTTATCCACCATAACTGCATGCTCATCAACTACGCCGTAGTCTGCGATCAACGCATCGATATTTTTCCAACTGGACTTCATATCTTCTGCAAAACCGAGGGATAATAACAGCTTACCCCCATTGCTCATATAAGTACGAATAGCTTTCAGCTCTGCGTCACTGAGATCTCGCTGTGGCCCGATTATAGCGAGTACATTGGCATCATCAGGTACTTTGTCAGCCTGGTTAAGCTGTAACTCCTCTGTTGTGACATTATTCTGTTCCAGTGAAGTTCGCAAAGTCCCCATCTGATCGAGACTCAGTTCTTCATGTCCGGTCAGGAATGCCATTTTTTTCGTCTCCGTGGAGGAAAGATTCATCAGTGCCTGTGTCAATTTCTCTTCACCTGTAAACTGGTAAGACCCATCACTTCCGTCCCCGTTCGCAGTGAACAAGCTGGCAATGTCGATGACCTTATGCCGATCTCCCTGCTCGAGCACGATTGAGCTGCCCGTAATCCCGTACTTGGAGGCAAGCGCAGGTTCCTGCGTCAAGTTGTACTGTTTCATTTTCAGCTTGCTGCTGCGTTTGGCATACTCTTCAATCATATCCGCTACTTCGCGGTTCAGGACGGTATTGTTTGCATTTTCAACTGTTAATACGAGAATATTGACATCATCTTTGACATTTTTGATCGCTGTAAGGGACTGGTCAGATAATGTATATTGTTTATTTGAAGTCAGATCGAGTTGGAATCCGCCAAGCGAATTCAGGAACAGGGTTAGCAAAATAAAAATGCCAATCACCGCGACGGACAAGACGGTACTATTGGTATGACTTAACCATTTTTTCATCTTCTCACCTCCACCGCTTCCGTTCCACAATTTGAATGCTTAACAGTAAAAACAAACCCGAAAGTGTTATATAGTACAGAACATCCGGGCCGCTGAGCACACCTTTGGTAAAATTGTCAAAGTGCTTTGTCAGCGCAAATGGATCAAGCCACTTCTGCAAAGCAGATCCCGTATTGCCAGCAAATGAATCAAGCATCCACAAAACGAGCAACATAATAAAACCCGCCACCGCGGACACCATCTGATGCTGAGACAACGTGGAAGCAAAAAGTCCAATCGCCATCATGCTGGCACCGAGGAAGAACAAACCAAGGGCAGATAACCAGACCGACGTAAGATCCAGCTTCCCGTAAAAAGACATGATAAACGGATACACCAGACTGCACAAAATCAGCACGAGCAAAATGGCGAGTGAAGCCAAATATTTTCCGAAAATAATCTCGGTCACTCGTGTTGGTGAAGTCAGTAGCAGTTCGTCTGTTCCTTGCCTAAACTCCTCTGCAACGAGCCGCATCGTTAACAATGGCACGACAAAAAGCAGCATAGACAACGTATCACCCAAGACAAGGCGGTAGTCTACAATGCTCGGCTGATAGTATACAAAGCTGGAGTAAAATAACAGACTCGTCATGAGCACGTATACGGCAAAAGCAAAATAAGAGGTTGGTGACAGGAAATATGCCTGCAACTCCTTGTTACAGATGGCCATCATTCGTCTCATTTGCTTCCCTCCCCTTCATCGGAAGTTGAATCCAAAGAAGTTTCTGACCCTGTATCATCCGCATCCTGTAGGTTTTCCCCGGGGGTTAATGCTTCCTCGGTTTCAGTAATCTCCGACGTTGTTAACTTCAGGAAGATTTGCTCCAAGCTCAGGTTCTCACGTTTCATCTCCAGAATAGGCAAGCCTGCACCAGACAACAGAGAAAATAGTTCTTCCCGGTAATCCTCGGACGTTTCCCCGGTAAGCCTTACATGAACGGTAGAAGGCGCGCTGGAGACGACCTCTCCTGATGCTCCAAATTGACTTGACGTTGCTTCTAAGCTTCTTTCAGAAGAAGCGGAAGAAGATGTAGCTACAATTGGAATAATCTCCGTTTCTGCCTTCTCCCAAGGTGACAATACCTGTAACAACTGCTGCTCCGTTGCTTTAACTTCAAGCGACACCTTGAAACGATCCCCCATGGCAGAGCCAAGATCCTGCGGAGAACCATCCAATACAAGTTTTCCCTGATTAATGATCAGCATGCGATTACAGAGTGTACTTACTTCAGGCAAAATATGCGTGCTAAGCAGCACGGTATGATTTTCGCCCAGTTCCCGAATCAGATCCCGGATTTCAATAATTTGGTTCGGATCAAGTCCGGACGTCGGTTCATCCAGCACCAGCAGATCGGGCTTATGTATGATCGCTCCGGCTAGCCCGAGCCGCTGCTTGTACCCTTTGGACAATCCACGCACCAGCTGTTTTTCCCTACCCTGCAATCCCAGCCTGCTGACCATCTCGCTAATCCGAAGTTTGACCTCACGCGCAGGCACATCCCGCAGATTGGCGACAAATTTAAGATACGACTGCACCGTCATATCTGGGTACAGCGGCGGCGTCTCGGGCAGATATCCAATTTTGGAGCGGACGCTCCGTCCCTGATCATGGACCGATACACCATCGACCAGAACTGAACCTTCAGTTGGATGCAGATACCCTGTAATCATTCGCATCGTCGTCGTTTTGCCGGCACCATTGGGTCCCAAAAATCCAACAATCTCGCCTCGCTCCATGGTGAAGTCCAATTGGTGCACACCGCGCTGGCCTTCGTACACTTTGCTCACCTGTCTCACTTCGAGCACGTCCTTCATCCTTTCCCGTTAAAAATACCCATGCAGCGCTATTAGACACAACACGGGAAGTTATTTGTATGATAGGAGATGTACGCTAGCCTCAGCTTAAGATCACTTAAAATAAAGCTTAATTTTTTTTGTCTAAATTGTGAACTTTCAACATTGTACCCACACCCCGCCCTTGTGTCATACGTAACATACAGTACAGGAGAATGAGCTCCTGACCATAAGTCAGAGGGTGAATCGTGTGAAAGTATTGTTCACGTTTTATGTTCCAAGCGGCGGCGTGGATACGCTGAATCGGTTGCGGACCGCTGTATTGAAACGTCATGGCATAGAGGCGCATTTATTGTATTTGAATACAGGCTCAGGTTTGCAGAACAACAGCGATACTCGTATCTTCACCGCCTCCAGTGACCAGGATATACACCATCTGATCCACAGTCAGCACTATGATGCCATTATTACCACTTCGGATATTGCCATGCCTGGCCGTTTGAGAGGTCTCGGTTACAAAGGTCGGATTATTTTTGAGGCACAAGGCCTAGGCACGCGGGAACAAGCACTGGAAACCATTGAAATGGCCGTTCCCTACCTTCAGGCTCACTGTGATGCTGCTGTATTGCCGCCAACCGATCATCTGCTGGATATGTTCATTCATATCTGTCCATGGCTTCATCGTTTTGTCATTCCCAATATGCTGGACACAGACAACTTTGCCCCACTTGCTGTTGACACTCCGCCTTATCCCGTACTTGCGTGGGTCGGGCGTCTGGAGCATAACAAAAACTGGCGGGAATACCTCGAAATTTCCCGTGCGATTATTAAAAAGAAACCAAAAGCCAGACTGTGGCTCTTCCACGATCCCACTTTGGCTAATCCGGAAGATGAGGTCATGTTCCGGCATCTGCTCGCCGAGTATGGGTTACAAGATCGCATCGGGATCTTTGTAAACGTTCCCCACTCAGAAATGCCAACCTTCTATTCCATGGTTGCTGCTTCAGGAGGGATTATGTTATCCACTTCTTTACTCGAAGGTTTCGGTTATGCCGTAGCCGAAGCCATTAGCTGTGGCTGTCCCGTCCTCAGTACAGATTCGGATGGCGTTCGTTTATTTATTACTCACAACAAAACGGGAAAGTTCTATCCCATCGGTAATGTGCCCGCTGCAGTAAACGAGGCCATGGATCTGATGAACAACAAGAAATTGCGCGAATATATTCGCATTCAGGGAAGACAACATCTGAGCCTGTCCTTTTCACCCGACCGATACGCAGCCTCTTTCCGCGAAATGATGACGGCTTTGAGAATTTTTCATTGAAGGTTGAATAACTTGAACTATGGATGATTTACATGGACCACTCCGATGACAGAATAACCATCCAATCGCTGTTATCCCCAGATTTTTTGGATTCTCTTTTCCAAAAGGAAAAATCCGGTGATAAGCGTATGCTTCCGATGTAGCTTTCTTGCAGAAAGCTTTGAGGCGAACGCTCCGCTTTTCCTGGTTTTTTCTGTCCTCTCCGTTTCTGTGTAAATAAATTAGTGCAAGTTATTCGAGAATTGGGTAATCAAAAGGCAGTTCAGAAGCGTATGCTCTGAACTGCCTTTAATTTGTTATATATTGGAAATTCATTAATGTCCCATCATCATCGCCGGGTCAGGACTATCTCCTGTCTGCAATTCCGGTTCCGGTTCAGCCATACGCTTCGGTTTGCGCAGAATCAGACTAAGCACGCAACCGAACAGCGCAATACACGCTGCGAGCAAAAACGTATCATTGAATCCACTCACTAATCCGTTTACGATGTCCGCTTTCTCCGTGCCCATTGTGTTACTCGTCACACGAGAGGTAAGGAACCCCGTAAGACCCGCTACCGCGAAAGATACTACGACCTGCTGCGCAGCAGCAGTCAATGGTGTCACACGTGCCACCAGTTTACGCGGTGCTGCATTCAGTACATGTGTGTTCAAAGGCATCATGGACAAGCCCATGCCAAATCCCATCATAAGTAGTGCCGTAATAATAAGACCAAGGCCTGTCGTTGCTGTAATCGTAGACAAAATAAACAACGCACCTGAGATAATACCCAGACCTACAAAGGCCAGTGGTCTTGCTCCGATCTTGTCAAACAGTCGACCACCCAGCGGCATGGAAATCCCGGAAGCCAGCGCTTGTGGGAGCAGGATTAGTCCTGTCTCCAAGGCCGTGTATCCTTTGATTTGCTGTAAGTAGAGCGGAATCAGAATCATCGAGCCGAACAATGCCACTTGGGCTACCCAGGCCAGGACGATACCTCTGGAGAAATCGGAAGAGGTAAACACCCGAAGCTCGAGCAATGGATTTTTTTGACGAAGCTCAACGATAATAAACAGGATAAGCGCTACTCCACCGACAATGACGCCCGTAAGGGTTGTCGCAGACGTCCAGCTCGTGCCGCCTTCACTTACACCGTAAGCCAGCATGGAGAAAGCAATTGGTGCAAGAATCATGCCGAGCAGGTCTAGAGAAGGTGTACGTCCACGATCTGTATCCGGTAAGAAGCGAACACACAAAATGAAAGCTGCGATACCGATTGGCAGATTAATCAGGAAAATCCAGTGCCAGCTTACCGATTCAATAAACCAGCCGGACAACACTGGCCCAAGCGCAGGAGCAAGCAGCATTGGAATACCGAGCATCCCCATAATAGAGCCTCTGCGTTCCGGCGGAGCCAGACGAAACACCATGGCCATCCCGATTGGCGCGACCATGCCTCCGCCAAGTCCTTGAATGACACGATATAAAATCAACTGCTCTGGTGATTGAGCAATCGAACACAAGACAGAGCCAAGGGTAAACATGGCAATGGTGAATAAAAATACTCTTTTGGCCCCGAAACGGTCAGTCAGCCATCCTGCTAGTGGAATTACGGCAGACAAAGCCAGCGTGTACCCTGTAACCGTCCATTGAATCGTTTTCAGGTCAGTCTCGAAGTACTGTACAAGATTCGGAATAGCGACGTTAACGACCGTGCTGTCCAGAATGACCATGATCATTCCGACGATAATCGATAGAAGGGGCAAGATGATCGTCTTGAGTGAAAATGCCTCGGTCTCCTGCGGTACTGTTGTTTGTTGTTTCACGAACTCACTCTCTTTTCCGGCGTCGCCATGGCATCAGGATGAACCGGCCTGCGGACTGCCTATAAATACGATTTTTCAAACCATCGTTTTAAATCATTGTTTTAAACTTTCGTTTTATACTGGTTTAATTTTAATGAAAATACCTTTACTGTCAAGCTATTTTTTATGGGGTTATTTTGCAAAGCAACGACAAAAAAAGGACCAGGCCTCTCGCCTGCTCCTTATCGTTGTGTATACATTAATCCGCAAGTTTGATCATTTGATGCTCTGATAATACACCGATAAGCAGTCCTTCCCCGCTGCGACAATAGATTCGAATCACCAGATGGTTAGGTACAGAACTATTACTTATCATTTTCAACTCACATTTTTCGACAGGCACATTCAGATTATGAATGACATAACTATTCGCTGTCATGCCTGAACCTGGGTTTATATGAAATAAGTTTCGGTACATTTCTCCGTAACTTCCGCTTACTCCAACGTATACATCTGTTCCTTCCCCATCTCCAACATAAGCAACTTCCACGTCCATGTATTTCACAGGAATAAACGTCTGAAGCAAATTTTCATGCATCTGGATGATATATGCGGCCATCTCGTATCCCTCCTGCGGAGTCTGAATTCTTCGCAATTCTCCCTGTAGACAGGATATGTTTCTTCTCGTCCATTGGCATGTATAATCACCCAATTTTAAGGATTGCAACGGATGCCCGGCCTGAATCCTCACTTATTTCATAGAATAACAGGATAGGAGTTCGGCCTGCCCAGGCCGCGACAAGGAGGTCGTTATGAGAGTTCTGCTCGTTACGTATTGGGAACTTACACATATGGGAGGCATCTGGACATATATTAAACAACTCGCCGACAGACTCGCTGCCCTCGGTGTCGAAGTGGATATCATGGGCACCAACAGCGCCAGAAATGAAGTATATGTCCGTAATCTCAATCGTTCATTCTCGAAAGACCTGGTATGGCCCATGCTACAAGCCAAGCTTAACCCAACCGACCTGCCACAATTCACAGCTGACTCACTTCTGGCCTATTACGAATTGAACAGATATGCTTTTGAGATGGCTGCATCCTATCTTGGCGTGGAGCATTATGACGTTATTCATGCACAAGACCCTGTTGCAGCCGTAGCGATCAAACGCATTTTGAAGCGAAATATTCCTCTCGTCACAAGTTACCATGGAGCACTCGCCCGTGAAGCGTTCTATGATGCACAGAACTCCAACCCGCAACTGACACTGCCAGACTATCTTCAATCCAAAAGAGGACGTTATTTCCTCTCACTGGAGCAGCGAAGCGCGGCGCAGTCTGAGCTAATACTCGTATCGAGTCATTGGATTAAAAGCACGGTGACCGAACTCGCGGTGCCGGAGTCCAAATTCAGACAGATTCCGTATGCTATCGATCTGCCCAAGTATCGTAAAGCTGCGGCCGCCAGGTTCCCCCATCGTGCACCTGCTGGCAAGAAGGTCATTGCTTTTACCGGAAGACTTGAATATATCAAAGGGGTTCATGTGCTGATCAAGGCGCTCGCCAGCCTGAAGACCAAACGTTCGGATTGGGTGTGCTGGATTGCAGGAGAAGGCAATCTGCTGGGTGAGTTGCATGGTCAGGCTTCTAACGCTGGTATTGCCCAAGATATCGTATTCTGGGGCAAGCTGGACAACATCCCTTCTTTTCTCAAACATGCGGACATTTATGTGCAGCCAAGCCTTCAGGACACACAGCCTTTTTCTGTTACCGAGGCACAACTTGCAGGTGTTCCGGTCATCGTCAGCGGCACAGCGGGTATGCCCGAAATGGTTGAACCTGGAATTACCGGCTGGGTCGTGCCTACACAGGATGTCGATTCTCTCAGCGAGCTGCTGCATGCATTACTTGAAGACGATATAACCCGTAAAAAGGTAGGCGCAGCGGCCAAATCCTGGGCTGAACAGCATCGTTCTCTGGAAGAAATGGGATTACGTACACTGGATGTATATCATGAAGCGATCTATAGAGGAGGACTCCGGGCATGACACTGCTTGTTCCAAGTGATCTGTATAATCGCTGGTTTTCCGTTCCCGTCTCCACACCCCACATTGAGGTGGATTACGAGACGATGAACGCACTTATGCAAAAGCTTCCGAAAGGATATGTATTTCCCGATCCGGTATCCATGGTGATTTTGAATGAAAAAGACTAAAAAATCACTCTCCGGGTCTCCCCTTCAAAGCTAATGTGCAAGCATGTACACAAAGAAGCCACAGATCTAAATCTGTAGCTTCTTTTTTCATACTCTACTCATACCTCAACTCTTTTTCTAATTAGGTCGGATGCCAACTTTGAATACATATACAGATCATTAAACGTATCCATCGAACCTGGTTCTGCTCCACTTCCTACTCTCTCGTAACCTCTCAGAGTTCCTTCCCTTGTGAAATCTAGCTTTTCCAGCAGTTTAATAGAGCTCATGTTACGGGGATCAACTTTTGCCTCAATCCGATTGAGTTTCAAAGAAGAGAAGCCATGAGTTAATAGAGCAGATACAGCCTCCATTGCATACCCTCTACCCCAGTAGGCTTTGGCCAGATCGTACCCGATCTCGGCTCTAGCTTGTTCACCATCAAGGTAGTTATAACCGCAGGAGCCTATAATTCTACCTGACTCCTTTTCGATGATCGAGAATCGGATGGCCTGATTTTCCTTAGCCAGATCAGCGAGCAACTGAATCATCTCCAGCGCTTGTTTTTCATCCGAGAATGGGGAAATATTCATAAACCTGGCGACCTCTGGGTCAGACCATACCTGAAAGAGCTCAGTCGAGTCGGAAGCTTTCATTTGGCTTAAATTTAGTCTTGTCGTGTGTAATTCGGTAATCAATACGTTAACCTCCATTATTAGTAGTTAATAGTCCGGTTATCCAATATTGATATCTGCGCATCATTCAGTCCCTTCTATGTACAAGTCACCATTCATTATACAGGAATTTCGCTATCTCATCCTTCTCAAATAAGAGCGGCACCTGAGCAGCATCTTCACACTGCTGCTCAGGTGTTCGCTCCCCATACTCCGTATTTTAGCTAATCATCCTGCTGATCCATGTTGCTCTGCTAGATAGACCTACAATTGCAATCATCCATCATTTCCAATACCCGCCAACATGCAGCAAGTTAAGCAGGGTCGGACGGTGCTTCTCTTGAACGCGTTCCATCTCCGCAACCAGTTCCTTGAAATGTCGTTTCGTGCCCATCGACTCGTGCAATCGATAACACATCAGCGGCTCATTGAAGTAAAACAGCTCATACAGCGGGAACAGTCTTAGCCACATTTCGTAATCATGCGTATACCGAAAATCGGTGTCAAACACCCCAAAGCGCTCAAACGCCTCCATCTCCACCATTACCGTACATCCATTAATCGGGCAGCCTTCCATCAGTACTTGCAGCATCTCCAGACGGCTTCCCACCTCAGGCTGTACCGTATCTAACCATTCGCCATGTTCATTCACGTAATGATACGCCCCATGACAGAACGATGCTTTGACATCAAGCATAAACTGTAACTGCTTCTCCACCCGATTCAGCAGCATCACATCATCCGAGCTCAGCCAAACAAAATAATCCCCTGTTGCATGTTTGATGCCTTCGTTGAGGGCGGTTGCTGTACCGCCGTTCTCTTTGCGAATGTAATGAATCTGATCCATAAATGGCTGCAGTCGTTCTACATGTTTGGTTGAACCATCATCCACCACGATCACCTCAATATGGGGGTATGTCTGGTGAAGGGCACTGTGAACGGCTTGCTCGATATATGGACAATTATAAAAAGGAATCA
>Ga0105246_10002562_pt1 | contig 10990 bp, 10 predicted proteins | sample KBSM64metaG_FD_99694 | JGI IMG/M metagenome (GOLD analysis project Ga0105246, IMG submission 99694) | Miscanthus rhizosphere microbial communities from Kellogg Biological Station, Michigan, USA - KBS M6-4 metaG | ecosystem: Host-associated > Plants > Roots > Rhizosphere > Soil | place...
AATCCATAACCCACGATTCGAGGAGGTTCGCATATGAAACTACAGGGAAAGCTTATTGTCAATGCTCTGATCTCACTGCTTCTATGCCTTGCGCTGGTCGCTTATATTATTATGGAACTGCTCAGTATGAATGCAAAAAATCAAAACCTGGTACCTGCGATGCTCAAGGTAAGTGAACTGAACTCCAATCAGATTCAAACCCAGCAGGCGCTGGATGTCTACTCCTTCTCGATGACTGCCGGCAATCAGGAAGCTGTACTGCTTCTTTTAAAAGAAGGCCAAGCCATGATTAAGGAACTCAAAGGTGGATTGCTGGAAACGGATCAGGAGCTACAGCTCATCCAAACGGTTCAAACGAAGCTGCAAGCACTGGATCAAGGCGCAACCCAAGCGATGAGCAACATGGACAGTGCAGAAGCCAAACGTTACAGTGCCCGGGTTCGAGGCATACAAAATGACATCTACTCGCTGAATGAGATAACGCGGGAGCGCTACACTCAATATACGCTCGATCTGGAGAGTGACATCCAGCAGACATGGCAGATTGCCCTTGGCGGGGCTGCCCTTTTGTTCATCGCGGTCATGCTGTTTAATATGTATACTTCTCGTCAGATATCCAAGCGTATTCGTCTGATTAAGGATGCTGCCGGGCATATTGCCAGTGGTGACCTGACCCAAATGTTGCCGGAACCTCGGGGTAAAGATGAACTGGACGATCTGAGTCGTTCCTTTGGACAAATGACGAATAATATTCGCGGAATCATCCAATCCATTGACACGGCGGGGCAGCGAGTGGATCAGATGGCTCAGGATATTGATCGCGGTAATGATACGGTACAAGCTATCGTACAGCAGGTGTCACGTACCACAGAAGAGTTGTCCGTGGGCAGTCAAAAAATTGCGGAAGATCTCAGCGAAACGGTTATGGTCGTAGACAAAATGCAATCAACCTTTAACTATAATCTGGAGGCTACCTCCCAATCTGCTAAGGATGGACGCGATGTTCTAACCACAGTGGAAGAGGGGAATAAGGCGATTGAAGAACAGCTGCGACTCGCCGAAGTAAACCGCCACGCCATGTCCGAAGTGGAGCAGACCGTGCTGGAGCTGGCAGAGAGCGCGGCTCGCATTACAACGATGACGGGATATGTATCCGAGATCGCCAAGCAGACCACCATGCTCTCCCTGAACGCTTCCATTGAAGCTGCACGTGCCGGGGAAGCCGGACGCGGATTCGCTGTTGTGGCTGGAGAAGTGAACAAGCTCGCGGAGCAGTCTGCTCAATCGGTTAAACATATCTATGCCGCGGTAAACGAGATAACAGCCTCAATGGAAAAAGTAAAAAGTTCCGTGGTGCAAAGCATGCAGCTCTTTGGCGAACAGGAACACGCCACCGGTCAGACGCAACAATCCTTCTCGGCGATCCGTGAGAGTGTGGAGCGCATCAGCGAAGGCATTCAGCAGCTTGCTGAGGACATGACACAATCGAGCAAACTTAGCTCACAGGTGCAGCAGGCGATTGAGAATATCAGTGCGATCACCGAGCAATCTGCTGCCAGCAGTGAAGAAATCACCGCTTCCACCGCGGAGCAACAACGCTCTTTCTCTGAAGCTAGTATCAAGGTCAAATCACTTCGTGATATTAGTGCCGAGATGCATCAGGAACTCCAGCGCTTCCGTCTGTAAGAGCAACACACGAGATATGCGTACCTATACAGTAGAGCGGATGTGTGATGGCTAGTTTAAAAAAAGGGGCTCTCTCCCCTGCTCTCCTTCTGTGTGTGATTGGCGATTGTGGCGGATTGTCGTCTAACTGGGGGTTAATATCACCTAAACAGGCTTCGAGGGGAATTGCAGTATATTCATGCGGAGTATGCGCGTAAATTTTAGCGTAATATAATCGTAAATGGACGTAAATTTTAGCGTAACGATCTCAGAGGACCTTATTTGAATGATTCTGAGTCGTTTGAAATTCTAACGATCCCCAGGGAGCTTATTTGGGTAAAAACCGAGGGAAATGGCCGCTTTTCATAGTAAAGGATTGAAATAAGGTTCCCTGAGATCGTTAGAAAATAAACTGGGTGAATATGTGCCAAATAAGGTTTCTCATGATCGTTAGAAATTTTCATTCTGAACAACTGGAGATTAACACTGGACAACGCTGCTTCGTCAAAACTGGAGTAGATTAAGTTGGTGGAATTGTTCAACGGTTGCGGGGATGAGTTAGACTGATAGCTTCTGCGACGGACGCATCGATGAGTTAAGTTGGTGGATTTGTTCAACGGTTGCGGGGATGACTATGGTTGATACTGCTGTGACATTTCCAGGTTGGTGCTGTGTACCAAAGATGTAGCGATGTTTCTAGTAATAATAAGTTAGCTTCATATCAAAAAAAGGAGCCTGCCACGATATGGATAGGGCTCCTTTTTGATGTATTTATACTTGAACATGATAAGCATTAAAACGTTAATGCTTTCGTATGATCATCTACGCTGGTTAACATGTTTACATATATCTCACAATGCATCAATGATATCTCCTGCCAGCAGGGAAGATGGATCGCCGCGTAGCAACGCAGCTCGTTCGGCGGCCTGTCCATGCAGGTATACACCGAACGTGGCAGCTTGCTCCGCGCTGAGGCCTTGGGCGAGCAGACCGGCGATGATGCCGGTCAACACGTCCCCAGCGCCGCCCGTTGCCATGCCGGCGTGGCCAGTGGTGTTGATGTACGCCTCGCCGGAAGGCGTTGCGATAACCGTTCGTGCTCCTTTGAGCACAAGGGTCACGCCCTGCTCGCGGGCGTAACGTGCAGCGTGTCCAATTCGGTCACGCTGCACTTCGGGGGTCGACATGCGCAGCAGTCGGCCCATCTCGCCAGGGTGCGGCGTCAGTATGGTCGCCGCACTGCGCTGGCCCCAGGCGCTTGGCCCATCCGGGCCTGCGTCTGCCAACATGTTGAGGGCGTCCGCGTCGATGACGAGCGGGCGATCCGCCTGTTGCCACAGACGGCGCAGCCAGTCGGTGTCGCCTTTGAAGCGACCGAGGCCCGGGCCGGTCGCAAGCACGTCGCGGCTCTCCGCAAGGCGCAGCACCGCTGCGGCGGAAGCCGCGTTCCATTCGCCGCTGTCGCCATCGGCTGCAGCGGCGAGCATGAGCTCGGGCACGGTGCCGATGACATGCGGCAGCAGTGCCGTGGGCAGCGCCCATGTGGCGAGCCCGCAGCCTGTGCGCAGCGCGGCTTTGGCCGAGAGCAAGCCTGCGCCGCTCATCGGCATGCTTCCTGCGGCCAGTAATACGTGGCCGTAGGTGCCCTTATGGCCGTCCGGTGCCCGGCGACGGCCTGTATCCACGCGCAGCGCACCACGCAGCACCTCGTCCGTCAGCAGACGGACCGAGGAGCCATGCTCGGGCGCAAGCCGCGCGGGAATGCCGATGGCGCGCACAACGATGCGCCCAGCGGCAGAAGCGCCCGGGTACTGCACCAGCCCGCGCTTAAGCAGCGCAAGGCATACAGTCACCCTGGCTTCAATGCACGGCTCGTGCACCTCCCCGGTGTCGGCGTTCAGGCCGCTAGGCACATCGGCGGACACGATCGGCTTACCGCTGCCGTTCGCCGCCCGAATCAGCGCCGCGTACGCTCCACGCGGCGCACCCCGCGAGCCGGTGCCTAGCAACGCATCGACGATGCCTGTGCACCGGCTAAAGTCCACGGCTTCGCGCCCGTGGACAACGGCAGGGATGCCGAGCTTCGCAGCGGCATCCCGTTGCACTGCGGCTTCGCCCCGCAGTGCCTCCGGAGCATCGGCGTAAACTAGCGTCACGCCCAGCCCCGCTTCAACCAAATGGCGCGCCGCAACCAGCCCGTCGCCGCCATTGTTGCCCTTACCGATCAGCATGTACCAATGCTGATCACCGGTATGCGCCATCACCAGCGCCGAATCGGCGATGATGTCGCCCCCGTAACCTAAGCGATCTCCGGGCCCGGTATGTGCCCGCCACGCTTCTTGCGGCTGGCCGCGATCAGGCCAGCCATCACCACCCTCAACCTGACCATTTCCACGCTGAGCTTTATCAACTTCTCCGCAATTGCCTCCACCACGATCATTATCAAGCATTCCTTCCCGGCACAGCTTGATGACTTCTTCGGCAATCGCTCTGCCTGCGTTCTCCATCAGACTGACCGCAGGAATACCAAGCTGCTGAATCGTATACTCGTCCACAGCCCGCATCTGATCAGCAGTTACGATAAACAACGCTCATCCCCCCAGTCGCATAATGAACAGCAGTCATCCTTATACTGCTTAATAACCCACTGTAAACCGTGCTTGAACAAATTGCGGATCATCCAGTTCATCCACCAACGCTGCGGCAAAATCACCTACAGAAATGCTGCTTTCGCCCAGGTCATCTGTAATGACACGAGTCATGCCAATCAGAAATTGGCCTGTTCTCCGCCCTGTCGTGATCGTTGCTGCCGGACTCATATACGTCCAGTGAATGTTCGATTCTTCAAGAAGCCCATAAGCATCCGCATGAGCCTGCGCGAGAGGTTTGATTTCCTCAGGGAAACCAGGTGTATTCATCAGCATTTCGCCTGAATCTGTCATCAGACTGCCTGCTCCGCCAACAACAACCAGACGTCCGGCATTTGCGCGGCGCACCCCCTCGATCAGTGAACGCGTTACTTCCAGCAGTTCCTCTTCTTCGCCAAACTTCGGCCCGTAAGCACTCACTACCGCTTCTTGTCCCGCCGCAAAATCAGCAACCTGATCCGGGTTAAGCACATCCCCCTGCTCCACACGCAAGCGCTCATGCACCATCTCCACCTTGGACGGATCACGCACAACCGCTGTCACTTCATGACCACGATCCATCAATTCCCACAAAATCGTCTTGCCAATCGCTCCAGTCGCTCCAAAAATCGCTACTTTCATATCCGAATCCCTCTTTTCTGTCGATGTCATCTAATCAGCTATACCGTTATTTTAATACTTAATCCTGTTGTTATATACCTTAAACGGCTCACGCCATCTTAAACCGGATAAACCTACTTGTAAACTCGAATCTTCATTAGCGTTATCAACGCCTCAGTTGAACAACCTGACCCCAATCAAACATTGTAGATCTCTTCATAGGCTTCTTCCGTCCCAATCATCCTGAAAACTCATTCGCATCAGGAATTATCGCCCGATGGGATGAACTCAAGCAAAAAAACCTTTGGTTCCCCAAAGGCTGCGGTAACGATTTGGTTGACCTCTACTGTGTTCGAGGTGTTAACAAGCCTACATTCTACTCCCCCTGCCTCCACCACATGCCTTCGGATTTCGGACTTGTATATTCAAACCCAAACTGTGCGTATAAGCGATCCGCAGGGACATCCGCCAGCAAACTGACCAAGCCACGCGCAGGAACAGCTTCACGCAAATAGTTCATGATTTCGATCATAATCAGTTTGCCGTAACCCTTCCCCTGAAGATCGGGATGCACTGCAATATCAACCACTTGAAAAAAACAACCACCATCCCCAATGACACGTCCCATCCCGATGAGAACATCCGCTTCTCGCAAACTTACCGCAAATAAACTACGCGGCAGTCCAATCTCAGCCCCTTCTCGGCTCATCTCACTAAGCCCCGCGATCTGCCGCAGTGCTAAATATTCAACCGCGGCTGGCGGTGCATGTTCAATCTTCACCTCATTCATCCAATGTTCCCCTCTCCTGTTAGAATCTCTATAACCAGAATTAATTCTAAACTTTAGCTTTTAATTCCTTCATAACCTATGACATTTTTTCTGATGACTTGGCCTCATGCCAAGATTCCAATAACAAGACTGGTGGAATATACGTTGGCATCATCCATTGATAAGACAAATCTTTCAGCAACTCACCCAACCATAATCTCCCCTGATCATCCAGCTTCATTTTCCATCGCCCGCTGATCATCGTTTTTCCCTGAACCACAAGTTCACAGGCTTCGTCATAGGCATACTCTTTTCCTTTGTTTTGTTCGATCGATTCAATTGCTTGTTCATACAATCGTTGCTGTTCGTCTTCCTTCTCTTGGGTAAACTCGGAGTCAAACACGAGCGTAAAATCAAGCCCTTTAAACTTATGCTGATTCACTAATTCTTTAAATTCTTCTGTTACATAGATTTGGTGAGATGCAGTTTCCTTCAGCTTAAAAATCGCTGTCCCTGGTCGTATTTTAGATACATCGAAGAATATTGTATTGAATCTGGAGAAACGCCCCTTAGAGGTATACATCACATCCGAACGTTTCCAATCCACACAATCAAGGATAGTGATCACATTGACAACGTATAGATCCAAACTGTCATGCATTAATTCAAGAAACTCTACATGTGATTGTATCAAAGGAATCAATGCATCTTTTACTTCACCTGTCACAATGAGTTTTCCTAAAATGAAATCCGGGAAATCATGGTAACTCCTCTTGTTTAAAGTAATCACCTTAACCGGACTCCAAAATCCCCTTAATCGATCACCATTAAAGTCCGAGTTAAGCAAGTGCTTGGAACTTGAATCTTCTAAATTTATATCCATACTTTTTTGATGGCCACTCAGTTTGTAGACTTTCAGTATCCTCATCTTCTTTCTAACATTTCTATAGGGTAGGGGCATAGGAATATGTTAATTTCGCATGCTTATTGTTCCAGTGGATCAGCTTTATGCCAAGATTCCAATAACAAGACTGGTGGAATATACGTTGGCATCATCCATTGATAAGACAAACCTTTCAGCAACTCACCCAGCCATAATCTCCCCTGATCATCCAGCTTCATTTTCCACCGCCCGCTGATCATCGTTTTTCCCTGATCTAAAAGTTCACGGGCATCCTCATAGGCATACTTTTTTCCTTTGTTTTGTTCTATCAATTCAAGTGCAGCATCATACAATCGTTGTTGCTCCGCTTCCATTTCCTCAGTAAAGTCAGCATCATACACTTGGGAAAAACTAAGCCCTTTGAATTTATGCTCCTCAACCCATTGTTTGAACTTTTCAGTAACAAAAACCTGTACACCTGGAGTTTCTTTAATCTTAAACATACACGTCCCATGAGGTATTTTTGCAGGATCAAATACAAGCTTGTTAAAACGTGCCCATGATCCGTCTTTAAATCTCCCAATCTCAGAACGGTTATAATCAACACAATCCAAAACATTAACGACATTGAGCATAAACAATTCTTCATTATCATTTGTTAAAGGTAGAAATTCCACTTCACCTTCTAATAATCGATCTTTGTCCATCGCCTCTTTCACTCTTTTTGAGATTATAGGCTTACCAATAACATAATCAGGAAAATCATTATACGTTCTTTTGTAGAGAGTTTCTAAATTTATACTGGTCCATTCCGTTAACTTAGATTCACCATGAAAATCACTATTAATTGGGTGATCATCATTATCGACTGCTGCTAATAATTTCGATTTTTGATCATTTTTTAATGCATAAACTTTTATATTGTCCACCTCGCTAATAAATTACCTAATCCCCAATTCTAATCTTCCTTCGAGTAACCCCTTACGCACACACTCAATTCTATAAGGTAGGAGCATAGAAATAGGTTAATTTCACATGTTCATTGTTCCAGAAGATCAGATTCATGCCAAGATTCCAATAACAACGCTGGTGGAGTATACGTTGGCATCATCCATTGATAGGACAAATCTTTCAGCAACTCACCCAGCCAAAATTGCCCTTGATCATCCAGCTTCATTTTCCATCGCCCGCTGATCATCGTTTTCCCCTGATCCACCAGTTTTCTCGCATCATTGTAGCTGTACTCTTGTCCTTTGTTTTGCTCTATCGTTTCAAGTGCAGCATCATATATTCGCTGCTGCTCATCTTCCTTCTCTTCGGTAAACTCGGAATCATATACTACGTTGAAATTCAAACCTTTGAATTTATATTCTTCCACCACTTGTTTGAATAGATCGGTAACGAACACCTCTACGGTGGCGGTCTCTTTTATTTTAAACATGTATGTATCCACCGGGATTTTAGAAAAATCAAACACCAGCTTGTTAAAGTCAGCCCAAGAACCATCACTATATGTCCTGATTTCAGAACGATTCCAATCCACACAATCTAGTACATTGGTAACATTCACTACGTATAGCTCTAGTTCTTCATGCATTAAAGGAAGAAATTCTACCTCACGGGAAATACGAGGTTCAAGAACCGTTCTAACGTTTCTTTTGATAATTGGTACCCCTGGTAACAATCTAGGAAAGTCACTATATCTTTTTTTGTACAGTGTTTTCACTACTGTTGGAATCCAAATCCCCCCTTTTATACCCCCTTTAAAATCTGAACCCAGTTCATGTTGCCGATCAATATAATTTATCTCCATACAACTATCTTTATGTCTTAGTGCGTATACCCTCAATAAATCCCCTCCTCATTTTTTCTTGATCCACTGCTTCAACTGCTTGAATTCATCTACTTCCTGTGTAATAGTGAGAGAAAGCTTGCGTAAAGCATGTTCCACATACGTCAAGTTGGTTGTAAAGGAGGAAATGTTGTGTTTCAACGTTGGTTGGATAACCTGTCATCACATCCCGATGCTGCGTTCATACTACTGGGTGTGATTGCCTTGCTTCTGGCCGTTTATCTGTGGTCAGCCACAGAAATTCGTCGCAGCCATGAAAGGCGTATGCAAAAGATACGAGATACACTATACATAAGTACGAGACTCTTGGGACAACTCAGCATCGATGAACAACGAAAATGTGCAACAAGTGAACACGAACATCACGAACTGTTAAAAGCAATGCAAGCCTGCAAAACGGCCTCATGTCTCTCTCCGCAGCTTCAGGATCAGATTCGTGACTGTATTAAAAATGAGGATTCAGCCAGACTCGCCCTGATGCACAAAGCACTCGAAAGGGAATGCACCGCACTATCGGACGAACTCAGCCAAAATACACATTCCGTACACTGGGGCCGTGCGATCTGGACAATTATTCGACCTGGCGCTGAACCCGTTGCACTCGCAGCCGCCGCCATTTTGATCGGAAACCTGTTCTACACTCAGCGGATCGCTGGTACATCTGTAAATACCTGGGACAGCCTGTTGCCTTGGATTCAGGCCATCTCCCTTATGCTTACGATACTTTATGGTTATTTGCTATGGGCCAGTCCAAAGCGTGGCACTTCAGGAACGTTGGTCAAATGGCTTGCGCTCCTGATTGCACTGTGCTCTCTGCTTCACCTGATCGGACTGGCAGCAGCTCCATATGCGCTTGCCCTGCAACTCATCCTGTTTGCTTCAGGCTTCAGAATCACCGGATCACGTTCCCGAAGCGAACGTCCCTACGCCGGGCACACTGAAATGGATAAGGACGCCAACAATATGGCTATTCCGGTACATGAGCCTAGTGAAGAGGATATCCCTTCTCCTGTTACACCCCGCAGATCGGGTTCGGCATCTGATAAATAACAAGTTTAAAGGAAATTGCCAAAATTTCCACACTTCAGAGTTACAACATTTTTCCGCTGGTACCCAGACGCATACAAAAACGGCTGTCCCTAAGTCATCATGACAAAAGGGACAGCCTGTTTATTTTTAGAAGTAACCATATAAGACAGAGATAAAACTGAACTATCCCTTGGCACTCGCGTTTGATCCACGAACGGAACGGGCAGAGCTGCTTCTAGCGGTATTGCCGGGTTTGGAGGCGCTGCCTGAGGGGGTATTTTCAAAACGTTTGCGCTCGGTTCGCTCCATCTGTACAATCTGTCCCTCATGAACCACGATGTGCAATGAACCAAACTCCATGTCATCCAGCTGTCCGGCAATTCGGTTTAACCATACCTCATCCACTTTTAACGGCTTAGCCACTTGAGCCGCCTCCTCTTCTCGGGTTACCACCCATTTATAATCCTGTGCGAACCTGCATTTCGTCCGTTTAATTATAATTCATTCTTATCCAACCCATATACTTGGTTTATACAATATCAGGGCTTCCAGCAGCTGTCAATTGATATTTTACTCCAAACAGCAAGTTTCTTCGGGAGCTTGTTTTCTTGTGCACTCGATCCACGCTACGCCTTTTCCGAAACAGCTTTATGCCCAAGCCAACTCTTGATTAGCAACGTAGCCAAGGCCAGAATCAGCAATAGTGAAGCCACCGCAAAAGAAGCCGAAAACTGATATTCGTTATACAAAATCTCGACGTGAAGCGGCAAGGTATTCGTTTCTCCGCGAATGTGCCCTGACACCACAGACACCGCTCCGAACTCACCCATAGCACGTGCATTACAGAGGATGATACCGTACAAGAGGCCCCATTTAATATTAGGCAATGTTACACTCCAGAAGATACGCCACCCGGAGGCCCCAAGCGTTACAGCCGCTTCTTCTTCCCGGGTGCCTTGATCCTCCATCAGCGGAATGAGCTCTCTCGCCACAAAAGGAAAGGTAATAAACAATGTCGCAATCACAATACCTGGCAACGCAAAAATAATTTTGATATCATGCTCGGCCAGCCATGGGCCAAACCATCCGTTTGAGCCAAACACCAGGACAAAGATCAAACCGCCAACGACAGGCGAGATGGAAAAGGGAAGATCAATCAGTGTGATCAGCAGCCCTTTACCCTTGAACTGGAATTTGGTGATGACCCAGGCTGCCGCCACGCCAAAAATCGTATTTAGCGGAACGGTGATTGCCGCAACGAGCAGTGTCAGCTTCAGTGCAGACCAGGCATCCGGTTCCGTCAGCGCAGCGATGTAGACACCCCAGCCTTGCTTCAACGCTTCCATAAGCACGATGACCAGCGGCAGGATCAGCAGCCAGATCAGGACGAGACTCGCAAGTCCGATCAGTAGCCATTTTACCCAAGGTGCTTCTGTTGTGGCACGATTCGTACTGCGGCCGGTTTTTACAGGTGGAACAGGACTAAGGGGAACAGAGCCTGCCATACGTACACCTCCTTCGGTTTGGTGAGTGCGCCACATTGT
>Ga0105246_10002564_pt1 | contig 10987 bp, 6 predicted proteins | sample KBSM64metaG_FD_99694 | JGI IMG/M metagenome (GOLD analysis project Ga0105246, IMG submission 99694) | Miscanthus rhizosphere microbial communities from Kellogg Biological Station, Michigan, USA - KBS M6-4 metaG | ecosystem: Host-associated > Plants > Roots > Rhizosphere > Soil | place: Michigan...
TTGCTGGAGCAGACGACCGGCAGCCGTCTTGGCACGGGCCGCACGCCTGAGAGTGATCCGGTGCGCTTTCGTCCTAATCCGCATCTGGGCTTTCCCGCCGGGGAGCTAAAACGCACGGAAATTGACCCTGATAACCCGAATGCGATACCAACGGTCAGAACCAACTTCTTCGGCTTGTACGGTGTGGATTCGCCGCTGCCCACCAGCATCATTGACGACATCAATCAAGGGCGTGACGGAGCTGATGCGATGGCCGCGTTTCTGGATATCTTGAATCATCGGTTGATGACGCAGTTTTACCGCATCTGGCGCAAGTACAGCTATCCGGCAACCTTTGAGCCAGGCGGTACCGATAGGGTGTCGCAAAGCCTGATGGCCTTAACCGGGATCACCCACAGCGGTGACCAACCTTCGTCACGCCTGCTGGCGATACTGAAACCGTTGCTGCATACCACGCACACTGCTGAAGGTATTGCAGCGGTGATCAACAGCCAGGCACCGAATACAAAAGTTGAGGTTCTCGCGCACCATCCAGTAAGGATGCCGGTGGCAAAACGCACCCGACTTTCACTGAATGGTGACATGACGCTTGATCATCATCCGATCTTGGGCGATGAAATCCACGTGGCTGATTACTGCTCACGGGTTGAGCTTTCAACAGACGATCCTGATGAGGCAAAGGGTTGGATGCCTGACGGGCAACTCAGGCAGGACGTGATGGCGCTGCTGCACACCTATCTGGGCTGTGACTATGATTTGCGGTTTTGGCTGACGATTCCCACCCGATTGCTGCCAATGCCGCGGCTGGGCGATGCCGGGTTGTTTAATGGATACAACATGATGCTGGGGCTGAGGGAGGATAATCTGAGTGCGATGCCGGAAACGGTGCGCATCAAAGTGGGAAAGCTGCGGAGAAGGCAAATTTAAATAGTATAAATATCAAGAGTGGATCACTCTTTCAACATTGCTGACAGTTTTAAATTGGCGGCTAGAGATAAGTCGATTTATTTTCGAAAACAATGACCGCCTAAACGGCCACCTTTGAAGTATTTGCAATGACACAGAATTTCGAATACAACCCTCTCTACTCAAAGACAACATGTAAAACTACTTATAACCCGTCTTATACTTTTTGAAAATCTCTTCAGAATTATACCTCCTCACTTTCTTAGCAAATGAGGTAGCTTTATATACAGATGATAACTCCGTGATCATTGTAATTATCATTAATACAAAAAATATTTCAGAAAAGAGATATATTGCCAACTGGATACCAGATGCAATATCAGGTGATTTGTGCAGCGTTTCAACCAACGCTTTAATACCTGTAACAAACCCACCAATTGAAATAACCATGAATATTGACAACATTATTATATTTTTAACAATTTCTTTTTTTAAAACATGCGGATTATTACTTCCATCAATAAAAAACACTTTATGATACTTCAAAAAATCATTAGCCTTTAAGCTCACTGAAAGGAACCTTTTAGAATGTAGATAGTCGAACATTATTCTTAATGTTGGGATGGGATAGTGAAGACCATACTCTGCAAGCTTTAATTCATTTATGTAACGTGTTGACTTATCCTTAACTCCACCTTCATAAATAATGCGCATGGCTTCCGCTTTATCTTTAACCGGTAGCGATACATATTTATTAACTGATATAACATCAATCATTTTAAATGGTACTTTTATTATTTTATACATCAAACCCGCCATTGTGATAAAAATTGGTATCGCTGTTATAGCTTGCGGCATTGTCAATCCCAAGCTTGCCAAAACATCGTTCATAAATAAAGAATCCTCATTTCCGATAATTTATAAAACTAAGAAAAGTTACTCTAACATGCAAAAACATCATATGTATTAAAAAGTTACAACCTCAAAGTGCATTATCCACATGAAAACATTGAAAAGTAAATTTCATTGTCGTAGGTTCAGTTTTGTAATTTTGCTGTCAATGACAGCCACCAATGTTTCGAGCATCGAATAGATGCCAGTGATCTGAGAGAATCGCCTTCGTGTGATCACCAAAATTGCTGTAGCCTGGAAGGCAAAGCTCATTAGAGCGGTACATTTTCTCGCCCTTGGAAGCAAATAACGTCGGTTTAGTTTAAGAAGAAAAAGCGGCAGTAACCGTGAATGGATGGGTTTCTTTACCCCCGGATGAAAACATTAGCGATTGGGGTGATTACCTCCAAATTCATAATGAGGCAACGGTTAACGAAGCATTTCATCTGCAAATGTATCAGCCAGGCTCACAGCTTTCATCAATCTCGCGCATTCAAGAACGCAAGCCGGACCTCAGCACCTCCCTTCCCTTACGCAAAGGCTCTGATGGTTTTGATACTCGACAGGATTACCTTATCAAAGGTTATCTCCCCAGCGCATCGGTAACCAGCGCATACGGCGCGAGTGGTTCTTATAAATCCTTTCTGGCGGTCTCTTGGGGATGCCACATTGCCACTGGCAAACCATGGGCAGGCCGACCGGTTACGCAAGGTGCTGTAATCTATGTTGTTGGCGAAGGCGGAATTGGGGTTCCACGCCGAATTCGCGCCTGGGAAGAAACCCTCAACAACGGCTCGCCAATCGACACACTTTACCGCATCGACTGCCCAATTTTTCCAGCCAGTTCCGAAAGCGTGCAGCAAGTCATCAGGGCCGCCAATGACGTTAAAGCAGCTTCAGGCATGCCTGTAAGATTGATTATTTTAGATACTCTCGCCCGCTGCTTTGGTGGCTCAGATGAGAATGCTGCCAAAGATATGGGTGCATTTATTCAAGGTTGTGACGTTATCAAGGCAGCTACTGATGCTACAGTCTTAGTCATTCATCATTCCGGTAAAGATCAGGACAAAGGTGCACGCGGTTCCAGTGCATTTCGTGCAGCTCTGGATGTTGAATTCAACGTCCGCCGCGAAGGTGAAGGCGGAGCGCTGATTCTTAGCTGTACAAAAATGAAAGATGCCGAGGAACCGCCAAGGCAGGCTTATGACTTGGTGCCAGTCGATCTCTACATCGATAATGATGGTGACCAGATTTCCTCGCTAGTTTTGAATGATGAGGGACGACCTGTCATGGATGAAGCTGATCCCGAGCTTACCGGCATTTCACGTCTGACTGACAATCACGTTGCCCTTTGGCAAGCCATCCGCTCCCGAACCGCTAATGGTGACGCTTGTACCCGTGCGCTAGTTAGAGATGACATGCGAGCGATGGGATTCGATGTCTCTAAGAAATTCACTCGTTGGCTGGATAAGCTGGAAAAGGAAGGCCGTGTAATTTGTGAAGGTGAACATATCAGGCCGGTTCTTTTAGAGTTTAAAATGGGGGATTGAATGGGGAAGATGTGGGGGAAGATGTTTTGGATGCTAATTCTAGGACTAACTCCCCCACTTGCAGTCTGTATATACCCGGCAAATGGGGGAAGCTAGCTTACCCATTATCAAACAATAAGTTATACGTGTTTAATAATCTGAAAATGGATGCTAAATTAGATTGATGCGGTGGGGGTAAGATGGGGGAAACCATTGCGGACGTATGATAATTTATATACAGGATGGTAATAACACCATCCTGTATTTTGAGTGACTTATATATCGAGTTTAGGCAGGCTGTTTACAATTTTTTGAGTCTCGAGGCTCACTGTAATAACACGTAAAAATAACTCTAATGGGTACTTAGCATTCCCCATTGTTTCAATTGCCCAATCATTGGCATCATTCACAATATCGCTGTCTTTATGTGTTGAAACGCCTTGCCGTTCCATAACCCATTCAAGAGCAGGCTTACCATTCACAATGTAATCATAGGCTTCAATCGGAATGTTTTTTATGCGTATTTTGTTGTTATAAATGACAGTATCTTTTTCACCTTTTTTGGCGAACTTCATCTTTTCGACATAAAAATCCTCTTTACCTAACTGGGAATAATTTAGACCACCAATATCAAGAGTTGCTTTATATGGTTCTATATTTTCGTAATTTAAATGTAAATCAGCCAAATCACGACCAGCTTTGGATAAAGCCCAAAAATCTTCAATTTTTTTAACACAAGGAATGCGTGGCAGTTCTTTAGTTAAGTTGTCAGCATAGCGAGAACGATACTCTTTGGAATTAAGCAAGCCATATACATAGTAAAAAATATCAACTTCTTTTAAATCGCTAGATGAATACGTTTTTTTGAACAAAGAAAGTGAATGCTCACTAATAGCATATGTGCACTGGCCATTTTTTTCTTCATAGATATACAGTGGGAAACCTTGACCTCCAGAGTGCTGCATATTCAAATCAGGAATAACGTCCGTAATAATAGCTGAGAAATCCTTCCCACTATTACCACTCCCACTTATATAAATAACTAAATTATCACCACCAGTTGAAGGGAAGATTTTAGGTATTTGATTTAAGTACGCATTAATCCCAGTAGCCTGATAAACCCAAGACTTATTGAATGGTCTATACAAACACACTCTTAAGTTATTACTGTCAAAGAAGTATTTTTTACCTTTTTCCAGATCAGCTTTAAGGCTACGATTCCAACTTATATTCTTTGCATCAAAACTAATAAAATCGTCTGCTTTAACTTTCTTTAATGACTTTTCGAATCTATCAACTTCAGAGTTATAGAACTTCAATGTCCTATCAATATTCAAGGAAAGCTTTTCTTTTGAAGAATTATAACACCACGCATCTCTATTGGTTTCGAGTCCTCTCGAATAATTAGTAAACAAGCAATCATCGTCTTTGCTTTTTTTATTACCAATCTCAATGAAATTATAAAAGCTATCATCACGCTGATTTAGCCAATCATTGTAAACATCAGGCATAATTGACTTCCAGCCATTTACTTTCGTAATACCTTCAATACTTTCAAAGTTAGAAATACTTTCCAGCTTTTCTTCACGGGTCAGGTAATCACCAATATCATGGAAGTAAATTTTGCCATGCTGTTTTGCGACAGGGTTTTTCACTAGAATAGCAATTACAATAGGTGCGCGACTTCCACTGCCAAAAATCTTACCACCTTCTTGCCGTGACTTTTCTCCAGAGGTTCGCTGATTCCCTCTTAGATGGAAAAAATACAGGCTACTGAACTCATCAGCTAGACACTTGCGCAACCCATCAGCTGAGTTCGAGTCTACATACCCGCCATTGGTCACAAACCCGATAACACCTTGCTCACCGATACGATCACTTGCCCAGCGAATAGCACGAATATAGGAATCATAAAGCGCATTTTTATTCGTAGCTGTTGTATAAGCGGCATAGGTTTCCGATATGCGTTTATCCAGAAGCGGATATTTCACATTTTGATTATTGTCGTTTGCTGATTCCTGACCTGATGAGTAAGGCGGATTTCCGATAATCACACGAATATCCAGTGCTTTTTGACGCTTTCTGCGTTCACTGTTATCTACCAGTACCGCACTGGCTAAATCATCCTTTTCATACATTTCGAAGGTGTCTGTCAAACAAATTCCCTCAAAGGGTGTGTACTCCAATTCTGACGTGATATCGTAAAACACCGCCTCAATATTAATAGCAGCAATGTAATAGGCCAATAGGACAATTTCATTCGCATGAATTTCATTTTTAAACTTATAAGCAAGCTTATCTGCCGGGATAAGACCACTTTGCAGCAGGCGGGTAATGAACGTGCCGGTTCCGGTGAATGGGTCGAGAATATGAACGCCTTTATCTGCCAGCGTTTGTCCAAATTCCTGTTTCAGAACGTCATTCACACTGTGAATGATAAAATCAACTACTTCAACAGGTGTATACACAATCCCCAGACGTTCTGTCATTCGCGGGAATGCGTTCCTGAAAAACTTATCGTACAACTGCACGATAATCTGTTGTTTACCTTCTGCGGTTGTAATGCCATCAGCCCGCATTTTAACTGATTCATAGAAACTGTTTAGTGTACTGGCTTCTTTTTCGAGATGATGCTCCTGCAAAGTATTCAGTACATTCTGCATCGCCATACTCATGGGGTTATGGTCGGTAAAATTATAGTCAGCAAACAGTGCATCAAATACTGGTTTGGTAATTAGATGCTGTGCCAGCATTTCAATGATTTCATCATCTGAAACACTGTTGTTCAGATCATCACGCAACTCATCAGCAAAGGTCCTGAATGCGCTGATTTCAGCCGTGTTGTCCGGGTTCTCGAGAATGCCGTGAATACGGTCAATATGGGTTCGGGCAATTTTGGCAATATCATTTGCCCAATCCTCCCAATGATGACGGTTACCGCATTTTTTGACGATTTTGGCGTACAATGCCCGTTCAATTTCTCCGACGGAAAACTCAATATCAAACTGTTCAGGTATTGGGGTTGCAGATGAACCGATGCCATTACTTTTGCGCGCTTTGCCTGCAATCTCCGATTTTTTTGTCTGCCGTTTGGTTTTCTTCACCACTTTATCGGCAACAGCAATTACTTCCATTCTGCTGGTATCTTTCCCGTTAAATTCCAGCTTATTTATCATGGCATCAAAGCGGTCATCATGCGCCCTGAGTGCATTCAGCACCTGCCAGACAACACGGTATGCCTGATTATTATTTAAGGCATTTTCAGGCTCTTCTCCGGCGGGGATCACTACTGGAAGGATGACGTAGCCAAGCTCTTTACCTTCAGCGCGACGCATAACACGCCCAACAGACTGGACTACGTCCACCTGAGAACTCCTCGGGGTTAAAAACAACACAGCATCGAGCGAAGGCACATCAACGCCCTCAGATAAGCACCGGACGTTAGATAATATTCGGCAAACATTGTCATCCGTTTCAGCTTTTAGCCACTCAATCTTGGATTTTTTCTCAGTGGCGTTCATGCTGCCGTCAACATGCTTGACTTGACACTGAAGTCTCAAGGATGGGTCAATCTCCTGTTCAGGCGCGTTTTCTTTAAGATGCTCAATCTCTGATGCTTGATAGGCTTCAACTACTGCACCGAACATTTCAGTGATGAGTTTTGAGCTGACCTTATGCGTTTTGCCACGAAAGTCCTTTTCAATGACTTGACAGAAAGCAACAGCCCGCTTCATCGCTTCAGGATGAACACCATCAGAAGCGGCTAACCCCTGTTTTGCTAGTGCTTTCCAGCAACCAACAATTTTTGCTGCATCATCCACTTTGAGCTGATTGTTTTCATCTCTCAATAAGGACTGAATACGGCGGCTAATATGGCTTTCCTCAACGGCCAGCACAATAACTTTGTAATCACACAAAATCCCTAACTGAACGGCTTTTGAGAAAGTAATAACATACAAATCCTCGCCATAAAGTTTTTCATTATTCATCGAATACACATTGGAAACACCTTCAGTATTTTCAGCTTCATCACTGTAAATACGAGGTGTTGCAGTCATATATAGCCGCTTTTTACCGGATATAAAGTCATTGTCGTGAATACGGACAAAGGCAGATTCCTCATCCCCTTCAAATGTTGCACCGGTTGTGCGGTGAGCTTCATCACAAATGATGAAATCAAACGCAGGGAAGCCCAACACTTGTGCCTGATGGATCACATCAACAGAGTGATAGGTTGAGAAAATCACGTTCATGTGAGGCGGTTTATCATTTCCGAAAATTTCGGGTTGATAGAAAGCGTTGACCAGACTTTTTGCATTCGTGGTGGCGGGGTATTTCAGATCACTGATCCCGACGACGACATTGTCATCATGGTTTTTCTTGCCGACATCACTGTCAGAGCAGACCGCAAAACAGCGAAGATCTATGAGTGTCTCCTGAGTCCATTCATCCAGCGTCTGGCTCAATAATGCCAGACTCGGAACAAGAAAAAGTACGGTTTTTCCGCGTCCTGCAACAGCTTCAGCAATTCGCAATGAGGTAAAGGTTTTTCCCGTTCCACACGCCATTATGAGCTTTCCGCGATCTGCAGTGCCTAAGCCATTTTTCACTGCATTAAGCGCCGGCACTTGATGGGGACGGAGCTGCTTCTTAGCCTTCATAGCAGGCCGGTATGCTAAGTCAAAGTCAAACTGAGACCAGTCTAGAGCACTTTGTTCAAGGTCAGTTAAACTTAATGCCGTTACAGGAGTCGCCTTATCCTTAAGCATATCCTTCGCTTCTTCTGTCCAGTTATCCGTGGATGCCACAATATAGCGAAGGGTAAAATATGTTTTGTCAGATGCCGCGAGAAAACTATCAATGTCTTTTTTAGATATTTTTGTTTGATTATAGTTTTTACACTGAACTGCATGAAACTCACCGGTTTTTGTGACAGCAACTAAATCGATGCCTGCATCTTTTTTTTGTGTAATTCCAACTGAATTACCATACTGCTCGACCCATGCAGCATAGCTCAGCACGTAAGTATATAGTTCGGCGTACTTGGGCTCGTTAAGGAAATATTGAACACAAAGATTTTCAAAAGTGGTTCCTTTATCCCTTTGAGTGGGGGACGCATTTTCGATTTTAGTCAACAGCTGAGAAAGCGCATTCATTACTTATGTCCTTTTAAATTGCCAATCTATTTAATTCATTGATTTCATTTTTTAAAAAATTTCGCATATACCTTTATTCGCCTACAACAATTCAACCGGCAAAAAATCATTAATTCAATAAAATGTCAGGTCATCAACTCTTGCAACATAAAATATTTAGTTAGTTATGTCTTTAACGGCTCCTGCATACAGCGCAGGCACATAAATATCTTCGTCAAGCTCATTCCAATGAATTCCCGGCCCCGTTCCAGATAGCTCCCACATAGTCCGCTGCTCATGTGTACCGCGCAGCAATCTTGGGAAATTTTCCAGGGGGATGTCCAATCGCTCTTTCCCCTCTAGCTGCACATGAATAAATTTTTCTGAGAAGTAGATAGTTACTTTAGGTGCTGTCATCCACTATTCCTCATTGCTATCAACCATTGTCACGCAGCGTACCGAGATAATCGGCATACCATTGAAGCATTTCACGCCGCCCATCGAGGTACTGAGCGTGGTTGTAGGTGCCGCGAATAGTGTTTTTATCCGCATGCGCTAGTTGAGTCTCGATCCAGGCCGTGTTGTAGCCCTGCTCATGCAATATGGTGCTCATTGTGTCTCGGAAGCCATGCCCAGTTGCTTTCCCGTCGAAACCAATCCGCTTTATCACCTGATTAATACTCGCTTCGCTCATGGGCTTACCCGCATGATTTCGTCCAGGGAAAACAAATTTGCCTCTTCCGCTAAGCTCGTGCATCTCTTCAAGCAGTGAAAGCGCCTGACTTGATAGCGGCACAACGTGTGGTCGCCGCATTTTCATCCGTTCAGCAGGGATCTGCCAGGTTCCCTTCTTCAAATCGAACTCACGCCACTCTGCAGCTCGTAGCTCGATGGTTCGGGTACCAGTAAGCATAAGTAAGTGTGTTGCGTTTTGTGTGATGCGGCTGCCACTGTAGCCACTTAACGCACGTAAGAAACCTCCAATCTCATGAGTTAAGAGGTGTGGAAAATGCTTTTGCTTAGGCGCTTTCAATGCGCCCGCGAGATCGGTTACTGGATTATGCTCAGCCCTGCCGGTGATAATGGCATAGGTAAAAATCTGCCGGCACGCCTGACGAGTTTTCTTTAGCTTATCCAGCACGCCGCGCTGTTCCATCTTACGCAGCACGGCTAACATTTCGGCCACTTTAATCTCTGCAATAGGTCGTTTACCCAGCGCGGGGAAAACATCTTTGCGTAAATATTCAAGGATGTCGTCTGCATAGCCCTGAGACCAATTGGGTCGTTTGTGTTCGTGCCACTCCTGCGCCAGTGATTCAAAACTGTTGTTGATTGCGAGGATTTTAGCCTGCTTGGCTTCTTGTTTGACTAGACCGGGATCCCCCCCCGCTGCCAGTATTTTTTTGGCCTCTTCGCGCTTACCCCTCGCCTCGGCAAGAGATATGGCGGGATAAAGCCCGAACACCACGCGCTTTTCTTTCCCTGCAAAGCGGTACTTTAGCCGCCAGCTTTTGCTGCCGCTGGGGAAAATTTCCAGATACAAGCCTGCACCATCAGCCAGTTTATAGGCTTTCTCTTTCGGCTTAGCAGTGTCGATTTGACGGGCATTTAGCTTCATATGGGGGCATCGTAATCTATTGAACGGGACAATGCCCCCTATGATGCCCCCAATCGGGTGTAGCTTTCAATAGACAAACAGATACAACTCTGGATGAAGTAACCAGTATTGATGCGGGTTTAAGAGGTTTTTGTAGACTTTAGGAGACACTAGCAGAATAAGAGATGGTACGCCCTACAGGATTCGAACCTGTGACCTACGGCTTAGAAGGCCGGTGCTCTATCCAACTGAGCTAAGGGCGCATAGTGATTGGGTCGGATTATACGTCCAGCGGCTCGCGCGTCAACGTTTTTGCCCTTCCAGAGCAGCGGAGTGCTGCCAGATTAACCAAAACCCCTTAATGCCGCTTGCGCCACTCGCTTAACGACACCAGATTCCCGCCCTGCTCCGTTTCGCCTTCCAGCTCAATCCCTTGCTGCGTGAAGTGCGCATTGTACTGGTCGCGCAGCGCATGCAGTTCCTGGCTGTCCGGCTCCAGCTGGCGCAAGAACCCCAACGCCAGCAACAGCTGTTGCCTCGATATCAACGCTGAAAATCCAGCCCGGCTCAAAATGCCATGCCAGCGCTGCCTATTTTCGTCGCTGCCATCCACAATCAGCACCTGCCAAATCAGCAGCACCGCCGCGCCATTGTGCAGATGCGTGTCGTTATCGCCCGCGATGTAATCGGTAAACTCTTTCGCCGCCTCTTTGCCCATCAGCGACAACATTGATTCGATATGCACTGGCGGCAGTTGCAACCGTTTATTAAGCGCCTGCACCGCATGGCGCGAGCTGGCCGTCAGAAGCTGAAAACCTACCACGAACACCACCGCCAGCGTGGCGAGAATTAACCAAATCATCACGTCATCCATCTCATTCACTGCCGGGCATCATAAGCGCTAACGCGGGCGGGCGCCACGGCGAAAA
>Ga0105246_10002565_pt1 | contig 10986 bp, 19 predicted proteins | sample KBSM64metaG_FD_99694 | JGI IMG/M metagenome (GOLD analysis project Ga0105246, IMG submission 99694) | Miscanthus rhizosphere microbial communities from Kellogg Biological Station, Michigan, USA - KBS M6-4 metaG | ecosystem: Host-associated > Plants > Roots > Rhizosphere > Soil | place...
ATCCAAGGATCAGCGGGCTGATCTGGATCAATTAACAGAGCGTATGAGTGTGTATTTGGAAAAGATCGGGCTGGATGTGCGTTGAATCATGCTGTCGGTGGCCTGACGAATACGGATAGCCTGAGCATTGCAATAAAGCTGGTGATGTTTGCCTTTTTGGATGTTTAGTAATAAAGAGACAGATAACGGCATTTCAAACTATGCATAATTAACGTAAACGAACAGGAGAAAATGGACAAAGAGACCGCTGTATCCAAGGATACAGCGGTTTTTTATATCAGGAACTGTGAAGTACAGGAGGTTCTTTTCATGATATTATTAGTAAGGAAGAATATGTATTAGTGATGAATAGTGGATATCCTGCAAAAATTATGTCCAAAAGATATACAGGTGTTTGAGGCAATTTTAGAATTGAATATTGGTGTTGATTATCTCTGCCAATGAAAGGAGCGGGATATGGATAGTGAGCGCAATGCGGATTGGACCAAACCGTTCAGAGAGATCAATGATTTTCGTGGCTTAGTGGATGTGATAGAAAATTGGGGGAGTTTATATGAGGAGTGGGATGAGTATAACATCTATGGCATGATTGCCATTTTAACTGCCAGTTTAGACAATATTGAGAGAAATTTTCTGGATGATGAAATCGAGAACTTGCATGAACATTTCACTGACAAACATTTGCAATTTCTAATTAGGCTAGGGAAAGCTGCTGAGAAAGGTGTTATTCATAAGGAGGGCACGGATGGAAGTTTATGATTTGGGTAATTTCAATAAGGCGGTGGTCTGGAAAGGGAAGGCTCCGATTGTTTTTAATCAAACAGCTAAAGAGTTGAAAACCGTAATACATTTAAATCAGAACTTGGTTTCCACCTATACTCAAATTGTGATGGAACTTAAATTGGCTAGAAACAGCTCTTACTATGCGTTACTGGGAGTAGAATACATACCTGAGGAGACCTCGGAATTGTTAATTAAAGTTGAAAAAAGTAATAATGAACATGAATTATATTGCTCTGCATTGGGACCTAAGGAAATCATATACACAGGCATTCCAGGAGAATATGCAGATGCAATTATGATCGCAGCTAAGAAAAAGATACAAGACGCTCATTGGAAGTATTCTGGCAGTATTGTGTTTGGACTAGGTGCTCATAGTGTAGTGGGTTCCAGTGAATCCGTTTTCTCGAAGATTACTGAAATCCTCATGGTTTTATTGATGAATGAATTTGTTTTGAATTCCCCTTGGAGTGATAAAAATATAATCAAAGAAGAGTTACTAGTAACTTGAATTTAGAAGCTGATTTCGGATGGTAAAGAGAATAGCCCTTACAGAGGAACAGTACGATGAGATCTGCGAACTAGATATTAACGATGAAGAGCAACAAATGCAGGTCATACGAAGTGTGATCATACGTACCAAGCAGATCGAAATAAGAGACAAGTGCGCAATGAATATGAAGAATATTAACTGATAAAGGAGGCACACATAGTGGAGCCAAATGATTTTATTCATACATTGTATTTGGGAGACAGAGGTTGTAAAAAAATCATTATTGATGGCTGGAACGAAATTGTGAAAATACAAGTCACTACAATTTCAAGAGTCAGGGGGGAGGAGTGGAATTATTACAAAGATGAAGACATTGAAGATGGTTACATCGTGTTCTCTAGTGTAGAAGCGATCCATTTTGAGCCAAGTAATTATATACCTAATGACACTATAAACTACTTATCGGTTGAGAAGATAGAGGAAAGGGATACTTTTATATTTACGTTTTCTGCTTATTCAGCTAATAAAGAAAGTGAATGCAATGAAGTGGGAGGGTTCTGAAAAATGTTAGGTATCAAAAATTATGAAGTCACTACCAGCCAATTGAATGAATTAGGATCGTGGAGTTATGAAGGCATAATTGGAATGGAATATATGGTTAACCTTGATGATTGGGACTCGTTTCATACCACGTTGGAACTCACATTTTTAGTAGAACTAATAAAAAGTAGCCAGAGATTCAAGCTTAAATTGAAGTACTATAATGTATTTAATCTAACGATAAAGGGGGCAACGAATATACCTCTTACCAACAGTTTAATTATTCATGATAAGAAGGAGGAAGGTTGGGAAAGTAGCCAACGATATCATGTCCACGATGACAGTGGGTATGGCGAAAATGATGGATTCAATTGTATAAATTTCTATTGCAGTTCAATAGAAGCTATATCATTAGAAGATTTCTATTTATAATGAAACAATACATTATATCTTGGATCGCTTCAAACAGTGCGGCATACACCGCCATTTCTCTCCTGCAGAATTGTGTGAAGTCAGCTTTGGCAAACAGAATATAACTATTTACGGTTTTCTGGATATTGTGAAGAAGAATAATAAGAAAATAGGTGATTAGTATTCACTTCGTTTGGCAAATGTCAAAGTATAAAAAGGACGAACTACCTTTGTATCAACCAGGTAATAAAGAAACATGGACATCGGTATCCGATATTGGAAAAGTAATGTGCGGTAAAATGGTCACCTCATCTCACCATCAAACAACTTAAAAAACCACTGCAACTGGAAAGAATCAAAGCCGATATTACTAAAAAGGAATTTTCTCTGGAGAGTCATAATAAAATGCTTGATTTCTTTCTTTTATTGGAAAAAGGCCTGAAAGTGAATGTTGAAAATATGGAACATGTTGCCCGTTTGGCTCTAAGAGAATACATCTGGATTCAGTTAGCGTCAGAGTCCATGTTTGTTCGCTTCGATTATGATTATTATGTGGACGTTGGTACTATAGAAAGATGTGATGAAGCAGTTCAGAAAGTAATGGATTTGGAGTTATCCATAGATCTCTGGGATGAACCATATCCATTAGCATAGGAGTGGGAACAATGACTAGTCAATCGGAAGCATTTATGAGAAAAATGTTAGAGTTTTTACCATCAACAGAGGCATCCTACAGAGAATCCATTGAGTTTAATGGTGAGGTGTTGGAGACGGTTATAATCGAGAGTGTTTTCATGCCTGTAGTCATTGAACTTATAAGACAGGACCAAAACATCGATCTGTTAGAACGGATATTTGAATATTTTGAAGAAGTTTCGAATGATGAAGATACTCACTTAATAAATATATTTTCAATTACGGTATTAGAAATTCTAGGTAACGAAAAAAACATTTTACAAACTGCACAAAAATACATGGGACCTAAAACGACAGAACTTCAAATAGAAGCGGATAAAGCTTTAGGTAGAAAAGTTTAAGGCTCCTAATTAATTGGAAGGTGAATGATGAGCATAGAGCAATTTAGTAACATATCGTTAAGAGGCAGAGTTGCCTATGCAATAAGCTGCCTGGAGAACATGATTTCAGCTTTGGGATATGACATTAATGATTGGGAAATCGTGCTAAACTATTTATGGACATTTACTGATATTCGGTATTTGGACGATTGGAATGAAATTATTGTTGAGGTCATCCCCGAAAATTTGCTGGAGTTTGAAACCTATGAAGAACAAAAGTTTGCTCATTTGAGCAAAGAAGAATATTTGTATTTGCGTAAATTATATAAAAGTTGTGACTTATCGATACATATTTTAATTAGAGAAATATTTGAATTGGGAATCAGTCATGCATACTCTGTCATTGAGGGACATGGAAAGAATAGTCTGAAATGTATGGAACAAATCATTTTATTCATGGAAAAGAACCAATTTCAATTACCGGATGTCCGTTTATTTCTGATGCACTCTTTTGAGGAAAATAGAGGATGGGGCAACCGGTTTAATGGTAAGAGAATATCAAAATTGCTGGAGGGTAAGACGGGTGGATAAACATCTTTACGACTTAATAACAAAGGTGAAAGTAACACTTGAAGCTGAACCAGACAGTATTATTTACGGTGAATTAGGTGCGGGAAGGTCTGACATTGAAATGAAGGATACCGCCTTGCAATCATATCTGGAGTTTTTGAAGCAATTCAATGGTGCAAGATGCGGAGCAATAGATCTGTGGTCATTTGAGACATTATCTTCACATCAGTATCGGATCGCTGATATTAGGGGCGGGCCAGATCAATGGCTAGAAATAGGTCAAATACTGTATGAACCGTTAGTGATCAATAAGTATTCTGGACACATCTATTATTGCAAACAGGATCATCAAGAAGTATGGACTAAGAAGGATCTGGGGGATTTTAATCACTTCCTTTGTTATTATGTTTTTGGTTTAAAATATGAGGAAATTGTACCTGATGTACATCAGGATGAGTGGTATTCATTACTCGATAAGATAAACCGGATCGGTTAATGCTGCTGAGTTGCTTAATTTGAGTTTGCACTGATTTACACTGTCCAGCAAACAAACTAAGGAAAAAGGGCGAGAAAAACTAATGGATGGTGAGAATCATGTTTCGTAATAACAGTGATTTTTTAGATAAAATTAAGGAGTACACTAAAGAATTAGTTGAAAACAATCAAATCGGATATAGTCAAAAAGATTTTGAAGAAAGTTTCTTCATGCAATCCTCTCATACGCCTTTTAATATCGATGCTATACAAAAGTTTGAATATGGAAGAGTTGAAAGAGAGTATTCTACAGATGAATATAAAGGAATCTATGGAATTAAGGTGAAAAACCAAGCAGTTCTTTTAACAGATATTATGTACTTTCTTGAGGGACAGAAAGATGTAATTCATTTAATCGAGGGTGAATTTCCCGAATTAAGTATCGGTGAAATTAAAGCCGCATTACGTGTGATGATGATATTCATGCGAAGTATTGAATGTGATGAGATTTTAGGAACCAAATAATATCAATTCGTTCTACATTAATACTTACCAGACAAAATAATGAGCAGCGAGTGATAAAGTGGATTTTATAAAAAAATTCAACCTGATTCTTCAAAAAATTCCAGTATCAATCCAGGAAAAGGACTTTAAACTTGTTTCAAGCATTCGTTATTATATTGATTATAACGAACATTTTGAAAAAGTATCCTTTTTAGAGGTTGGATATATTTTGGAGACGAAGGCAGCGAATAAGTCATACCAAGTGCTGTTAGGTTTTAGCGAGGTTACTGCTCTGAAACTATCGGATTTTGTGGTGCTTTTAATCAAATAATAGGATTTAAAATAACTGATATGAAGGATCGTTGCTGGGAAAGCAGCAAGAGATATTACGTTCATGATTATGAAAATGATGTCATGAGTTTCTATTGTCGCTCGATGGAAGTCTTATCCGTAGAAGAAAAGTAACGAATCAAACGCCTTGATATTAATGATGAAGAACAACAATTAAAAGTAATTAAGGCGGTAATCGTTCCAGGATTTAACAGCTTAAACGAGAGAGATCAGCAAGATATGATACAGGTCCTAAACATGTGTTTAGAAGATAATATAAGGAACTATCCAAGGGGGGGATTTCCATTCAGTACATCGCAAAAGTTATTATGATGAGTCCCGTAATTGAAGAAGAAGTTACACTTGAAATTAATGGTATTCAATTGGTTACATTTGCAAATGTAGTTCCGTTTGAACTCATTGTCGGAGAAGCTTATGAGATTGAACTCGATGTGACTATACTTGATGATTTTATTATTAAGCAAGTGGACTTGGAAGAGGATTTGCTCCAACAAGAGAGTAATAGTTTCGCTTACATCTTACAAGGAAAGCTAGATATTGATGAGGAAACTTTAGAGGTGGGTGGTATTACTTTTGAAATTGATAGTGAGTTCCTGATGGACTACGGTTATCTCCATGGAAAATATGTTCAAATCAGGGTAGACCGATTAACCGTCGATTTTTTGGAATGACTAAATATTTGAACCTTGACTGGCTTCGTGTCTTTCAAGTTTTTTTCATTGGTGGGATGGGTGGCGAATTCTTTCATGATTCTAGCAATAACGCATATACCCCCCTGTATTACCCGTATGAAATTTTCGTCATTTTGATTGTATGTACATAAAGGCTTGAACTATATCATCTAATTAAATCTATTAAAGTTTCACCAACAGGTCGATAATGGTCAGATACCTCCATGATTGAACTGTTTTTTAATATCTTCGCTTTCTTGCAGTTTTTCAAATCAAACGCAACTTTATGATTAGAAAGATACCCCGATTGCATATAGGTCTATCAAGATCCTGGTATGAACCTACGGATGCTATTGATAAAATAGGTGATAATGTATTAAGTGGGGGAAACATCATTACTGTCAGGATTTAATTAAGGAATGGTAATATGTATTTTCATTATTCAGGAGGACTCAAGTATGTATGAAGAACTAGACGAGTATTTATCAGGGGTATTTACAGTGGATTATTGGTATGATGAGGGATTTTCAATAGCTAGAGATATGTTAGAGAAATTCAATAGCAGTGATTGGGACAAATTATTAAATAACATTCTTTTAAAATCTATAGAGTGGCAAATAAAATTTGCTTATTGTACTGACAGTGGTATTAATGATGAGATCATAATAAAGAGTTTAATTTTACTTTCTAGCATAGATAATGACGAATTATTTGAAACGTGTGTCGATTCGCTAAGAGTGATCATTAGTACAGGTAACATTCAAGTGATATCAAATGAAAAAGCAATCATACAACGAATTGTAGAAACACTTCCAAAATGTGGTGTGGCAACAAGAAAAATGTTTGAGGATTTTATTGCAAAATTACAATAATGCAGTGAAAGTTTGGTCGGTTACATAGCATTGAAGGTGATCTTTTAAGATGCTGTAGTATGAAAGAATAGCTCAAGAAATACATAGGCTTACTAAAGATTGTACGAAGAGAATAACAGCATGGGAGTGTAGTTTTCTATGGATATGTAGTAGGACATGAAGATCAGACCTTTGATATTTTAGTGGATTATGAAGACAATATTGCTGGTTCATTTGGACTCAGCCCCGAACTTAAAACGCTCTTCGGGAAAAGGGATTTGATCCCTTTTAAAACTGAATAGTTAGGGGACTAGTTTGAAATCGAAAAAGCGGCAAAGCAAATCGAAGGAGTTGTAGATGCGATGAATGCAGCTAAAATGGCAGGTTGGTATGCAGATTCCTCAGTAAAGGAGAATAATATTAAATGAATTTATCAGAACATGGGATGACAATTGTAAACGAATCCGAGCTACTTATGCTCAATAATCTAATATTGGGAAGTAAATTTGGTTTGATGTCTTCTGATCCGCGACTGAATGCGAGTCCGATTTCCGCTGAGTTGGCTTCACGTTTACTTGATACTATAGTGCGTGCACAGTCTGAAAGAGATCCTTCAAAATAGTAAGCTGGAAGAATTGGTTAGAGAACAAAAAAGAATGGGTATGGTCCAGAGCTCTATCCATAATGATAAAAAATAAGCCTTTTCAGTGGGACGAAATGAAACAAAGTAGAAAGTTTGAATATATATCTTGGTTGTTTAGCCCATGTCAACTTACAGACGATGAAATAATAGAATTTATTAAAGAATATGAGGGATATTTAAAAATCGTAGCGAAGAAATCTTTTATCAACTTGAAAAAAGATTATGATGGAGCCACAGAAGATATGATAAGAGGATTAGAGAATGAGATGGACATTCGTTTACCAGAGGATTACAGGAATTTCCTCAATCAGTTTAATGGTGGTACGCCGATTGTACATTTATCTCTTGTTATTGTTGAAGAATTAAATGAAGCAATTCCTTTGGAAGCTTTTTATGGGATTCACTCCAATAAAAGATATGATCTAGCACATTGGAATTTAGTTGAGTATGAGGGAGAGATGCTAAAAAAGTATATTGTTATTGGAGAGGTTGCTGAAGGAGGGAAAATACTATTGAGATTGAGTGAGGATTGTAATGTATATTATTGGGATGGAAAGGATGAATTTAACGAAGAGTTTATCTATAGTGTTGGTTCGAGCTTTCAGATGTTTATAAAAAATTTAAAAATAATGATTAAAAATAATTGATGAGTTCTTAGATCATGTTTTTTCAAAAACAAATCCATATGAATGGGAGAATAGATAAAATAGAAAGAGGTGAGCGATATTATTATTATAAACAGCATTGCAAATGAAGCGATAAAGCTTGAGTTAGACACGTTGGAGAGAGCGAATTTGGATGAGTTAAACTTGCATAGAGCCATTTTGAACAGAACCAACTTGAGTGATGCCAGTTTAGTGAAAACGAATTTACGTGGCGCCCAACTAAAAGAATCAAACTTAAGTCGAGCGAATTTAACAAGTGCTTTACTGATGGTAAGTTTGTTTGAAAATTCTAATTTAGAATCCTCTAATTTAACAAAAGCAAATCTCGCAGGAGCTGACTTTAGTCATGCGAATTTAACTAATGCTATTTTATTTAAGGCTGACGTGTGGAATGCTAATTTCAAATCTGCTAATTTGAAAGGTGCAAACATGCTATGCCGGAGGATAGAAGATGTTAACATAGAAGGAGCTTTATACGACGACTGTACAATTTGGCCAGCCTCTTTTAATCCTTTAGAGTATGGAGCTATAAAAGCCTAGTCGTTGTGATCGTATAAACGCATAAAACGGCTTGTAACGATTTAGAGGAGGTATTGCCAGTGACAAGGATTTCTGTGACATTACAATCCGAAACATCAAGTAAGTTGTTAACGATCATTAAGAAACACACTAGTTTAGGTCTGTCAGATATTAAAACTCGTACTGATAATCATGTTCTTCTTATGGAAGTTGATTATGTTAATAATGAAGAGATGGAAAGAATGAAAGATTTAGTAGAAGATTTAATTGATAATGATGCGAGTTTCCAACTCTTCGAACAGGATGGCGACTACAAAGTGGAGCTACCTCTGGACCACTTCATGAATAGCTTTGAAATGTCAAAACAAATTGCAGAAGATAGAGAAAGAATGGGAGGGATATGATCTTTGATATTAGAAGAGGCGAGGAAATTACGAACAATCATAATGTGAAAAAAGAGATACGACTTACATAATATAAGAGATATTTAAATTTTTGATAATGATAGGTGGTGTTCCTTTGAACCTGGTTGAGCATACTTAATGTTTGAAGAAAGTAAGTGGCCATATTCTAGATAAATCAGTGTATAAGAACGATACCATTATAATTATCCATTCAATAAACATTGCTCTATGTGATTACGAATTTAGCTATTAATTTAAATCTTTAAAAATACATAAGATTATAATTGTATACTACACATATCATTAGACAGGCAACTTGACGAGCGAACAAGTCTGTTTGCCTCCAAGGAGGATAGAACTGTTATGGATAATCATTTGATGATCCCTATGAGTTACGTATACGTAAAACTTTGGACAGATATTACCTGCAATTTGATAATTAATTTTCAAGACGAGTGGGAGTACCTTAGATTGTTAGAATTAGTAAGGAAAGTAGTACCGGAGTTGCTTATAGTACTTCTTAACAGGGGGTTAGTATCAAATAATACTGAAATACAGGAAATAGCGAAAGATTTTCTTTAGTGAGACTGAGATTTGGAGGTATCAAAATAGGATATTATGATAAATGAAGAAATGATCGTAAACACACTTAAGGATTCTTGGGTATATAATAGAATTATAAAAGTAGTTTATGGTGTTGAGGAAGATTTCGAGAATAATTTTGTTGGTAATCTTGATCTGACTTTTAAAGTGACTCTTCTAAGTACGATGGAGCCCTTTAAACTAAAAATTCGATATCATGAAATAAATGATCTGACAATTCAAAAAGCTTTAACTTTTCCATTAACCAAAGGTCTGATCATTCGTGATTTGAAAAAAGAAGGGATTGTAAGTTGGCAGGAGTACCATGTACACGATGATAACGGGTACGGTGAAAACGATGGATTCCAATTCATTGATTTTTACTGTAAGGCTATTGAAGTGGTTTCTGTGAAAAAATTCTATGAATTAGATTAAGTAGGTTTTAAGAAAAGTAGCTGTGTTGAGAGAATAGATAATACTAATTCAGAGTACGCTGCAATTAAAGGAACGAATTTTACATAGGTCTAGGAACCTTGATTGGCTTTCTGCCATTCAAGGTCTTTTATTTTGGAATATTAGTATTAGTACACCTGCAAGGCAACGAACTGACAGATTGCAGCCGAGTGACTAGTCATAAACTTGGTGTCGATACTCGTGAATTTTGGAAATGGCCTGTAACATATCAATAAAATAATGTTAAGGAGACTTTATCTATGACAAGTGTAGAGGAGATACGTGAGAGATATATTCAATTGTATCCTGAAGATGGGGGCGACGAGGATGTTTTAAGAAAAATAGAGAAAAACCTTCAGTTGGAACTTCCGAGTGATTTTTTGGATATTGCTAAATTTTATAGTGGTGGGTTATTGGGGGGGATAAGTTGTTTTGCCTTTGCATACAAAGATATCATGCCCAATATTGTGGATGAAACACTCAGGCTTAGAAACGCAATCAAATTAGTTGAAGATGAAGAGCAGGAACAACTGGAATAGTGATGAATTATAACCTTTTTATGTTTGTTGGATTAAATTAAAAGATGAAGAGCTTATTGATAAATTAGTTAGGGAAATACATTTTGAAGAGATGGAAGTAGAGCTTAAAATGAAAATAGCCGCCCTTAGGCGTATTACATTAAGAGGTGATATCATTGTTGTGGATGTGGTCAGTTCCAGAAAATTTCCCAAACAAAAAAATAGGTCAATATGTAAAGGGGAGTGGTACGGATAGATTTGTTTTTAGGGAAGGCAGAGAATTAACAGAGCCAATTGATTGCCCAAAAATTGTATTTGAATGTTCTGAAGAATCCTTAAACGATGTTTTACCTAATAGTGGTTCTCTATTAGTAGTTTCAAAAAAAGTGATAGACATATTACATAGAATTTGCTCTAAAGATATACAGATATTCGAGGCGAATGTTTATATAGGTGAAAAGAAAATCCCCGAGTACTATCTTTTAAACATAATAAGTGCTGTTGAGGTAATTGATAAAACTCAATCAGAATACACTACCAT